>Ga0299907_10003438_pt1 | contig 10125 bp, 12 predicted proteins | sample RVTome_16_FD_198680 | JGI IMG/M metagenome (GOLD analysis project Ga0299907, IMG submission 198680) | Soil microbial communities from uranium-contaminated site in the Upper Colorado River Basin, Wyoming, United States - RVT152D67 (version 2) ... | reverse complement strand
TCGTGCCCGCGGCCGCCGCCGCGCCCGTCACCCTCAAGGTGATGACGTTCAACATCTTCTACGGCGGCGACGAGTGGAACCTCGACAACGGCCAGTGGTGCGTGAATCCGGCGGGATGTCCCGAGACGATGACGGAGGTCGTGCGGACGATCCGCGCCGCCGATCCCGACGTGATCGGGTTCCAGGAAGGCACCGCGAACGAGTGCGTCATCGCCGACCGGCTCGGCTGGCACTGCGAGCCGCGGCTGCAACTGATCTCTCGTCTCCCACTGATCGATCCGCCCGGCGCGGACGGCGCGTACGCGTTCATCGAGCTGACGCCGGGGCACGTGGCTGCGATCGGGAACGTCCACCTGCCGTCCGACCCCTACGGCCCGTATTGGGTGCGCGACGGTGTGCCGAGGTCCGACGTGCTGGAGCTCGAGCGCAGTCTGCGACTGCCGGCGATCCAGCGTGAGCTCCACTCGCTGCCCGACCTGGCCGAGGCGGGTATCCCGGTGTTCCTCACGGGGGACTTCAATTCTCCCTCGCACCTGGACTGGACACCGGCGGTCGACGCCGTGCGCGAGGAGGTTCGTTACCCGGTCGTGTGGCCGGTCTCGAAGGCGCTCGCGAACGCCGGCTTCCGTGACTCCTACCGTGAGATCCATCCCAACCCGGTGACAACGCCCGGGTTCACCTGGACGCCCCCCGGCACGCTGGAGAGCGTGCCGGACGAGGTCCACGACCGGATCGACTGGGTGCTGGTGCAGGGGCCGGCCACGACCCTCGACACACAGCTCGTCGGCGAGGTCGGCGGCCCCGACGTCGACATCGAGCGCGACCCGTACCCGACCGACCATCGCGGCGTTGTCTCCACGTTCCGCGTCACACCGGCCGATCCGGGACCGTTCGCGGCCGTGGGCGAGCGGCGCGTGTTCGTGGGCGACGATCTCGATGTGACGTTCCACGGCTCGGCCGAGCGCGTGGTGCTCGTGCGGGCGGGCGACGGCCCTGTCGACGCGCTTGCGTCGCTCCCCACCGGGGCCGGGACCGACGGCACGCTCACATTCGACACCGGCGCACTCCAGCCTGGGGACCATGAGGCCTTGCTCGTCGGCGCCGGCGGTGCCGTCGTGTCCCGGAGCCCGTTCTGGGTGTACCCGCCGGGTGCCGAGCCGAGCCTCACGACCTCGAAGTCCGTGTACGAGGTGGGAGAGCGGATCCGCGTCTCATGGGAAGCGGCGCCCGGCTACCGGTTCGACTGGTTGGGGATCTACGCGCCGGGGCGCGGGCCGGCCCAGAACGCAGACGAGTGCAACGCCGGTCTGTGCGGCAACGGGCACTACCTCTTGTACGAGTACACCGACGCGACGATCGAGGGGACGACGAGCTTCGGCCCCGGCTCCAACGTCGGGTACCGGACGTGGCCCCTCAAGGTCGGGAACTACGAGATCCGCCTGCTGATGGACGACGGCTACCGTTTGCTGGCGATCTCGAACACGTTCAAAGTGGTCCGGTGATCGCAACCGACGTCTGGGCGATCGTGTTCCGGATCGTGCACATCGGGTTCGGCGTGGCGTGGGCGGGGTCGGTGTTCCTGTTCGCCGTGTTCGTGCAGCCGAGCGTCGCGGCGATCGCGCCTGCCGGTGCCCCGTTCGTGGCGGAGCTGCTCGGGAAGCGGAAGCTCGTCGACCGGCTCCTGCTGTTCGGCGCGCTCACGATCTTCGGCGGCGCGGTCCTGTACTGGCAGCGGTGGGACGAGGCAGGAGGCCTCGGGGACTGGATCGGATCGAGCTACGGCGCGGTCCTGACCGTGGGCGCCGTCGCCGCGATCCTCGGCTGGCTCATCGGGCTGTTCGGCGCCAGGCCGAGTGTCCGGCGCCTGCTCACGATCGGCGGGCAGCTCGCGCAGGCCGAAGGTCCACCGGCCCCCGAGCTCGGAGCAGAGGTCCAACGCCTGCAGACGCGCCTGAAGCTCTACGGGAGAACGACGCTGGGCTTGCTCACGATCTCCGTGCTGGCGATGGCGACCGCGCGCTACTGGTAGGAGCGCGGTTGGCCGGTGGCGCGGGAGGGAATCAGCTCGGCATGGAATCATCCCAGCCGCTCACCCACGAATCGACACAGGCACCCGACCTGGTGAAGGTCGTTCGCCGCCCGGGGCCGTTCCTCTCCCTCTACCTGAACACCGAGGGCGATGTCGAGAACGCCGCGAGGCGATCGGCCACGCGCTGGCGAGGCGTGCGGGCCGATCTTGAGGCCAAGGGCGTTCCCGGACCGGTCCTCGACCAGATCGGCGAGCTCGTGCCACACGCTCACCTCGAGGGCCAGTGCCTCGCGGTCATCGCCGATGCCGAGCGACTCCTGCACGCAGAGCACGGCCCGTCAGTGAGCTCGGTGGATGAGGCGTCATGGGAGCCGGTCCCGCACCTTCTCCCGATCGTGCGCTGGCGCCAGTCGCAGCCGCCGTACGTCGTCACGCTCACCGACCGGACCGGGGCGGACCTGTACGCGTTCCGCCGCGGAGCGCCGGAGCTGCACGGCGAAGTGGAGGGCGAGCACGACGTGATCCGCAAGGTTCAGGCCGGTGGCTGGTCGCAGCGGCGCTACCAGCAGCGAGCGGAAGACAGTTGGGCGGGGAACGCGGAGCAAGTGGCCGAGCGTGTGGCCAAGCTCGTCGACAGGGTTGATGCGAAGCTGCTCGTGGTCGCAGGAGACGTTCGGGCGGTCCAGCTCCTCCAGGAGTCGCTCCCCGATCGCGTGCAGGCGCTGGTGCACGTCGTCCACGGCGAGCGGCCCCGGGAGGCTCCCGGCGAGGCGATCCCGGACGAGGTGGATGACGTCGTCTCGGCGTACGTGAAGGGCGAGACGGACGAGATCCTTGCCCGCTTCGAGGAGGAGCGAGGACAGCGGGACAAGGCAGTCGAGGGATTCGAGGAAACCGCGTCGGCGCTCATGCGGGCTCAGGTCGCCCTGTTGCTCTCACCCGCCGGTCGTGGCGACCGCTCGCTGTGGTTCGGTGCCGACCTGACGACACTCGCCTCGACCGACCGAGAGCTGAAGGAGCTGGGCGTCGACTCGCCCCACCAAGCAGAGGCGCATGACGTCCTGGTCGGCGCGTCGCTCGTCACCGGCGCAGGCATCCGGGTGCTGGAGGACGTCCAAGACCGAAGGAGCCCACGAGAGGGCGTGGGTGCACTGCTTCGCTGGACGTGAGAGGGAGCTGCGTTCCTACGCGTAGCGGCCGCAGGCCACGCACGAGTACCAGCATCCGTCCGGATCCCGGACGAACGCGGTGTGCTCGCCGCAGTGCGCGCAGGTCCGTACGGTCACCAGCAACGCGCCCTCAGGACGGTTCTGCACCAGCCGCAATCGAGCGCGCGCCTCTTCAACCGGATGTTCCAGCACCTGTGGCATCGACATCGGTGTCGCCTCCTCCGTCGCGCTTCCACTGAGCGATACCCCTTCCTGGCCCTCGGAACACTGCCAGGGGCGGAAATGGCCATTCGTCGTCACCCGTTCGGGGGACATGTCGATACCTGGCGCCTCCGTTCGTCGAGGAGATGAACGCGGACGTACCGCGCGAGGAAGGAGCACGTCATGAAGTACATGCTGCTGATCTACGGCGACGAGCAAGAGGCCGCGGACTCGACCCCGGAGCAGCTACAGGCCGGGGCCGATGAGTACGAACGGTTCACTCGCTCGATCACCGAAAGCGGGCACTTCCTCGACGGGGACCCGTTCATGCCCACGTCGACGGCGAGCGTTGTGCAGGTCCGCGACGGCCGCACGGAGACGAGCCCCGGGCCGGCCGTGAAGACCGACCCGCAGCTCCTCGCCTACTACAAGGTCGAGGCGAAGAGCCCGGAGGAGGCGGCCGGGATGGCCGCCCGGATCCCGGGCGCGCGGTACGGAGCGATCGAGGTTCGTCAGGTCGTGGACTTCGGCTGACCGGTTGCCGGGTCGCAACACCCGGTGTCAGAGTTCCCCCTTGGTCGAGCGACCGAGGGGGAACTCCACCGGATGAGCACGACGCCGATCGGCGACTACGCGCTGCTGTCCGACTGCCACTCCGCAGCGCTCGTGAGCAGGGCAGGCTCGGTCGATTGGCTCTGCTTCCCGAGGTTCGACCGGCCCTCGCTGTTCGGCCGACTGCTCGGCGAGCAGGCCGGCCACTGGTCGATCGCCCCGATTGACCGGGCCGAGACCGACCGTCGTTACCTGGATAGGTCGATGGTGCTCGAGACGACCTTCCGGACGGCCACGGGCGTGCTCAGGCTCACCGACGCGATGGCGCTCGGTCCCGACGAGAAGGGCCACGATCTCGGGGCGGACGCGCCGGGAGTCCTGCTCCGCCGGGCAGAATGCATGGAGGGTGAGGTGCGCGTCGCGATGGAGTTCGCGCCCCGCCCCGAGTACGGCCTGATCCTGCCGCTGCTGTCCGCCGTCGACGGGGGGATCAAGGGCCGCGGGGGCCCGGACGTCATGGCGCTCTCCTTAGCCGGCGAGCCCTCGATCGAGGGCGCGACGGCCCGCCTGGAGCTCGCCCTGGCCTCCGGCGAGTCCGCCGCGTTCGCCTTGCACCACCGCACGGCGGCAGAGGCGCCGCCGGACCTCTGGAGCCAGGAGGAGATCGCGCAGCGCATCGAGAGCACGTTGGAAGCGTGGCGCCGCTGGTCCTCGGTCCACCAGGCCTACGAGGGTCACTGGGAGGACCTCGTGTATCAGAGCGGCCGCGTCCTGCAGGCACTGATGTACCAGCCCACGGGTGCGATCGTGGCCGCCCCCACCACCTCGCTCCCCGAGGGGATCGGCGGGGAGCGGAACTGGGACTACCGCTACTCCTGGGTTCGCGACGCGAGCTTCACGCTCGACGCGCTCTGGGTGGCGGCATGCCCCGACGAGGCACAGAAGTTCTTCTCCTGGATGACGGGCGCCGTTGCCTCGGGGATCGACGCCGGCGCCGAGCTCCAGATCATGTTCGGCATCGGCGGGGAGCACGATCTCAGCGAGCGTGAGCTTCCGCACCTGGAAGGCTGGCGCGACAGCCGCCCGGTGCGCGTGGGCAACGGCGCGTGGAACCAGCGGCAGCTCGATGTGTACGGCGAGCTGCTGGACGCGGCCTACCGACTCCGCGACCAGCTGGGTGAGCTGGACGACGCCACGAAGCGGTTCCTGGTCTCCGTGGCCGAGGCTGCGGCGGCGAAATGGATGGAGACCGACCAGGGGATCTGGGAGGTGCGAGGCGAGCCGAAGGATTTCCTGTACTCGAAGCTGATGTGCTGGGTTGCGCTCGATCGCGCGATCGAGCTGGCGGCGCTGATCGGCGGCGAGGACCGGGTCGACAAATGGGCCGCCACGCGCGACGAGATCCGCGACGCGATCCTCGAGCACGGCTGGAGCGACTCGGCGAACGCGTTCACGCAGTCGTTCGGCTCCGACGAGCTGGACGCCTCGAACCTGATGATGCCGATCGTGGGGTTCCTGCCCGCGGACGATCCCCGGATGCGCGCCACGATCGACGCGATCGAGGAGCGCCTCACCGACGAGCACGGGCTGGTGTACCGCTACCGGGTGGAGGAGACCGACGACGGCCTCGCCGGCGAGGAGGGCACCTTCCTGCTCTGCACGTTCTGGCTGGCCGAGGCTCTGGCCCTCGCCGGCGAGGTCGAGCGGGCACGCGTCGTGTTCGAACGGGCGATCGCGTTCGCGAACGACGTGGGACTGCTGTCCGAAGAGGTGGATGAAACGACGGGCGAGCTCCTCGGGAACTTCCCCCAGGCCTTCAGCCATATCGGGCTGATCAACGCCGCGTGGGCGATCTCCCAGACGGAGCGTCGGCTCGCGTCGTGAAGGCGATCGCGGTGTACCCGGGCAAGCCCGACACCGCGCACCTGGCCGACATCCCGGAACCGAACCTGGGCGACGTGTCCGGGGGCAGGGGCGTGCTCGTGCGGGTGTTGCTGGTGGGCCTCGACGGGACCGACAAGGAGATCAACGCCGGTGAGTACGGCGCCGCCCCCCCGGGCGACGACTACCTCGTGATCGGCCACGAGAGCCTGGGCGTCGTGGAGGAGGTCGGCCCAGCGGTCACCGAGCTCGCGACCGGCGACGTCGTGGTGGCGCGCGTCCGCCGAGCCGGGCAGAGCATCTACGACCGGATCGGCATGCCCGACATGACCACCGACGACACCTACCACGAGCACGGCATCAGCCTGGTGCACGGATTCCTCACGGAACGCTACGTCGAGGAACCCGAGTACCTGATCCGGCTTCCCGAGTCGCTCAGGGACGTCGGCGTGCTGCTCGAGCCGACCAGCGTGGCCGAGAAGGGCATCGCACAGGCCTACGAGATCCAGCGGCGTCTCAAGGTCTGGCTGCCCGGACGCGCCGCCGTCCTGGGCGCGGGCACGATCGGCCTGCTCGCCACGATGATCCTGCGCAACCGCGGCCTCGAGGTCGTGACGTTCGGCCTGGACGAGCCTCCCTACCTGAACTCAGAGCTGGTGGAAGCGCTGGGTGCGCGCTACCTCAGCACGCGCACGGCGACGATCCCCGAGATCGCCGAGCGCCACGGGCAGTTCGATCTGATATTCGAGGCGACGGGGTTCTCACCGATCGTGTTCGAGGCGATGTGCTTGCTGCTCGGGAAGAACGGAGTGCTCGTGCTCTCGAGCGTCACGGGCGGGTCGCGCCGGGTCGAGGTGCCATCCGACGCGCTCAACCTCGACTTCGTCCTGGGAAACAAGGTCATGGTGGGCACGGTGAACGCGAACAGGGAGCACTTCGAGGCCGGCGTGCGTGACATGGCCATCGCGGAGACCGAGTACCCCGGGTGGCTGGGGCGCCTCATAACCCATAGGGTGGCCGGTCTGGAGCAGGTCGAGCAGGCGTTCGAGGCCTTGGCAGGAGGCCCCGGGACGATCAAGGTGGTCGTGGAGGTCACCGTGAGGGGGGAGGGGTAGGGATGGCGCATCCGAACGAGGACCTTCTGCGGCGCGGCTACGAGGCGTTCTCGAGCGGCGACATGCAGACGCTGGGCGAGCTCTTCGCCGACGACATCGTGTGGCACGTCGGAGGACGGAACCAACTGTCGAGCGACTACCGAGGCACGCAGGAGGTCTTCAACCTCTTCGGCAGCTTCGCGCAGCTGACGGGCGGCACGCTCAGGATCGAGCTCCACGACGTGCTGGCGAACGATGAGCACGCGGTCGCGCTTCAGAAGGTCACCGGCGAGCGCGAGGGGCGAACCGTCGACGACAACGGAGTCGGCGTCTATCACGTCCGGGAGGGGAAGGTGACGGAAGCCTGGTTCCACCCGGGCGACGCGTACGACCTGGACGAGTTCTGGGGGTAGGCGGCGGCGCCTGCATGACCGAACGTGAGCAGCTCGTGCTCGAACCGATCGCCGACGATCGCGAGGTCGGTCGCTGGCTCTCAGCGCTGGAGGACTGCCGCCGCGACACCGTGAGAGAGCTCGAGGGCCTCGACGATGAAGCGCTCGACGTTCGGCATCCCAGTGCCGACAACAGCCTCGGCAGCCTCCTCTACCACCTCGCGCTCATCGAGGCCGACTGGCTCCTGGTCGACATCTTCGGCGCCACGAGCTTGACGGCCGAGGAGGAGGCGTTGCTTCCGTTCACCGACCGCGACGACCGTGGCGAACTCACGCAGAGACGCTCGCCCAGCACGTGGACCGACTCCAGCAGGTGCGCGCCATCCTCTTGGAGCGGCTCCGCCCGATGACCGCCGAGGACTTCCACACGCCTCGCGCGCGTGAGGACTACGACGTCTCTCCCGCCTGGGTACTGCACCACCTGCTGCAGCACGAGGCGGAGCACAGGTCTGAGATCGTGCGACTCAGGAGCCAGCTCTCGCTAGCATGACGGCTGTGGACCATCGTCTCGCGCGGGCGATGCTCGAGGAGGCGCACCGGATTTTCGTCGAGAACATCCGAGGCGTCTCGTTGGAGGAGGCCCTCGAGGCCGCGGGCGGCTACCGCTCGATCCTCGGCATCGCCAAGCACACGGCGGCGTGGAGCGCGGTGTACTACTCGTACGCCTTCGAGCCCGACCCGCGGCACTGGGATCGAACGGAATGGCCGCGCGGACTCCGCGATCGCATCGAGCCCACCCAGCCGTATCTGGACGAGATCCTCGCCTGGTTCGATCGGAGCTACGAGCGGTGGCTCGCGTCGGTCCAGGGTGCCGAGGACTTCGAGATGCAGAGGCCGGTGCACTGGGGAGGCACGGCGCAACTCTCGGACATCCTCGCGATGGCGGCGACGCATTGGGCGTACCACGCCGGTGAGATCAACGCGATCCTGGCGATCCGGCGGGGCGAGGCGTGGGAGTACAGCGAGGAGGTCGAGGAGAACCACATCTCGACCGTCGGCCACGGCCTGCGTCCCGAGTGGATGACCGACGAGGAGGCCGCTTCGTACGAGCGGGCCCGCTAGCGATCTATCGAGGCTGCGCGTCCATGATCGACCGACCGCGGAACACGGCGCCTTCGGCGACGACGAGAACTCGGCACGTGATGTCGCCGTTCACGCGAGCCTCGGGTCCGAGCTCGACCTTGTGGTCGGCACGCACGTTCCCGTCGACCACACCGTGAGTGAGCACGCTGCGGGCCCGGACGTCACCGTGAACCTGACTCTGCGGTGGGAGCGAGACGTCACCGGGGGCGATCAGGTTGCCCGTCACCCGTCCCCCCAGGCTGATGCTGCCCGCGTTGATGTCGGCCTCGACGACGCTGTCCGCGACGACGGAGACCTCGCCTTCGACGGAGAGCTCACCTTTCATGTGGCCGTGGATCCTGAGCGCCCCGGCGGAGGTCAGGCTTCCCTCGACGCGCGCTCCTCGGCCGATCACCGAGACGTCCTGTTCCATCCGGCGAAGGTTACCGTGATAAGGAGACCGCCATGTGCCACGACACGACCGGTCGACCGCCGTTGCCTCCGATCGCCGGCGGTGCCGGCGTTGCCGGGACGGAGGACCTGATCCTCGAGGCAGCCGACGGCAACCGCCTCCTCGCCTTCGCGGCGAGAGCCGCTGATCCTCGTTCGCCCGGCGTCGTGATACTGCCCGACGTCCGTGGCCTCCACCCGTTCTATTCGGACCTGGCCGTCAGGTTCGCCGAGGCGGGCGCGCACGCGACCGCGATCGACTACTTCGGCCGCACGGCGGGGATCGGCGATCGTGGAGACGACTTCGAGTTCATGCCGCACGTGCGGCAGGTCTCCACCGACGGGCTCAGGGCAGACGTCGAGGCCGGCATCGCCACCCTCCGTTCGGCAGGCGCGGAACGGGTCTTCTCGGTCGGCTTCTGCATGGGCGGCCGGTTCGCCTTCAACACGGCGGCCGAGCACGACCTCGCGGGAGTGGTCGGGTTCTACGGCGGCCCAGAGGGTCGCGGGCCCGACGACGACCGCGCTCCGATCACGGTCGCGCCCGGATATCGCTGCCCGGTCCTGGGGCTGTTCGGGGGAGCGGACGAGGGGATCCGCGTCGAGGCGATCGAGCGGTTCCGGCAGACGCTCGACGAAGCGGGGGTCACCAACGAGATGGTGATCTACGACGGCGCCCCCCACTCGTTCTTCGATCGGACCTTCGATGAACATCGGGAGGCGTGCGACGACGCCTGGCAGCGGGTGCTGGCGTTCGTCGGCGGAACGACGATCCGATAACGTTTCTGTTATCATCTAACCCGTGTCTGCAGGGACGATCCTTCGGGAGGCTCGGCACGAGGCGGCACTCTCGCAGCGGGAGCTGGCCCACCTCGCCGGGGTTCCCCAGCCGGCGGTGTCCCGGATCGAACGTGATCACGGCTCGCCACGGCTCGACACGCTCGACCGCCTCCTCCGCCGGTGCGGGAAGGTGCTCCAGCTCGCCGAGCGTCCCGGCCTCGGGGTCGACCGAACGCTCATCCACGAGCGCCTGCGTCTGTCGCCCGGTGCGCGTGCCCGCCTGGCGGTCCGAGAGTGGGAGCGGACACGGGTGTTCCGTCGACGGTCCGGCGGCGAGTGAACGAGCCCTCGTTCGATCCCCTCGAGGCGCTGCGGACACTCCTGGCACACGGCGTGCGGTTCGTGCTCATCGGAGGCTATGCGGCCGCCATCCGGGGCTCGCCGATGATGACCGG
>Ga0299907_10003436_pt1 | contig 10131 bp, 13 predicted proteins | sample RVTome_16_FD_198680 | JGI IMG/M metagenome (GOLD analysis project Ga0299907, IMG submission 198680) | Soil microbial communities from uranium-contaminated site in the Upper Colorado River Basin, Wyoming, United States - RVT152D67 (version 2) ... | reverse complement strand
GTATGGCGCAGTCGCGGCCTCGGGCTTGCACCGGGCACGGCCCAAGCGCTGCTCGACGAGCTTCGGCAGGATCATACTTGACCGCCTCATGGGCTCTGCCCTTTACCTTAGATACCTCGGTGGCTCTGCGCGCCACGCTGGAGCGAGGTACGACCCCGGAGATCGAAGCGCTCATCACTGCGGCGCCGGTGCTCATCACTTCGCGACTGTCGCTCGTGGAATCGGCCCGTGTTTGCTGCGGATCCGACAACAAGGTCGCGCGGCTGAGGAGTACGTCGCGGACGCACAGCGCGATCTCGACGCCCTTTGGGCGCGCTGCGATCTGTGGGAGCTGAGCAGAGCGGTCTGCGATCTGGCCACCAACGTGGTGCCAGGCAGGGCCCTTCGTACCCTTGACGCACTCCATCTCGCCACCTTTCTCCTGGCGCGCCGACGGATCGAGGGTCTTGAGTTGCTGACCGCCGATGTGCGACTCAAGGAAGCTGCCAGCGCCGTTTAGAGAGGGAACCCCATGCAAACCGATTGCGCTCGTCCCGGCGCCCAGCAGGTCCAACCGTTGAACCATGAGGAATTCGTGCGGCGCATCGATAGCGCTGTGCGTGCCGGAACGACCCGCCTGTTCGAATCTCGGTGACTACCTGGTAGGAAGGCAAACCGTCCGGGGGTTCATCAAGATGGGTCACGTTTGCGCGGACATCGAGCTCAGCAATCCCACAGGGCCCGGCCTGGAGCCGGTTCGGGTCAAGGCGCTTGCCGATACCGGTGCGCTCATGCTTTGTATCCCTGAGCACATCGCCTTGCAGCTGAAGCTCGAAACGGAATCGATCCGAGAGGTGTCACTGGCCGACGGGCGGAGTATGACCGTTCCCTACGTCGGGCCGATCCGCGTCCGCTTCGGGAAGCGGTTTTGTTATGTCGGCGCGTTGGTGTTGGGCGATGAGGTCCTATTGAGCGCCGTGCCCATGGAAGACATGGACCTGGTGGTATCACCCGGCCGGCGCGAAATCACGGTCCATCCGTCGAGCCCGAATATTCCCCACGCGCGCGTGAAAGGTACCGACGACCGCCTAGATACGCCAGCAACTATCGGCTGGCAGGCCATACCTGAGGCACGGAGGTCATCATGCTGAATGAATGCATTACGAGTCGCTGCACGAAGGGGCGGTCGCCGGGTCGCGGCGCAAAAGGCGCACCTGACCCGCCCTACGAGTGTGACGAATTATTGTCCCTATCGCGGAGAATGGAACGAAAGCAACTGAAGCAGCATTTCACATTGCCATCCTGGATTGACGATAGTTGGTATGTGGGAAAATTGAAGGAAGTACCGGGTGTATTCAGCCAGGGGCGACTCTGAATCAACTGGAAGAGAACATTCAGGATGCTTACAGCTCGATGCTGCACGAGGATCCCCCTCTGACCGATCCCGGTGTGCACGTCAAGGACATCGTGCTCGATGTTGCATGAAGAGGGATGATTTCGTCAGGGAACTGGTACGAGTACGTAGGGCGGGTTAGCCGCTTTATCGCGTAACCCGCCTTCCGGACGGCCGCGCATGAGGTCGGCGCCGGAAGTTCCTCTTGAGTGCTCTATGACGCCAGCATCTACACCATCGTCGACATTTATCAAGACGGTCGGCAAAGACGTGGCAATTGGCCCCGCTTGCATCATTCCGCCGCAAGCCGGTATCCCCGTCTCCCGTCTGCGGGGCAGAGGGTAGGTGAGGGTGCATCCTTACTCCACACGATCGCGCCAGCGCGGCGCAGTCCTGTTGCTCGCAGTGCTTTTCCTGGTCATCGGTTCTTCGTTCGTGCTGCTGAAAGGACTCAACGTCGGTCCCGGCACTCTGCGCGCCTATCGTCAGCAGTACGATGCAAAGGTGCTTGCTCAGGGTAAGCAGGCCTTGCTTGGTTACGCTGCAGCCTATCCCGAACTCACTCCAGCCACCCCGCCTAACAGGGGGCCTGGCCGTTTGCCTTGTCCAGACCGAGACAACGATGGAGACATCAATGCTGGAACCTGTTCGATCGGCGCGGGCTCGTCTGTAGGGCGTTTACCATGGTTATCTCTTGGGCTGCCTGCATTGATCGATAGCTCGGGAGAGCGCCTTTGGTACGCAGTGTCTAATGAATTCCGAAATAACCCGGCCTTAATTCCGATCAATAGCGGGGTCGGCGGCGGCCTCAGTGTGGATGGGCAGGGCGATATTGTGGCAGTCATCTTCGCTCCTGGCAGTACGGTCCAGGCACAGACTCGCGACCCAGGAAACATCAACAACCGTCTTCAGTATCTTGAGGGCGGCAATGAGGTCGTAGGTACTGCGTTCTTCGTTGGTCGAGTTGCAGGCGACCCAGAGCAGGCGGTATTCAACGACCATGTAGCCTACATCACTCGTGCGGAACTGATGGCTGTGGTTGAAAAGCGCGTGCTGGGTGACGTGCGCAATGGCCTAAATCGCTACTTCGACGACCCCGACTACGACGACGATAGCTATCCGGTCGCGGGTGGCTCGGACCTAGACTGTGCGGTGGATACCCATTGTGACGATGGTTTTCCGTGGTTGAGTACTTGGGGCAATCCGACAACGACTGCGTTCAAGAGTCAACCAGGCGTACGTGAAGGGCAATTGCCCTTTCACTACTCTGCGGATACCCCGACTACATTGCCTGCACCTGCAAATCCGAGGAATCCTTTCAGAACAGCGTTCAGCATGAGCTGGGACATCAACAATGCGACGCTCGACATAACTGCGGCCGGCCCGGCCGGCCGACACCCACAGGCGCCGCCCATGCCGTCGTGTGACCCACCTACCGATGCATGCAACGATGTGCTTGTTCGACCGCCCGACGCCTGCGCGACGGATAGTGACTGCGATGGATCGCCGCTTAACGTTGGGGTACTCCAGGGAACCTGCATCTGGAGTAACGTCGCCAATCCCAGGGACAACATGAACTGCACAGCCTCGATAGATCGTCCGCCCACCACAGAAACAATTGTCGTTGGAGGGCTTCCTGTGGTCGGAACACGCGAACGCAATTACACCTTCACCTTTACGTTCGATGACAACGTCGATGACGATGGAGATGGCATACCTGAAGCAGAGGTGGTGGCTGCCACTGGTGGCGCCAGGCGAGTGCGTAGTCTAAATCATGACAACACGGATCCTTTCGCGCCTCCAACTGCTGCCGCTACCATCACGGTTACTGACACGTTCACGGATAACTCGGGACTGCTCGCGCCCATGGTGGGTTGGGTAACGTTGACTAATGATGGCGATACAGTTGCGGATAGTATCTATGCAGACGGCATCCAATATGATCTCGATGGCGACGGACGGGATCTTGATGGGAACAACGCCTTCACCGGCGCGAGCGAGGTCCCACCGGATCTACCGGAGTGGTTTTTTGCAAACAATTGGCCCCACCTGATACAGGTTTCTTATTCCGACCGTGACGCGCCAGGGGCAGCTCCACGCCCACCGCTCTGCGATACACCCCCCCCTGGAACCTGTCTGACGTTGAACAACAGCAATCCAGCGCCAATAGATGACAAGCGCGGCCTAGCGGTAGTCGCTGGAGCGCCGCTGCCGGGGGATACCAGGCCATCGGGCAATGAGGCCGACTATTTTGAGGGTGCGAACGCAACGCCAGCAGACGCGGATTACGAACTACAATTACGTTCGGCGACATTCAACGACCAACTAACCGTTCTTGGAACGGCAACAGGCCAGCGATAGCACATGCGAGTCACGGAGAAGCGCCAAAGAGGATTTACGCTGATCGAACTGGCAGTGGTGCTGGTGATCATCGGCTTTCTAGTCGGCGGTTTGTTGGTTCCCCTTGCAACGCAAGTCGAACAGCGCAACCGTAGGGAGACTGAACAACAGTTGGAGGAGATCAGGCAAGCGCTGCTTGGATACGTTGTCGCCAATGGGTATCTCCCCTGTCCAGCGACGCAGACGAATCCCGCAGCCCCTGATTATGGCGTGGAAGCGCGGCTGAGTGGGATATGCGCACGGCAATTCGGAATATTGCCGTGGAAAACACTGGGCGTACGGGAAAGCGATGCTTGGGGGCAGGCTCGCGCTGCTGGTGGTCCATGGCTCGGCTATTTCAGGTACCACGTGCACGACCGGTTCAGCGATGCAGATCCCGGTAAGCGGATTACCCTTGCCTCCGATTCGAAGGTAAGTACGCCCCCCGCAGACCCGGCGGCTCCCCTCTCGGTGATGTCTGCCGCCGGGCCGCTCACGGCAGGTGCGGAACCACCGGTTGCGGTGATCTATTCCACGGGACCGGACAACGCCAACGACGACGCCGAAAACCTTCGCGCGGATGGTGGCAATGAAGATGGCGATCCGGATGCGGATCCCGGGTCTCCAGCTAACTGGGATACCGACAATGTCTACCAAGGCGGTACGCCCACTGCCGTCTTCAATGACCTGACCATCTGGATCTCCCGTCCCGTGTTGTTCGAGAAGCTGGTCTCTGCGGGACGCGTCCCCTGAACGCGTAAGGCGGACAGAACGGAAGCCACTTTTTGGCGTTCCGCCGCATGGCTGCCGGCCGAACCGGCCCGTTCGGCGGATCGGCCTGCGGGCATCGGCCCTACAGATGCCACCCTCCCGATCGGGATGGAGACAGCGTTATCGATGGCACGGCTGGGAGCAGAGGTGAACGCATGCGGCGGAACGCCCACAAAGCGGGCTTCCGCCCTGTTGAGTTACGGGTATACGATGATATCGAGCAAGAACCTGAACAGGTTGTATACGTGCGTGCGGTCGGCGTTAAGCAGGGTAACCGCGTTCGTATCGCAGACGAGGTGATTGAGCTATGAAGATCCTAGAGAAGTCAGATGCCACGGGTTCTCTGGCTGAGTATACCGCGGACATAGAGAAGGAACCGGTCATCGTAACAAGTGATGGGATACCGATTGCAGCCCTGGTGCCGATAGGCAACGTAGACTTGGAGACGATGTCTTTGAGCACTAATGCTGTGTTTATTGCACTCATCGAGCGTTCGCGAGCTCGTCATCGCGCAGAGGGGGGCATATCGAGCGACGAGATGCGACGTCGAATGTGAGACAGTGAACGCGTAAGGCAGAAAGGTGGGGCGGAAGATGCCTTGTTGGGTCCCGCCGTATCGCTTTCGGCGGAAGCCTCCTATGCGGCGGATCGCCTTGGCGGGTATCCGCCTTACGAGATCTCAAGACTCCCTCCCCTGTCCGCGCCTGCTCATCCGCCTCGCCCTTCAAGCCGGCTCGACGTAGCGTCAGCTACGCGTTCGCCGACTCTCAGTCCCTGCGGCCCGCCAGACCGGCGCCTCGGCGGCCTCGCGCCAGTGTCAAATACAATGGGGCAGTGGTGAGAAATCCGCGCTAGAATGGCGCAGCCCGCGGCGAGATCGACCCCATGCACAAGTTCTATTGGTTGCCCCTGATCCTGGCCTTGACGGCCTGCTCCACCCTGGAGGGCCTCTTCGAGGACAAGGAGGACGAGACCAAGGAGTGGTCGGCCGAGAAGCTCTACAGCGAGGCCAAGGATTCCTTGCAGGACGGTTACTACACGAAGGCCATCGAGTACGACGAAAAGCTCCTGGCGCGCTATCCCTTCGGGCCCAACAGCCAGCAGGCGCAGCTCGATCTCGCCTACGCCTATTTCAAGAACGACGAATCGGTTTCCGCGGTCGCGGCCTGCGACCGCTTCATGAAGCTCTACCCCGACAACCGGCATGTGGACTATGCCTATTATCTCAAGGGTCTCGCGAGGTTCCAGGAAGGCAAGGGGCTGGCGGAGCGCTTCCTGGACATGGACATGTCCCAGCGCGACCAGGCCTCGGCCCTCAAGGCCTTCCAGGACTTTGCGGAGCTGACCCGGCGCTTCCCCAAGAGCCGCTATGCCCGGGACGCCCAGCTACGTATGACGTACTTGCGCAACCTCTTGGCCCAGCACGAGATCAACGTCGCCCATTACTATATGCGCCGCGGGGCCTATGTGGCGGCGGCGAGCCGTGCCCGCTACGTCGTCGAGCACTACCAGCGCGCGCCGGCGATGCCCGACGCCCTCATCCTCATGGCCAAGGCCTATCGGGTGCTGGCCCTCGACGATCTGGCCGACGATGCCATCCGGGTGCTGGAGCACAACTACCCGAGCCACCCGGGGATCGAAGAGGTCAGGGCCGTGCGGGTGGCGGAGTAATGGCCCCTGGGACTTCAATCCTCTCGATACCCCGAGCTGATCGGGTAGCGCCGGTCGCGGCCAAAGGCGCGGCGGCTGATGCGGACGCCCGGGGCGGCCTGGCGGCGTTTGTATTCGTTGCGGTCCACCAAGCGTACGACCCTGGCCACCGTTTAGGGATCGAAGCCGGCCGCAACGATGTCCTTGGGGGCCTGATCCGGCGTAGGGCGGCAGGTTGTCCTCGTCTTTCTGGTCCGGCGCAAGCTCGGCGCTCGGGGGGCGCACGAACACGCGCTCGGGGATGACGGGGGCGCGCACGTTGCGCCAGCGGGCGAGCCGGTAGACCAGGGTCTTGGGCACGTCTTTCAACGGAGCGAATCCACCCGCCATATCGCCGTAGAGGGTGGCGTAGCCGACCGCCATCTCGCTCTTGTTGCCGGTGGTCAGGACCAATCGCCCCGTCTTGTTGGAGATGGCCATGAAAATCACGCCCCGGCGCTGCCCGCTACGGATGAGAAGGCCTGAGAAGGGCTACGGACCAGAAATGGCTGTGGCCAGTAGCACGCCACGTGCTACTGGCCACAGGCGACCAGTCAGTGATGGTCGAGCTGGCCTCTGAGCTCACCCGCCGGGTAGAGCGTGCTGTGCACGTTCACGTACGTGGCTCCGGCCCGGATGGCGCTGACGAGTTCCGCGAACTCTCCGGCCGCGATGCCCTGGGAGGCCGGGCCGATGACGTCGGTAGGCGTGATGGTTCCCATCACGGTGGCCGGAGCAGGTGGACATGCCTGGGTGCCGGCCGGGCCATTGCCAAGGTTGGAGCACAAGAAGACACTAATTCCGCCGGTTTGCGCTTTCGCCCCGAAGTGGATGTGCGCCTGTGTGACGGTTCCCTCCAGGCCGGTGTAGCTGAGCGTGTAGGTGACCTGCTGCAGGCGGTCGTTGACCTGCGCGCGGAACCGACCCGAGCCCGCCGTGGAGAGCGCAAGGGGGGTTTCCTCGTAGCCCGTGAGGCGCTCGCGCAGCGCGGTGGGCTGATGCGAGTTGTCGCCGGCGGTCGCCACGCTCCTCGCGGCGGTAACCGCCATCGCGACGCTCGTCGCGACAGCGAGGGAGAGGAGCCTTTTACGCTGGGTCATCATCATCGGTGTCTCCATATATAGGAATTTCAAAGCTCTTTTCGGGAAGCGGGAGAGTACCGATGGACCTCGGGGTTGTCAATGACACGATCCGTCGGTCCAAGATGCGGGCGCTTCCGCGGTCCGAGGTGCCAGGTGCCCGGATCCAGGAGCGTTTTGGCCTCTCGGGGGTGCCGGCCAGGGGAGGCTGTCGGGTCGGGGAGTGGAACCGGGTGGGAGGGGGTCGCGGGCTGGGATCAGATGCCATTTGGAATCGATCGAATGACCGTGCGGGCAATCGGGGCGGTGCCTGGGCGGGCAAGGCGAGATGGGTGAGCAACCGTGTTCGTTGTCTTGGCCAGCTGCCCCGTGGCTTTCGCATAGTCACCGCCAACGCTGCGGCCATCAGCGAGGCCGCAAGCTCCGTCTCAAGGCCTCCTGTGGCCTGGAGCACGACCAGGCGCGGCGCGGCTTCGCGCAAGCGTCTCGTCGCCTCGCTGATGCCTTGCTCATCGTGAGGAAGCTCGACGGTATGCCCATGGGGCTGAAAATCAATGTCCAGCGTGTCCTTGGCGATGTCGATGCTGTCCATCACCACGGAACCTACGTCGAAGACCAGCTCGTCCTGTCCGCGCACGAGGTTCAGATACACGATCGGCAGGCCGCCCTCGCGAGCGCGCGCCGCAGCACCGCCTCGCGCTCCGGCCCCTTGCCGGTATGGAACGGGGAAGCGTTGATGTTGACGATGAGCCGCGCCCCGGTAGCGCCCGCCTTTGCCGCCGTGCCTTCGACCCAGATGTCCTCGCAGATGGAAAGGGCCGTCGGGACCCCGTCGATCGATACGACGGTGGGGCCGGAGCCTGGCGAAAAATAACGCTTCTCGTCGAAGACGCCGTAGTTCGGGAGCTGCTGTTTGTGATAGGTCGCGGCTACCCTGCCTCCCCGGATGAGGGAGCAGGCGTTGTACAGGCTGCCCGCGTGAGGATGCGGATGGCCCACGAGGACCGCGATCCCCGTAATCGATATCCCCGGCGCCCCGTTGCGCGCTTCCGAACCCGCGCTTCACCTCTCCTCTCATCCATATTCGCCTCCTATACCTGTGCACATACAACGGAGAAGCCGGCTCCGAGTTCTGGGTGATCACGAAGGGCGATATTTGCATTTCGATACTCTGTCCGCAAGCCGAGTTAGATTGGCGCTGGATCGAGCTACAGGACAAATCTTCCTCGCGAGCCGGCATTCCCTCCCGTTCACAGGGACGAAGTTGTACCTCGTCGCCGGCTCACTGCCGCCAAAATAGCGAGAACGATAATGGCTCCGACTGTGGCGCCGATTAGGCCCGCGCCCTGATCAGCACGATACCATCCGAGGGCCTGCCCGAGGTAGGTCGCCAGGAAAGCTCCAACAATACCGAGGATGGTGGTCAAGATGAAGCCTGACGGCTCGTTCTTACCGGGCATGATCAGCTTCGCAATCACGCCAGCCACGAAACCGATAATGATGGTCCAGACGATGCCCATGTCGTTGTTCTCCTAAGGCACGATCAAGGGGAAAGTGGCGGAGTCGCGGAAGGCCAGATCGCTCGGAAACTAACCGGGAGAGGGCACGTTCGTCTGCACCGTAGCCGTCCGCCTTTCGGTCACGAGCGAGAAAAGTCCGTTGCGGCTGGAAGCCGTCCGTCTGGGGTGTACTGGTCGACGGCATCCGGCAGGTTGCGTGAGAGCCTAGACAGGAGCTCTTCACGCGACAGCCCGGTTTTTTGGGACAAGGTGTCCAACACGTCCGGTCCGATGGCCTGTTCGAGCTGGTGCGGGGCGACCTGTTGGTTCGTCCCCTTTCGGACCCAGGAGTCGGCTACCTCACCCTGGCCGTTCTGCTTGAATCGCTCGATCAGTTCGCTGAGTCCGCCCCCCAGCAAGCCTCCGACGCCTCCGCCCCCAGATTCCCGAGCAGCCTACCTAGGGCACCCTGCTGATGGCCTTGCCCGGCAACACCGGGATTGTTGGAGGACGAGACCAGCATCTCTGCGAGCTTGTCACGGTTTTGGTAGCCTGCCACGGCGAGAAGGCCTAACAGCGCTGTCATGGACGGAAATCCGCGACTCATTTTGTGCTCCCTCGGTGCTAGGTACGGAATTTCAAACGCTCTTTTTCGGCAAGCGGAAGAGTACGGATGTACCCGCGTGTTGTCAAGGACGCGATCCGTCAGTCCAGGATGCGGGATGTTTCCGGCCCTTCAGCCGTCCGAGGCGCCCGGCTCCGGGGGCGTTTTGGCCTCGCGCGCGAGTGCCGGCCAAAGGAGGCTGTCGGCTCGGGGAGGTGAACCGGAGGGAGGGGGAGATCGGATGCGGATCAGATGCTATTTGGAGTCGGTCGAATAGCCGCGCCAGGAATCGGGGCGGTGTCCGGGCGGGCAAGCCGAGGTCGCATCAGAGACGTGGCGGCCGGGCTTCTCGAGGTCTATGCGAAGCGCAGCGCGCGCACCGGGCATGCCTACGGCATCGATGGGGACGCCTACCAGGGCCTCGCCCAGGGCTTTCCCTTCGAGGAAACGTCCGCGATCATCACCGCGGTGTTCGGTGATCTCAGGGCCGAGCAGCCGACGGATCGGCTGGTTTGCGGGGACCTGGGTTTCAGCAAGACCGAGGTCGCGATGCGCGCCGCCTTCGTCGCGGCGATGGACGGGAAACAGGTCGCGATCCTGGTGCCGACCACCCTGTTGGCCCAGCAGCACTTCGAGAACTTCAAGGACCGCTTCGCCGACTGGCCGGTACGCATCGAGTTCCTGTCGCGGTTTCAAAACAAACGCGAGCAGGACCAGATCACTACGGGCCTAAAAACA
>Ga0299907_10003435_pt1 | contig 10132 bp, 5 predicted proteins | sample RVTome_16_FD_198680 | JGI IMG/M metagenome (GOLD analysis project Ga0299907, IMG submission 198680) | Soil microbial communities from uranium-contaminated site in the Upper Colorado River Basin, Wyoming, United States - RVT152D67 (version 2) ... | reverse complement strand
CGCCCCGGACGTGTTGACCGTGACGCGGACGAGCTCCGAGCCGGCGCGCCACAGTTCCTCGACCTGCCGCGCCGTGGCCTCGACGTCCGCCGTGTCCGTGTTCGTCATTGATTGGATGACGATCGGGTGGCCGCTCCCGATCGGGACGCCGCCCACCCGGACGGTGACCGTCTCGCGACGGATGGGGCCGGGATCGCGCGTGTCGAGGTGGCCGCTCACGGCTGCGCTCGCCTCCCGGAGGAGTTCGGGTGACCGGGGACGACCGGGCCGACCCCGGCGACGGTCCCGGGGACCACCGTGCCGCGTGGGAAGATACGCGCTCGCCGGACGGCGAGCAGGATGGCTGAACGCGCGCGGGGGGCGCTCCGCTCCGGGCCAGGCCCGGGAACGCTCCCCGCGTCGGGTGGTCCGCTCGTCAGGTGGTCGAGTCCCGCCTCCGCCAGAACCGCCGCAGCTCGCGGTCGAACCGCTGTCGATGACGCTGCATCTCGTCTTCGAAGGCGAGTCGGTTCGACTCGACCGTCGTCTTCAGCCAGCGCGGCGAGATCCGGAGCTCCCGCGCCGGTCCGTCACCGTCCTGCTTCCCCCCGTCCCCACCGCCGCCACCCACGTCCTCGTGTGTGGCCATCTTCCGCTCCCTGTGGGGTTTCGTGTCCCCCCCGGCGCCCCTCCCCCAAATGGGCCGGCGCCGATTTTCCACGAGCTTTGCCCTCGTTATCCCCACGTCCGGCCGGGTTTCCCACATCTTATCCACAACATGTGGTGGGCCGGTCCGTCGGGCCCCACTACATGTGGTAGAGCCGTGTCCCCAGACTAGACCCGCTCACCGCGAGGCGGCAACCCCGGCCGGGGCGGCGGAACGGGTCGATCAGCCGCATTCGCTGTGGCCGCAGGCGTAGCACTTCGCGCAACCCTCCTCGAACGCCATGCTGCTCCCGCACTCGACACACACGCCGATGAAGATCCGCGCCTGCGACTCGCGGTAGCGCTCGAGCACCGGCTGCTGGGCGGACTGCGTGCCCCCGTTCGACTTCTTCGCGTGACCGACCTCCGGGATCGGGAGCGCCTGCTGGACGCCTTCCTTCTCCTCGAGGTACTTCTCGATCACCTGGGCGATCGCGTCGGGACCCGACATCACCTTGCTCGGGCCGAGCCCCACGGCGCGGTCGGACGAGATGCCGCGCAGCTGCTTGTGCACGTCACGGAGCGAGATCCCGAAGCGCAAGGCGAGCGAGATGAGCCGACCGATGGCCTCCGCGTCCGCCATGGCGGCCCCGCCCGACTTCCCGAGCGCGACGAACACCTCGAACGGCCGTCCCTGGTCGTCCTCGTTGATCGTGACGTACATGGTCCCCAGCGGCGACTCGATCTGTCGCGTGTGCCCCCGGAGCACGGCCGGGCGCTGGCGCTTGCCGAGCTTCCTGATCTTCCCGCCTTCGAGCTCGGCGATGCGGCGCGCCCTGCGCTCCACCTCGTCGCCGAGCTCGCGGTTCTGCTGCTCGAGCTCCCGCTTCTGGCTCTCCATGTCCGCGAGCCGCGCGAGCGTCGCGGCGAGCTCGTCCGCCACGATCGGGTCGACCTCCACGGGCTCGAGCGCCGCGCCACCGGCCGGAGCCGAGCTTCCGCTCCTGAGCGCCTGCTCCTGGACGGCTCGCGCGGTCGTGCCCGTGGACAGGACCTGTTCGTCCCGGGATCCGTCCCGGTACACGGTCACGCCCTTGCACTTGAGCTCGTGCGCGAGCTCGTAGATCCGCCGCACGTCCTCCTCGCTCGCCCTCGAGGAGAAGTTGCACGTCTTGGAGATCGCCGAGTCCGTGTGGGCCTGGAAGGCGGCCTGCATCCGGATGTGCTCCTCCGGAGAGACATCGTGCGCCGTGACGAAGATCCCCTGCACATCCGCCGGCACCTCATCGAAGTGGATGTGGCCCTCGTCGGCGATACGCTTCATCAACGCCTCGGAGTACCAACCCCCCTCCTCCGCACGGCGCACGAATTCCGGATTGACGTCCGGCATCAGCACGCCCGCCTGATTCCGCATGAACGCCACCGCGAACAGCGGCTCGATGCCGCTCGAGCAGCCCGCGATGATCGAGATCGTCCCCGTGGGGGCGACCGTCGTCAGGTTGCAGTTGCGGAGCCGCCGCATGGGACGGATCCGCTCGCCCGACGCGTCGCGCGCGGCGGTGGCGTCCGGGCCCCAGATCGACCGCTCCCACTCCGGGAACACGTCCCGCTCCGTGGCGAGCCGCTCGGACTCGACCTTCGACTCCTCGTCGACGAAACGCATGAGCTCGCGGCCGAGCTCGATCGACCGCTTCGATCCGTAGGGCTCGCCGACCCGCACCAGCATGTCGGCCCACCCCATGACGCCGAGCCCGATGCGTCGGATGCGCCTGGAGAGATCGTCGATCGCTGCGAGCGGGTACCTGTTCGCGTCGATCACGTTGTCGAGGAAGTGCGTCGACTCGTGGACGGCCCCGCGGAGCCCCTCCCAGTCGATATGCCCGTGGTCGTCGACGAAGACGCCCACGTTGATCGAGCCGAGGTTGCACACGTCGTACGCGAGGAGCGGCTGCTCGCCACAGTTCGCTGTCGTAAGTCCATTGACGACAATGGAATGCGTGATCGGCTCCGTCGTGCAATAAACGTCAGCGGTCCCCGCTTCCTCGATGGACCGGATCCGCGTGAGAAAGCGCTCGCGGTTCGGTCTGCGGGTCATCGAGTCGAGGTACGGCTCGACCTTCTCCTGCTTGGCTGACGTCAGGAATCCGATCTCGCTGACGAATCGGTCGCGGTTGGCCTTGTCGAGGATGAGCTCGTACTGGGCGCGACACCGATACACCTTCGAGCCGCCATGCCCGTCGGGCATCGCCTTGCGGCCCGCCCGCCGCCTGAGACGCAGTTTCGACACGATGCCGAAGTTCGAGAGCAGGATCTGCACCTCTCTGAGGAACTCCGGTTCGCTGCTCGCGAGCCGGGCAGTACAGGTCCGGGCGGAGTCGACACGATTCACCGTCCCGTCCGCCGTGAACACGGCCTGGAGGAAGCCCACGACCGCGTCCCGGGGCGCCTTCCAGATGGCCTCGGGGACGCGGTTCGACTTCCCGTCCTCCGTGACGAGACCCAACGAGCGCAGGAAGTAGTAGAGGCCTGACCGGTAGATGAGCTGCACGCGCCCCGGCCGCTCGGTCCGAGTGCCCCGCACGCCGGTCCAGCGCCGGATGCGCTCGCGGAAGGCGGGCTCGAGCTCGCGCTCCTCGTCGCCGAACAGGAGACCGACCGAGTACGTGGGGACGTTTCGTCCTTCCGGGAGGTTCTTCGTCACCCAGCCGTCGGCGACGACCCAGCCGAGGAGCTGCCCGAGCCCGGCGCTCCATTCCGTAGGGAGATTCGCCTCTCCGCGGCGCCCGCGGGCCGCCAGCCTGTCCTCGGGCTCGAACGCCGGGAGGCTCCGGTCCGTGCTCCACGCGCCCTCACCCGACTGGAGGAGGATCCGGTCGCCCGGCGCGAGGTCCGCGAGCGGGACGGCGCCGTGCGGCGTGTAGAACCGATGGTTGGCCGTCGCCGTGATCTCGTAGCCGTGCTCGGTGACGAGCCGGAAGACGGGCGCGTTCTCACGCGTGCGGAACACCGGCACCGCGTGCCGCAGCGTGATGCCGTGACGCCGCCGGGCGCGCCGGATCTCCCCGAATCGCGCGCGGGTCTGCTCCGCCCCGACGAGCGCGTCCGCCGTGGCCAGCGCCCGCAGGGCGGGCACGCGGTCGTCGGTGGCGACGCGAATCTCCATCACCTCCCGCTCGAGCTCCTCCATCGTGAGGAGCCCGCGATCGGTCGCCAGACGGGTCGTCCCGACCACACACGGGTTGGTCGCCTCGTAGTCCCCCAGGTGCGGCACCGGATTGTAGCGGTTGGCCTCGTCGATGAAGTAGACCCCGGGCTCGCCGTTCCGCCACGCGCCGTAGATGATCTTCGCGAACACCTCCGCGGCGCCGAGCGTGCCCGCGACCTGGCCGGTGCGCGGGTTGATGAGCGGGTAGTCCTCGCCTTTCCGCACGGCCTCCATGAACGCGTCGGTCACGCCCACGGAGATGTTGAAGTTCGTGATCTTCCGCTTGTCGGCCTTGCAGTCGATGAAGTCGAGGACGTCCGGGTGGTCCACGCGCAGGATGCCCATGTTCGCGCCCCGACGCGTCCCGCCCTGCTTCACGGCCTCGGTGGAGGCGTCGTACACCTCCATGAAGCTGACCGGACCGCTCGCCACGCCCATGGTGGACTTCACCACGTCGCCCTTCGGACGGAGCCGGCTGAAGCCGAAGCCGGTGCCGCCTCCGCTCTGATGGATGAGCGCCATGTCCCGTAGCGTCTCGTAGATCCCATCGAGCGAGTCCGGCACCGGCAGCACGAAGCAGGCGGAGAGCTGGCCCAGCGGCCGGCCCGCGTTCATGAGCGTCGGGCTGTTCGGCTCGAACACGCCTTCCGACATCAGCCGGTAGAAGCGCCGGGCCGTCACCTCGACCTCGTCGTCGCTCGCTCCGTAGCGGCCATCCTGCGCGGCGATCACGGACGCGACCCGCCAGAAGAGGTCGCGCGGCTCCTCGATCGGGTCGCCCGCGTCGTTCTTCTTCAGGTAGCGCCGCGCCAGGACCGTGCGCGCGTTGTCGCTGAGCTCCGGATCGGGAAGGTCGGCCGGCGTGGTGTCGGTTCCCCGCACCTCCCCCCTGCGCGCCAACGGCCCGGCCGCCGATGCGTGTCCCGTCACCGCCACGTCCGGTGGCTTCATCACGTGCCTCGTCGATTCTGGAGGATCGGGTCGGCTCGCGCCCCGCAGGAGCGGAACCGTCTCGTATATACCCGAAGGCCGGGACGACGTGGCATCATCCGAGGACAAGACCGGCTTCGGCCGGGACCCGACGACCGCGCGAGTCGAATGCCGGCCTACGCCGGTCTGCGTAGCGGTCACGGACACGCCGCCCGTGACGTCCCTCGGAGTTGGATGTCGCCCGCGGCTGAGGTCGCCGCCGTTTTCCACATTTTACCGACGGTTCCCGCGTTTTTCCACCGTCGGTTTTCCACACGAACCGCTATATGTTGTGGCGGGACCATACTAATACCCCCACATCTTGTGGTCAAGCCGAAGCGGCGCGCTTCGGGGCTTTCCCGGCACATCGGGGCGCGCGCCGTCATCCCGCGGGGCCGACGGGAGCCCGATTCTCGGCGGCGAACCGCCCGGCGGCGGGGTCCGGCCCGGATTCGAGAAAACGCGGAAAAACGCCGGAAAGCCGGTCGTGAGGCACGTCCGCGGACCCGACGCAGGAGACGCTCCGGCCCGCGGCTCAGCCGGGACGACGCCAGCGGCCCCGGCGGTGCGCCTCCTTGAGCGCGACGTAGTTCTCCACGGTCATGCGCGTCCGCGCCCGGAGCGTCTCGTCGACCTCGCGCACGACCCGGCCGGGCACGCCGACGACGAGGCTCCCGGGCGGCACGCGCGTCCCTTCGGTCACCAGGGCCCCGGCCGCCACGACGCTCCCCGTTCCGACCACGGCGTGCGACAGGACGATCGCCCCCATACCGATGAGACACGCGTCGCCGATCTCGCACCCGTGCAGGATCGCCCGGTGCCCCACCCCCACGTCCGCGCCGATCACCGCGGGGCGGCGGCGGTCCACGTGCACGAGGGTCAGATCCTGGAGGTTGGTGCGCGCGCCGACCCGGATCGGCGCGACGTCGCCGCGCAGCACGCAGCCGTACCAGACGCTCGCGTCCTCGTCGAGCGTGACGTCGCCGAGGACGACGGCCGACGGGGCCACGAACGCGGTGGGGTGGAGGGTCGGCTCCGCGGAGGTGTCGGGCTCCGCGGACGTGTCGGGCTCCCCGGGTGGGCCCGCGGTCGGCCCGACCGGCGTGTCGGGCGCGCCGGCTCCGGTCGTCGAGCGGGGCTCGTCCGGACCGCTCATCGTTCCGGGCTCCCTTCGGCTTCCCCTCCGAGCTCCCGCGCGACGCCGGCGAGGAACGTCTCGATCCCCTCGAGCACCCCGCGCGCATAACGCTCCCGGAACTCGTCGGTGCGGAGCGCCGCCTCGTGGCTCGGGATCATCATGAACGCCCCTTCCGCGAGCACGGCCGGCATCCAGGGCTCGCGCGCCACGGCGAGGTCGCCCCACAGGACGCCGAGATCACGAAGCCCCAGGCGACGGACCATGCCGTCCTGGATGGCCCGGGCGAGGGCGGCGGAGTGGGGGTGGTAGTAGTACGTCCCCGTGCCCGCCCGCTCCTCGGGCCGGATCCCGTCCGGAAGCGCGTTGTTGTGGATGGAGATGAACAGCTCGGCCTCCGTCTCGCGCGCCCGGCGCGTGCGCTCGTACAGACCCATCGGCTCGCGGTCCGGGCGGATGAGGATCGGGTCCGCCCCGGCTTCGTCGAGCAGGTCCACGAGGCTGCGCGCGATCGCCAGGTTCGCGTCCCCCTCGTACAGTCCGGTGGGACCGTAGCTGCCGGCTCCGGGGTGCCCCGGGTCGACCGCGATGCGGCGACCGGCGAGCGGATCGGCCGCCCGGATCGCGGGCGGGCGACGCACGGACAGACGCAGCACGGTGCCGGCGTCGCCCGCCGGAGGGGGGCCGGCCCGCGGCCCCTCGTACTCGCGCGCCTCGCCCGGCTCGAACGCGACGTCGTGCCCCCACACCGGCCACGCGAGCGAGAGCTCGATCCGCAGCGACGGCCCCGGCTCCTGGCTCCAGCGGATCGACTCGACGCCGGTTCCCGCGCCGTGCGCGATCCGGGCGATCTCCCCGTACGTGTCGAACAGGGTCAGGGCCAGCGAGCGCGGGCCGCTGACCGCCACGTCGATGGGCACGGCGCGCGACACGCCGATCCGGAAGTCGACGCCGTCGGCCCCCGGCTCGACCCGGCCATCCCAGGCCCGGGCGGGCTCGCGTGTCTCCTGGTCCGGCGCCCACGCCACGTCCTCGTCCAGCACCCACGCCTCGAGCCCGCCCGTGAGCCCGATGCGCAGACGCGCTCCGATGCGGCCGGTCACCGGGGCCACCGTGCCGTCCGGGAAGCGCCACCGGTAGGGGCCGAACGCGGTCGGTCGCCCCACGACGACGCCGCTCCGACCGTTCACCGGATCCTCGGCTTCCACGAGCCGCACGGCCCCGGCGGGTCCTTCGTCCAGGATGGCGAGCGGGATCACGAGCGGCGCCAGCGTCGAGCGGCCGTCCTTCTCCGCCACGACGGTGAGGGCGAGCGTGTCGAGGGGGATGGCCGGGGCGCCTGGCGACCGCGGACCGGCGACCGGCGGCAGCGGGCCGCCCTCGGGCCGGCTCCGCCCCGCCCGGCAGCGTCCCGCCCGGCACGCGGCTTCCCTCAGCCCGACGAGGTCGATCCTCGCGCCGTGCGCGTGCAGGGTCCCCCGGGCCGTGCCGCGGTCCTCGAGCGGGACGCGGAGCTCGCCGGCCGACACGTGGAGCGACGCCCCCTCCTCGGCGAGCAGCTCGAGCTCGAAGTCCTCGCCCGGCCGGATCCAGCGCTCGGGCTGGCGCTCCAGCGCGCGCGCGTCGATCCACGGCGACCTGGCGTCCCGCGGCGGCGCCACGCGGGGCCGGAGGATCGGGAGCCTGAGCGAGACCGTGTCGTCCCGCTCGCGCGCGAACAGGAAATAGAACGCCGTGTCGCCGCGCTCGGGGGCGGGCACCGGGAGCCACGCGAGGAAGCCGCCGTTCGCCTCCACGGGGATCCGCGAGCCGTTGATCTCGAGCGTCCCGCCCCCCCGTCCCAGCGAGCCGAACAGGAAGTTGGAGTCGGGAACGATGCGCTGCCCGGACTCGGGATAGCGGACGACGAGGTCGAGATCCTGGGATGCGGCGGCCGCGGGCGGGGCGCAGCCCGCCCAGGCTCCGGCGAGGACGGCCAGCCCGGCGAGCACGTTACACGACATCGACACCGGCGCTCCCCCCTTCCCGTTCCCATCGTCCCAGCCACCGGAGCGCGAGCGCGCCCGCGACGCCGACGATGAGCGCGGGCACCCACGTCCCGGACTCCAGGAGGAGCCCGCCGCCCACCGCGAACATCGCGCCGAACAGGAGCATGGCCGCCGCGGCGGTGCGCGCGAGCGAGATCCCGAGCCCCCGGTCCGGCGCCTGCCCGACCCGCGCCCGCACGGCCGCCCACCCCGGTCCGCCGGGCCGCACGCGCCGGTAGAACGCGTCCAGCGTCTCGGGACGCTCGGCGGGCGTGAGGAGCATCACCGGAACCCAGACGGCCGCCGCCCCGAACGCGGTCCACGCGAGGCGGGTCCCGAACTCGAGACCCGCGAACACCGGAAGATACGAGGCGAGGGCGATGCCGAAACCGGCGAGCATCGCGGCCAGCTCCCCCCACGCGTTCACCCGCCACCAGAACCAGCGCAGGATGAGGACGGCGCCCGGCCCCGTGCCGATCGCGATGATGAAGCGGAAGAGCGTCGAGATGTCGTCGGCGTAGAACGCGGCCGTGGCGGACAGGACGACGATCCCGATCGAGGCGAGGCGACCGAGTCCGACCTGGCGCTCGGCGGAGGCCTCGGGGTTCACGAAGCGCGCGTACAGGTCGTTGACGATGTAGCTCGCGCCCCAGTTGATCTGGGTGGACACGGTGGACATGAACGCGGCCACGAACGAGGCGACCACGAGACCGAGGAGCCCGGCGGGCAGGTAGCGGAGCATGAGCAGGGGATACCCCAGGTCCGGGTCCTCCAGGTCCGGGAACACGACGAGCGCGACCAGACCGACGAGTATCCACGGCCAGGCGCGGATCACGTAGTGGAGCCAGACGAACCACCAGGCGGCCTTCTCGGCGTCCGCCTCCGTCCGGCTCGCCGACAGCCGCTGCACGAACTCGCCTCCGCCGTCGGAGCGGCGGAACGCCCACCACTGGATGCCGAGATACGCGAGGAACGTCCCGAACGGGAGCGACTCCGATCCGGGACGCGGCACCATGCGGAGCACGTCGCCGCGTCCCGCCTCGACGAGCTGCCGCTTGAGCTCGGTCACGCCGCCGATCTCGACGAGCGCGAAGCCGGCCACGATGATCGCGCCCGCCAGCGCGAGGAAGAACTGGAAGAAGTCCGTGGCCACGACGCCCCACAGACCGGCGATCCCCGCGTACAGGAGGACGAACACGGAGAGGGCGATGACGGCCCACAGCCGCTCGTCGCCCGGGAGCCACTCCGGGAACGCGGAGAGGAGACCCAGCGCTTCGACCACCTTCCTCATCGCCAGCATGACGAACGCGATCGAGATGCAGTTGATGGGCACCGCGAACAGGAACGCCCGCGTGCCCCTCAGCACGGCGGCGGGGCGGCCGCCGTACCGGACCTCGGTGAGCTCCACGTCGGTGACCACTTCGGCGCGGCGCCACAGCCGGGCGAACAGGTAGATGAGGACGAGGTGCGAGAGGGCGAAGGACCACCACTCCCAGTTGCCCGCGATCCCGCGTCGCGAGATGAGGGCCGACACGTAGAGCGGCGTGTCGACCGAGAACGTCGTGGCCGCCATCGAGGTGCCGGCGAGCCACCACGGGAGCGCCCGCCCGCCGACGAAGAAATCGACGAGCCCGCCCCGCGCGCGTCGTGACAGCCACAGGCCCACCGCGAGCGTGAGGGCCATGTAGAGCCCCACCACCCACCAGTCGAGCTCCCTCACCCGGCCCGGCTCACGCGCGCGAGGATCCACTCGGCCGCCGCGCGCTCCATCACGGTCTCCGTCGACCAGGCGGCGATCCCCGGCGTCGCGAGATCCTCGAGCAGACGCGCGTGGCCGAGAAGCACGAGGAGCCCGCGTTCCGCGCCGCCGAGGGCGTGGCGCACGCGCTCCCGCGCCCCGACCGAGACGCCGCCGTGCCCCTTCCAGCCGCGCGGTGTGGCGGCGAGGACGACCACCGCCTGCTCGGCCGCGCCGGCGTCGGGCGCGACGTTCCACCCGGCAGCGGCAAGCGCCTCGCGGAGCGGGACGCCGAGCGGTCCCGCGCGGCCGGCCGGGGGCCCGACCTCCGGGTCGTCCGACACGGCGACGACCGCGGTGACCGCCCCGGGCCGCCACGCGCCCAGACCGCCGGACCGATCCACGATCGTCTCGCGCGCGAATCGCAGGGAGTC
>Ga0299907_10003434_pt1 | contig 10134 bp, 8 predicted proteins | sample RVTome_16_FD_198680 | JGI IMG/M metagenome (GOLD analysis project Ga0299907, IMG submission 198680) | Soil microbial communities from uranium-contaminated site in the Upper Colorado River Basin, Wyoming, United States - RVT152D67 (version 2) ... | reverse complement strand
GGACGAGGTCACGACTCCGGCGGTCCAGGACGCGCTCGAGACGTTCGTCGCCGAGCTCGTGGGGCGACCGCTACGCGTCGATCACCGGTGGGCGGGCATCTTCGGGATGGTGCTCGACTTCGTCCCGGTGGTCGGGCGCGTGCCGGGTCGTGACTCGCTCTGGGTCGCGGGCGGCTATTCGGGACATGGCAACGTCCTCGGCTTCGCCTGCGGACGCCTCGTCGCGAGGGCGATCCGGGGCGAGCGCGACCCTTTGCTCGAGCTCTTCGAGCCGACTCGCCTGCTGGGTTCTCAGTAGAAGTTCTCGCGCCGCGCGTAGCGCTCGGCGCGCGCCGCGTCGTAGGCCTCCGTGTCGAAGGACGGGTCGAGGCTGCGGTGGATCTCTCCCGCGGACGGCAGCTCGCGTCGCTCGATGAACCCCTCCGGATCCCAGAGCCGCGAGCGGAGGAACGCCTTCGAGCAGTGCGTGAACGCCTCGTCAATCTCGATCAGCAGCCCGAGTTTCGGCACCTTGCCTTCGACCGCCGACGGGGCGAGAAGGTCGGGATCGGTCACGATCGTCGCGCGGCCGTTCATGCGCAGCGTGTCGCCGATGCCCGGGATCACGAAGAGGAGGCCGACGTGCGGGTTCGCGAGGATGTTCCGCAGCGAGTCGGCGAGCCGGTTCCCGGGGCGCTCGGGCAGGAGCAGCGTCTGCTCGTCGAGCACGCGGACGAAGCCAGGAGGATCTCCGCGCGGGCTGACGTCGCACGAGCCGTCCGGCGCCGAGGTCGCGAGGAGGACGAACGGCGAGCGTTCCACGAACTGTCTCGTCAGCGCATTGAGCCTGTCCGAGACCTTTGCCCGGACGATGTCGGACGGCTCCCCCAGAAGCTCCCGCAGCGCAGTCTCGTCCACGTGGGCAAGAGTAGAGAACATGATCGAGGAGGCCCGTCTCGAAGAGTTGGGCTCCGGCCTCGTGCCGGCGACCAGCCGGCGTCGAAGCGGAGACGAGCTCAGTGCCGGACGCATTGGCTCTGTTTCGGGAATGGGAGTACAGGCGGCCGGACGGCTGGGATCGCCTGTCCTGGGCATAGCGGCTAGAGCTCGATCGTCGTGGTGTCCAGCTCGCCGAGCTTCGAAACCGCGACCTTCGCGATCGCGAGATCCTGAATCGCCAGGCCGGTCGAGTCGAACAGCGTCACCTCGTCCGCGGAACGGCGTCCGGCGGCGGAGCCGGTCAGCACGTCCCCGAGGTGCGTCACGTTTTCGCGCCGAACGAGTCCGCTCGCGGCGGCGCCGGTGAGCTCCCCGCCGTGACTCGCCTGCTCCCAGTCGTCGCAGAAGAGCCTCGCCCGCACGAGTTCCGCCACTTCGACCTCGGCCTTGCCCGGGCCGTCAGCGCCCATGAGCGAGACGTGCTGGCCGGCGCGCAGCGAGCCTTCGCGGTACAGCACGTCGTGGCCAGGGGTCACGGTTGCAACGACGTCGCTTCGGAGAGCCTCGTCGGCACTCGAGGCGACGTCGGCCCCGACCAGCTCCGCGACGGTCTCGCGCCGCGCGTGGTCGACATCCCAGACGAGCGGCCGCCGTCCGCGCGCGACGAACGTGCGCGCGGTCTCGGCGCCGTTGACGCCGCAGCCGACCACGGCGCATGACGACGCATCGCTCCGACCCAGCGTGTCCGCCGCGAGCACGGCCGCCGCGGCCGTCCGAAGCGCCGTCACAGCACCGGCGTCGAGAACCGCCAGCAACCGGCCGTCCTCTGCATCCGACAGCAGCACGAGACCGGTCACGGTCGGGAGGCCGAGCGCCGGGTTTCCGAGAAACGACGTCACCCACTTGAGAAGTGCGTGCCCTTCCCCGATCGCCGGCATCGCGCGGAAGTCGCCGGCGGGGTAGTTCGTCACGTACGCCTTCGGCGGCATCGCCCACTCGCCGCGTGCGTACGAGACGAATGCGTCTCGGACGGCCTCGTACGCCTCGGCGGGGCTGACCGCCTCGTGGACGGAGCGCGCGCCGAGGACGGGAACGGCCACCGAGTGCCCCGTCAGGAGTTCTTGACGGCCGTGATCAGCTTGAGCACGGACTCCTTCGCGTCCCCGAACAGCATCGTCGTCTTGGGGTCGAGGTAGAGCTCGTTGTCGATTCCCGCGAAGCCCGGGTTCATCGAGCGCTTGAGCACGACCACGCTCGCCGCCTTGTCGACGTCGAGGATCGGCATCCCGTAGATCGGGCTGCCGGGATCGCTGCGCGCCGCGGGATTGGTGACGTCGTTCGCGCCGATGACGATCGCGACGTCCGCCTGCGCGAACTCCGGGTTGATCTCGTCCATCTCGAAGAGCTGCGTGTACGGCACGTTCGCCTCGGCGAGGAGCACGTTCATGTGGCCGGGCATTCGCCCTGCGACTGGGTGGATCGCGTACTTCACCTCGACGCCCTGCTGCTCGAGGACGTCCGCGAGTTGCCGGACGTCGTGCTGCGCCTGCGCGACAGCCATCCCATAGCCGGGGACCACGATTGCCTTGCGCGCGAACCCGAGCTGGACGGCCACGTCCTCGGGAGTGGTCGCGCGAACCGTGCGGCCGTCGTCCGTCCGCACGCCGCCGCCCGCCGCCTGCACCTGCCCGAACGCGCTGAACAGCACGTTCGCCACCGAGCGGTTCATCGCCTTCGCCATCAGCAGCGTGAGCAGAGTTCCCGAGGCCCCTACGAGCGAGCCGCCGATGATGAGCGCGTTGTTGTCGAGGACGAATCCCGTCGACACGGCTCCGAGGCCGCTCGACGCGTTGAGGAGCGCGATCACGACCGGCATGTCCGCACCGCCGATCGGAAGCACGAACAGGACGCCGAACGCGAGTGCCGCAGCGGCAGCGACGAGGAGCAACGTCGTCTCCTCGGCGATCCCGGCCGCCGCTGCGACCGCGATCGCGCCGACGACGACGGACGCGTTGATCGCCTGCTGCCCGGGAAAGACGATCGGTCGTCCTTGTATGAGCTCCTGGAGCTTGGCGAACGCGACCATGCTGCCCGAGAGCGTGATGCTCCCGATCACCGTCGAGGCGAGGATCGCCACGAGCGTGTCGGAGGCGAAGTCGCCGTCGATCCTCTCGATGCGATTGAACTCCGCGATCGCGATCGCGGTCGCAGCGCCGCCGCCGGTGCCGTTCAGGAGCGCAACCATCTGCGGCATCGCCGTCATCCGCACGGTGCGTGCTCCGACGGCCCCGACCACGGCGCCGACGCCGATCGCGCTCAGCACGAACGCATACCGATCGACCTCCTCCAACGTGAGCGTGAAGACGATCGCGATGACGAGGCCGAGCGCGCCCAGCCGGTTGCCGAGCCTGGCGTGTCGGGGCGAGGCCAGGCTCTTGATCGCGAGCACGAGCAGGACTGCCGCGACGAGGTAGGCCGCGTTGACGGTCGTCGGCGACAGCGCCGCCGCGATCACTCGCGCGACTCCGGCCGCCGCTGCTTGAACATCTGGAGCATGCGATCGGTGACGACGAATCCCCCAACCACGTTGATCGTCGCGAGAACGATCGCCAGGAAGCAGAGAACGCTCTCGAAGGTCGTGGCTCCGGACGAGCCTCCGACGAGGATCGCTCCCACGATGACGATGCCGGAGATCGCGTTCGTCCCGGACATGAGCGGCGTGTGCAGCAACGTGGGGACGCGCGAGATGAGCTCGTAGCCGAGGAGAGCCGCGAGGACGAACACGGTCAGGCTGGCGATCAGGGTGCCGCTCACGCCTGCGCTCCCTCCGGGCGAGTGACACAGGCGCCGGCCGTGATCTCGTCTTCCCAGTCGAGGGCAAGCTCGCCGTTCGGGGCGAGGTGCTGAAGCAGCGCCGCGACGTTGCGCGAGTAGAGCTGGCTCGCGTGGTGCGCGAGCAGGGACGCGATGTTGGTCGTGCCGACGATCGAGACGCCGTCGTGTTCGACGACCTCGCCGGGAACGGTCAGCTCGCAGTTGCCGCCCGTCTCCGCCGCGATGTCGACGATGACCGATCCGGGCCGCATGCGCTCCACCGCCGTCCGGGGGATCAGCTTCGGCGCCGGGCGGCCGGGCACCGCAGCGGTGGTGATGACGACGTCGAAGTCCGGAATGCGCTCTTCGAGCGCAGCCTGCTGCTGCGCCTGTTGCTCGGGCGTGAGCTCACTCGCGTAGCCGCCCGCGGTCTCCTCCGCGCGAACGCCGAGGTCGAGGAACGATGCGCCGAGGCTCTCGACCTGCTCCTTCACGGCCGGCCGTACGTCGAAGCCCGCGACGACCGCGCCGAGCCGGCGCGCGGTCGCGATCGCCTGGAGCCCGGCGACGCCCGCTCCGATGACGAGCGCGCGCACCGGCGCGATCGTGCCGGCGGCGGTCATCAGCATCGGAAAGAGCTTCGGCACGCGATCCGCGGCGAGCAGAACCGCCTTGTAGCCCGCGACCGTCGCCTGGGACGAGAGCGCGTCCATCGGCTGCGCGCGGGTGATGCGCGGGATCGACTCCATCGCGAACGCGACGACACCTCGCTCGCGGAGCCGCGCCAACCCTTCGGCGTCGGTCAGCGGCTGGAGGAATCCCACGAGGACGGTTCCGGCGTCGAGCGCTGCGGCCTCGTCCGCTGACGGAGCGGCGACCCGGACCACCGCGGCCGCGCCAGTGAGCAGCGAGCTGCCGTCGACGAGCTCCGCGCCCGCTTCCTCGTAGGCCTGGTCGAGGAAGCCCGCAGCCTCTCCCGCACCGCGCTCGACGCGAATCTCGAAGCCCGCGCCGCGGAGCTTGGAAACCGTCTCGGGAACGAGCGCCACGCGACGCTCGCCGGGAGTCGTCTCCCTCGGAACCGCGACTCGCATGCGGGGCGGAACTCTATGCGGCCGGACGGCGGAGCGGTCCCACCAACCGGCTAAGCATCTAGATCGACGACCAGACGTCGAGCTTCGTGCGTGTCCGTCGGATGACCTCGTCCGTGAATGCGCCCGTCGACGCGTGCCCGCCGAGGTCGGCGGTCCGGACCCCCTCCGCGACGGCCTCGAGACACGCCTCGCGGATCGCGCGGCCGACGGGCTGGATCCGCTCCTCCTCGGAGTGCGAGAGAAGCGCCGCGCCCGCGAGGATCATCGCCATCGGATTGGCGACGTCCTTGCCCTCGAGCGCGGGTGCGGTGCCGTGCGCGGCCTCGGCCATCAGCGCGCTCGGGACGTAGTCGTCCTCGAAGGCGACGAGCAGCGACTCCGAGCCCGCGATCGAGCCGAAGAGCGGCAGCACGAGATCGGAGAGGATGTCGCCGTCCCGGTTGAGCGCGGGAATCACCATCGGGGCGCCGCTGGAGGAGATGAGCAGCGCGAAGGTCGCGTCGATCAACTGCGGCTCGTACACCACGTCCGGATGGCGCTCGGCCGCCGCGTCCATCTCCTCCTTGAGCATTCCCTCGTAGATCGGGCTCACGGTGTACTTCGGGCCTCCGAAAATCTTCGCCTCCATTCGTTCCGCTTGCCGGAACGCGAACTCGGCGACCGCGCGACAGACGTGGCGCTCGATGCGCTCGGTCCGGAAGGCGACCTCGTCGTCTCCTTCGCCCTCGCGCCATTCCTTCGCCCCGTACGCGTCGCCCACCGCCATGCGCACGACCGAGATCGGCGAGTGCACGCCGCCGAGCGGGACGATGCCCGGAATGCGCCTCCCCGTGCGAACGATGACCTTGCCTCCGATCTCCTCGCGGAGAATGCGATTCGGCGAGCCGACGTCACCCAGCTGCTCGGGCGTGATCGTTGCCGCCTTGAGCCCGAACCCGTGCTCGCGAACGGCCGCCGCGGCCTCCTGCACGACCCGGTTCGAGGTCGTACGGCGATTCTCGAGCGAGAGATCGAACCGAGGAAATGCGAGCTCTACCTGGATGACGTCCGACACAAGGACGCGGAGAGCTTCTTCCAGCAGCTCCTGGCCCGTCTGGTCGCCTTCCAGGACGACGATCGTGTCCATGCCGGGATCCTACGCGAGGACGAAAGCGGGGCAGGAGCTCGTCGGACCTTCGCCGTGATCTTTTCTCTTGCATTTGACCTGCTAATTTCCTAGTGTTTTCAACCACCAGCGATTGACAGGGAGGAAAATCGTGGCGAGAAAGACAATCCTCGTGTGCGACAACTGTGCGAGGGAAGTGGAAGACAATCGAGGCGCGATGATGCGCATCAACTACACGGATGCGAGGCGTGGCTCGAAGCAGGCGGATCTGTGCGACGACTGCGCCGGGACGATGCCCGGCCAGCAGGTCGCGCGGAGGGGCCGCCGGCCCAAGTCCGCGACCGCTTAGAGGACGGCGAAGCGGCTCCCGGCTTCGGGAGCCGCTTCATTTGACGCTCTTTGCACGATCGGGCGCGGCGCCGTAAGGGGAGGCGTCGGAAGGCAGGACTACGATGGACGGATGGCCCTCTCGCTCGTCGTCGGGCCGGCGCACGCCGGCAAGGTCGCGCTGCTCCTCGAGCGCTACCTCGCGGAGCTCCCGCGCGAGCCTTGGCTCATCGTGCCCAACCGGGCGGACGTCGAACGGGTCGAGCGCGATCTCCTGAGAAGACGTCCCGCTCTGATGGGCGGCCGGATCGGGACGTTCGATGATCTCTTCGAGCAGATCGCGGCGGGGCTGCCCGAGCAGAGGCGGGTCGCGGGCGACGCGGAGCGCACGCTTGCCGCGCGCCGTGCGGTGGCCGGGACGGAGCTCGCCGACCTCGCCGCGTCCGCCGGCTCGAGCGGCTTCGCGGATGTGCTGCTGCACACGCTCGGTGAGCTCGAGTCTGCTCTCGTCGACTCCGATCGGGTCGGAGGCGATCTCGCGCAGCTCGCTCAGGCGTACCGCTCCCAGCTCGACCGGCTCGGGCTCTGGGACCGCGACGGCCTGCGCCGGCGAGCGGCGGAAAGGCTCCAGAGCGATCTCGAGGCGTGGCACGGCGAGCCGGTCTTCGCATACGGCTTCGAGGACCTCACGGCCGCCGAGTGGGCGCTGATCGAGGCGCTCGCCGCTCGCGCCGACGTCACCGTATCCATCCCCTACGAGCCGGCTCGGGCCGCTTTCACCGCTCTCGAGCGAACGGTCGAGGATCTGGCCGCTCTCGCTGCCGGGTCGGTCGAGGAGCTTCCTCCCTCGACCGCATCCCACGCGCCGGCGGCGCTCGTTCGCCTCGAGCGAGGACTGTTCTCGGACGCGACGGAGACGAACGCGGCGCTCGACGGCTCGCTCCACTTCCTCGAGGGCGCAGGGGTGCGTGGAACCGTCGAGCTCGTTGCCTCCGAGGTGCTTGCGCAGCTGCGCAGCCGAACTGCGCCGGAGCGCATCGGCATCGTCTGCGAGTCGCCCGAGCGCTGGCGAGCGCCGTTCGACTCCGTGTTCGCCACGCTCGGCATCCCGTATGCGATCGAGCATCGCCTTCGGCTCGCCGAGACCGTTCTCGGGGCCGCGCTCGTGGCGTTGCTTCGGTTCGACCGGCTCGGTGGCGGCCGTGGCGAGCTGTTCTCCTTCCTCCGCTCGCCGTTCTCCGGGCTGGAGCGGCGTTCCGTCGACTTCGTCGAGGGCCGTCTCCGCGGGCGCGCAGTCGTCGACCCAGCACGGGTGGAGGAGGAGAGCGAACGCCTGCGCGGGTCGCGTCTCCCGGCGCTCGATGAGCTGCGTGCCGAGCCGGACCCGGTGTCGGGCGCACGCCGCCTCCTCCGCTCGATGGTCCGCAGCGCCTGGGGGCTCGACGCACCGCCGGTCGTGGACGACGCGCGTGGTGACGCGCGCGCGTATCGAGCGGCGACGCAGACGCTCGACCAGCTCGGGGAGTCCGCCCGTCTCGACGGCCGACCGCTGTCCGCGGAGGACGTCGTCGCCGCGCTCGAGCGAGCGAGCGTGCGGCCGACCGCGGCGGGCGAGGCGGGGCGCGTGGCCGTCCTCGACTACGCGCGTGCGCGAACGCGCCTCTTCGACGTCGTCTTCCTGCTCGGGCTCGAGGAGGGCAGCTTTCCGCGCCGCGACCGGCCGTCGCCGCTGCTCGACGACGACCTACGGCGCGACCTCGGCGGCAGGCTCGAGCGCCCGAACGCAGTCGCCCGCGACCGCCATCTCTTCTACACGGCCTGCACCCGTGCGGCGGAGCGCGTCGTGCTCGTGCGCGAGGCGGCGAGCGACGAGGGCGTCCCGCGCGAGGCGAGCCCGTTCTGGGACGATGTCCGCGCGCTCTTCGACCCGGCCGACGTCGCACGCGCGACTCGCCGCCGCTCTCTCTCGAGCCTCACCTGGCCGCTGCATGCGGCACCGAGCGAGCGCGAGCGTCTGCGCGCGGTCGCGCAGCTCATGGTCGAGGATTCGGACGAGGCCGAGGGGCTCGCCGCCGCCAACGGCTGGTCGCGCCGGCTCGAGCGGGCACGCGCCGCGTTCGACCGCCCGACGCGGCTCGCGAGCCCCGCCGTCCTCGAGTCGATGTCCGGCCGTACCGTCTTCTCCGCGACCGAGCTCGAGCGCTTTGCCGACTGCTCGTCGGCCTGGCTCGTGGAGCGCGTGGTCGATCCGAAGACGATCGACGCGGCGCCTGACGCGATGCTTCGCGGCCAGGTCATGCACACGACGCTCCACCGCTTCTACTCGTCGCTCCCGCGCGAGCTCGACGCCGAGCGCGTCACCCCCGAGAATCTCGAGCGCGCGGTTGCGCTCGTGCGTCGCTGCCTCGACGAGGCGCTCGAGTCCGGCGTGAAGCTCGATCTGACTGCGCTCCAGCGCGCCGAGCTCCGCTACACGCTGATCGCCGACCTCGAGGGCTTCGTCCGCGACGAGGCCGAGACCGACGTGCAGTTCGTCCCACGACGGCTGGAGGTCGCGTTCGGCTCCGAGCGGGCCGCGCCCGAACTTCAGCGCGGGCTCGACCTCGGCGACGGCCTGCGACTGTCGGGGAAGATCGACCGGATCGACATCGACCCGTTCAGCGCGCGCGGGATCGTCCAGGACTACAAGTCGGGAAAGGGGGCGTCGAGCGCGCGGGACATCGACCGCGAGCTCCGCCTCCAGATTCCGCTGTACGTGCTGGCGCTGCGCGATCTCGTCGGCGTCGAACCGCTCGGGGGCGTATACCGCGCGCTCGCCGGCCGCCGCTCGACGCGCGGGATGCTGCGTGAGTCGTCCCGCGAGGACCTTCCCGGCTTCACCCGCGACGACTACCTCGACGAGGAGACCTTCTGGGCGAATGTCGAGACCGCGCGCGACCGGGCGTCGACCTACGCGCAGCGGATCCGCGCAGGCGACGTGCGCCACGACCCGAAGGGCGACGGCTGCCCACAGTGGTGCGACCTCTGGACGATCTGCCGGGTGGAGAGATCGTGAGGTCTCCGGCTGCGTGCGTGGGATGGGAACCTCCCGGTTCCCCCACACCCCCTCCCCTGGCCCGCTTCGCGGACAGGTCGCTTCGCGACCGGTGCGACCTCTGGACGATCTGCCGGGTGCCGCGCGCATGACGAGCGTCCTCGAGCGCACGTCCCCCCTGAACGACGAGCAGCTCGCTGCCGTCGAGGCGGCGGGCACCGTCTTCGTCTCCGCCGGTGCGGGGACCGGAAAGACGTCCGTGCTCGTCGAACGCTACGTGCGGGCCGTCTGCGAGCGCGGGCTCGACGTCGACTCCATCCTCGTCATCACGTACACGCGCAAGGCAGCCGGCGAGCTGCGGACGAGGATCCGCGCAGCCCTCGTCGAGCGGGGCCGGCCGGACCTCGCGCGCGAGCTCGACGGCGCCTGGATCTCCACGATCCACGGGTTCTGCGACCGGCTGCTCCGGACACATCCGTTCGCGGTCGGGCTCGATCCGCGCTTCCGCGAGCTGGAGGAGGCGGGTGCGGCCGTGCTGCGCGGGGAGGCCTTCGACCGCGCGCTCGGGACATTTCTCGCCGAAGAGGGCGAGGAACGGCTCCGCCTGCTCGCCACCTACCGGGCGGACGGGCTCCGGAAGATGCTCACGGGTGTCTACGAGACGCTCCGCTCAGCCGGCCGTCCGCTCGTTCTCGAGCTCGGCGAGCACCCACCGCTCGCGGATGCGATCGCCCGGCTCCGCCGGGAGGCCTCCGCCCTTGCGTCGGACTCGTCGGCGACTGAGCTCCAGCGCGGCTCCGCGGCCGAGATGCTCCGTGTCGCGACCGAGTCGGCTCCACCCG
>Ga0299907_10003432_pt1 | contig 10136 bp, 13 predicted proteins | sample RVTome_16_FD_198680 | JGI IMG/M metagenome (GOLD analysis project Ga0299907, IMG submission 198680) | Soil microbial communities from uranium-contaminated site in the Upper Colorado River Basin, Wyoming, United States - RVT152D67 (version 2) ... | reverse complement strand
CACCCGCTCGATGACCTTCTTCGAAGAAGCTCTTCGGCTCAGCGAGTGGTACGGAACCACCCCGCTGCGACGCTTGCTTCTCGGCATGCTCCCGCAGCAACGCTTTCGACAGGGTCGGTGGGACGATGCGCTGGTGGCCGCCGACGCGTTCCTCGAAGAGGTACGAGGAGAGCACTACCATACGTGGCACGCTCTGCAGACCAGAGGTCTCATCAGGCTTTCGCGCGGAGACGAAGCGGGGATCGAAGACTCGGTGGCGAGCATCGAGGCGGCGAGATCGTCTGTCGATCCCTCCGTGCTGTCTTCCGCGCTCGTGGTCTACGGGCGTGCCCTCGTGCTCGTGGGCCGCTCCGAGGAGGCCCGTGACGCGCTCGACGAGTCACTCGAGCTCTTCGACGCCCTCGAGGGACGCTCGGGGTTCGATCTTCCGTACATCGTCATCACGGCCGTCGAGGTGGGTGCGGACAGCGGCCGCGTGCTCACGCCGAGGAGGCACCGCAGGTGGGCAGAGGCGGCGAAGTGGTACTTCGCCGGCGAGTTCGCGCGTGCGGCAGACGTCTATCACGAGATCGGAACTCTGAGCGACGAGGCCGAGGCTCGACTCAGGTCGGGCCGGGCGCTGCTCGAGGCAGGCGAACGGTCGGAGGGCGCGGCGGAGATGGAAAAGGCGCTCGCGTTCTATCGCGCCGTGGGCGCAACGTACTTCGTCCGGCAGGGCGAAGCGGCGCTGGCCGAAGCGGGGCTAGAGATTCCCGCGTAGCGCCTGCTCGCGCTCGATCGCCTCGAAGAGGGCCTTGAAGTTCCCGATCCCGAAGCCGCGCGAGCCGTGGCGCTCGATGACCTCGAAGAACAGCGTCGGGCGGTCCTGCACGATCTTCGTGAAGAGCTGGAGGAGGTAGCCCTCCTCGTCGCGGTCGGCGAGGATGCCCATGCTCTTGAGGTCGGCCCAGTCCTGCTCGATCTCGCCGACCCGCTCCTCGACGATGTCGTAGTACGTGTCGGGCGTCGTGATGAAGAGCACGCCGTGCTCGCGCAGCGCCGCGACCGTCTTCACGATGTCGTTCGACTGCATCGCGACGTGCTGCACGCCGGGGCCGCCGTGGAACTCGAGGTACTCCTCGATCTGGCTCTTCCGCTTGCCCTCGGCGGGCTCGTTGATCGGAAACTTGATCTTCCCCTCGCCGTCCGTCATCACCTTGGACATGAGCGCCGAGTACTCGGTCGAGATGTCCTCGTCCGAGAAGTGCGTGAGCTGCGTGAACCCGAGCACGCGCTCGTAGAATCCGACCCACTCGTCCATGCGGCCAAGCTCGACGTTGCCGACGACGTGGTCGATCGAGATCAGGCCGACGCCCGGAGACGGGTTCCCGTTCGGGGAGATGGAGACGAATCCAGGGAGGTACGGCCCGGAGTACTCGGAGCGGTTGACGAACGAATGCACGTTGTCGCCGTAGGTCCCGATCGACGCGAGCTCGACGCGTCCGTGCTCGTCGTCGACCCAGTGCGGCTCGGCCACGCCGCGCGCGCCTCGCTGGACGGCCTGGCGGTATGCGTTGGTGGCATCGGGAACGCTCAGCGCGACGTCCTTGACGCTGTCCCCGCGGGTCGCCGCCCACTTGCAGATGTCGCTGTCCGAGCGCAGCCCGCTCGTCAGGACGAGCCGGATGTCGCCCTGCTCGAGCACGTAAGAGGCACGGTCGCGGACTCCGGTCTCGGGCCCGGCGTACGCAGTGCGCGTGAAGCCGAACGCGTTCTCGTAGAAGTACGCCGCCTGCTTCGCGTTCCCGACCCAGATCTCGAGGTGGTCCCAGCCGTCGATCGGCATGAAGTCGTGTTCGCTCATGCGCTCAATTCTAGGCGGCCTGGGCGGCGACCGGCGCCCGCCGCCGCACGGCGAGGATCCCGACTGCGATCAGCGCGCCTCCGGCCACCTGGAGCCACGACAGCGGCTCCGAGAGGAGGACGACCGCGAGCACGGCCGCGACGAAGGGCTGCAGGTTCGCCGCCAGCGTGGCCTTGTTCGCGCCGATGCGGTGGATCGAGCGGAACCAGAAGACATTCGTCAGCACCAGGGGGCCGATCGTCGCGAGGACCATCAGCGCCCAGATCTCCCACCCGAGGTCCCAGTCCTGATCGGGCGTCTGCGTCAGCCCGCTGAGCGTGATGGCGATCCAGGCTCCGGGGATCACGAGGGTGCTGATGTGCGACGGCGAGTACGTCTTGAGCAGCGGCCCGACCACGACGGAGTAGGCGGCCCACGTCGCCGCCGTCGTAAGGCCGAGGACGATCCCGGCGACGCTGTTCGTGCTCTCGCCGCCCGAGCCGACCGCAACCAGTCCCACCCCGACGGCCGAGACGAGCGCGGCGATCCAGAAGCGGCCGGTCGGCCGCTCCGTGCCGAGAACGAGCCCGAGCAGCGCCGCGAAGATCGGGATCGCGCCGAGGACGAGCCCGATCGTCGAGGCCGTCGTGACGTCGAGCGCGAAGACGAACGAGAGCTGGTTCAGCCAGAGCGTGCCCGCCGCGAGCGCGAGTATCGGCAGATGCCTGCGCTCGACGCGAAGCGTCCGCTGCACGTACAGAGTGACGGCGACGAAGATGAGCCCTGCGAGCCCGTAGCGAACCGTCGCGTACGGCAGGGGGAGGAAGCCGTGCGTGAGGACGTACTTCGTGACGCTGAGGTTGAGCGCCCAGAGCAGGACCGTGGCGAGCAACATCAGCTCCACGGTCGTCGGCCGGCGCATCGTCGGACGCTACCCGGGCGGTCGTCCTTAACAGTGCCTGGCCCTGGAACCGTCGAAAGTTCGCGCCAATCCTCCCACCGTTAGGCTGTCCATCGTGGCCACGCCGACTCGCGACGACATCGACGCCCTCGTCGGCCCCGCGACTCCCCACTTCGCGTACCAGCTCCGAGCGCGCGTCCGAGAGTTGGTCGCGGACCTGCCGGCCGATCACCCGGTCCGCCGGTACGGAGAGGAGAAGATCGAGCTCCTCGACCGGCTCGGGCATGCGTCGTCGCTCGCAGCGGACAGCGCTCCCGAGCCCCGGACTCGGATCGGCTGGGAGACGGTTCCCTCTTCCGCGCCCGCCTCGGACCCGCAACTGCCACGAGAATGACGTTCGAGGGCGCTTCGGTCCTGGTGACCGGAGGATCGCGCGGCATCGGGAAAGCGATTGCCCTCCGCTTCGCGTCGCTCGGTGCGGGCCGGGTCGCGGTCGGCTACATGCGGGGAGACAAGGCTGCGGAAGAGACGTCGTCAGAGCTTTCGAAGCTCGGTGCCGAGCCCGTCCTCGTACGCGGGAACGTCGCGTCGCAGCGCATCGCGGACGAAGTCGCTGCGCTCGGCACGCTCGACGTCCTCGTACACGCGGCAGCAACAGGAGTCATCCGGCCGGCGCTGGAGACCGACGACAAGCACTGGGACTGGACGATGTCGGCGAACGCGCGCGCCTTGCTCTCCCTCACCCGTGCCGCAGCGCCGACGATGCCGTCCGGGTCGTCGATCCTGGGCATCTCCAGCCTGGGCTCGACCCGTGTCCTCGGCAACTACACCCTCGTCGGCGCCTCCAAGGCTGCCCTGGAAGCGCTCGTCCGCTACCTCGCGGTCGAGCTCGCACCGCGCGGGATCCGCGTCAACGCGGTCTCTGCGGGCGTGGTCGAGACTGGGGCCCTCGAGCACTTCCCGAACAAGGAGGCGATGCTCGAGATGGGAAAGCGAAATCCGGTCGGGCGCATGGTCTCGCCCGAGGATGTCGCCGCCTGCGTCACCTTCCTCTGCTCGTCCGAGGCGGAGATGATCCGCGGGCAGACGCTCGTCGTCGACGGAGGGTGGTCTCTGCTCGCCGCCGCTACTGGCGCATGAAGCCCTGGCGGGCGGCGGAGACGAGCGCGACTGCCTCGGGGAAGAGCACACGCATGGCGTCGCGAAGCGCGAGCGCCTGCGCGTCGGACGGGCCTTCGACCTGAATCCGTGAGAGCGCGGCCGCGGTCAGCTCGACCGCGGTGTTAAGGGTTAGCGTCGCGTACTGCTCCTTCTGCGCGTCCTGGACCGACTCCGCCTGCTTCTCGGCGAATTCGCGCAACGCCCCGAGGAGGTCCTCGGGATCGCCGCCGAACGGAAAGAAGCCGCCGCCCTCCATGGCCGCATTCTACGGGCCGGTCGCGCCTAGCCCTACGACAAGGGAACGCGGTAGCCGGCTTCGATCTCGCGCTGGAGCTCTGCGACGGCTTCTTGCGACGACTTCAGCGCGGCGGAGAACGGGGACGCGGCCATCGGATCGAGCTCACGTTCGAGACGCCTGGTCGCCATCCCGATCTCGTCGAGACGGCCCGGCGAAGCGAGCTGTGGCGGCTCACCCAAAACGAGCCGGAGCCTCCGAGCCGCCTCCTCGGCCGATTCGATCCCCTCCGGAGCCTCCCTCATCCGCAACTCCCCGAGCCGCGCGATGAGAGCCTCCAGGTCTCCGCCGCCCGCGGCGTCGGTGGCGACCTCGCACATCACCGCGATGGAAACGGCCTCACGGAGCTCGGCGCGACTATGGACCGGCGTTCCGTCCTCTCGAACCGCCAGCCAGCTCCGCCGACCGTCGGCGTCGTCGAAGGCGCAGAGGTAGACGAGTGCTCCGGCAGCGGGCTCGGTCGGAATGACACCGGACAGCACCTCGCCCGACGAGGCGTGCGCGGCCGCCAGGCTTGCAACCCGCTCGAGCTCAGCGGCCAGGCTCACGCCGCCAGAATACGCCGCGTGTCGTCACGAACGGCCCACGCCCGCGAGCTGTTCGCGCCGCTCGCCGCCTCGTACGACCGCGTAGGCGCAGTGCTGTCGCTCGGCCAGGATCCGCGCTGGCGCCGCTTCCTCGTCTCACGCCTCCCGGCCGGCGGCGGGCACGTGCTCGACGTCGCCACCGGTACCGGCCTCGTCGCCGCCACGCTCCTTCGCCGTGGCTTCCACGTGACCGGGCTCGATCAGAGCCCGGAGATGCTCGCCGTAGCGCGAGCCCGGCTCGGGAGGCGCGTGCACTTGGTCGAGGCATCCGCGGAGTCGATCCCGTTTCCGGACGAATCCTTCGACCACCTCACGTTCACCTACCTGCTCCGGTACGTCGACGACCAGCGTGCGACGCTCGCCGAGCTGGCACGGGTCGTGCGGCCGGGAGGCGTCGTCACGTCGCTCGAGTTCGGCCTGCCTCGTGGGCCTGCGCGCCCGCTCTGGGAGCTTTACACGGGGATCGGCCTCCCGCTCGCAGGCCGCATCCTGAGAAACGGCTGGGACGATGTCGGCGGGTTCCTCGGGGGATCGATCCGCGAGTTCTGGGTCCGCTGCCCGCTCGAGCGCCAGCTCGAGCTTTGGCGGGCGGCGGGCTTGGGAGACCTCCGTGTGCATCGCCTGAGCCTCGGCGGAGGGGTCGTCATCTGGGGACGGAAGAGATGAGGCCCTCCTGGTATGCCCTCGACCAGGGCGGCTGGCGCGACTACGTGACGCTCCTCCATCCGCCCTACACGGCCTGGCACCTCTCCTACGTCGTCATCGGAGGCTGCCTGGCGCCCACGATCGCCTGGGGAAGACTGGGAGCCGCGGTCGCGGCGTTCGCGCTCGCCCTTGGGATCGGAGCGCATGCCCTCGACGAGCTCCGCGGGAGGCCGCTGCAAACGAGGATCCCGGATGGCGTCCTCATCGGCCTGGCGGTGGTCTCGATCACTGCGGCCTGCGCGATCGGGATCGTCGGGGCGGTGACCTTCCGCCCGTGGGTCGTCGCGCTCGTGCCCGTCGGCCTCTTCCTCGTCGTCGCCTACAACCTCGAGCTCTTCGGGGGTCGCTTCCATTCCGACCTTTGGTTCGGGCTCGCGTGGGGCGGCTTTCCCCTGCTCTGCGGCTACGCCGCTGTTGCCGGCGAGGTCGGCGTCGTCACCATCCTCGCAGCAGCCTTCGCTGTTTTCCTCTCGCTCGCGCAGCGCGCGCTGTCGAATCGCGTCCGCTTCGTGCGCCGCCGCGTCACCGGGGTGCACGGTGAGCTGGAGCTCCGCGACGGCAGCCGCGAGCCGCTCGACGACGCGCGGCTGATCGCGGCAGAGGAGCAGGGCCTGCGCCTGCTCGCCGCTGCGACGATCTTCCTCGCGGCCGCTCTCGTCGCGCTGCGGCTCTAGCATCTGGTCGTGCCTGTCGTTTTCTGGATCGTCCTGGGAGCGCTCCTCGCCGCGCTGGTGGTCGGTGCGCTCCTCTGGCGCACGCTTCGACGCGCCCGAGCACAGTCGATTCGCACCGACGAGCTCGTCCAGGAGGCTCGCAAGGCAGTACGCGCCGCAGCGGAAGAGGAGGCGGCTGCGCAGGCGGAGCTGTTACGGGTGGCGATCTCCCGCTCGCACGCCGACACCCTGTCCACGTACGTCACCGAGGAACGCCGCCTTTCGGACCAGCGCCGAGGTGAGCTCGCAGTCCGTGAGCGGGAGCTCTCCGAGCGCCTCGCGGAGATGGTCGCGGCGGTCGAGCGCCGGGTCGAGGAGCGCTTGCGCGCATGGGAGGCCGATCTCGAGCGTGCGCAACGAGCGCTCGAGGGAGAGGTCACGGTTCTCGAGCAGCACCAGCGGCAACGGATCGCTGCGGTCGAGGCTCGGATCGAAGCGGAGGCCGGAGAGCTCGGAAGCGTCGTCGATGAGCAGCGCGCGGCCGCGATCCGGCTCCGCGAGGAGCTCGAGCGGACGACTCGGGACTCCCTCGCGGAAGCCCTCGACGAGCTGCAGCTGCAGGCTGACGACCGTCGCCGGGTAATCGAGGACGCGACGGAGCGCCTCCGCCAGCACGAGCACGCCGTCGCCGAGCAGGTCGAGCAGGCGGAGAGCGAGGCCCGAACGCGGATCGAAGCCGCGTTCGGCGAGCTCGAGCGGCGTCAGGTGGCCGAGCTCGAGCGGGCGACCGACCGCGAGGTCGAACGGCTCAGCGAGGCGGGAGCGCTCGAGTTCGAGAACAGGATGCGCGCGATTCGCGAGGAAGCGGCCAACCGGCTCCGAGAGGAGCTCGATCGAACGGCCGAGACGTTTCTGCGCCGCGCTGACGGCCTCATCGCCGACCAGCTGCAACACGCCGCGGACGCCGCGGCCCAGCGCCTCGACGACCGGATCGTCGAGCTGGCGCGCCGCTACGAGGCCGCCCGCTCGTCCGCAAGCATTTAGATCGCGTTCAGACGAGCCGCGAACCAGCCAACTATCCGGCGGAGGGAACGTCTCTATGACACCGAATCCCACGCACATGGCAGAGACGACCGAAGCCCCCCTGTGGAACGAGAACGAGCCCGCGAAGGTGGAGAGTTGGCGCCTGCACGTCCTGCTCGAGGCGGGCTATCCGGTCCATCTCGCCGAGCGGCTCGCGGGAAGCGAGGTCGACCTGCACGACGCGGTCGAGCTCGTGACACGCGGCTGCGATCACACCACCGCGGCTGAGATCCTCCTCTAGCTGCATCTAGGCTCTGACCGTGAAGGTCGAGCCGGTGCTCTACGGCGACCGCAAGGTCTACACGGTGTCCGCGTTCAACCGCGGGATCTCACGCTTCCTCGGTCGCCTTCCCGCCGTCTGGGTCGAGGGTGAGGTCACGGAGCTCCGCCGCAACGCTGCCTGGGCGACCGTCTTCCTCACGCTGAAGGATCCCGAGACGGGCGCGAGCCTGAAGGTGACGATCGCACGGGCGACGTACGACCGGCTCGAGCTCGGGCTCGTCGAGGGCGAGGCAGTCCATGCCGCCGGACGAGCGGAGCTGTACGAGCTGAAGGGTGAGCTCGGGCTGCGCGCGAGCACGCTGGAGCGGATCGGCGTCGGCGGGCACCTCGTCGCGCTCGAGCGCCTGAAGCGGCTGCTCGCCGCCGAAGGGCTCTTCGCGCCCGAGCGCAAGCGCCGTCTGCCGCGCGTGCCGCGGGCGATCGGCGTCCTCACGGGAGCGGACGCGGCCGCACGCGGCGACCTGCTCACGACGATCGAACGCCGTTTCCCTGCCGCCAGAGCGATCGTCTGCGAGACGCGGGTCCAGGGTCGGGGCGCGCCCGAAGCGATCGTCGCCGGCCTGCAAGCGCTCGCCGCGCATCCTGAGGTCGACGTCGTGGTTCTCACGCGAGGCGGCGGGAGCTTCGAGGACCTGCTTCCGTTCAGCGCGGAGGCCGTCGTTCGCGCGGTCGCGACATGTGCGGTGCCCGTGGTCTCTGCCGTCGGCCACGAGCAGGACACGCCTCTCTGCGACTTCGCTGCCGCCGCGCGCGCCGCGACTCCCACTGCGGCGGCGGCGCTCGTCGTCCCGGACGAGCGCGAGCTCCGTGCATCTCTCGACGCCTGTCGCCGACGGCTCGACCTCTCGGTTCGCAACCTTGTGACGCGTGACGCGGAGCGGCTCGGCCGGTTGAACGATCGCCTCCGCGGAGCTCCGCGCCTGCTCCTCGAACGCCGGCGCGCCGCGCTCGATCACACGGCGGCCCGGCTCAACGCGCTCTCACCCCTCGCAACGCTCGCCCGCGGCTACGCGATCGTCCGGGCCGGCGGGGAGGCGGTACGCGAGGCCGCGTCCGTGTCAGCCGGGGATCGGCTCGAGGTCGAGCTCGCCGCAGGAGGGCTCGGGGCGCGGGTCGAGGACGTCCGTCCGTGAACGAAGAGAAGTCCTTCGAGGAGCTGCAGAAGGAGCTGGAGGACGTCGTCGCGCGGCTCGAGCGAGGCGATGTCCCAGTGGACGATGCGATCGCCCTCTTCCGGCGTGGCGAGGCGCTCTACCGCGCGTGCGTGGAACGCCTTCAGGCCGCAGAGCTCAGGATCGAGGAGCTCACTCCCGAACGCCCTGCGCCGTGACACGAGGCCCCCGGTTCGTGTATGAATCGCCCCATGGCGAAGCCCACACCTGCTCTGCTCCGCAAGGTCCCCCTCTTCTCCGGGCTCGACGACAAGGAGCTTGCGAGCCTGGCCGAGGAGTTCAACGAACGTAGGTTCTCGCCCGGAGACAGCATCGCCCTGGAGGGAGAGGGCGGGCTCATGTTCTTCGTCGTCGATAGCGGCGAGGCAACCGTCGAGGTGCACGGCGAAGAGGTCGGCAAGCTGGGGCCGGGGAGCGCGTTCGGCGAGATCGCCCTGATCGACCGGCGACCGCGCACGGCCACGGTCACCGCGCAGTCCGAGCTCACGACGTTCGGCCTGCCCGTGTTCGTCTTCCGCCCCTTCGTGGAAGCGCGCCCCGAGGTCGCGTGGAAGCTGCTCGAGGCGATGGCGGACCGGCTCGTGACTGCCGAGTCGCGCTAAGAGCTTCTAACACGATGAACTCGGAGGCCCCGGCACGCGCCGGGCGGCGCGATGCGGCGTCCTCAGTCACGCCAATATGCCTGCATATTGGCGCTCCCTGCGTCCTTGCCTCGCACCACCCATCACGCGACGAGGCCACATCGTGTTAGAAGCTCTTGAGCACCGACCGCCCGAGCTCGAACAGGTCCAGCTCTGCGCGGTCCGGGTCGCCGGAGAGCGCGACCGTCTCCGCGCCTTCGACGCGTGTGAGCACGCGACCGCCGAAGACCACGCACCGCACCCCCGCGACGGCACAACGGGCCGCGACCTCGCCCGGCGCCTTGCCCTCGGCGGTGGTCTCGTCGACCTGCCCTTCCCCGGTCACGACGAGGTCGCACCCCGGGAGCAACCCGTCGAAGCCAAGCAGGTCGAGGACGGCCGGCGCTCCCGGGACGAGCTCCGCACCGAGCGCTGCCAGCGCCGCGCCGAGCCCGCCCGCAGCGCCCGAACCAGGGACCTCCGCGTAGGGACGAAGCTCCTCCATCGCGTCCAGGCGGCCGGCGAGGATCGTGACATCGTCCTCCGCTGCGCCCTTCTGGGGCCCGAAGAGCCGCGCCGCGTCGGCGAGCGTCGTCCGGACGTCGCAGAGCGCGACGGCCGGGACGGGAATCTCACCGACGATCTCGCGCAGCCCCGCTCCTCCGTCGACCGTCGCGACGCCTCCCAGCGCGAGCACGAGGGAGACGGGTGAGCTCTCGAGCGCGGCGAGCACGAGCTCTCCGAAGCCGCGGCTCGTGGCGCGAAGCGGGTCGAGCTCCGCCGGGATGAGCAGTGGGAGCCCGATCGCGGCCGCTGCCTCGACGACCACGCGGCCGTCCGGAAGCAGCAGCCAGG
>Ga0299907_10003431_pt1 | contig 10136 bp, 9 predicted proteins | sample RVTome_16_FD_198680 | JGI IMG/M metagenome (GOLD analysis project Ga0299907, IMG submission 198680) | Soil microbial communities from uranium-contaminated site in the Upper Colorado River Basin, Wyoming, United States - RVT152D67 (version 2) ... | reverse complement strand
GAAGTTCATCCCCGAGTGAAAATCGACCTCCGATGTCGCACCGTCGCCGAAGTAGGTGACCGCAACCGTGTCCTCGCCGCGTAGCTTGGTCATGTAGGAGTAGCCAACGGCGTGGGGGATCTGGGTTGCGATGGGTACGGTGACGATGCCGGTTCGATACTTCTCGATGTCCCAACGCGAGTTGGGAAGACCTTTCCAGTAGGCGAGGAGCGCTTCCATGGGGAGTCCCCTGGTGATCTGAACCCCGTGCTCGCGGTAGCTAGGGAAAACGAAGTCGCGGGGCTCGAGGGCGAGAGCTGAGCCGATCTGCACCGCCTCCTGACCCTCCAGCATGGCGTAGGTCCCGATACGCCCCTGCCGCTGCAGGGAAAGCATCCGCCGGTCCAGCTCCCGGGCAAGGACCATGTTCCGGTACATCTTCTGGTACAGATCGGGGTCGAGGGCCGGGTCTTCGTCCACCAGCCGGCCATCGGCGTCGATTACCTGCAGCAGATCGAAATCTCCCATGGGCAAAGTCTGCCACATCTCGCTTCTTCGGGTCGGAGGTCGTCATCCGGGCACAAGTCCCCACGCTGAAGTATCTTCAGGCCGATGCCACACTTTCGTCCTGATCTCGAAGGCTTGGTCACGTATGTCCCGGGGAGGCCGATCGACGAGGTGGCGAGGGAGATCGGGATGGATCCTGATGATATCGTCAAGCTCGCATCCAATGAGAGCCCTGAGGGGCCGTTCCCCGGCGTCGCCGAAGCTATCGGCCGGGTATTGGCCGGGTCGAATCGTTATCCCGACAGCGATGTGCACGATCTGACGCTGGCCATGGCGGATGACCTCGGCGTGGAACCCGACCAGGTGTGGTTCGGGGCGGGGAGTACCGGCCTTCTGGGTGCAATGGCCTTGAGCATGGGAGGTCCCGCGACGTCGGCCGTGTTCGCCTGGCCTAGCTTCGTCATGTACCGGATCATCTCGCGTTGGGCGGGGACGGAGGCCGTCGAGGTGCCTGTCGATTCGCGACATGTCCACGATCTCGACGCGATGCGGGCGGCGGTCCGGGACGACACCACGGTGGTCTATGTGTGCAACCCGAACAACCCGACGGGAACAATTGTTACCGGTGACGCTCTGATCGACTTCGTCCGGTCGGTCCCGGAGTCGGTCCTGGTCGTGGTGGATGAGGCCTACCACCACTTCGTTTCCGACCCTTCTTACCGGAGCCTCGTCGATCTTGCCCCTGAAACACCCAATGTGGTGGTGCTCCGCACCTTCTCCAAGGTCTACGGGCTCGCGGCGCACCGTATCGGTTACGCGGTGGGGAATGCGGGGGTGCTTCAGCAGCTTCGTCGCACTCAGGCGCCTTTCACGGTGTCTGCGGCGGCTCAGGCTGCCGCGATCGCGTCTCTGAGCGACGACGCCGAGATGATGAGGAGGGTCAATGCCAACGTCGCGGGCCGACACCATCTGGCCGGTGTCTTCTCCGAGCGCGGCCTCGAATACGGAGACAGCCAGACCAACTTCGTCTATTTCCGTCTCGGGGACGACTCCGAAGCCTTGGCCTCGAGCTTTCTTCGTCAGGGCGTGATCGTGCGGCCGCTATCCGGTGGGTGGATCAGGGTGACCATCGGCACCCCCACCGAAAACGAGCGATTCGTCTCGGCGCTGGATGGGGCGATCTCAGAGATCGACACGTAGTGGTCAGCCGCCTGTCGATTTGGTATCAAAGCTGATAGCAGGCACAATTTCGGTTCGTTCATGCCAGGAGTGATTCGTCGAGCCCGCCTCGCAGCTGCTGGCCTCTGGCCGACAATTCGCCGCTAATCCATTCCTGACCAGGAGCATCACTTGAAGCCAATCATCCGTTTTCTGGCGAAGGCTGTCGGGGGCCACCCCCGTCTGGTCATCATTGTCACGCTGGCATTGAGCGTTGTGTTCTTTCTCCTGACAGCTTTTGTCGCCGAGACGAGCGTTGGCGGCCAGGAGGGTTTCTCCCCGGAGAACGAAGAGATCGCCGCGGCTGAAAGGATTGGCGAGCTTTTTGGTGAAGGCTCCACACAATCAGTCATGCAGGTGGTCGTCACCTCAGAGTCGGGCGACGTCATATCAGCCGAAGGACTGTCGGCCGCCAACGGCGTGGTGGAGGCGTTGCAGGCCAGCGAATACGCTCCCTTTGTCGCCGGCACCCAGCAACAGCCGGGCGTCGTCACCTACATGGCACCTGTCCAGCAGGCGGCAGCCGTCGAAGAGATCGACACCTCTGTCCTCGATGACGCCGGGGTGCGCCAGCTCTACGAGCAGTCATTGGCCGAAGGAGGTGAACAACTGGGCTTCGTCAGCCAGTTGGTCAACGAAGAAGGCGGGACTGCACTGATCCTGGTGTTTATCGACATCGCCGAAAACGATGACGCCCAGATAGATCGGGAAGTGGGGATCGCCGAGGTGATCGAGGGTGTCGAGACCGGGGACGACATTTTGCTCCGCCCCTTCAGTTTCAACCTCCTGTTCGGCGAAGACAGCGGGTTTGAGGATGAGATCGGTCGTCTCTTCGGAGCGGCTTTTGCGATCATCATCGGGATTCTCTTGTTCGTGTACTGGCTCAAGCCGCGGGGTGAGAGCGCGAGGCGGGGTCGATCGTTGCGACGGACCTTTGCCGACATGGGCCTGACCATGCTGACCATCGTCCTCGCCATTTTCTGGATGAACGGGATCGGTGCACTGCTGCAGAAGGCCGGGCTCATCGGCGCGTTCAACGAGATCAGCCAGATCGTGCCCGTCCTGCTCATCGGTTTGGGGGTCGACTACGGGATCCACCTGACCTCGAGATATCGCGAAGAGGTTGGAGAAGGCAGCAACGTAGACGGCGGAATCAGGTCGGCTATCGGAACGGTGGGAGTGGCCCTTGCCCTTGCCACAGTGACAACCATGATCGGGTTTCTCACCAACGCCTTCAACCCGATCCCTGCCCTGAAGGACTTCGGAATTCTGGCTGCAGTCGGCATCGGTGCCTCTTTCATCCTCATGCTCAGCTTCGTTCCCGCCGTCCGCCTTGTGCTCGATCGACGGGCAGAGGAGCGTGGGGAGCTTCCCCGGGAAGCCATGGGAGCGACGAGTGAGCGTTTGCTACCAAAGGTGATGGAGAAGACCGCGGTGTTTGCTAACAAGGCGCCGGTTACGACCCTGGTGGTGACGCTCGGGCTCGGCTTCCTCGGTTACCTGGGCCTGACAAATATCTCCACTGAGTTCTCGTTCACCGATTTCCTGCCCGAGGGCTCTCCAACGATCGAAACGTACAACATCATCAACGATGAGTTCGGTGGTGGGTTCGGGGAGACCACCCAGGTGTTGGTCGAAGGCGATCTCTCCGACCCTGCGACCTACAACGCAATGGCCGCTTCGTCTGCGAACATGACTGACACCACCGATGTTCTCACCTTCCAGACGCCATTCGGCGTGCAGGCGGCAGTCAACTCGCCGGTGTCTGTCGTGCAACAGCTTGTGGCGCCCGGGGCCGACGGGACCCCGGCGAGTCCCGAATTCGCCCAGTTAGCTGCCGAGAACGGGCTCGACCCGGAAAACGGAACTCTGAGCCCGGGCGGGGATCCTGCGGCGATCTACACGGCGGCAGCCGACCTCGCTCCCGAAGAAATGGGCGCTGTCCTGATTCTGGACGACGGGCAGCCGACCGCGGCCCTTATGGAGGTGAGCACACAGGCCGGCGAAGGGCGGGCCGTCGACCTCCGCGATAACCTCGTGATCGACCTCGAGCCATTCGAATCGGCCGGAGCGGATGCGACCGTCACCTCGCAGAACATCATCGGCGGTGTCATCGTCAACTCGCTCTCGTCTTCGCAGGTGACATCTCTGATCATCACGCTGGTGGCAGCAACGATCGTTCTCGTCGTCAACTTCTGGTTCGAGAACCGTCGCCCCTTCCTTGGCGTGATCACGATGGCGCCGGTTGCTCTTGTCGTGCTCTGGACCTTCGGACTCATGTACCTCTCCGGTATCCCGTTCGGTCCGGTCACCGCCACACTGACCGGGCTGGCCGTGGGTATCGGTGTCCCGTACACAATCCATATGGCCCGTCGCTTCGAGGAAGACCGCGCCCGGTTCGACAACATCGACGACGCGATCCGCTCGACGACCAGGCACACGGGAGGTGCACTGGCTGGCTCAGCATTCACGACCGCCGCCGGTTTCGGGATCCTGATCACTTCGACCTTGAAGCCGTTCCAACAGATGGGCCAGGTAACCGCCTATGCCATTCTGCTCAGCTTGATCGGGGCGGTGCTGGTGTTGCCTTCGATGTTGGTGCTCTGGGAGGGGTGGCATCGCCGACGCGGTGACGTTGGGACCGAGCTCCGCACCGAATCGGTCGCCTGATCGGGCCGTCCCGGGCTTAAACAGAATGTCGACTTGACCCCCGGTCCAGTCGACAGCGCATCAATCCCGGAAACTGACCACAATAGGTACCGGGCGGGCGGCCCTTTTTGAATGCACACATCTCACATCGCAACCGAAGCTGCACGGCTCAAACCACTAGCGGAGCAGGTCATGAAACGGTACGACCTGGTCGTGCGCGAGCTTTCCCATCTCGCCACCCACTCCAACGTCATGTACAGGGTGATAGCGCGGGATGGGCGTCAGATGGTGCTGCGTGTGGGGACACCGTCGGCTAACACCCGATCCAATCTCCGCTACGAGACAGACTGGCTGGTGGCTTTGAATCGAGACACCGACCTCGATCTGGTCAGGCCGCTCCCCACTGCCAGTGGACGGTTTGTCACTGATGTCACCGATCCGCTCACAGGCCACAACCGGCCCTGCGTGCTTTTCACCTGGGTTCCGGGTAGCCCGGTTGGATTGGGCGCGGGGACCTTTGCATATCGGACGATCGGATCGATGGCGGCGAAGCTTCAACTTCACGGGAAGACCTGGTTGCCGGAAGACCCGGGTGATCTGAGGCATTGGGATCGGGTGTTCTATTACGACATTAAACAGAACCCGCTTGTCATTTTCGACGGTCACTACGACCACATGTTCCGACATTCGAGAAGGGCGATCATCGAGAAGGCAATCCCTGTGGCGGAAAAAGTCATCCAGGACACGTGGGCCAGCGGCGAGCCCCAGATCGTTCACGGTGACCTCCACGAGTGGAACGTGCACCTTGTCGGAACCCGCCTGTACGCATTCGACTTCGAGGACGTGATGATTGCCACGCCGGCCCAGGACGTCTCCGTCTGCCTCTACTCATCACGGACGTCCCCACGGACCGATGAGATACGTACGGCGTTCCGGGAGGGCTTCGAGCAGTACTCGGCGTGGCCAATCGAGGACGAGGAACAACTCGATGGCCTCCACGCGGCCCGCCAGATCATGCTGATGAACTATGCCGCCCGGACCCTCTCTCTGGACGAGGCGATGACCTACCTCGACCAGGTGTTCCCGCAGCTGGAGAGCTACCTGGCTCGTTACGGCTGAGGGCAGCTATCCGATCAGCTACGGTGCGGTGAACCAATCGAAAAGGAGCACCGTGCCCGACCTGGAGTTGTTCTGCACCATCAAAGCCGACCTTGGCATGAAGATCCTTGCCGACGCCCCGGCAGGAAGACGGATCGACTTCCCATTCGATGGAGTGGCGACATCGGAGCATTGGGAGGGCGAGCGACCCGTTTCCGGAGTCGACTATGTGACGGTCCGCAGCGATGGGAATATGGTCCTCGACATCCATGGAGTGATCGGCGAGAAGAGAGAGGCCGTCGCCTATCGGGGCTCGGGAGTGTCCATCGTCAACCCTGATCGGTCGGCGAATCCGCGGGAGTTGTTGGTTTTTGAGACAGGAAACGAAGACCTTGCTTGGCTGAACAACGAGATCGGGATCGGTCTGGGTTCCGGAGCTGACGGCAAGATCGACCTCGAGGTCTACATCGTCAGAGACTGAGGGGGTCCTAGCTCTTCGGATTCCTGTATTCGGGCTTCCGTTTGTTGAGGAACGCGTCTACCCCTTCAGCGTGCTCGGAAGAACGCCCGAGTCGGTCCTGTTCGGTGCGTTCCCGTTCCAGAGCCGTGTCAAAGTCGGACCCGGCGGCGTCGCGGATGAGATGGCGTGTGGTGACAAGGGCGTTGGGGGGAAGGTCGGCGAGGGCCGCGGCCCGTTCCATGGCCCGCGGAATCAGTTCGTCAGCGGCGACGGTGTCGAGACAGAGACCTAGTTCATGCGCCTCGGAGGCGGAGACCCTTCGGTTGGTCAGGGTGATGTCGAGGGCGCGGGAAACACCGACGTGGTGGGGGAGCAGCCAGGTGGTACCACTGTCGGGCACCAATCCGATTCCGGCGAAGGCAGACATCATGAAGGAATCTTTACTCATCAGGCGGAGATCGCAAGCGAGGGCGAGACCGAGTCCGGCTCCGGCGGCTGCGCCATTGATCGCCGCAACGGTCGGCACTGAAGCATCAACCAGGGCGTGAACAGCAGGGTGGAAATTCCGGTCAAGCACTTCTCCGAGGTTCGGCCCGTCCCTCTCGTAACCCGCGGCTATCTCACCGAGATCGGCACCGGCGCAGAACGCCTTCCCGGCGCCGGTCACCACCGCCGCCCGAGCTTCGGCCCCGGCCCGATCCATTGCCTCGACCAATTCGGCGGTCAGGTCGGCCGTGATCGCGTTGAATGAGTCGGGGCGGTTGAGGGTGACGACAGCGATGTCGGCCTCTAGTTGGTAGATAACGTTCATTAATCCTCCGGGAGAGCCAGCGTACATAACCCTCGAGAATGTCAGGGAATTACCGGCATTTCGCCTATCGTTAGGAGATCGTCGCCAAAACCGACGGCGTCAATCGTCGACCCTAAGGAGGGGCCGTGAACAAATCTGAGATGGCAGATAAGCTCGCCGACAAGGCGGACATCTCAAAAGCCAAGGCTGCAGAGATCGTGGAGCACATCTTCTCCACCCGAGATGGCGAAGGAATCATTGCCGTTGAGCTTGATGCGGGCCGCAAGGTGAACGTCAGCGGATTTGGGAACTTCACCGTGAAGCATCGTTCGGAGCGTCAGGGTCGTAACCCGGCGACAGGTGAGACCATCACCATCGCCGCCAAGAACTACGCGCACTTCTCCGCCGCCAAGGGCCTCAAGGACCGGGTTGCCAAGTAACTGAAACCGATCCGCCAACCAATAGGCCCTGTCTTCTGACAGGGCCTATTACTTTGTCATCATGCTCGATCCAGACAGGTGGAATCCCCCGGTAGCCATTGCTCATCGCGGGAGCAGGCTGTTGTGGCCCGAGAACACGATGGTTGCCTTCTCCGCTGCTGTCGAGGTCGGGGCGCGACACATCGAAACGGACGTTCGGGTTTCCGCCGACGAAGTCGTCTACTGCATTCACGATCCCTCTGTAGACCGCACCACGAACGCCGCCGGGCTCTTTTCGCAACACTCCAGCCAGGAAATTGCCGGACTAGACGCCGGCTTCGGGCATGCAACACCCGAAGGTTTCCCATTTAGGTCTGCCGGCGTGCGCATCCCGATGTTCGAGGAACTGGTCACGTCCTTTCCCGACATCCACGTAGTGGTCGACCTCAAGGAAGACGCCGTAGTTGCCCCGATGGTCGACCTGGTCCGCAGGCTCGGCATCGGTGACCGCCTAATCGTCGGGAGTTTCTCCGATGCCCGCCTGGCCCGTTTCCGCGAACTCACGGACGGCGAAGTGCCGACCTCGGTCGGCACGACCACAGCCAGGTCGTGGCTTCTCGCATCCCGGGTCGGGCGGGGTTTGTCGGGCCCGGGCAGCGCCCTGCAGCTGCCACTGCAGCGCGGTGGAGTCCGTGTGGTCGACCGCAAACTCGTAGACGCCGCACACGCCCGCGGCGTGCAAGTACACGTATGGACCATCAACGACCCAGACAAAATGCAGGAACTGATAGAAATCGGAGTAGACGGCATAGTCACCGACCGGATAGACCTGCTTCTGGAGGTCCTCGACGGAGCGTAGGCGACAGTTAGGCCGGGACCAGCTTGCCTTCTTGTAGGTCGAGGATTCGGTCGGCGTAGGTAAATCCGTCGGGGTCGTGGGTTGCGGCGATGACTGCGGTGCCGGCGGCTGCTGTCTCCGAGATCAGTCTCCAGACCAGGTGGAGACGCTCGAGGTCCTGGTGTGACGACGGCTCGTCGGCGAGGAGGAGAGCGGGACGGCGGATTAACGCTCTGGCGATGGCCGCCCGCTGCTGCTCACCAAGCGACGCACCATTTGTCGGCCGGTCCAGGAGGTGCCCGATCTCCAGCTTCTCGGCGATCTCCTGCACATTGTCATCGTCGTCGGCCAGCCGGCCCGGCAGCCCGATGTTCTCACCGAGCGTGAGTTCGGGGAGTAAACCGAGCGACTGAGGGACAACTGCAACGTTCCCCCATTCCTCGGGAGCATCTATCGACCATGCCACCGTACCGCTATCCGGGGTCTGCCAGCCTGCGAGCAGGTTAAGCAGTGTGGTCTTGCCGGAGCCGGAGCGGCCCCTGATGATGACCACCTCGCCGGGCTCGACCGTCGCGGCAAGATCCTTGAGCACGATGACTTCAGTGTCGCCCCGTTGGAAGGTCTTGCCGACATTGGCCAGGGTGAGAATTGCGCTCACTCCTTGACCGACCCGTGCTCGATTCTGATCACGCGGTCGGCGACATCGACAACTTCGGGGTCGTGACTGGTCACGACCAGCGTGGTCCCGAGATCGCGAAGGCGGGTCAATGCTTCTACCGCCAGGCCTGCTGACTGAGTATCGAGTTCGGCGGTGGGCTCGTCGGCCAGCACGACGTCCGGGTTCCCGGTGACAGCCGCAGCCAGGGCAACCCTTTGCTGCTGGCCTGCAGAGAGGTGAGATGGCAGCTCATCTGCCAGCTCGGGAATCTCGAGATGGTCCAGAAGAGTCAGGTCGACCGAGGTGTGGCGGGTACGAGCCGCCAGCTTGAGGTGATCGACAACGGTCATGTATCCGAGGAGATTCGCTGCCGGGTCCTGGAAGACGAAACCGATGTGTTTCTTCCGAAACTTCCTCCTCTGGCCGGCCGACATCTCGACGATATTCGAGCCAGCGATTTCCACCGATCCTTGATCGGGGCGGTCAATCCCAGCCATCACCCTCAAGAGAGTCGACTTTCCCGATCCTGACGGTCCAGCCAGGACGGTGATTTCACCGGGACTGGCATCGATATCGACATCCCAGAGCGCCCAGACCAGGTCTCCGTCGGTTTGGTATGCCCGGCGGATGTCCCGGCAGATCAGGGAGTTGCTATTCACCATGTCTCAGTAGCTCCGATGTGTCGGCACCGTCGGCGGTGCGTTGGGCGAGGATAGTTGCAACAACAGAGACCAGTCCGGCCACGAGCAGAGAGATGATCACGAGGTCCATCGCTCCCACCCACCTCGGCGGGGGCGGGGTTTCCTGAACGGCGTCGAGGATTCGGTAGAGCTGACGGGCAGGTATCCGTCCGGCGAGGATCCCGGTGACGACACCGAGGAGGGTCAACGAACCGATCTCGAGGAGTCCCGCTCCCATGTGCTCGCGTCTGGTGAGCCCCATCCGCCGGGCCAGAGCGTAGGAGAGGTTCCGCGCACGCTGGCGGGTGTCAACGTAGAGAAGCACCGCCCCGACGGCGATCAATCCGGCGAGGTAGGAGTAGATCTCGAGGAAGTCGAAAGTCCATATCAGAGCAGCGAATCTGAGCTGGTCCAGAGTTGTTGTTGCGGCGGTTGTGAATGCGAACCCGATCGATGCGGTCTTCATCTCCAACTCGACCTCCTCTTCGGTCCGGTCGAGGGTCCACATCAAGTACCGACTTCCGACGAGTCGGCCGTCCTCGCCGACGAACAGATTGGTGAAGCGGTCCCGGTCGACGATCAGGAGGGGGCGATTGCGGCGGGTGCCCGGAAAGGTGTCGAGTTCGCCGATCACATTCACCGGGACCCGCTCGCTGCGGATAACCAGATCACCGCCGGTGCTCTCTCCATTGGAGATGTAGGCATCGAGGGGAGCACCTTCGCCATCGCCCTGCAAACCGTCGAGAAGGGTTTGCAATGGGACCTCGGCGATCTCTTCTTCCCAGAATGCGCCCTGCGAAAACGTATCGCGGTCGATGGCGAGCACATCAACCTGGAGGC
>Ga0299907_10003430_pt1 | contig 10136 bp, 10 predicted proteins | sample RVTome_16_FD_198680 | JGI IMG/M metagenome (GOLD analysis project Ga0299907, IMG submission 198680) | Soil microbial communities from uranium-contaminated site in the Upper Colorado River Basin, Wyoming, United States - RVT152D67 (version 2) ... | reverse complement strand
CGAGCAGGCCGAGCGTGCCGGCGAAAGATGGGTCGTCGGTGGGGGCGACGGCGCGGTCGACGAGCTCGTTCGCTTTGGCGAGGGCCGCATCGGCCTCGGAAGCCACCGATTCGGCGGTGACCGCGGTGTAGTCGTACGTCACCCGGCGCATGCTAGCGCCGGTTCAGCCCGCCCGCTTGCTCGCGTACATGCGCCCGTCGGCGGTGCGCAGCGCCTCGTGGAGGTCGCCGAACGGCTCGGGGGCCGCCCAGCCGATGGAGAGCGAGAGCCGCAGGTCGGCGTGGGAGCCGCGCCACGCGCGGCAGGCGGCGTGGATGCGGTCGATGACCCGGGCAGCGGCGTCGGCGGAGGTTTCGGGCAGGAGCGCACCGAACTCGTCGCCGCCGATGCGGGCCACGAAGTCGGTCTCGCGCAGGCAGGTCACTAGGACGTGCGCCGCTGCCCGGAGCAGCTCGTCGCCGGCGATGTGACCGTACGAGTCGTTCACGTCCTTCAGCCGGTCGACGTCGATGCTCATCACCACCACCGCCCGGCGGTAGCGGGAGCGCCGCTTTCGCTCACGGCCGAGCGCCTCGTTCCAGGCGATCCGGTTCGCGAGCCCGGTGAGGTCGTCGGTGCGGGACTCGCGGGCGAACCGATCACGTTCGGCGGCGAGCTCCTCGCGACCGGCGGCCTGGCTGAGGAGCACCTCGGCGGCATCGGCCAGGGCCCGCCCGACGCGCTGGCAGAGCAGGGTGAAGCCGCGCGGGTGCTCAGCGTCGTGGCCGACGACCAGCATCCCCCGGCTCCGGCCGGAGCCGATGCCGAGCGCGTAGCGCGTCACGAGCCCGCCCCCACGACCGAGGCGCCCGCGGTCGCGAACATGCTGCTCGAGCAGCGGCTCGTCGCCGACGCGCGCGGCGAGGCGCTTCAGCTCCTCGCAAAGCTTCGGATCGGCGCAGTCGTCGTCGTCGGCCCCGCTCACGCTAACGACCAGCCCGCCCGGGCCGGGAACAAGGAGCGCGGCGAAGTCGCAGGCGAGCGAGGCGGCGGCCACGTCGGCCACGTGGCGCGCCGTCGCGGCGAGCTGCTCCGGCCGGTAGTCCATGAGCTTGCGAACGGCGTCCACCACCTCGAGCTCGTCGGCGAGGAGCTTCGAGGCCGGCACGCCGCCGACCTGGGAGACTGCCTCCGCCGCTTCGCGTCGCAGCTCCCCGTCGGAGGCGCGCAGTGGCTCCGTGTCGCCCACCACCACCACGTGATCGTCGCCGACCGCCACGAGCGCGGCGTGGCGGCTCCAGTAGGGTCCCACCACCCGCACCGGCTCCTCTTCGCGGACCCGGACCGGGACGTTGCCGCGCGACGCGCGGCGCGCCATCGGCTCATCGGCAAGATCGGCCTCCACGACGCCGGCCCAGCTGCTGCCCCGCCCGCGCCCGCCCACGAGCCGCAGGACGCCGTCCTGGAGCTCGAACACGAGCAGGTCGCCGCCGGCCAGCGCGGTCTGCGCCGCCTCTGTCGCCGGGCGGCGCGCAGCACGGGGCTTCGCGGCCGAACGACCGGATCTGGCGCGCGGCTTCCCGCGGGTGGCCTTGTCCATCGCGGCGCGAGTGTGGCCGGGGTGGGTATGGGACCGATATGGCCCGATAGGACCAGGCGCGTACGCGAATCGGCTCACGCGATGCGTGATCGCCGGTCGGTATCGGCGTACGATCCGCGGGCATGAGCGACGCTCCCGCAACCGTCGGCGAGCCCTCGGCCGACCCACTGCGCGCCGGCCGGGACGCGCTCGCCCGCCGGGCCTGGGCCGAAGCCTACCAGCGCTTTGGCGAGGCCGATGCCGTCGCGCCTCTGTCCGGTGCCGACCTCGAGGCCTACGGCCAGGCCGCCTTCTTCGCTGGCCGAGGCGACGAGCGAATCGACATCAAGGAGCGCGCTTATGCGGCATACCTCGAGGAGGGTGACCGAGTCCGTGCGGGCTATTTCGCGGCCGATCTTGCGAGCGAGCAGGGTCTGCGAGGGCGGACGTCCATCGCATCGGCCTGGGCACGCCGCGCCGAGGGGCTGCTCGAGGGTGAGCCGGCGACCTACGCCCACGGGTACCTCGCACTCGTGCGTGCGGACATCGCGCGCCTGCGCGGAGACCTGGCCGAGGCCGAGCGACAGGCGGCCGAGGCGGTCGAGATCGGTCGGCGCAGCGGCGACGCCGACCTGCGAGCCATGGGCCTCACGGCGCTCGGCACGGTGAAGATCGGCTCCGGCTCCGCCACCGAGGGTATCGCCCTCCTCGAGGAGGCGGCGATCTCCGCGGTGAGCGGCGAGCTCACACCGATCACTGCCGGCATCACGTCGTGCCAGATGATCAGCGCCTGCCGCGACCTGACCGATTACCAGCGCGCCCAGGAGTGGCTCGAGGCGACGGACAAGTGGTGCCGGACCCAGGAGGTGTCCGGGTTCCCGGGCATCTGCCGCGTGCATCGCGCCGAGATCGTGGCGCTCCAAGGCGGCTGGGACCGCGCCGAGGAGGAGCTCCGGCAAGCGACGACCGAGCTGAAGGCGTACTCGGCCATCCCACCCATGGCCGATGGCATGTATGCCATCGGCGAGATCCGGCGCCTGAAGGGAGATGCCGCCGGCGCGGAGGAGGCGCTCAGGGAGGCCCATGCTCTGGGGCGCAGCCCGCAGCCAGCGCTCGCCCTGCTCCGTCTCGCGACCGGGCAGGTGCAGTCGGCCCAGGCCGCCATCGACGCCGCCCTGCGCGAGCCCAACTGGGACCAGTGGGCCCGTGCGCGCCTCCTCGCCGCAAAGGTTGAGATCGCGCTGGCGGCGGGCGACGTGGCACCGGCCCGCGCGGCCGCGGACGAGCTCGCCACGATCACGTCCGGCTATGAGTCACCGGCCCTACGCGCCGGCACCCAGGAGGCGAACGGCCGCGTCCGCCTCGCCGAGGGAGACCCGTCGTCGGCGGTCGACGAGCTGCGTGCTGCCGTGCGGCTGTGGCGCGAGGTGGGGGCCTTATACGAGGTCGCACGGGTGCGCCTCGCCCTGTCACGGGCCCTGCGAGGCGCAGGCGACCCCGAGGACGCCGAGCTCGAGCTCCGCGCGGCGCGCGACGAGTTCGCCCGCCTTGGGGCGATGCCGGACCTCGAGACCGCAGATGGAGAGCTTCGGGCTGCCGCAGAGCGCGGCGCCGCCACCGAGCAGGTGCGTCGGACCTTCGTCTTCACCGATATCGTCGGCTCCACGAAGCTCGCCGAGGCACTTGGCAACGACGCCTGGGAGCACCTCCTGCGCTGGCACGACGACACGTTGCGCGAAATCTTTGCGCGCCACGGCGGCACGGTCGTGAACTCGACCGGAGACGGCTTCTTCGTCGCGTTCGCGTCTGCCGCCGCAGCGATCCGGAGCGCGACGGAGATCCAGCGCGCGCTTGACCAGCGCCGGGCTGAGGATCCGTCCGCGCCGTCGGTGCGAATCGGGGTCCACACCGCAGACGCGGTGATGCGCGGTGGCGACTACAGCGGGATCGGCGTGCACGTGGCATCCCGCCTTGGTGATCTCGCCGCGGCCGACGCGGTCCTCGTTTCGGCGGACGCGCTCGCGGAGGCCGGCGACCTCCCTACGACGAACTCGCGCGAGATGAGCGTGCGCGGTGTGAGTATGTCGATCCGCGTCGCGGATGTCGCCTGGCGCTGACGCTCAGTCGCCGGCGTCGATGACGCAGAAGCGGTTGCCCTCGGGGTCGGCCAGGATGACGTAGTCGGCGTCGGCCGGCCGCTTGTTCCAATGCACTTCCGTCGCGCCGAGGGCCTTGAGGCGCTCGACCTCGGCCGCCTGGTCCTCCGCGTATAGGTCGAGGTGAATGCGGGGCGGGATGTGCACCTCCGAGCGCACGCGGTCGAGCGAGACGTTGGGGCCGTTCCCGTCGCGCGGGCGCAGGAGACGGAACGTGTCGTCGTCGTCCTCCCGCGGCACATAGTCCAGCGCGGCGGTCCAGAACGCGGTCTGGAGCTCGAGATCGTCCACGCGGATGACGACCGAGCCAATGCGCAGCATGCACGGACTGTACACGCCGATGACTCTGCCGCCCCGGGCGAGTCACACTGTCACGCACCAGCAGGAGACCCACGTGAACTTCAACAGCATCCTCATCGGCTCCGAGAACCCCGAAGCGCTCGTCGCCTACTACACCCGCCTCCTCGGCGAGCCGACCTGGAACGACGGCGGCTATACCGGTTGGCTCATCGGCTCCGGCGCCGTGACCATCGGCCCGCACAGCGAAGTGCATGGCACGAACCCGTCGCCGGGGCGCCTCATCTGGAACATCGAGAGCCCGGACGTCGAGGCCGATTTCGCCCGCTTCCGCGACGCCGGCGCCATCGTCGTCCGTGAGCCGTACACGTTCGAGGGCGAGGAGGGTTACATCGCGACGCTCGCCGATCCCGACGGCAACTACTTCCAGCTCATGAGCCCGATGTCGCCGCAGCCCGAGGGCTAACCGCGGTACTCGCTGATCTCGAACAGGTGCCCGTCCGGGTCGCGCAGGAAGGCCCGGGTCTCGGCGCCGTGCGTCACCGGCGGGGTGAGGAACGCCGCCCCGCGGCCGCGCAGCGTCTCGTAGGCCGCCCGGCAGTCCGGCACGCGGATCGTGAACAGGTGGTCGAGCCGGTCCGGGTCGGCCGGCGTTGCGAGGGAGACTGTCGGCTTGTCGTCGGTCGGCCCGCCACCGGTGACGAGGAGGAGCCACGCCCCGGCGAAGCTGAGCACGGCGGAGGTGCCGCCGTACTCGCGGTACAGCTCGGCGCCGAGGATGTCGGTGTACCAGGTCCGCGACCGCTCGACATCCGCCACGACGAGGATGTGGGTGAGCTCCATGCCGGCGGCGGGGAAGGCGGTGACATCGGTATCGGTGGTCATCGGCGAATGATGGAGGCGACGACGCTCGGACGCCAGCCGAACCGGCGTATGCTTGCCACGTGGCAACCTCGACAGCCGGCGCCGAGCCGCTCGTCGTCGACGGGCTGGTCAAGGACTACGGCAGCGTCCACGCGGTGCGGGGGATCGACTTCGCGGTGCGTGCCGGGGAGGTCTTCGGGTTCGTGGGTCCGAACGGTGCCGGGAAGTCGACGACGATCCGCTGCATCCTCGACCTGCTGCGCCCCACCGCCGGCACGATCCGCCTCTTTGGCCACGACCCGAGCCAGGGGAGCGCCGCGGTCCGCGAGCGCGTGGCCTACATCCCCGGTGAGCTGCGCCTTCCGGAACGCATCACCGCCCGCCAGTTCCTCACGTCCGTCGGCCGGCTGCGCGGCGGCTTCGACCGCTCGCGGATCGCCGAGCTCGCTGATCGCTTCAAGCTCGACCTGGACCGGAGGATCCGCAACCTGTCGAGCGGCAACCGGCGCAAGGTATCGGTCCTCAGCGCCTTCCTGACCGATGCCGACCTGCTCGTCCTCGACGAGCCGACCGCTGGCCTCGACCCGCTCATGCAGCACGAGTTCCTGCGCCTCGTGCGGGAGCGCCGCGCCGCGGGCGCAACCGTCTTCCTCTCGTCGCACATCCTCTCCGAGGTGCAGAGCGTCGCCGATCGGATGGCGGTCCTGCGCTCGGGGTCGATCGTGGCCCACGGGACGGTGAATGAGATCCGCGGCCTGGCCCGCCAGCGGGTAGAGGTCTGGTTCGACACCGAGGCGCCGGCGCAGCTCGCCGGCCTGCCCGGCATCGGCGAGCCGCTCGTCGAGGGACGTCGCTTCGCTGCCGTCCTCACCGGATCCGCCCGTCCGCTGCTCGACGCGCTCGCCGGGCAGCCGGTGAGCTCGATCGTCATCAACGAGCCGGACCTCGAGGAGGCGTTCCTCGGCCTCTACGAGGACGAGCCCGAGGACAAGGACCGATGAGCCGACGCACGGTGGAGCTGCTCGCCATCCCACTCCGCGCCGCGCGGCGGGCCGGCATCGTGTGGGCGATCAGCCTCGCCGTCCTCATCGGGCTGACCGTCGCCTTCTGGCCCTCCTTCCGCGACCAGCCGGAGCTGTCGGACATCGTGGAGGGCATGCCGGAGCCGCTCATCGAGGCCTTCGGCCTCGCCGACTTCAATTCGCCGGAGGGCTTCCTGCGCGGCAATCTGTACGCCGTGCTCGTGCCGCTCCTCCTGGCCGTGGCCGGGGTGCTGCTCATGAACGGGCAGACGGCGTCGGAGGAGGACTCGGGGCGGATGGAGCCGTACCTGGCCCAGCCGGTGACCCGCGGCGGCGTATTCATCGGCCGAGCGATCGGGGTGGCGTTCTGGCTCGCGGTCATCGGCGCCGTCATGCTCGCCGCGCAGCTCGCCTCGAACGCCGTCTTCGACCTCGAGATCGGGACGGATCGGATGCTGGCCACGGTCGCGCTGTGCGTCCTGCTAGGGGCGTTCCACGGTGGGCTCGCCGCTCTCGTGGCCGGCGTCACCGGGCGGCCTGGGCTCGTGCTCGGCGTCGGCCTGGCAGTGGCCGTGGGCGGCTACGTCGCCATCGCCCTCTTCCCGCTGAGCGATGTCCTCGAGCCGTGGCGGCACGCCTCGCCCTGGGACTGGGCCCTCGGCGGCGACCCGCTGGGGGATGCGACCGAGGCCTGGCGCTACCTCGCGCTCGCCGGACCCGCCGTCGCGCTCGCCGCGCTCGGCGCGTGGGCGTTCGGCCGCCGCGACGTCACCGCCGCCTGAGGGACGCCGGTTCGCACCCACGCCCCTGCGGGCGCCGAGCGCGAGCGCCTGTGGGCGCGCTCGGGCGAGTTCGGCGACGACTACGAGGCCTACGCCAGCCTGCGACCCGGCGAGACCGCGGTCGTCGTCCTCGAGCCGGCGGACTCCCGGCCGCCGCTGCGCCGGTAGGCGAGCAGGACGACCCCGGACGCGAAGGTGCGCGTCTCGATGAGCTCGAGCGCCTGGGGCGGGCTGCCCGGCGGGAAGTACGGCGTCCCCGCTCCCAGCACGACCGGGTGGACCACCATCCAGTACTCGTCCACGAGCCCGCGCTTGACGAACTCGTGCGCCAGGCGTGCACCGCCGACCTCGAGTGTCCCCGCGTGCTCCGCCCGGATGTGATCGAGCGCCTCGCCGATGTCGCCGGCCCGGACCAGCTGGCTGTTGTGCTCCACCGCCTCGAGCGTGGTAGAGAAGACGTAGCGCGGGGTCTGGGCCCAGGTCACGGCGAACTCGCGCATCGGTCCGGTGGCGGCAGGGTCGGACGCGGCCGTGGGCCAGTAGGCGGCCATGGTCTCGTACAGGCCTCGGCCGTAGAGCGAGGCGTCCACCTGGCGGGTGTGGTCGTTGAACCAGGTGTGCAGCTCATCGTCGACGACCCCCCAATCCAGGCTGCGATCCAGGGTCTCCACGAACCCGTCGAGCGAGACGTTGAGCGTGTACATCAGCCTTCCCATCGGTACTCCTGACGGCGCGCAACTGCAAGACTCGTCGGTCAGGCGGTCGTCCGCTCCGTGGCCGGCTGCTCCCGCAGCCGAAGCATTGTCTTCAGCCCCACCAGCGCAGCCAGCACGACGCCGATGGCCAGCACCGGTGCCGGCGTGAACGCAGCCGCCAGGACGGCCGCGATCGCCACCGGTACGGTGAGCTGGTGGAATCGGTCCGGGATGAGGCGGATATAGAGCAGCCAGAGCGAAGCGAGGTAGACGGCCAGCGGGATCGCGATCGCCAGGCCCACCGTCATCCAGCCGACGTGTCCGTGCCCTGATGCCTCCTCGATGCCGACCACGAGCCCGGCGCCCACTGCGGCGACCGCCGCGAAGATCGGCAGGTGGACGTAGCTCCACGCGATGGCGGTGGGCAGGCTGTCAAGGAGGTGCTCCTCGGGCCGGTCGAAGTAGATCCACCACATCGCGAACAGGACGAGCAGGCTGCCAACGATCACGCCCAGCAGCGCCGGCGACAGCCCGCCGTTGGTGATGACCGTCTGGAACGCGAGCGAGGCGGCGAGGACCGACTCGCCGAGGACGATGATCATGAACAGGCCGTAGCGCTCCGCGATGTGCTCGGGGTGGAAGCTGGTCCGCTCGGCCCGCTCGGCCCAGATGGGGACCGCGATCTCGGCCGGGATGAAGATCGCCCAGATGAGCGGCCACCACTGCGGCCCCAGCAGGAGCGTCAGCCACCCGATCTGGCAGGCGGTGATTCCGACCGCGAAGCGCAGCGCCGTCCGTCGACGGGGGGAATCGTCGCTCGCCACCCGCAACCACTGCGTGACGAGTGCGAAGCGCATGATCACGTAGCCGACGACCGCCAGCGTGAAATCGTGGTTGTCGAAGGCCCGCGGGATCCCGGCGGCGAGCACCAGGGCGCCAGTCATGATGACGAGCACGCTGATCCGATACAGCACGTCGTCGTTGTCATAGGCCGATGCGAACCAGGTGAAGTTCACCCACGCCCACCAGATGCCGAAGAAGACGAGGGCGTAGCTGAGCACGACCTCGAGGCTGATCCCCTCCGCGATCGCGTGGTGCAGCCGCTCTGCGGCGAATGCGACCGCCACCACCGAAACGAGGTCGAAAAACAGCTCGAGCGGCGTCGCCGCGCGCTCCCGCTCGCTGGGGTCGCGCGGGCCCAACGGCATGCGCAGGCGCGGGTGGGTCGCGGCGCGGAGCGTCCGCTGGCTCATCGGGCCCTGTTCATGTCGCGAGTCCAGTCAGGCCAGCGCCACGCCCAGGCTGCACACCAGCAGCACGAGGGCCACGGGCAGCCAGATGCGCCGCTCGCCCTGACTCCGCGTCGACGCGTTGAGCACCACCGCGAGAGCCGAGACGCCGACCGGCACCCACGCAAGCCACGGCCAGCCACCGACCAGGCCGGGGGCCACCATCCCCGCCGCGGAGAGGACGAGGAGCGCCAGTCCCGCAAGCAGGGCCGCCTGGACCACGGCCCCGGCCCGCATCGCCGGCGGCATCCGTCCGGGGAATGCCCCACCCATGGCATAGGCGCCCCACGGTGCCCCGAGCGCGAGCGCCAGCTGGAACCCGACCACCCCCGCGGTGAGGACCGCAAATGCGGCGGCAAGGACGTCGGTCAGGTCCAACCCGGGGTCCACGCTGGCACAGTAGCATCCGTCCGATTGACGCAGGAGGAGCGGATGACCCAACGGAGTGGCGGATCCTGTCGGCGGCCGATCGCCGGAGGATGCCAAGCCCTAGGCGCGCTCCACGCGGTCCAGGCCGAGCCAGGCCGTTAGCGCCGCGATCTCCGCGTCGACCGCGTCGCGGATGGCGCGTGTGAACGGCAGGTCCTCGTGGATGGCACGCACGCGCAGGACCGATGCGTCCCGGTCGGCTCGCGCGTCCAGCTTCCCAATGAGGCGGTCCTCGTGGAGGATCGGCAGGGCGTAGAAGCCCCAGCGGCGCTTGTCGGCGGGCTTGTACATCTCGAGCGTGTACTCGAATTCGAAAAGCTCCAGGGCGCGGACCCGGTCGTGGATGAGCCGATCGAACGGCGAGAGCAGGGCCGCGCGACCTGCGAAGGCGTCCCGCAGCGCGCCAGGGTCCATGCGCCACTCACCCTTCACGCCGTCGACGACGGCCGGCTCGCCGGCTTCGCCGACGTCCACCGCCTCGACCGGCACGGCGCGCGTCTTTCGACGCGCGATGCCGAGCGACGCGAGCCGGCGCTCGTTCCTCACCCGTGTAGCCGCTTCGACCGACGGGATCGCCACATCCGCCGGGTAGACGCGCTCGGGGAGGTCCCAGACCCGCTCCCGCCCGACGCGCCCGCTGATCGCCACCTCGCCGCGCAACATGAGGATCTCGAGCATCTGGGTCACGTTTCGGTTGTTCGTCCACCCGCTCGACGGCCACGGCACGACCGAGGTGTCCGGTATGTCCCGCGAGGTCATCGGTCCGGAGCCGGCCAGCCGCGCGAGGATGTCCCGCCGAAAGCCGTCGTTTTCGGCCAGCCATTCGCGCGTTCGCTCGTACGCCGGGCGCTCGGAGGCGCCGGCGAGGTAGAGGCCGAGGTCCGCCATGGGCCGGACCGTCGCGTCGAACTCGAACAGGGTCCGGTCCTCCTCCAACGCCCGTTTGAGATGGGCCGGGGCGTATCCGGTGCCGAGTCGGCTCCAGGCCACGAGGTCGGCGCTCGGCGCGATGGCGGCGGTCGGATCGAGCTGGAGGAGGGTCAG
>Ga0299907_10003429_pt1 | contig 10138 bp, 2 predicted proteins | sample RVTome_16_FD_198680 | JGI IMG/M metagenome (GOLD analysis project Ga0299907, IMG submission 198680) | Soil microbial communities from uranium-contaminated site in the Upper Colorado River Basin, Wyoming, United States - RVT152D67 (version 2) ... | reverse complement strand
TTATGGATGCGGACGAAGATGCGATGGAGCGCCTGGATCTCGTCGTGCAGCCGCTCGCCTTGTCGGATTGTGTTGCCGCGCGTGGTTACGAAGCCGGCATCACCTTCGACCCCTCCCTCGAAGATGAATCCCCCGAAGTCGAGCAGATACTGGGCCACGTTGGTGTCCAGCATGATCCTCCCAGGGAGGGTGTCGTACCGTTCGGGGAACGGCTTGGCATTGTAGATTTCGGATAGCCGCTTCATGAAGCTTAAGGTTGCGATACATGTCGGCGATGCGCAAGCGGATCATATAGGTCGGGCCGGCCGGGCGCCCGCGGGGGATGAACCGCTCCCGATGAACATGCGGGGGCTGGTCCCGACGCGTTCCCCGCGCCCGCGGGGATGAACGGTGCGCGCCGAACGACGGCTGATCCTGCGCAAGCGTTCCCCGCGGCCGCGGGGATGAACCGTCCAAGGATACTCGCCAGCTTCCTCGAGTCGCGTGTTCGCCGCGCGTTCTCCAGCGGCACCAAATCCAACGCTCCGCCGCGAGGTCTATCAGGGGTAGAACACCTGCACGATGGGCCTCCCGAGGGCAACAGGGCCCGCATGATCAAGCCGAGCCGTCCGGCGAAGCGGGGCGGGATCGAGATCGGTTGTCATGCTTTTCAGAGCCGCCCCAGCTGCCGTCCGTCGCGGATGACTTGGCACGAGAGAGCAGTTCACTTCGTTCCAGAAAATGTGAGCCACCTCACATTGAGTGGGGCGGGGGCATGCCATTACTTTTGGTAGCTTGATGAAGTTGTCTCGATCGTCTGAGCTGGCGCGAGATGCCCTGAATCTCGGAATGGGGCACCAACCGGGTCGACGGTGGCTATAGTCTGGAGATAGGGATGCGCACGCTGATCCTTCTGCTGGCTCTCGCCGTCGTCTCCAGCGGCCCTGCGCACGGCCAGGTCGACCTGACGGTGGCGCCCACGCGCGAGATCCCGGACGGCAAGCTGGACTACACGCCGGTGGCCGACGTGTCGCCCCAGAGCGGCGACTACGCGCCGCGCATCCCGCTCGAGGTCCTGCCGGGGCCGGCCGGGCAGACGCCGGTCGTGGAGCTGGTGTACTCGGCCAAACGCGCCAACGGCCCGCTCGGCGCCGGCTGGGGGCTCTCGTTCGAATCCGCGATCGAGCGCAAGAGCAAGTCTGGCGGTCTGGCCGCGATGGCCGCCGACGACACGTTCTGGATCGATGGCGAGAAGCTGATCCGGCTGACCGACGGCTCTTATCGTACCGAGCAGGACGATTTCACCGTCTATATCCAGGTCGAGCTCAACGGCCGGCTGATCGGCTGGACCGCGCTGAAGAATGGCTTCGCGCGCCACTACGGCATCCGCAACACCTTCACGAGCCTGCTGACCGACGTCAACGCTGTCGAATACCGCGACGAGACCGAGTCCGCAGGCGTCATCGTCGGCCAGGAGCAGGTCCGCTGGCTGCTTTCTGCCACGGTGAGCCCGTTCGGCGCCGAGGTCGTCTATCGCTACACCGTCCCGGATCTGCTCCCGCTCGGGCGCAGCTCGCTCCGCCACCTGCCCGACAAGATCATCTACAGCGTCGCCGGCTCGACCTCGAACGAGATCGAGTTCGGCTACGCCGCCCGCGACGATGTCCGCATCTCCTATGCGAACGGGCCGAAACGCACCGAATCCAAGTTGCTCCGCCGCATCGTCGTGAAGCGGATCGACGGCGCCGCCGCCACCTCGCACTACTACGTTCTCAACTACCAGGCCGCGAATCACTCGCCGCAGTCGCTACTTGCGGAGGTTAAGCGCGTGGAGACCGCCGACCCCGCCGCGCCGCCGACCGCGACCAGCGAATCCGGCGCGCCCGCCGAATCGCTGGCCCGCTTCGCCTACCAGGACAGCGAGACCGAATGGGGCGAGCGCACTGCGATTGCGCTGATAGGCGACCCGCCGCTGGACGTCCCGGGAGGCCGGCAATACTTCAGCCTGCCAATGACCGGCGATGTCAATGCGGATGCACGGCCCGACCTGATCGTATTCAACGACATCTGTTTCTTGAAGCGCGGACCCGCCGGTGGCGATCCGCCGGGCGACCTCGAGCCGCTCCCGCCGATCCACTACTATGAATGCGAGCCCGACCACCGGGTCTACCTGAACACGATCGCGGAATCCCGGTTGCTTCCGGTTGCACGGACAGCCGGCACCATCGATCCTTCGAGCTCAGTTGCGGTGAGCTTTCGCCGCCAGCACATGCTCGTCTACAGCCCGACCCTCAGTCAACAGGTGACGACCTTCTACGAAGCGCTGCACGACATGTTTCTCGGCGCCCGGCAGATCGCGATCGAGGATCTGGACAAGGACGGCTTCGTCGAGCTGATCAAGGAAGGCAAGCTTTCTGCCGGCGGACCGGATGGCTGGGACACGCGGGGCGTCTCGATCACCTGGGCTGCCCTTCTGGAAGATCATCAGTTCGCGGACATCAACGGCGACGGCAACGCCGACCTGGTGGGCCAGTCCCGCTACTACCCCAACACCGGCGTCTCGCCCTATTTCGGTGCCAGCCTCGGGATCGTGGATCCGGTGACCGCGGGGCATGCCTCCGATCAATACGACCGGACCAGCGCCAGCTGCCTCGATTCGGGCGACAGCGGCATCTATCTGCGCTCCGACTTCGGAGTGAACGGCCTCAATCAGCTCTCCTCGAATCCGGCGCCCGACGGCTCGATCCGGGCCGACGAGTGGGTCTGGCGACACACCACCCACCCCGACGTCAACGGCGACGGGCTGGCCGACCGGGTGACCAGCTTTCCCTTCCTGCGCCACGAGACCCAGCTCGAGTCGTCCGATGCGTGGCAGATGTGGGTGCGCGACGACGACTGCGGCGTGTTCGACGAGGTCTTTCTCGGCGACGGTCGGGGCGGCTTCGCGGTGGCCGGCTATGGCATCGGCGGGCCGATGCAGCGCGCGCGGACCTTCGTGCAGACGCGGACTCTGGACGACGACGACTTCGACGACCCCGAGCGTGACAGCTACGAGTTCAGCTACCACCTGAACCATTTCGCCGTTGGCGACCTCGACGCCGACGGGCGCAACGAGATCACCCAGTTCTGTGCCGGCGACACGCGGTTCCTGGCGCTGTGGGATCAGGGCAAAGGCAATGGCATCGGCCAGGTGGGCAGAGAGGTGGAAGGCTACGGCCCCGGCTACGATATCAGCGCCGAGACTGGCTCGTGTCCCCAACAGTTCACGACGCCGGTGCCCGAGGAGTTCTTCGGCCTCAGCATGCTCGACTACCACTACTCGACCATCCTCGACTTCGACGGCGACGGCATGGGCGACCTTTTCCAGTACTCCCACCCCTATGGTGATCCGCACATCGACGTCTCGAATGATGGAACGCCATGGGAGGACTGGGAGGACGGCCCACACTGGCGACAGAACCAGCGCACCACGGCGCAGAACCGCCTCGTCTCGATCACCTGGCCGCATGGCGCATCGACCGCGGTCGCCTGGGCGTGGAGCGCCGAAGACCCCGACAACGACTTCGCCATCAACGTCGAGCATGTGAAATCGCTCGAGGACCCGCGTGGCAAGCATGCGTTCTCGTTCACGCGCGGCGCGTTCGACGACGGCCAGTTTCTCGGATTTGGCCGCGTCGAAACCCTGCAGCCGCGCGGCTCGACCCTCGTCCAGACCTTCTTCAACAGCCGCATGCTGCGCAACAAGCCCTCGACCGAGGAACTCTACGACGAGGGCGGCCGGCTGAAGAACCTGCGGGTCCACGTGCCGGGCTCCGATCAGCCCAACAGCGCATCCGTCGACGGGATGCTGATGCTGGACGGCCTGGTCCCCTACTACAACGCGGTACAACGCGTCTGCGAGTTCGAGTTTGGCGCCTTCAACGGGTCAGTGGAGCTCGGCGCCGACATCGATCCCTACATCGCCCGCTGCGAGGCGTTCGAGGACGAGGAAGGTCTGGTCGTCACAGCCGTGCTCCACGACCGCTCGATCTTCTCGGTCATGCGCGGCGGCGACCCGATCGCCCTGGCGGGCACGTCCGCCGAACGGCGCGAGCTCGCGGCACTGCAGAGCCTGCTCAGCGGCGAGCCGCTCGAGCGGATCTGCGTCTCGGTGCCGGGCGACGCGGATCGCGCGAAACCGCCGGTCATCTGCAGCCCGTCTCCGAAGACGCCCCGTGATCGCGTCGCCTCCGCAACGCCCGCGCCAGCCTCCGCAGCGGTGAGCTGGAGCGCCGCGCCCTATCGCACCGCAATGGACCTGGCCTTCCCAGCAAGCGAGCTGCCGCACTGGGGGCCGGTCGTTGCCGGGACGAACGCCGAGCGCATGTTCGTGACCGAGTACGACTACGACGACGACATCGGACACGTGGTCGAGCAGCGCGAGCTTCGCGACGAGAGCACGACCTCGGATTCGCTGATCCGAAAATTCGAGTACTCGACCTGGAACACCGCCCTCGGTGGCGTCAACCTGCTGCACGAGACCGCCGGCAATCGCTTCGGCAAGACCTACGAGGACATCGACTACCAAAACTTCGTCAACGGCCAGTGGCGGACCAGGGTCCAGCACGACTCGGTCAGCGGCGCGACGCGCAGCAGCAAGCGAACCTTCACGGCGCTGGGCGAGCTGCAGACCACGACGGATACGCTCGGCCGGACGACGACCTACGAGCAGGGTGCCTGCGGCATCATCACCAGCGTGACCGACCCGGTAGCCTACACCGAATCGACCTCGCTTGATAGCGTTTGCCGGCCGACCCGCGTGCGCACCATGTTCGGCGAGGCGACCATCGCCCGCACCGACCTCACCTATGATGGCTACGGCCGCGTGCTCGAGCGCAAAGTAAACCCGGCGATCGGCAGCGATGATGGCGTGCCGCAGATGATCGACCGGTTTGCCTACAACGCTGATTCCAGATTGGAAAGTCCGTCGGCGGTCACGGTCCAGCCCGAGCCCGACGGATCGATGACCCTGATGAAGACCTACGTGGACGGCTGGGGGCGGACCCTGAAGACGGTCCGCTGCGAGCAGGGAGCCCAGACCGGCGGAACCGGCCTCGACGCGGTCCACCCGTGCCGGAGCGGCACGGAGGTCGCGACCGAGACCCGCTACGATGAGGCCACCGGCGACGCCGCCGAGGTGATCGGGCCCTACCGGCCGGAAGATCAGGCACGGCCATCGCACCAGTTCACCTATGATGAGTTCGGCCGCATGGTGGTCGATCAGCGGCCCGACGGCACCAGCCTGCGCTACGCGTACGGGCTCGGCGAGCGTTCGGTCACCGATCCGATCGGGCGCAAGACCGTGGTCACCTTCGACACGCTGTCCGAAGACGTGGAGGTCGCGGGCAACTATCGAGGCGGCACGCGACGCGACGCCTTCGGCCGGGTGACGGCCACCTTCGATGCAGCCGGCAGCCAGACGGACATCCTCTACGACGGCTACAATCGCCGGCGCGAGGAACGCCTGCCGACCGTGGGCGTGCTCGCCTCCGGCGCCGCGACCAGCGTGAACCAGCGGCCGAGCACGAGCTACGCCTATGACGACGGCGATCGCCTGACCAGCCGGACCGACCCAAACGGCCACACTTTCACCTTCGGTTACGACGCCCTCGACCGCCTGCTGTCGACCCGCGGCCCGGATGACGTGCAGTTGGAACGACGGACCTACGTCGAAGGCGGCTGGGGCACCCGCCTTATGCGAATCCGCGACACGCGGCTGGGGGTGAGTCGCGAGGAGCACCAGGATGGCCTGGGCCGGGTCTGGAAGCCGGTCGCGTTCGATGGCGCCGAGACCGTGACCGACTATGACGCTCGGGGGCGCGCGTGGCGTGAGACGCTGCCCTGGGGTGAGGTGCGTACGAGCGAGGTGCGCGACGGCGGCATGACCCTGGTCGAGACCTCGACCCAAGGCGCCGTGGTCGCGGCCGTGACGACCACCCTGGACGCACGCGGTCAGCCGCTTACCGTGACCGACGCCGACGGGCAGGTGCTGAGCTACGCCTACGATCTGATGGGGCGGCTGGTCGCCGCGCATCAGGGCAGCCTCGAGACCGAGCATCGCCGCTATGACGGCGCCGGGCGTGCGACCAGCGTTCGCGCTTCCGGCGCGACCAGCTGCTACAGCTACGATGAGCTCGACAACGTCGTGACCGAGGAACTGGGCTGCGAGCAGACGGCGCGACTCCGCGCGCTGGTCACGCTGAAGCGCACCTACACCGCTCTGGGCCAGGTCGCGACCGAGACCGACGGCGCCGGCACCGTCGTGGCCAACGAGTACGACGCGCTCGGGCGCCTCCTATCGGTCAAGATTTCGAGTCGCGACGGAGCCGTGAAGGGCACGAAGCAGTTCCGTTACGATGCCGTGGGCAACAAGACCGAGGCGGTCGACGAACTGGGCCACAGCCTGCGCACCGCGTACGACGTCTACGACCGGCCGATCGTTTCGGACCCGCCGGACCGGGGGCCGACGAGCACCGAATATGCGGTTGCCTCAAACAGCTGGGTCGTCACGACGACCTCTCCGACCGGCGAGGTGACCTCGACATCGACCGACGCGATGGGGCGGCAGGTGCGCGCCTGCGGCGCCGACGGCGTCTGCATCGCGGATGTCTATACGGACGGGCTGCTCACCATGCGCCATCGCAGCGGCGCCGGCACGCCCGCGCCGCTGCTTGGCACCCGCCACTACCAGTATCACCCTGCCTCGGCGCGCATCTGGCGCGAGTGGGAGTGGCTCAGCTTTGCCGAGAGCCGGCGGTGCGCCGGAGCCGTTCCCGACGACTGCGAGCTACCGCATGTCGAGCATACCTACACCCCGGCCGGGCGCGCCGACACCTTCCGCGACGCGCAGGGCAACCTCACGACCTACCGCTACGCCGTCGCGGACCGGAGCATGCTCCGGATCCGCGTGAGCCGGGACGGCCTGCCGGAGCAGGCCTACACCTACGATAAGACCTACCCGATCCTCGCGCGACGCAGCGCGATCGATCCAAGCGGCGGTGCCGCCACCATGACGGAGGACACCGAGTGGGCTCGCAACCTGCGTCCTTCGACGATCCGGCGCACCGACGGAACCCGGGAGGAGACGATCACCTTCCGCTACGATGGAGCGGGACGCCAGACTTTCGCGCGCCTCGCCCAGCCAAGCGGCAGCGTCGCGATCGAGGAGACCTTCGACGCCTACGGAAGGCCTTCGAGGCGCGCTTATGACGTCACCGCGGGCCGTGCCTCTTACGTGGGGGCGGCCGACTTTACCTGGCGGGAGAACGGCCAGCTTGCAGAGATGGCCTACCCGTCCGGCAACAAGGTGACCTACGGCTACGACAGGTCTACCGGGCGTCTGCAGTCGATCGTCGCTAGCGGCGCGACGGTGTTCGAGGCGCGAAACTTCGACGCTTCTGGCCGTGCACACGTGCTGCGCCTCGACGACGGGGCGATCGAGATGACGCGCGTCTATGACAGCGCCGGCCGCGAGGCGGAACGGCGCATCAAAGGCATCGCGTCCGATGTGCACCGGGAGACCTACGGCTACGACGGCCACGGTCGGCTGAACGCGATCACCGCGAGCGAGGGCCCCATCGCCACGAACGCCGTCTACGGCTACGACCCGCGCGATCGACTGATCAGCGAGAGCCGCACGACGCGCGGCGGCGCCACGCGCTCGTTCACTTACAGCTACGATCCGGTGACGGGGCTGCGTTCGAGCAAATCCGATTCGGACGGCGACGCCACGACGACGACCGACTACGCCTACACGGCTGGCAATCGGCTGGCGTCGGTCGGCACGACCGAGATCGCGTGGGACGGCCACGGCCGCCAGACCGGCGACGCTGCCGGACGCACGTTCCAGTGGGGCCTGGCCGACCAGCTGCTCGCGATCCAAGAGGGTGGCGCGGACCTGGAGACCAACTGGCACGACGCAGCGGGTCTTCGTGTCGCGCGGGCCAGCGCTGAGGGCACGGAGTTCTTCCTGGCGGGTCCCGGCGGGGAGCTGCTCGAGCGCCGCGCCGCCGGCGATGCGGCCGGCACGGTGGACTACGTCCGCCTGCCGGGCGGGATCGTGGTCGCGACCATCGACCAGACCGGCGCCGTCACGCCGGTGCTGAACGGCATCACCGGCTCGCCCTACCGCATCGGCGAGATCGACGCCAAGGACCTCCACTACGAGGACACCAGCGGGTTCGGCGAGGTGATCAGTGCGGACGGCAGCCTCGATGAGCCGCTCGCCTTCCACCAGATGCTCGATTCGGCGGCCGAAGGCATCCTGGTCGCCGGCTTCCGGGCTTACGACGTGACCACCGGCCGCTTCCTCAGCGCCGATCCGCTGCAGCTCGCCGCCGCGCCGAGCGCGCTCGCCGCGGCCGACTTCTTCCGCTATGCCCAGGACAACCCGATCGCCATGCGCGACGCGACCGGCCTCGCGCCTTGCCTGATGACGGCGGAAGGGGGCTGCCGCAGCAACCTCGGCGAAGAGACCTACGACGAGCAGCGCCAGGCCGCGATGGCGCACTATGCAGCGAACGAGCCAGAGATGCGGGCGCTGCAGGCAGATGCCAATATTTACTGGGGCCTGCGCGCCTGGGCGGATGCCACCGCGCAGTATATGGCCACGGAATTCCCCGACGGGCAGACAGCCGAGGCCGCCAAGAGCACCGACGCGCGTTCGCCCTCGCAGATGGAGGCCCCGACCGAGCCGGCCAAGGCTGGGCGAGCCGCCGAGCGACGGGGGAGTCGCGCCGCAGGCCGTGGCACGGCAACTCGTGTGTCGCCAGACACTGCCAGCTCCGTCCAAGTCGTTGCAGAGGATGAGGAAGAGAGCTCAGAGGAGCAGGGCAGCCAGGAAGTGGCGGAGGGCGCCCCGGTGCTCGCCGACGCCTACGGTGCGCTGCAGCGCGGGTTCGGCCCCCAATTTGACGTCACGAATGCCGAGACCTCCGCCGGTGCGGAGGCCTCTGGGTTCGACCTCGCGGCTGCTTTTGGGCCTGCAGGGCGAGGGATTGGCCCGGACCTGCGGCCGTGGTCGCGTGCTGGCGTTGATCCCTTCGGTCCCTTCGGCGACGACGCGCTGGCCGCGGCGCCGGGCGCTCCGAGCGATCCCATCGCCGACTTCCTGCGCCCGCTCGAGGAAGAGCTGAACGGCACCCACAGCTGGACAAAGGACGACTGGCTTAACCGGCTACTCGGTCGCTTGACCCCGCTGGGTCCTTACGGAACGCTCAGCCTCGGGGTTTCGGGCGTGACAGGCTTCGGTCTTGGAGGATTCGAAGGTTTCGGCGTGTACCACGATGTCAGCTGCGCGACCTGCCCCATGGACTGGACACAGAACTGGTTCCTCTATGACACCAACGGGGCCCGGGCAGGCAATTGGCTGGGCTACGGCTTCGGCGTCGATGTCGGGTACTCGAGGCATGCCTCGTTCCTCGGGACGTCGCGGGGCGCCGGTATCGAGGGCGAGCTCGGCATCGGCCTGACGGGGACGCTGAACATCGATCCCAACGCGCAGGCGCTGGCCGGTCCATTGTCCTACGTGCATGCGACCGCTTGGCAGCTGAGCGGAGGCGTCGGCGTGGGCGGCGGCTATTTCCTGCATCAGACCCAGTCCAACAAGATCCCCTACAGCCGGATCCAGCCCTACGTCAGCGCGCCGCAACAGGCATGGCAATGGGCGATCGGACCCTGATGGGAACTCGACGGTCGCCGCCTCACACCGTGCCGTCGACGATGACGTCGAGCAGCACCGATTCGGTGCCGGCGAGCGCTTTCTTGGAGGCCGCGTCGAAGTCGGCGGCGTCCTCGACCCGCTGCGCCTGGACGTCAAACGAGCGGGCGAGGCCGGCGACGTCGATGTCGAGATCCTGGAAATCCATGCCGATGAACCGGTCGTCGCCGTGGAACGCCTTCAGGCGCTGCTTGATGATCCGATAGCCGCCATTGTTGCAGACGAAGAAGGCGACCGGCAGCTTCCGGTTCGCCGCGGTCCTCAGCGCCTGGATGTGGTGACGTTGCCGTCGCCGATGATCGCGCCCACCCGGCGGGCTGGCCAAGAACGCAAGTTGGAACCGCCTCGCCATCACGCGGACCAACCCTCTATGGGAGCGGCGCCCAATCCGGTGACGGGGGC
>Ga0299907_10003427_pt1 | contig 10138 bp, 10 predicted proteins | sample RVTome_16_FD_198680 | JGI IMG/M metagenome (GOLD analysis project Ga0299907, IMG submission 198680) | Soil microbial communities from uranium-contaminated site in the Upper Colorado River Basin, Wyoming, United States - RVT152D67 (version 2) ... | reverse complement strand
CGTGTGGCCACGTGGCGGTTGGTGGCGGGAGGAGAAGCCGAACCGACCCTATTGGCCACTGCTGCCCAACAGGCGTATCACGCCGGAGACTTCGACCTGGCTGAGCGTCTCGCACGAGCTGCCCTGCGCAGCCAGAGCAATCCCGCCGTTTCAGTCCTTCTGGCCCAATTGCTCGACGAACGAGGTGAACATGCCGAAGCCGAGGCTCGTCTCAGGACGATCGACCTCGCATCACTCGACCAAAACCTGAGAAAGCGTGCTGCCCTGGCGCGCGCCGACAACCTGTTCTTCGGTCTCAGCCGTCGACCCGAGGCCGAAGAGGTCCTTGAACACGCCGAACCTGGGATGGCCGGCGATGCGCGCGGTGAGCTGATAGCCAACCGCGCCTGGTTCGACCTCCACGCCGGACAGACTCGTGCCGCGCTCGAACGCATAGCCGATGTGCGACCTGGCGACTCGAGGGGACTGGTGGCCGCCGGCATCGTGGCTTCGTGGGCCATGGCCCTTCTGGGTGACACAGCTGACGCCCTCGACGCTGCCGAAGAAGCTGCGGTTCGGGCCCAGCCGTCGAGTTATCCCGCGGTGAGCCGTCACGAGAGCTTCCCGGAGCTGGCGCGCGGACACGCTCTGCTCCACGCTGGCCGTCTCGACGAAGCCGAGGAGGTCGCCCGGGAAGGCCAGGCTGGGGCGATCACCTCCCGTCCGTCGTTTCTACAGGCACGTTGGACGATGCTCCTAGCCTCTGTCCTGTTGGAGCGGGGGCTGGCGGTCTCAGCTGCCGCCACCTTTCAACAGGGGGCAAGCCTTCAGCGGAGACTTGGTCAAGACGGATTGCTTGGAGCCAATCTGTCCGGTCAGGTCCTCTCCGCTGCCCAGGCTGGTGCGGTGCCCCAAGCAGAAGCCGCAATGGAGGAACTCGACCAACTCCCCGACACGCCGGAGCGGTTGTTCGAAGCGGACATCTCGTCGGCACGTGCGTGGCTTGCCGCGGCCCAAGGCGAGCACTCGAGGGCGGTTGCATTGCTGGGCGATGCCGTGTCTGCGGCACGGGGATCCGAACTGGTCACCATTGAAGCTCGAGTACAACACGACCTCGTTCGGCTCGGAGAAGCCAAAGACGCGGCTTCGCGTCTGAAGGAGCTGGCGACCCTCACCGACTCGGCAAGCTGCGCGGCGCGAGCATCTCACGCCGCAGCCACCGTCGAAGGCGACGCCGGCCGACTAGAAGCAGCCGCCCTGGAGCTGGAACAGACAGGCATGTGGCTGCTGGCTGCCGAGGCGTTCGCCGCCGCCGCCACCGCTTACGCCAGATCCGGGCGTCGGCGTGCCAATAGCTGCCGCCGCCGTGCAACCGACCTCCTGGCTCGGTGCGAGGGTGCGAGACCGCCCACCTTGATGCTGGAGGACCAGGCGGCGCCGCTCACTCCTCGCGAGAGAGAGGTGGTGACCATGGCGGCGAGCGGTCTGACCAGCAAGACCATCGCCGAAAAGCTGGTCATCTCGGTCCGCACCGTGAACAACCTCATCCAGCATGCCTACGTCAAGCTCGGTGTCCACAATCGGAGAGAGGCTGCCTCGGCCCTTGGTCTCGAGCCAGACCCCCGGGATTGAGTGTCTACGAGGTTATGTCGAGTTACCCACGTGCTTCAGTGGCTTGATCGCAGATGAGCATCGGTTGCTCATGACGGGTGGGCCCTCCCCACTCGACAATTGAATCATCCGAATTGATGCTCATTGATGAGCAGAATGGGGGAATCACGATGGAGATCCAGAGGAAGAGATTCTGGAGGTGGGTGACCTCGAGCGCTCTGGCCGCATTGATCCTGGTAGCGACAGCCGGGATGGTCGCTGCTTTCAACCCGCAACCCGAGCCACCGGGGCGATGGGTCCTCGGCTTGACAAACGAAGAGACCGCCAGCCTGACCGCGGTGAACCTGGCTGAGAAGGGAACCTGCGAAGCGTCATTCGAGCTCAAGGACGCAAACGGGCGGACGCTTGCTGAGGAGACGCACAGCATCAGAGCAGGCACGTTTGCATCTCTGTTGTACCCGCCGGATCCGATCCATCCTCCAGACCCGATCGAGCCCGGCAGCGCCGATGAGGCGCCCCGCCTCCGTATCCGCGGCCTGGTAACGCCGCTGACGAAGACATGCGAGCTGGCCACCACCCTCGAGATCTTCGGCGTGGCAGACGGCCGGACGACGGTGGCGGTCGGTGACATGATCTCTGACTGAGACGATGCTTCGACTGCCAGGGGGATAGCGACCAGGGCCGGACTTCACCAGTCGGATGAAAGACCCGGCCATTGGTCTTGATGAAGGCCACGACAGGGTCTGACACTCAAGAGCTGTCATCTCGCTCGGGGGGCGGCGCACAACGCGACTCCTGTGTGAGTCGAGGCGTCCGCTTACCGAAAGATGCTTGGATCGGAGAAGAGAGAGCATGGTTGATTCGACTGAGAAGTGTTCGTTCAAGTAACCAGCATTCGATCAAGGGGAGGTACCAGAATGGCTGAGCAGAGCATTGAGATTGACCGATATTCTCTAAGTCGAATGAGCGATTTCTCCAACGTCAGGGCCACCATTTGGCTCATGGATGAGAAGGATGCGCCGATCGGCCGCATTGAGTTCCGTCTCAATGACGTTCCGCAGAAGATTCAAATGAGGCCGGAAGGCTATCCGAACGTCTACTACTCGATCGACGCTTATCCCGACATTGTGGACATTCTCCGTAATGAAGATCCTGTCTATTTGGTCTACTCGGAATCCATGGGGTATGCCCGCGTTTCTACCTCGTCGACCGAACCAGTCGGCGAAGCAGAGTGAACCGGCGCTCGGTCCCCCCACCGTGCCACTGGATCGTGGGGTGGTTTGGGGACCTCGTTCCAGTGGGTCTGTGACGTCTCTTCTCTGATAGTGATTGGCTGGGTCTTCCATTGTGCGTTAGGTAGCGAAAGACGGCGAAGAGTGAGGGATAACCCAAGAGGCTTGTGGTCAGGGACGGCGACACCAGCGAGAACACCAACACACATTTGGAGTATGGACGTCGCGCATCCACGCGGACCCGACGATCGAAAAGGCTTCGACTTCGTCCCTTCGGTACTCGATGCCGTCCAACATCATGGTTCGACGGCTCGAAGGGTCGGCATCCATCCATTTGATGAACACCTCCTCTTGTTCCGGTGTCAGTCGGATCGTCCGGGTGTTCTCGTCGCCCAAGTGAAGTGATATCGCTTCGGTGGTTCACGTCCCATGGGGTGGTGTAACTAGGGCGGGGTCCGTGACCTGAGCGGGCCACCGTGGAATCCTCAGCGAGTTCATAGCGAGTGGACTCGAAAGGAGACCCACGATGGCCCAGAGCCATGATGCCCGATTGGCTGAGCTTGTTGCCGAGCTTGGCGGTGATGAGGTCCGATTCTTGTTTCGTGACCTGGTGGAGAAAGCACTCCAGGAGCTGATCGACGCCGAACTGACGGAGGCGATCGGCGCTGAACCTCATGAACGCACTGAGTCGAGGACGAACCGTCGGAACGGGTCTCGTCCTCGGATGTTGTCGACCCCGGCGGGGGATGTCGAACTGAGGATTCCGAAGGTGAGGGAGGGTGCGTTCTTCCCTTCGCTGCTCGAACCACGCCGACGGGTGGATCGAGCGTTGTGGGCGGTGATCATGACCGCATATGTGACCGACACCTCCACTCGCAAGGTCGATGATCTGGTGCGGGCTCTCGGCGTCTCATCCGGGATTTCGAAGTCGACCGTCAGCCGGATCTGTGAGCAGCTCGACGAGGAGGTCGCTGCCTTCCGTGACCGGAGTCTCGATCACATCGAGTTCCCTTACGTGTTCGTCGACGCCACCTATCTCAACGGCCGCAAAGATCACCGGGTCGTCTCCCGGGCCGTGGTCGTGGCCACCGGTGTCGCCGCTGACGGCAACCGAGAAGTCTTAGACCTCGACGTGGGCGACACCGAAGACGAAGTCTTCTGGACCCAGTTTCTGCGTCGGCTCCGTAAGCGAGGGCTTCACGGGGTGGTCCTGGTGATCTCCGACGCTCACATCGGACTCAAAGCAGCGATCCGTAAGACGTTCTCCGGAGCCGGGTGGCAGCGGTGTCGGGTCCATTTCATGCGTAACCTGTTGGCTCGAGTGCCCAAAGGCCACGCCGAAATGGTCGCTGCCACCGTCCGCACCGTCTTCGCCCAACCCGACCCGGCATCCACTCGAGATCAGCTGCGGTTGGTCGCTGACATGCTCCGTGAACGCCACCCAGCAGTCTCCGACCTGTTGTTAGAAGCTGAAGCCGACGTCACCGCCTACGCCAGCTTCCCCCAACCCCACTGGAAGAAGATCTGGTCCACCAACCCCCTCGAACGGCTGATGAGAGAAATCAAACGGAGAGCCGACGTCGTCGGCATCTTCCCCGACGACAACTCCATCCTCCGCCTCGTCGGATCGGTATTGGCCGAACAACACGACGAATGGCAGGTCACCGACCGCCGCTACCTCGGAGAAGAATCAATGGCGCTCATCCACACCATGAGCCAAGATCAACCCGACAAGGAGGTGAACCAGCTACCCGCCGCCGGCTAGCCCCGGACGGTAACGCTGAGAGATTCACCTACTTACACCAAACCGCGGGACGCGATCCTTCGGTGGCTTCTTCGGGCATGCATCCTCCCCGGTTTGCCCGGGTTTTGAGCCTACTCGGAAACCATGCCGTCCGGCAGATCTTGAACGTGCGCGAAGCCGGTCCCGGTCAGCTCTGCCAACTCCATGACCCACCCCGACGCCGCCCCTGGTCCCATTCCGGCCGTCGGAGTAGATCTTCGGAGTCGACGTCCGGCCAAGCGGTAAGAGACTTGAGAGCTGGTGCATGGCCGGTGTGACTGGAGTGCATGACATGCCCGCAACGTATGACTCGGCTAGGACGGATACCCGTCCCATGAGAAGCGCCACGTCGGTCATCTTCCGGCCGTCCAGAACTCCGCGGCAATCTCTCGAGGTCGTACCGCGTGGGGAATGGATCAGGTGTAGGTTCGAAGGGAAGGCAACGGGCCGGAAGAGACCGGCCCGTATACGAAAGGGGTAAAGGGTCGTGAAACGTTTGTTTGTAACCGTGGCGCTCTGCGTCGCGTTGGTCGGTGCACTGGCTGTTCCCGCGCTGGGGGCAGTGGACAGCAACCCAAACGCACAGGAGCTGACGTCCGTCAGTTGCCCGGATGCTGGTCTGTTCTTTGAGACGATTTGGGTTGCTTCGCAGAGCTCCGTGGCCGGCCATGATCTGGAAGGGAACGCAGTCGGTGTCGCCAAGTCGCTTTATGCCACCGACTCCGAGGGCACCCCACTGGTGGAGCTCTTTCATCGCCCGGGTAAGGGACTGGACAACATCACGGTGTGGTGTTTCTGGCCGGATGCGGGAAGCCCGACTGGGTTCGTAGGCGGAGACGTGCTCTTCAACGCACACTTGCGGCCCTGAAAGCAAGGCCTCCAGCGTCCCGTATCGAACAAAGGGGGTAGCCCGAGACCGAAACTCGCGCTACGGAAATCCTCAGCGATGACGGGATTCTGTAAGCTCCCTGACGGTTGGGGGTGACGCTCACACGTAACCACTCAACCCTGAGAAGCCCCGGCGATGACCCTCAAATCATCATCGGGGCTTCTCGCATTTAGGAGGAGCACCAATGAAGAAAAAACTCAGAATCCTGGTAGCCATGTATGCCGCCCCAGCCAACAGTGTCGATCCCGACTTTCACTCAGGCCGCTCTTGAAAGCGGTCGGGACATGGCCAGTTTTCCCAGTCCCGCGACCAAATAGGCCGCGGCGAGTTGTGCCGCAGCTCCACCTCATCTTCAGTCACCACCTCAAAACACGCTCGAAATGCACCCAGATCCCGGAGCCTCCGGCCCGCCCCAACACACGTAGAACGGGCGTTTTGGTTTCGGTACACAGGAGCCACATATGTATCGCGGACGCGTTCGGACCCGCCTGGATGCAGCCGCAGGATGTCTCCTGTGCCATCTACCAGGGTTAGCTGGCAGTGGTGACCGTGGCGGCTACGGTGAGCCTCACCGGACCATTGGCGCTGCAGGGTGGCCAGGCGGCTGCGGGTCTCAGATGGTGGGCCGCCCAAGCGGGGAATATCGACCTCGAGATAATCGACGACACCGGCTCGGCGTCGGTCGCCGCTGTCTCATACCAACGCTGGGTCGACGGAGGTGTGGACATACTGATCGGCCCATACGGCAGCAATCTGGTCCGGGCGGTGATCCCGGTGGTGGCCCACGCACAGAGGATGATGTGGAATCACGGTGGCTCGGCCGATGATCTGGCCCATCGCCTGGTGTTCCCCATTCCCGCACCAGCATCCACCTACTTTCAAGGGGCCGCTGAAATCGCCGCCAAATCGGGAGTGGCGGAAATACTGCTGGTAGCTGGTCGGGGCCGGTTTGCTGCCGCGGTGGCCATCGGCGTCCGGACTGCAGCCACCCGTGCCGGCCTCAAGTTCAGGGAAATGCAGTTGAAGGAGACTTCAGAAATCGTTGCGGGAGCCGCCGGTGCTGCGGTTCTGATCGTCGGCACCTTCGACCAAGACGTAGCCATCGTCAGAGAACTGCACCACGTCCACTCTGGGCTGATCGCCTGCGTGGCTGCCGGTCTACCCCAGTTCGCAAAACGGCTCGGTCCGGCCGCTGAGGGAGTGTTGGGACCGGTGCAGTGGATCCCCAAAGCGGCCACACCCCAGATTGGTCCGAGCGGCACCGAATACACCCGGCACTATCAGGCCATGTTCGATAGCCAACCCAGTTATGTGGCCGCCCAGGCAACCGCCGCCGGGCTCCTCGCCGAAGAAGCCCACCGGCTCGAACTCGGATCCGACGATGTGCAGCGCTGGCAGACCAGCACACTTCTCGGCGACTTCACCGTCGACGATTCCTGGTGTCAGGTCGGACACAAAGCCCACACCATCCGCTGGCAGCACGGCCAACAAGTACCCCTCCTCTGAACTTTGCGCCGCCCGGAGTTTGGTGAAGCTGTTCGTCGATCAGGCGTTGGAACCAAAGTTCGACTCGCTGGCCCTACCCGAACCTGGTGGTGGGGCTCCGATGACTCAGTCCGGTCGGTGGCCGTCCTTTTCAGGGGCGAGTCTTCTTCCAGCGGCGCCCTCGCTCCATGCTTGCTGCCCTCTGATGGATGAACAGAGCTGTGGCAAGGGCGGTTGCTGCCCCAATGGAAAACCAACGGCTCCGCGGACCACCGAAAAGAGATGCGGCCATTACCCATGCGATGGCCATTCCAACGGCGACTCCGTACAGAAAGCCTGCCCAGCCTTTCACGTGTTGACTCCCGAGCACCCCGCCTATTGATGGGCTGGTAGGAAGCGGAGGGGATTGCTCCCGACTACCCCGCTAATGCCGGGCATGGAGGGGTTCTTGGTGCCCGACCTGATTCAACTTACAGGTTTCTTACTCTGGAGGGAATCGGTCGAAGAAGAGCCGGATCCCAAGAGCGAAAACAGTCCCAGGTGGTGGCTCGAGCAGGTCGCGGAATTGGGAATCAGGCAGGGCTCTCGTGCCATTGAGCACCTGGCGAAGAAGCAGCCCGCCGCAGCGGCTAGAGCAACATCGAGGGCTTCAACGTCGCTTAGACCGAGCCGACGAAGCCCTTCGACGTCCTCAGCGGTGATCTCGCTGGCATCGGCAGCTACTTGCTCGGCAAAGTCCAGCGACATACCGGGTCGCCGGTGTGGGGCTCACCCTCGGCCGAGTCTCCCGGTGACATCTGCGGTGGTGACCACCTCGACGAACTCGTCGTGGAGGTTGGCCAGGGTCATGGCATGGACCTGGTCGGCGGTGTAGTGCTCGCCGTCGACCCCGACCCGTCCGTAGGTCCAGGTGGCGTCGCGGACCAGCATCGTGGAACCCCAGGTTCCCCGCCATCCTGGCCGTGGTCTCGACACAGTGGTTGGTGGTGGCTCCGACTACGACCACGTTGTCGATCCCCCGGTGACGCAGCTGCTCTTCGAGGTCGGTGCCGATGAACGACGAGTTGACATTCTTGACCATCACCGTTTCCCCTGGAACCTCACGGGCGTCGTCGATGACCTGATGCCCGGGGCGCTCGGCCCGAAACCTCGAGTCGGGGTTGAGCGAAGCATGTCTGATGTGGAACACGGGAGCGCCCTTGGCCCTGAAGTCGCCGAGTAGGTCGGCGATCCGGTCGACGGCGCCGGGGTTGTTTCGATGCTGCCCGGTTGCGTCCCACTCCTCGAATGCCTTCTGGACGTCGACCACCACCAGGGCGGTGTCGTCGGTTCTCAACGGTTCCAAGATCACCTCGCTTCTTGTCGTTAACCGGGACGGTGTCCTACCGTCGAATCATGACACAGAGGGAACAGGTCCACGACTCGCCCACCGGTTGGGTGGCCGAACACATCAACGACTACGTCGAGTCAGACGGCGCGAAGGGCCACATGTGGAAAGGGGTCCCCACCCTGCTTCTCACCACCCTTGGTCGGCATAGCGGGAAGCGGCGTCGCTCGGCATTGATCTACGGGCGTCTGGGTGACGCCTACGTGGTGGTCGGTTCGAAAGGCGGTGCGGTTAACCATCCCCTGTGGTATCTGAACCTGCGAGCCAATCCCGAAGTCGAGATCCAGGTCGGCCCGGAGCGGCTCAAGGCTCATGCCCGGGACGCCACCGAGGAGGAGCGCCCAGGGCTCTGGGAGCAGATGACCGGTCTCTGGCCCGCCTACAACGACTACCAGAAACGAACCGACCGTCAGATCCCGGTGGTGGTCATCGACCCGATCTGAGGAGGACTACGCCGCTGAGTAGGCCGGTTCCCATTCCGGGGAGTGATTCGATGGGCGGCGCACTCGGCCCGTTTCGGTGCCGGACACCATGAAAGAAGTTGGATACACGGCTGACTATCTGACCCCCGATCATCAGAGTCGGCGGCTTCGTCCGTAATCCATAGCCAATGTCAGTGACTTCGTGGGGCAGTCAGGTGCCCGTCGTCAGGGCGATGAGACCCGATCTGATGGCCCACGACGACTCGAGGCTCGCGGCGGATGCCGAGCTGACTAGGGTCCTCCAACCAGGGGTGTCCGGCGATGTGGGCGTTGCTTCGAGCCCCAGATGGTCCACGGTCCGATGTCATGTCCTCACTCCGCGAATTCAGACAAATCTGCGCGGCCTTCCTCCGGACCCACAGTCATTGACAAAGACCTCTACCCGAGGCTCAAACCCCTCTGAAGCTGTCTACTCGTTTCATAGGTTTTGACCGCGGGGAGACCGGGTATTGGGTTTCCCGTTCCCGGAGATCTGGGAAGCGACAACGACTCGGTTCTTCCTCCGTCGAGAAGTTGCATTTTCCGTCGGGCCGGGACCTCAGTGCCCCCACCGAACTCAGATCTCCGGGAACGAACGCGATCCGCCTCCCCCGCATGGGCCCTTGGATCCATCTCTGTTTGGGCGCCTCACCGACATGGGTATTCACTCAACACACTGGAGAACAAAGGAGCGAGCAATGCCAAATCGCCCATCGATCAAAGACGAGGAGCGGTATGAGGCTCTCCGTGAGCAAGGAGAGAGCAAGGAAAAGGCCGCCCGCATAGCCAACACACCGCGGAGCGAGGCAGGCAAGCGAGGAGGAGAATCCAAGCCGTATGAGGAATGGACCAAGAACGAGCTCTATGAGAGAGCCGGCGAACTCGACATCGAAGGCCGTTCCGACATGGACAAAGACGAGCTGATCTCGGCCTTGCGTAATCACTGACTTCGGCACCCTGTGACCAAGTACGGACTCACCCTTTCCAGCGAAGAGCACTCGGCCCCGCATCTGGTCGAGTTGGCCATGGAGGCTGAGCAGGCTGGATTCGACTTCGTATCGATTTCAGATCACTTCCACCCCTGGATCAGCGAGCAGGGCCACAGCCCGTTCGTCTGGTCCACGCTTGGGGCCATCGCTCAGGCCACAGATCGGATCCAGGTGGGAGTTGGGGTGAGCTGTCCGATCATCAGGATGCATCCTGTCATCTACGCACACGCCGCAGCCACCACGGCCCAACTCTTTGGGGAACGCTTCACCTGGGGTGTGGGCACAGGCGAAGCTCTGAATGAGCATGTGCTCGGTGATCGTT
>Ga0299907_10003426_pt1 | contig 10139 bp, 10 predicted proteins | sample RVTome_16_FD_198680 | JGI IMG/M metagenome (GOLD analysis project Ga0299907, IMG submission 198680) | Soil microbial communities from uranium-contaminated site in the Upper Colorado River Basin, Wyoming, United States - RVT152D67 (version 2) ... | reverse complement strand
GTCGGTCAGCGGCGTTTCGCTGATGTGATCGTCACGCTCGGTCATGACCCGCCACCTGGCTCTCCCCGTCGCAGGGCCTCCCTCACCTCGGTGATCAGCTGGAAGTACCTCACATCCTCACGGGTGTCCTGGGTGCGTTGTCTTGGGAGGTCGATCAGGATTTCTTCACTGATCCGCCCCGGCCGGGGCGACATCACGACCACTCTCGTCGAGAGGAAGACGGCCTCGGGGATGGAGTGGGTGACGAAGACCACACTGATGTTGGTCTCCTCCCAGAGGCGGAGGACTTCCTGTTGCATCAGCTCTCTCGTCATCTCGTCCAACGCCCCGAACGGCTCGTCCATGAGCAGGAGAGACGGGCGGAACGCCAGCGCCCGGGCGATGGCCACTCTCTGCTGCATCCCGCCGGACAGCTGCCACGGGTAGTGATCGGCGAACCCCGCTAGCTGGACCAGGCTCAACATCTCGACGGCGCGCACCGGGCGCTCCGCGTCGGAGAAGTCCATGATCTCCAGCGGTAGCTCGACGTTCTTCTGAACCGTGCGCCAGTCGAGGAGCGTGGCGTCCTGGAAGACGATCCCGTAATCCCGGTCGAGCCGGGCCTGTCCCGGTGCCTTCCCGTTGATCGCGAGGGAGCCGGTTGTGGGGGTCACCAGGTCCCCGATCAACCGGAGCAATGTGGATTTGCCGCACCCGGAGGGCCCGATGAGCGAAACGAAGTCACCCGCACCGATCTGGAGGTCGATGCCGCGCAGGGCCTCGGTCTGCTCGGCGCCGGTGCCGAAGGTCTTTCCCACTCCCCTTGCGTCGACCACGGGAACGGTCACGCCGGGACCCGGGTGATCTCACTGCCCTGTCTCCTGCTCGCCGCCACCCAACGGTGTTCGGCGAGTGTCACCAGACCCACGAAGAGCATCCCCGCCAGTCCGGCGATCAGGACCGCGGCGAACAGCTTCTCGGGAGCGGCGGTGAACTGCTGGGAGAACTGGAGGAGGTCGCGGCCCAGTCCACCACGAAACCCGGCGGGCAGCTCCCCGACGATGGCCCCGATCACGCTGGCAGCGGCCGAGACCTTGAGTGCGGTGAAGATATACGGCATCGCCGCCGGGACCTGGAGCTTCCACAAGGTCTCCCGGGGCGAGCTGGCGTAGCTCCGCATCAATTCCATCGCCGTCGGTTGTGGTGACCTAAGCCCGCGCAATGTGTTGATCACCACCGGGAAGAAGGTGAGATAGGCAGCGATGATCGAGATGGTCAGCCATTGGGGGATATCGAGCCTCCCACCCCATACCACCACCATCGGGGCGATAGCCAGGATCGGCACCGTCTGCGAGGCAACCACGTAGGGCATGAACGCCCGCTCGGAGGTGCGGGAGCGGACGAAGAGGACTCCGAGGCCGAAACCGATGGCGCCGCCGACGACGAAACCCACAAATGCCTCACGCAGGGTCATCAGGGCAGCTAGAGCTTCGACCAGGATGAGCGGCGGCCCGTTCCGCTGGGCCGGCCGGAACAGGGTGAGCAGGATGTCCCAGGTGTGGGGCATGGTCCGATTGTCGGGGCTGACCGGGATCTCCCAACCCAGGGCGGTCCACACCAGCTTGTACCCCTCCCAGAGGACGATGAATGCCGCGATCACCGCCACGATCGAGATCCCGGAACGGGCTAGTCGTCGATTCATGGCGGCCGGACTCTAACGAGCGCCCTGGTTGGATTCTCTTCAGTGCCCGACTGACCGGGGCTCGTCGTTGGGGTCGGGCAAGCCCGTGGGCGGGACTTCGGCAGTCCGGGTCCGGTCGAGGCGGGTGGCGGTGGGGACGAAGAGCAGCGCAAACACGGCGAGGGCGATGCCTGCGTAGATCAGGGTCGACTGCACACCGAACAGGCCGGCGAGGACCGGGGCAAGGGCCAGGGGCAGGAGATGCCCGACCTCGGAGTGGACCTGGGTCACTCCCGTGATCCGCCCCATCATCTCGTCGGCCGTGTTGAGTTGGATCAGGGTCCTGAGGAGTGGCGCCATCACCCCGATGAGGAAGCCCCATAGGATCCCCGCGATCACCACCACCCGAAGCTGGTCGGTGCCGACGTAGGCGAGCACCCCGACCGAGTTGAGGGCAACGACGAGGACCAGGAACCGGGCTGTCCTGAATCGCTGCGGAAGCCGGGAGGCCACGATGGTTCCGGCCACCAGACCCAGCCCGAAGATGGAGTTGACCCACCCGAGGGTCTCCGGTTCGACCTCGAGGATGTCCCGATAGAAGAGCGGCTCCAGGGCGCTGAACGTGCCGAAGAGGACCCACACCGACGACCCCAGCCAGATGTAGAAGCGGAGCCTGTGATTGGCGTAGGCGTAGGCAAAGCCCTCCCGCAGCTCCTCCAGACCCTCGTGCTGCTCCTTCTCCTTGGCCAGCTTTCGGGCCGACACCGGGAAGATCAGGAAGGCCGCCACGCCGGAGGTCGCCGCATCGAGGACGAAGATCCCGTCGAGACCGATGGAGCCGGCGATGATGGCACCCAGGGCCGGGCCTACCACGAAAGCCGCCCACGACGCTCCCTCGATCAGCGAGTTGACCCTGGCCAGCCGTTCTGGGTCGTCGGTGAGAAACGGGCCAAATGAGGCTATTGCGGTGTAGACCGGCATGCCGGCCAGCCCGAGGAGGAAGGTAGCCCCCACCAACGTGGGCAGGCTGTCGGCGAAGACCATGCCGATCGCAACGGGGATGAAGATCAACTCGCCCACCATCACGACCCGGCGCGGGCCAAAACGGTCGACGAGCACGCCGGCCACGGCCGAGCCGATCAGCGAGGCCACACCGAGGGCCGCCATCACAGCTGCGACACCTCCGGCCGAAGCCTCCAATTCGAACGCAGCCTTCCCCCAGATGCCGACGAAGAACGCTGCTTCTCCCCCGACACGGGAGACGAAGCGGGCCAGCACCACCCTTCTGACGTCGCGATCTCCCCACATTTCGCCGGGACGGTAACCGGTCGTAGACCCGGAACTTCCTGGATTCGACCGGCCATTGATGTCTTCATCACCGGCGTCGTGGCCGGGTACGGGATCCTGTTGAGTTGAGCCGGTCGAGGCCTGGACACCTAGGTTGTTGACCTCGTGCGCACCATCTCCAACACGGAACGGCGGGCCCGCCTCGGCGTCAGGCATCGACTTGCGGTCCTGGCCTCCGATGTGGTCGAGGCGGCCGATGCGATGACCGGCCTCCACTCGTCCGACCCGGCGACGGTCTACCTCTCCGCCCGGGCCCGGGTCTCCGCCTTCAAGCAGGGAGATCTGGAGGCGGCCCTCTACGAGAAGAAGTCGCTGGTTCGGATCCTCGCCATGAGACGCACCATGTTCGTGGTCCCTGTGGAGTTGGCACCGATCCTCCACTACTCGTCGACCGTGGCCCTGATGGGCCCCGAGCGACGGCGGCTCGAGAGGATGGTGGAGAACGCGGGCATCGCCGAAGACGGCGCATCGTGGGTGAGCGAGATGACAGAGCGGACCCTCGATGCCTTGCGCAAGCGAGGGGAGGCGGTGGCGACCGAACTGACCGAGGACGTTCCCGAGCTGGGCGAGAAGATCACCTTCAACAAGAAGGACGGTTCAGTTCTCACCACGGTGGGGATGTCGACCCGCATCCTCTTCCTCCTCGCCACCGAAGGGCGGATCCTCAGAGGGCGACCCAAGGGGTCGTGGGTGAGCAGTCTCTACCGCTGGGCGCCGATGGACGACTGGCTCGGCGGGCCCATGCCGGAGGTGTCGAAACCGGAAGCTCAGACGGCGCTCCTGACCCGATGGCTGGCCACCTTTGGTCCCGGCACCGAGCTGGACATGAAATGGTGGACCGGGTGGCCGGTCACCCAGGTACGGGCGGCCCTCGCCACCATCGGAGCCATGGAAGTCGATTTGGAAGGGGGCACCGGGTATGTGCTTCCGGACGATCCGGGGCCGGGCGAGACCGTCGAGCCGTGGGTCGCCCTCCTCCCCTCCCTGGACCCGACCACCATGGGCTGGAAGGAGCGGGGTTGGTACCTGGGACCGCACGCCCCGAGACTGTTCGATACCAACGGGAACGCCGGCCAGACGATCTGGGTCGACGGGAGGATCGTCGGTGGCTGGGGTCAACGTCGCACAGGTGAGATCCGATGGCAGCTCCTGGAGGATGTGGGGACCGACGCCGCTGCGGAGATCGAACGGCATGCCGCTGAGCTCGAGTCCTGGCTCAACGACAAGGTGGTGATAGCGCGCTTCGCCTCTCCCTCGGACAAGGAGCTGGCTCAGTGATTTCCCGAGAGGAATCCTGGGTAGGTTGGGCGCCATGAGAAGCTGGACACACTCTGTTCTCGCCCTTCTGGTCGTCCTCGCCCTCAGCGCGGCCTGCGGTGGCGATGGGGCCGCCGAGACGACCCAACCCACCACTCCGGCGGAGGTGACCACCACCGCAGCGACGGAAGGAGAGGAGGTCACCGAGACCGACACTTCGATCGTGATCGCCATCACCGGGCTGTCCTTTCCCGCCGAGGTCGCCGTCCCGGCCGGCAAGGGAGTGACCTGGGTCAACGACTCGAGCGCTCCCCACGAGGTCCAGATGGATACGCTCGATGGGGCACCCGTCGACGTGGAGCCGGTACGTCTGGGGACGGACCAGGAAGGCGAGTTGTCACTGGAGCCCGGCACCTGGACCTACTTCTGCACCATCCACCCAGCGATGACCGGCAGCCTCACAGTCGAAGGCTGAGCCAAAGCCCGTGAAACGGGGGCGCCTGAGTCAGCCTTCCACCGGCAGAGGCTGTTTGAACCTTCCCTCGGGCACCTCCTCCCCGACTCTGACCAGGGCAAGTTGCCACGAAGGGGATGCGCCCAGCGCCCAGCGCAGGCCGGAAACAACGGCCCGGCCCGCCATGAGGGCTCCCGGAGCCTTGGTGACACCCAGGATGTCTCTGAGACGAATCGGAAGCGTGGCCACCGCAGCTTCGAGTAGGACCTTGTAGCCGAGCTTCAGACCTGGATCGAGAGGAGGATCGACCAGGAAATCGACTGCGTCCGCCATTTCCGGGGAGGCTGCCACTCCCCTGTGGCCGCCGATCCACTGCGACAGGTCGGCCGCGGTGGTGGGCATCGGGTCCGATCCGAGGAGAGCGCCCACCCGGGTCTGTTCCAGGACGAATCGGTCCTGCTCTGCCCCGGTGAGCCGGTCGGCGCCAAATGTCTGATTGGCGACCAGGAAAGAGTCGGTGAGCGCGTTGTGGACCCAGGCGGAATATCCCGGATCGTCGGCGTCATACTCGACGCCCCGACTCGACACCCCGGAGACGACCCGATGGATGCGACGCACCTGGGCAACCGCCTGCTCCACCTCGGGCATGGCGCCGAACGTCGTGGCGGTCACGTAGGCCGAGGTGCGCGAGAGCCGGCCCAGGGGGTCTTCTCGATAGCGCGAGTGGTCGCCGACACCGGCTACTACCTCGGGATGTGCCGCCTGGATCATGAGGGCGCGGATGCCGCCCACGAACGATGCGGCGTCCCCGATGACACGCCATGACACCGAGCCGGGGCCGAACAAGCCGGGGTCACCGAGGTAGTCGAGACTGCGGGCCAGTGGATACGGGGCGTGACGGAATGGGGCTGTGGCCGCTGAAACGACCCGCATCCGGAGCCCTTCGGCGAATCCGGCATCCCTCACGTAGCGCTACTTCTGGACATCGCCCCCATGACGCTCCGCCAAGTTGACGGTCGAGGTCTGCTCGACGGTGACGAAGGCCTGCTGATTGGCCTCGTGGATGAGACGGGTGACCGTCCACACCTTCTTCCTGGGAACGACGCTGAAGGTGACTCGCACCTCGCCGGAGAGCCCGTCACCGTTGAGCACGGTGGCACCGTAACCCTGCTCCCGGAGGAGGGGGGCGACCGGATCGGTCTGTGTCGGCGTCACGACCCGGATCAAGGATTGTCCCAGAGCCAGCCACTCCTCGACCACCGATCCGGCGTAGGTGCCGGCGGCGAATCCCAGCGCGAACGCCACCATCCGCGCCGGATCGTCCAACCCAGCCAGGACCCGGGATATGGCGATCACCCAGATCAGGGCCTCGACGAAACCGAGCGCCGCCGCCGGCCCTCTCCGACCCCGGCCGAGGAGGACGATTCGAACCGTTGCCATCCCAACATCGAGGAGACGAAGCGTGAAGATCAACAAGAGGTCGAGCGCAAGGTCCATGTGCATCACGGTAGGAGCCGTGCCACGACGCGTCTGGCACCGCGGCAAGTCGCCCGCCGTTTCCTCCCCCGGAGGGGGAGGTGGCCCGTCAGGGCCGGAGGGGGTGCAACGTCGAGCGCGTGGCCAAGAAATTCCCCTCCCCGCCTTCGGCGGAACTCCCCCCCTGCGCGGGGGGACGAACTCGCCCGTTACGCGTCGATTCCCCGGCGCCGGTCGAGCCCGGTGATGATCGAGTAGGCGACGAGCAACCCGAGCAGGACCATCCAGGCCCAGGACGACTCGATGACCTCCACTGCCATGTTGTAGTCGGCCTGCACGTCGACTCCATTGACCGAGGAAACGGTCCTGATGTCGCCGTAGAGGTCGCCCTGGAAGTCGGCCTGGAGGCCGCGGGCAGAAGCACGAATCCCGGTGCCCGGCACGATCCCACCGACGCCGGAGTCCGGCCCGCCGATCGCCTCTGCGGTCGAGGTCGTGCTGGTCGACGTGGGCGGGAGCGTCGATCCGGGGCCATCGGGGCCACCAGTGCCACCGGGGCCAATGGCGAGCGTGGTGGTGGTGGCGGTGCTGGACGAGGTGGACAGAGTCGTCGAGGTCGTCGAGGGCGGCGAAGTGATCGGTCCGGCGGTGCCCCCGGTCGAGCCGCTGGGCGTGGTAGTCGTCACGGGGGGTTGGGTGGTGGAAGTCGTGCTCGAAGGGGCCTGGGTGGTGCTGGTGGTGGTGGGAGACGTGGTCGTGGTCTGCGGGACGGTGGTGGTGGTGGTCGATGTTGTGGTCGTCTGCTCGGCGATGGCACCTTGGATCTCGACGTCGTCGATGAAGGCGGGGCTGCCGAGCAGCACAGCCGTGTACTCGAATCTCACCTCGAATGTTTCGGAGCGGAAGGCTTGGTCCAAGGCAATCGGATCTTCGTTGATGGGGGAACCGAGGTTGTGGGTCTTGACTGTGTCCCACCCTCCACCGTCGGCGCGAACCATGACCTTCACCGAGCCGCCCAGGCCGCCCCCCGCCTTCAGTCTGTAGCGAAGGCTGAAATCGCCGTCGAACATGCTGGTGTCGGCGCCGCGAGTAGCCCGCAATATCTCGAGGAGAGTCAGCGAGGACATCCTCATGCAAGCGCCCGCCTGGCAGCTCGAGCTGGACGAGAGAGTGACATTTCCCTGTCGTGACCATGACGTGGACCATGGGAGCGAGCCATCGGAGCCCGACCAGGTGCCCGACTCGAACTCGTCCTTGTAATCAGCGGACACCGTGGCAGAAGAGGCCACTGCCAGCGTCAGGAGAACGGCCACCACGATGCTCGCCTGGAGACGTCTCACGCAGACATGGCCCTGATCACATCGGCGACACCCATCTCCTCGGCTTCGGACGGCTCGACCGCTCCGACCAAGACTGGGAGCGTGACGATGAAGTAGCTCTTCTGGGCGAAACGCTGATAGACCAGCTTTCCTCCGAGTAGGGCGGTGAGACGGGAGGCCACACCCAGGCCCAGGCCCAGGGTCCCGGTCATCAGGGTGGCGGCGCCGTTGTGGATGAACGTGTCGAACAGCCTCTCAAGGCGATCGTCGGGCACTCCGTCGCCGTCGTCCCAGACTTCGATGTCGACAACTCCATCCCCGGTCGAGATCTCGATGCCGACCTTGGATCCCCCATGACGGGCGGCGTTGGAGATGAGGTTGATCAGCACGTGACGCAGACGGGCGGCATCGGTGGCCACCACAGCATCACCCCCGGACTTCTTCACACCCAGGCCGGCACGCTCGAACGGGAGCAGGGCGGAATCGACCACCTCCGACACATGCGTGGGGCTCAGTTCGATCTCGACACCCGTGCTCTCGAGCCTGGCCGCGGCGAGGAGGTCGTCGACCATCCGGGTCATCTCGGACGCCTCGGTGGCGATGATCCGGGAAAGCTCCGTAGCCGTGGCCGGGTCCTCGGCGCCGCCGTCGCTCAGAATCTCGGCGAACCCGTAGATCGACGTGAGCGGCGTCCGTAGCTCATGGGAGAGACCGGCGATGAAGTCGTCCTTGGCCCGTCCGACCTCCCGCTCCTTCTCCAACTCCAGATCGACCTTGAGACGGAACTCCCGGACCTGACGACGTGCGATGTAGCGGTAGATGAGGACGGCCGCGCCTGGTATCGCCAGCATGAGGAAGAACTGGATGAACTCGGTGGTGCGCCGAGAGCCTGCCGTATTGGCATCGATCTGGGCCTGGATGGCCGTCTGCTCGTCTTGGAGCGCGTCGACCAGGACGATGTACGCCCGTTCGGCGTCGGTCATCAGAACCTCTTTGGCACCGGCGAAGTCGTCTTCGTCGAGCGAGGCGATGGCCTCGTCGACCTGGCCCAAGAAGCGGGTCAGATCGGCAACCGCGGCGCTCGCACCAGCGGTGTCCCGAAGTTCGGAGAGACGGTCACGCGCATCTCTGGCCTCGCTCATCGCGGCGATCAAGTCGTCCTCCGTGACCAGATCCGTGCTGGCCAGCTCGGAGAAGGTCGTTGCCTGCACCAGCGCCGCCCGGGTCAGTGCGGCTGTCCCAAGGGTTGCATTTGTCCAGTGCAGATCGGCCGCGTTGTCGGCAACCTTTCCCGCTCCCACCGAGTTGGCGAAGGCGAGACCGACGACGAGCACGACCAGAACCAGCGTCGCTCCGATGGCGACCCCTACCGCACGCCGACGTGAAGTCGAACCGAGGGTGGTGCGCTCCGTCCCCATGTCTGGGTTATCGGAGTTTTCCGCGACTTTTCTTTAATGGTCGGCTGATCCGTTGACCGGCGGGGGGCTCCTGGTAGGGCTCTCGGTCGTAGTCTTCGCCCATGCCCACCGGTGGCCGTGCACGAAATCGGCGAGACGTCCTGGTCCCACTCTCCTTTGGCGCCACCGTCCCGACGCCGGCTGGAGAATTCAGGGCTGCGAGTTACCAGAGCCAAACCGGCAGCGAGCACCTCGCTCTGTTCATCGGCATGATCCGTGGCGCGAGGGATGTGCTGACCCGGCTTCATTCGGGTTGCTTGACCGGAGATGTCGTGGGCAGTCTCCGTTGTGATTGTGGGGTGCAGCTCCGTGAATCGATGTCCCAGATCGCCGAAGAGGGATTGGGAGTCCTCATCTACAACCCGAGTCACGAGGGGCGAGGCATCGGCCTCCTCGAGAAGCTCCGGGCCTACCGACTTCAGGACGATGGCCTAGACACCGTCGATTCCAATGTGGCACTTGGTCACCTGCCTGACTCACGTGACTACTCGATAGAGGCTGAGATTCTTCGAGACCTGGGGACCAAGAGCATCAGACTCCTCACCAACAATCCTCACAAGATGGTTGAGCTCGAGGGTCTGGGCATCGAAGTCAGCGGACGGGTGCCCATGCGTGGATTGCTGAGCCGGCACAACCAGGCCTACCTGGCGGCCAAGACATCGAAGCTTGGCCATTGGCCCGACGCCTTCGACTGATCGACCTCCGAGATTTTATCAAATCGAGGGGGTGGTTTCTGTCGGTGGGGTCTTGTAGGTTATCGAACAGATGTTCGATTTGCTTGAAACCCGGACCGAAATCCCGACCGACTCGCCGATGGCGGCTTTGCCGGCGGGTTTCGAATCGATGGTCCCGGGCCCGGAGCTGGCGGTGCTTCTGGCTGGGGTGGATCGGGATCGGCTGTCGGAGTATGACCGGGTGGAACTGTTGAAGGCTCGGCTGCGGCTCCGGTCTCATGTCGACGCCGAACTGTTGGCGGACATGGTGTCGGTGCTCGACGCCGAAACCGCCACTCTGCCTCCGGAGTACGCGGAACATGAGGTGAGGGAGGTGGCCGCCTCCGAACTCGAAGCCGCCCTTTCTTGGACCCGTCGTGCCGCCGAAGGTCAACTCGACTTCGCCACCACCCTGGTCGGCGACTACCCCCAGGTGTGGCGTGCGCTGCAGATGGG
>Ga0299907_10003424_pt1 | contig 10141 bp, 12 predicted proteins | sample RVTome_16_FD_198680 | JGI IMG/M metagenome (GOLD analysis project Ga0299907, IMG submission 198680) | Soil microbial communities from uranium-contaminated site in the Upper Colorado River Basin, Wyoming, United States - RVT152D67 (version 2) ... | reverse complement strand
TGGGGCTGGAGCAGGTCCCAAGGGTCGGGCTGTTCGCCCGTTAAAGCGGCACGCGAGCTGGGTTCAGAACGTCGTGAGACAGTTCGGTCCCTATCCGCCGCAGGCGCAGGAGATTTGAAGGGAGTTGCCCCTAGTACGAGAGGACCGGGGTGAACGTACCTCTGGTGTGCGAGTTGTACTGCCAAGTGCACGGCTCGTTGGCTATGTACGGACGGGATAAGCGCTGAAGGCATCTAAGTGCGAAGCCCACCCTGAGATGAGATCTCCCACCCGAAAGGGATAAGGCCCCTGGCAGATGACCAGGTTGATAGGCCGGATGTGTAAGCACAGCAATGTGTTCAGCTGACCGGTACTAATAGGCCGAGGGCTTGGATAAAGAATACAAGCGATGTTTGTGCTCGCTATGGAGTGCTCGGGTTGTCCGACACTCGAGAAGTTTTGTCCGGTGGACAAAGCGGTGGGGAACCACCCGTTCCCATTCCGAACACGGAAGTGAAACCCGCCAGCGCCGATGGTACTTGGGGAGCAATCCCCTGGGAGAGTAGGTCACCGCCGGGCATCAAATGACGAAAGGGCCGCCGACTACCGTTGGCGGCCCTTCGTGATTGAGGAGACCAGTTGGCCAAGGGCCCCAAGAAGCGACAGCGAAGCGACGACCGGCGAGGGGGCGACCGGCGAGGTCACAAGACGATCACCTCGGTCTCCTCGGGCCAGCTACCAAAATGGGTCCGAGACGAGATCATCCGCTCCACCCCGAAGGATCGGCGGGATCCGGCCATTCGCCACCTCGCCTCCGCATTGGAGTCCTTCGTCGAGGAGCGTTATCGACCTGCCCTCGACGACCTGCGCAAGGCGAAGAAGCTGGCACCCAGGTCGGCGACCGTCCGCGAGCTTCTGGGTCTCTCCGCGTATCGCACCGGGCAATGGGAGGAGGCCCTACGCGAGCTGCGCACCTACCGGCGCATCACCGGCGACCTGATCCACATGCCGGTGGAGATGGACTGTCTCCGGGCCCTGGGGCGAAAGAACGATGTCACCAAGGCCTGGAACGCGCTCTTCGAGCACGATGTCTCGCCCGCGGTCTCCCATGAGGCTCGAGTGGTCTATGCGTCCTTCCTCCTCGACGAGGGCAAGCCCCGTGAGGCCTGGGAGGTGATCAAGCCGGGCCGTCTCGTCGCCTCACCCTCACCGGGTGAGTTGCGGCGCTGGTTCGTTGCCGCCAAGGTCGCCCTCGAGGCCGGCGACACCGACGCTGCTCGTCGTCTTCTCACCGCCCTCGACGAGCAGGAGCCCGACTTCGAAGGTGTCGAGGAGCTGCGCCAAGCCCTCATCTGAGAATCTGTCCTAGGGCCATGTCACCATCGGCCCATCGCACTTCCCCGAGATATGAAGGGGGAGTGTCATGGACCTCAATCTCATCGTCCTCTGCGGGCGACTGGCCACCGACCCGGAGATGCGGGTCTTCGATTCGGGGACGCGGCTCGTCCGCTACCTGATCACGGTGAGGGTGGATCACCCGCGCAAGCGGGTCGATGTCATCCCGGTCACCTTGTGGGACCCGAGCGACGAGCTCGTGGCGGAGCCGGGGGAGAAGGGCGACCGGATGTGGGTGTGTGGGGCGGTGCAACGCCGTTACTGGGAGAGCCCCGACGGGAGGCGCAGCCGGATCGAGGTGGTGGCCGAGCAGGTCACCCTCAAGGTCGACGAGCTCGAGCCCGTCACCGCCGAATAGCCAGCGTGCATGGGGTGTCTCCGGACTTGACCGGTGGTATATGGTGGGCTCGTCCCCGCCCGACCGAACCGTCACGCTCATGGAGGTGCCCCATGCCCTGGTACTGGACCGACGACCTCGCCCAAGCCCTCCTCGCCGACGGTCGGATCGCGCCGGACGTCGCCGCCCGTCTCGTCGCCGTCCCCGTCGGGGTTCGTCGTGAGGAGACCACAGTGGAGGAGGCAGCGAGCGCGCTGGTCGATGACGGTGAGCTGCCGTTAGCCGCCTGAGTGGACCGGCGACTCCTCTCACCGGGGATGCTCGCCATGCACCTGTTGGTGCTGGCGTTGGCCGTCCTGTTCGTCCGACTCGGGCTCTGGCAGCTAGACCGGCTCGAGGAGCGCCGCGCGGAGAACACGGTGGGGGAGAGCCGTCTCGACACGGTCCCGGTCGACGTCGGGGAGCTGCTCACCGGTGACGCCGATCTCGAGGAGCTGAGATATCGACGGGTCACCGCCACGGGAGAGTTCGACCCGGAACACGAGGTCCTGATCCGCTCCCAGGTCTACAGGGGCAATGCCGGCTTCCATGTGATCACTCCACTGCGTCTGGAGCTCGGGGAAGCGATCCTGGTCAACCGGGGATGGGTGCCCCTCGGTTTCGACCAGGTCCCGCTGATTCAGGCGCCCCCGCCTGCCGGACTGGTCACGGTGGAGGGGTGGCTGAACACCACGCAGACCCGGCCCGCACTGGGGCGGGAGGATCCCGCGGGCGGGCTTGCCGTTATGAGCCGGGTGGACCTGCATCGCATCGCCGCACAGCTTCCCTACCCGGTCGCCGGCATGTATCTCGTGGAGATGGGGGAGAGGAGCGACCCTCCCATCCCGGTCGACCCGCCCGACGTCGCGGATGAGGGGCCGCATCTCGCCTACGCCGTCCAGTGGTTCGCCTTCACCGCGATCGCAGTGGTCGGTTACTACTTCCTGTTGCGGCGGAGATTCGGAGGGCCCGGCTCCTCTAGTCGAGTACGTCCTCGAGGTTGATGCCGAGTTCGAGCCCGCTGCTCACCTCCCGCTCCCCGAGGGGCTCGGGAAGCTCCACCAGGTATGGCCTCTCCGGGTTGCCCTGACAGGTGAAGGCATCGCCCTCCGGGCGAGTTGCGGCGAAAGCGATCAGCACCCCTTCTTCGGTGAGGACGATCTCGGGCCCGACCAGCCGATCACCGATCTCCTGACCGCCGACACACTCACGCTCGGTCAGCAGCACGGATATCTCCGTACTCGCCCCGTCGACGGGTGGCGCCGCGGGGTCGAGTCTCCAGTCGACCGTGTTGAGGTGCTGGGGCATGGCGATGCGGAGCGGGCACGGCCCACCACCCTGGGCGCCGGCCCACTCCCAACCGTCATCGGTTCGACTCACAGTCATGAAGGAGAGACTTCCTGCCGGGTCATGGTGAACCAGGAGGATCTCGGTGTCGATCTCGTGGAGGATGCGCCAGCCGTCCTGGGGCCAGAATCTGCCTTCCTCCTTGTCGAGGAAGGGCTGGATGGCAGCCGCCACCTCCTCGCGCCCGGCGACCTCGAGATCTGTCACCTCATCCAGTGCCGAGATGGGAAAGGTGGGCCCGCTGGGACAACCGACCTCGAGATCGGGGGGCAACTCCCCATCCGGTCCCGGCGCCACGATGAGATCCGGCTCAGGTGAGCCTGTAGCTGGCTCGCTGGGCAGTCCGCAAGCGGCAACGGCCAGGAGAGCGGCCAACAGAGAGACGACGGCCTTCATTTCCCTTCGACGCACGCGGCGGCGTCCCGGTTCCCGGTCACCCCGGGTCTGCGGCCATGGCCAGACCCTCGACGACCTCGAATCCTGCCAGACCCTCCAGCTGAGAAGGGTCGAGCTTGAGCTTGGCGGTGCGCGACCCGGCACCGACCACCACCCAGTCCCGTCCCATCACCGCTTGATCGATCCACACCGGCATCCCGTCGGGGAGTCCGAAGATCGTGACGCCGCCGATCTCCTGACCGGTGAGCTCTTTGGTGAGCTCGGCGGGTGCGAAGCTCACCTTGCGCACACCCAGTTTCCTGCGCACGGTCCCGTTGACGTCGAGCCGATCGGTGGCCAGCACCACGCACACTGCGTGATGGCCCTCGGGTTTGCGAGAGGCGACCAGGATGGCGTTGGCCGAGTTCTCCAGGGGAATGTCGTACGCCTCACAGAAGACGGCGGTGTCGGCCAACTGGGGATCGCACTCCATCTCCTCGAAGACGATCCCCCTGTCGTGGAGGTCGTCGCGAACCTCGGGGTGGACAGACATCCGCTCGATGATAAGAAATCGAGGGCCAAACGGTTTCCCCGGTGGCATAGTCGGTCCGGTGAGCGTTTACGAGGAACGAACCTACGGGGAGCGTTGGGCCGGGCACTACGACGGCATCTTCGCCACCGCCGACGACGACCAGATCGACTTCTACGAGAGTCTCGCCGGAGATCCCCCCCGGGCGTTGGAGCTGGCCATCGGCACCGGGCGGCTGGCGCTGCCATTGGTAGGAAGAGGAGTCGACGTGACCGGGATCGACATCTCGGAGGAGATGGTGGCCAGGCTGCGGGAGAAGCCTGGGGGAGGGGGCATCGAGGTGGTGATGGGCGACTTTGCCGACGTGGGGGTCGACGCCAGCTTTCCCTTGATCTACCTGGCCTTCAACACTCTCTTCGGGCTGCTCAGCCAGGAGCGCCAGGTGACTTGTTTCCGCAACGTGAGTGAACATCTCGATCCGGAGGGGGTCTTCGTCATCGACTGCTTCGTCCCTGACATGACCCGGTTCGACGAGCAGAACAAGCGCATTGGGGCCACCACCCTCGACTCCAACGAGGAGCACGGCTACGAGATCTCGGTGCATCGCCCTGCCGAGCAGAGGGTCGACAGCCACCATGTGCGGCGTCTCGCCGGCGGGGAGACCGTGGTGCTACCGGTTTCGGTCCGCTACGCCTGGCCTGCCGAGCTCGATCTCATGGCCCGTCTCGCAGGGCTCGAATTGGAGAACCGATGGGAGTGGTACGACAAGAAACCGTTCAGCGACTCCTCTAGCTGGCACGTCAGCGTCTATCGCAAGCCGGGGTGAGACTCAGCCGGTGGACTCGACCTCGTGGTCGTGGTCGTGGTCATGGTCGTGCTGCCGGCCGTTGCCCCCCTCTTGTTGGGCGAGCTGGGCCCGGACCTCGTCCATGTCGAGTTCCTTGACCTGGGAGATGAGGTCCTCGAACACATGTCCGGGTAGGGCGCCGGGCTGGGCGAAGAGCACGATCTGGTCGCGGAAGACCATCAGCGTCGGGATGGAGCGGATCCCGAACTGCATGGCCAACTCTTGCTCGACGTCGGTGTCCACCTTGGCGAAGACGATGTCGTCGTATTTCTCCGAGGCCTCCTCGAAGATGGGGGCAAACATGCGGCAGGGACCGCACCATTCCGCCCAGAAATCGACGATGACGGTCTCGTTTTCCTCGATGGTCTCCTCGAAGTTCTCTTTGTTGAGGGCGACAGTGGTCACGGTCAAGCCTTTCCTGGAAGGGGGTGTGCACTAAGGGTAAACAGCTGGTGCCCGTTATCTGTTCCTGACGCAGGGGACGTAACGCCCATAATCTACGTTATGTCAAGTAGATGATGGGAGTGGCATGATTGCCGAGTAGGCCATCCCGGTGAGCGCGATCCCCCACCCGCTACTGCCTCTCGACCCGGAACCCGATCTCCACCTCGACCTGCCAACGATCGATACTGGCATCCGGGTTGAGGTTGGCCCTGATGTCGGTGACCTGCATCCAACTGTGGCCCCGGACGGTCTCACCGGAGGTCTCGAGGGCGGCCCGCACCGCTCCTTCGAAGCTGTCTGCGGACTCCCCTGCCACCTTGATCATCTTGAAAGCCGATGTCTGTGCCATCTACTCCTCCTGTGTGTTTGTCTCCAACTGTCCGTCCTCGTACCCTCGGTAGCCACCCGCCAAACGATCGAGCCCAGGTGACCGACGACAAGAGACTGCAAGGGCGCATCGACAAGCAGCGTGAGGAAGAGTCACGTTGGCTGCAGAAAGTGCTCTTCTCTCTGAGCAAGGCCCGGGAGGCGCGTGAGAAGCTCACCGAACTCTCCGGCGAGGAGCTCAACCCGTTGTTCACCCTCGAGAGCGGGAGTCAGATCGAGCTGGACAAACTGGAGAGGATCATCGAGGGCCGCGTCGAGGATCTGATGGACGCCCTGGGCCGCGGCGTCTACGGGAGACGGAAAGGCTGAAACCCTCGATTTGGCTGGTGCCCATCCGGGCTTAGCCTGCCTTTCAATGTCCACCCCTCCCCGCCAGGCCCCCGCCGATGTCGCCCTCCTCGGCAAGGGCCGGCATCTCATCGCCCGCCTTCTGAGACGAGCACCCAAGGAGTTCGCCTTGGGTGGCGTGGGAACCGTGCTCTACGCGGCGATGACCATCGTCTCCTCGTACGTTGTGGGCTGGATCACCGACTCGGTGCTCATCCCCGCCGTGGAGGCCAGGGAGGTCGGGGTGGCCACCCTGGCAGGCGCGGCAGGGGCGGTGATCGGCGTGGCGGCGGCTCGGGCCCTCGGGATCACCCTGCGGAGAAGCGGCGCCTACTACGCCACTCACCGTCTCCAGTACCGGGACCGGATCGAGGTCACCGATCGCTATCTCGACCTCCCATTGGAATGGCACCGGCGTCACTCCACGGGCCAGCTCCTGGCCAACACCAACGAGGATGTCGAAGCTGCCGCCTTTATCGCCGCTCCCCTCCCCATGGCGTTCGGTGTCGTGCTGATGCTGATCGGGACCGGTGTCCTGCTCCTGCTCACCGATCTGCATCTGGCCTTGGTCGGGTTCTTGGTCCTGCCCGGGCTGCTGGTGGCGAACTACTTCTTCCAGCGGCGGATGCGGGCGGTAGCCGCCCGGGCGCAACGGCTCCGCGCCGAGGTGGCCGACATCGCCCACGAGTCGTTCGACGCCGCCCTGGTGGTCAAGACTCTGGGCCGGGAGAGCGACGAGGCGGGCCGGTTCGGCGAGCGCTCCGACGAGTTGCGCGACCGGATGGTCGAGGTCGGCCGGCTGCGCGCCGCCTTCGATCCGCTCATCGAGGCTCTGTCCAGCATCGGGATTCTCGCCGTCCTGGCGGTGGGTGCCTGGCGTGTCGACCAGGGTGCCCTCACTCCGGGGTCGCTGATCACCTTCGCTTACCTCTTCCGGCTGGTCGCCCTTCCCATGCGGGTGTTCGGTTGGCTACTCGGCGAGCTCCCCCGCTCCGTGGTCGGCATGGAACGGGTGGAGGCCGTGCTCGGCGAGGAGAGCCGCTTCGCATACGGGGAGTCCAGGCCCGGAGGTCGGGGCGGTGCGGAGTCCGAGGCGGATAGTCTCGCCTACCTCTACCCCGACTCCGGTTATCAAGACCTGGGAGGGTCCGAAGCCGGTGAGGATCACGGGGAGTCTACGGACCGAAGGGGCCTGGAGTCGGTGAGCCTCAGGGTCACCCGGTCGAAGACGGTGGCCCTGGTGGGCCCGACCGGTTCGGGTAAGTCGACGGTGGCCCACCTCCTCGCCCGTCTCTTCGATCCAGACCGGGGCGAGGTGACCCTGGACGGTCATGGTCTCGTCGACATCGAGCGGGACACCCTGGCCGATTCGGTGGCCATCGTCTTTCAGGAGGCGTTCCTCTTCAACGACACCATCTTCAACAACATCACCCTGGGGGCTCCCTACGCCCAAGACGAGGTGATCGCCGCCGCCCAGCTCGCTCAGGCCCACGACTTCATCATCCGGCTCGACGATGGCTACGCCACCGTGGTCGGAGAGAGGGGCGCCTCCCTCTCCGGCGGCCAGAGACAGCGGGTCGCCCTGGCCCGAGCCTTGATCCGGAAGCCCCGGCTCCTCCTTCTCGATGACGCCACCTCCGCCGTCGACCCCACGGTGGAGGGGGCCATTCTCGAAGGTCTGGCCAGGCTCGACACCACGGTGGTGATCGTGGCCTACCGGCGCTCCTCGATCGTCCTCGCCGACGAGGTGATGTACGTCGAAGACGGGCGTATCGCCGGGCGTGGTACCCATGAGGAGCTGTATTCCTCGTTGTCCGCCTACCAGAAGCTGATCGACGCATACGAGCGCATGGAGGAGCCGGCTTGAGCGTTCGCACCGCTCCCCCACCGGAGACCATCGCCGCCAGACGCGGCGCCATGACCACCGTGCGCCGGGGGCTGGCGCTCTCCCCGGAGTTGCGCCGGGGGCTCCCGGGGACCATCGCCATCGCGGTGGTGGCCACCGCGGGTCGAGTCATCGTGCCGGTCGCCATCCAGCAGATCATCGACCGGGGCTTCCAGATAGGTGACGTCGATCTCGATTTCGTCATCGCCATGACCCTGGTCGCGCTGGCTGCGGTGGTGGTCACCGCGGGCGCCACCGGGTGGATGCATCTTCGTCTGGCCAGGGTGTCGGAGACCGCTCTGTCCGGTCTGCGCATCAGGGCGTTCCGTCACATCCACGACCTTTCCATGCTCCATCAGGCCTCCGAGCAGCGAGGGGTCCTCGTGGCCAGGGTGACCTCCGACGTCGATCAGATCAGCCGGTTCATGCAATGGGCGGGTCTCATGCTGTTGATCAACGGGGCCCAGGCCCTGCTCGCCCTGATCGTCATGCTCGTCCTCTCATGGCGGCTCGGCCTGGTCGTCGTGGTGATGGTTCCCCTCATCATGCTGATGGTCCGTGCTTTCCAGAGCCGTCTCGAGATCGCCTATCTGACCGTCAGGGAGCGGGTGGGGCGCATGCTTGCCCTGCTCGCCGAGACCGTGGTTGGCGCCCCGGTGATCAGGGCCTACGGAATCGAGATGAGGACCAGGATGCGGCTCGAGGAGTCCATCGAGTCGCACCGTACCGCCGCGGTGCGGGCCGGGCGCATCTCGGCCACATTCTCGGGCGCTGGCGAGATCGCTTCCTCCCTGGTGGTGGCGGGGGTGTTGGTGACGGGGACGATCCTCGCCGTCAACGACATCACCACGGTGGGGACCGTGGTCGCATTCCTCTTCCTGGTGCAGCTTTTCGTCCAGCCGGTCCAGGTGATGGGTGAGGCCGTGAACGAGGCGCAGACCGCGGTCGCCGGCTGGCGGCGGGTCCTCGACATCCTCGACATTCCCCCCGACGTGGCCGATCCGGGCCCGGAAGGGGTGGCACTCCCCCACCGCTCTCTCGGCATCAGGTTCGAGGACGTCACCTTTCGCTATCCCCGTCCTGGCGAGACCGCCGAGGAGGCATCCACCGAGCCCGCACTGCGGGACATCAACGTGGAGATACCGCCGCGCCAGCGGGTGGCCGTGGTCGGCGAGACCGGTTCGGGAAAGACCACCTTCGCCAAGCTCGCCACCAGGCTCATGGACCCATCGCAGGGTCGGGTCGTCGTGGGGGGAATCGACATCCGGGAGGTGAGCTTCGACTCGCTGCGCGACCGGGTGGTCATGGTCCCCCAGGACGGTCTGCTCTTCCGGGGCTCGATCGCCGACAATGTCGCCATGGGCTCCCCCAGCGCGACAGAGCGCGATCTGGTGGACACGTTCGAGAGGCTCGGACTGAGGGCGTGGCTCGAGGAGCTGCCCGAGGGGCTGGCCACTGCGGTGGGCGAGCGGGGGGCCAGTCTCTCGGTGGGCGAGCGGCAGCTGGTGACCCTGGCCCGCGCCGCGATCGCCGACCCGGATCTACTCGTCCTCGACGAGGCCACTTCTGCGGTCGATCCCGCCACCGAGGTCCGAATCAGCCGGGCGCTCGGCGAGCTCATCTCGGGGCGCACCGTCGTCACCATCGCCCATCGTCTCTCCACTGCCGAGACCGCGGAGAGGGTCCTCGTCTTCGATGAGGGCATGATCGTCCAGGACGGGTCGCACGACGTGCTTGTGGACGAGCAGGGCGTCTATCGGGAGCTGTACCGCTCCTGGCAGCGAGGCGCCACTTCCTAGCCGTCTCCGGCGGGGTGCGAGTCGGGCTCGGCTCCGGCCGCGGCGGGGACCAAAGCAGCGTCCAGGAGGGCGAAGGTGGCGAGGACGGCACTTACCTGTGTCATAGCTCCAGGGCTGCCGTGAGCTCGGAGCCGAGACCGGCCGCGGTCTCCGTGAGCTCACGATGACGGGTCAGCGAGTCTCCGCCTGGCTCGGCGGCCAGGTCCACGTAGATCTTCAGTTTCGGCTCGGTCCCGCTGGGTCGGGCCAGGACCCTCCCCGACGCGCCCAGGTCCAGCTCCACCAAGTCCTGTACGCCCAGCCAGGGTGGGCGACTCTCCGCCCTCTCCCTGTAGTCGGTGATCCCATCAACGGCATACGGGCCCAAAGAGGAGGGTGGGCTCGAAGCCAGTCGATCCACGGCCGCGACCAGCGCACCGGGCTCGCCTGCCACCGAGAGCTGGGCGCTCGC
>Ga0299907_10003423_pt1 | contig 10141 bp, 9 predicted proteins | sample RVTome_16_FD_198680 | JGI IMG/M metagenome (GOLD analysis project Ga0299907, IMG submission 198680) | Soil microbial communities from uranium-contaminated site in the Upper Colorado River Basin, Wyoming, United States - RVT152D67 (version 2) ... | reverse complement strand
CGCCGGTTCAGGGGCGGCGGCGGCGGGGCAGGCGGCGGCGGGGGCGGGGCTTGTCGCCGGGCCAGGGGGCGAACAGGAGGAGCAGGCCGATGACGGCGGCGCTGGCGGGGCCGGAGGCCACCGACGCAGAGGACGTCGAGGCCGAGTCCTCGTCCTTCTCTTTGCCCTTCTTGCCCTGGCTCTTCCGCTCGGAGGTCGAGTCGGTGGTCGAGGACGAGGTGGTGGGGTCGACCGGCGGAAGCGTGGTCGGCGGGATCGTCGTCGCCACCGGATCGGTGGTGGTCGTCGTCTCCTCCGGTTGCGTGGTCGTGGTGGTCTCCACCGGACCGGTCGTCGTGGTGGTCGTCTCCGGCGGGGAGGGGCCGGTCCCGTCGGGGGCCGGCGGGGCCACCGGCTTGGCCAGGTCGTTGGCGTCGACCGGTCGGTCGGCGGCGGTGCCCCGGCCGACCAGGGCGAGCTCCACCCAGGTCCGCCCGGGGAGCAGCCGGGCGTAGCGGCCGTCGATGCCCCGGAAGACGGTGACGTCGTGGTGGTTGCGCTTCTCCCAGGTGACCGGGCAGAGGTAGCCGGCCGAGAGGATCCAGGCCTCGCCGGAGCCGACCACGTCCGCCTCCGGCACCTTGGCGCCCGAACTGTCGACGTAGCCGGTGTCGCGGTAGGTGAGGAACTGGAAGATCACGTTCGTCGGCGCGACCTTCCGCCCGGCGGTGTCGACGTGCAGCGAGTTGTTCTGGATGCGGGTCCAGGCGTTGGCGGCCGGGTCCCAGTCGTAGCTCACCGTCGTGTTCGTCTTGCCCTGATAGGTGAACGTCGACTGCACACGGGACACCGGCTTGCAGTTGGGCTCCGACGGCCGGGTGCCGTCGCCCCGGTAGGAGAAGAGTGGCGGCGGGGCCTGGGCGTCAGGAGTGGCCAGGCTGTGCAGCGCCGAGGAGTTGGAGAACAGGTTGTTCGGCGCTGTCCGGCCCTTGTGGCGGAAGTACTTGCCGGGGAAGTTGTCGACGCCGACGTCGACCATCGACGACTCCCTCACCAGCTTCTGAAAGTCCCGGTTCGCCCCCGAGTAGGAGAACAGCGGGTGGTAGAGCGGGGCGAGGAGCGCGATGTCGGTGGACCGGGCGGAACGGATCGGCCCCACCGGGTCGGCCGGGGTGGAGTGGAAGACGGCGGCGAAGCGGGTGAAGCCGCCCTCCACCATCTCCTCGAAGACGACGTCGGCCTCGTTGATCCCGGCCTGCGGGCGGGCCTTGGCGACGTTATCGAGCTTCACCACCAGAGCCGGATGGCCGGTGGCGTACCCGCCGACGCCGATTCCCGTCAGCGGCGAGTCGCCCGGCCGCGGCACCGCCTTGGGCGGCGGCGGAGGGGCCGGTGGAGGCGGCGGGGGCTTCGGCGGCTTCGGCGCCTTGGGCGGCGGTGGAAGCCGAACGACCGGAGGCGGAGGCGGGGCGAGGATCGTGGTCGTGGTGGTCGACGCCGTCGTGGTGGTGGTCACCAGCTCCGGCTTCTTCCCCATGGTGTCGACCCACAGGAAGTCGGCGCCGCAGGCAGGGAGCACCAGGGCGAGGCCCAGCAGGCGCGCCACAACACGGAGCCGTTCCGGCCTCACCGCTCCCAACTTGTCACCTCCCCCTGCAAATTTACATTTGAGCTGGTCGCCCCTGTTCGCGTCCAGGTCCACGGAGCGTGAGTTTCGCGGCCGTACCATTGGGTTAGATGCGCCCAATCCTCACTCCTGCCGAGATGGCCGCCCGGGATTCCGCCGCCATCGCCGGCGGGGTCAGCGAAGCGACGCTGGTCGACCGGGCCGGCGGGGCCGTCGCCCGGGGCGCCCGGCGCCTGCTCGGGGGGGCCTATGGCCGCCGGGTGGTCCTTGTCTGCGGGAAGGGAAACAACGGCGCCGACGGGCGCGTCGCCGGGCAACGCCTGGCCGGATGGGGAGCCCGGATCGACCGTTTCGACCTGCCCGGCCGCTCCCCATCCGGATCCGACGCATCGGGCTTCGACCGTCGCAGCCTCGATCGGGCGCTCGCCCGGGCCGACCTGGCCGTCGACGCCATGTTCGGCACCGGATTTCAGGGGCCCCTGGAGGGCGACGCCGCCTACGCCGCCGAGGCGATGACCGCTGCCGGCTGTCCGGTGCTGGCGGTCGACATCCCCTCCGGCGTCGACGGCCTCACCGGCGCGGTGCGGGGCGTCGCCGTCGGGGCCGTCGCCACCGTCTGCCTGGCCGCCCTCAAACCAGGGCTCGTCCTGTTTCCCGGCGCCGGCTTCGCCGGCGACATTGAAGTGGCCCCGATTTTTTCGGGGACACCCCGAACCCCGGGGATCGACCCCCACACCCCTCCACCGTCCCTCGGTCTCACCGAAGAGACTGACGTGTCCGCCTGGTTACCCCGCCGGCCCCCGGAGAGTCACAAGTGGTCGGTGGGGGCTGTCTATGTGGTTGGGGGATCGCAGGGGATGACCGGCGCGGTCATGCTGGCCGCTCGCGCCGCTCTGCGCGCCGGGGCCGGCATGGTGGTCGCCGGCCTCCCCGGGGATGCTGCCGCCCGGGCTTCCGGCGGGGAGGTCATCACCCGGCCGCTCCCGGCCACCTCCTCCGGCGCCCTGGACGAGGACGCCGCCAAGGAGGTCCTCGACGGGCTCGACCGGTTCCGGGCGCTCGTGGTCGGGCCGGGCCTCGGGCGGACGGCGGCGACCGTGGCGGCGGTGCGCCGTCTCGTGGCCGAAGCGCACGTTCCGCTCGTCCTCGACGCGGACGGCCTCAACGCCCTCGACGGAGACGTCGGACTCCTGGCCGCCCGACCGGCGGCCACCATCGTGACCCCGCACGCCGGGGAGTACGCCCGCCTGGCCGGCGAAGCGGTGGGCGAGGACCGCGTCGCCGCCGCCCGCCGTCTGGCCGAACGGGCCGGAGCGGTCGTGCTGCTCAAGGGCAGCCGGACGGTGGTGGCCGACCCGACCGGACGGGCCGCCGTCAACGCCACCGGCGGCCCCTGGCTGGCCACCGCCGGGACCGGCGACGTCCTCTCGGGCATCGTCGGCGCCCTCGCCTGCATGGGCCTCCCGGCCTTCCGGGCCGCCACCGCCGGGGCCTGGCTCCACGGCCGGGCGGCGGACGCCTCCGGCCATGAAGGCCTCGTGGCCGGAGATTTGATCGACGCATTGCCCACCGTTCTCAGCCGGTTGGTCGCATGATGGTGACAAACCACTCGAACTGCCCGAAGGCTTACCCGTGAGCCGGTCGGCCGCCATCCATCCGTTCCCAAACCCGCCGCGGGCGGTAAGAAGGGGGAGTACCCCCTCTGGAGGTCACAAGCGGATGCTGCTCCCGAACGAGGCGACGCAACCTCACCCGGCGCTGCGGGCCCTGCCCGAGACGTCCGGGTCATTCACGCTGTCGAAGCCCTATCGCCCGGCGTGGGCCGAGGTCGACCTCAACGCCATCCGCCACAACGTCGGGCACCTGGCCCGGCTGGTGGCCCCGGCCGGGCTGATGGCCGTCGTCAAGGCCGACGGTTACGGCCACGGCTCGGTGGCAGCCGCCTACGCCGCCCTCGAGGCCGGCGCCACCTGGGTCGGCGTCGCCCTCGTGGAGGAGGGGGTCGAGCTGCGTGACGCCGGGATCGAGATGCCGATCCTCCTGCTGTCCCAGCCGCCGGTCGAAGCGGCCCGGGCGGTGGTCGACGCCGGGCTCACGCCGGTGGTGTGCAGCGGCCGGTTCGTCGACGCCCTGGCCAAGGCGGCAGCCGACGCCGGCGTCGAGTCCCACCCCGTCCACCTCAAGGTCGACACCGGCATGCACCGCATCGGCTGCTCGCCGAGCGAGGCGCTCGACGTGGCCCCGGCCATCAAGAAGTATCGGGAGTTGCACCTCCAGGGGCTCCTCACCCACTTCGCCGTGGCCGACGAGCCGGAGAACCCCTACACCGCCCACCAGGTGTCCGTCTTCGAGGCCGTCCGCAAGGAGCTGGCCCGGATGGGGATCCGCCCGCCGCTGGTCCACGCCGCCAACTCCGCCGGTGTGCTGACCGCCCCCGAGGCCCGCTACGACCTCGTCCGCTGCGGCATCTCCATCTACGGGATCGCCCCGGCCGCCGAGTTGGACGGGCGGCTGCCACTCAAACCGGCGCTCAGCCTCAAGGCCCGGGTGAGCTACGTGCGGCGCCTCCAGGCCGGCGAGCGGATGTCCTACGGGTTGCGCTACGAACTCGACGCTGCCTCGACCGTGGCCACCGTGCCGGTGGGCTACGCCGACGGTGTGCCACGCCGGCTCGGGGAGGTCGGTGGCGAGGTGCTGATCGGCGGGCGGCGCAAGCCCATCGCCGGGACCGTCACGATGGACCAGCTGCTGGTCGACCTGGGCTCGGGGGCCGAGGCGGACGCCGTCGAGGTCGGCACCGAGGTGGTCCTGCTCGGCCGGCAGGGCGACGAGTGCATCTCCGCCGCCGAATGGGCCGAGAAGCTCGGGACCATCCCCTACGAAGTGTGCTGCGGCATCGGGGACCGGGTTCCCCGGCGCTACTCCGGCTGAGTTGATCACGGCTGTCCCGGGGATCCGGGTCGGGCACTGGACCGGCCCCGACACCGGGGTGACGGTCGTGTGGGCGCCCTCCGGCACGGTCGGGTCGGGGGAGGTCCGGGGCGGCGCGCCGGCCACCCGGGAGACCGCCCTCCTGGAGCCCACCCGGTTGGTGGATCGGGTCGACGCCGTGGTGCTGGCGGGCGGGTCCGCCTACGGGCTGGCGGCCGCCGACGGCGTCATGCGGTTTCTGGCCGAGCGGGGCCAGGGCTTCCCGACCTCGGCCGGGCCGGTGCCGATCGTGGTGGCGGCCGCTCTCTTCGACCTGCCGGTGGCCAGGGCGCCGGGGCCGGAGGAGGGGTGGGCGGCGGCGGTCGACGCCGCCCGGGGAGAGCCCGCCGTCTCCGGGCGGATCGGAGCGGGCCGGGGCGCCACGGTGGGGAAGTGGCGGGGCCGGGAGTACGCCGTGCCCGGCGGGTTGGGGACGGCTGCCGTCCGGGAAGGTGACGCCACCGTCGGCGCCCTCGTCGCCTGCAACCCCGCCGGCGACGTGATCGGGCCCGACGGCCGCCTGCTGGCCGGGTCGACCGCCCCGCCCGACGGGCCGTCGTTTCCGGCGCCGACTCCCTTCGAGCACACCACTCTGGTGGTCGTGGCCACCGACGCCCGGGTAGACAAGGCCGAGTGTCACCTCCTGGCCCAGTCGGCCCAGGATGGCCTGGCCCGGGCGATCCGGCCGGCCCATACCCGCTACGACGGCGACTTCGCCGCCGTGCTGGCCACCGGCGAGGTCGACGCCCACCCCGACCGACTCCGGGTGGCGGCCACCGAGGCGGTGGCCCGGGCGGTACGGGCCGCAGTCGAGTTTTCGCCCTGACGCCACCCAGCGCGCGTGGGGTAACATTCCCTGTCCCTTTCCCTGAACTGGCCCCGGCGTCCGGCGCGCGGGTTGTGGATGCCATTGAAGGTCGTCACCCGTTCAGTCGAGGAAACCCGGGCTTTGGGCGAGCAGTTGGGGCGCGATGTGTTCCGCCCCGGTGACGTGATCGTCCTGTCCGGTGAGCTCGGCACTGGCAAGACTGCGCTGGCCCAGGGGGTGGGCCGCGGCCTCGAGGTCGACGCGCCGGTGGTCAGCCCGACCTTCACGCTCGTGCGGGAGTACCAGGGGGCCACCGCCCGGCTCTGCCACGTCGACCTCTACCGGCTGGAGCGGATCCAGGAGCTTCACGAACTCGGGATCGAGGAGCAGCTCGAGGAGAGCGTCACGCTGATCGAGTGGGGTGAGGTGGCGGGCACCGCCCTGCCGTCCGATCGGCTCGAGGTGCGGATGGCGGCCGGCGCCGGCCCCGACGAGCGGATCATCGAACTCGTCCTGCTGGGCGAGTCGTGGCGGCGCCGCAGCCGCCGGCTGGCCGAGATCGTGGAAGGCTTCGCCCCCGACGAAGACCACCGGACACCGGAAGACGGCGGCTGAATGCTCCTCCTCTGCCTCGACACCGCCACGCCCCAGGTCGGGGTGGCGATCGGCTCCGACGACCAGGTCATCGGTCGGGTTCAGCTGGCCCGTCCGCAGCACCACGCCGAGCACCTGGCGCCGGCCATCGCGTACCTGCTGGAGCAGCTCGACCTATCGCTCGACCAGCTGTCGGGCATCGGCGTCGGGATCGGCCCGGGGCTCTTCACCGGACTGCGGGTCGGGGTGACCACCGCCAAGGTGATGGCCCAGGCGCTGCGGATCCCGCTGATCGCCGTCCCCAGCCTCGACCTGCTGGCCTTCGAGGTTCGCTACACCGACCGGCTCGTGGTGCCCGCTCTCGACGCCAAGCGGGGCGAGGTCTTCTACGCCACCTACCGCCAGGTGCCGGGCGGCGTGCAGCGCCTGTCCGACTATGAGGTGGGGGCGCCCGCCGACGTGTGCTCCGAACTCATGGCCCGGGGCGAGGAAGTCCTGCTGCTGGGCGACGGCGCGCTCCGGTACCGGGACCAGTTCTACGAGCTGGAACGGGCCGAGTTCGGTCCGCCGAGCCTGTCCTACCCGAGCGTGTCGGCCCTGGTGGAGCTGACCCGGGCCAAGTTCCAGCGGGAGGACTTCTCCCACCCCCGCGACGTCCACCCGATGTATCTGCGGCTCTCTGACGCCGAGATGAACTGGGTGAAGCAGGCCCGTTGAAGATGGCGGCCGAGATCGAGCTCCAGGACCTCGACGTCCACCTCCTGGCGATGCGGCGCCGCCACCTGCGGTCGGTGCTGCGCATCGAGGCCAAGGTGTACCCGGTGCCCTGGAGTATGTCGCTGTTCCTGTCGGAGCTGGCCCTGCGCTCGAGCCGGGCCTATTACGTGGCCTTCGTCGGCCGGCAGCTCGTCGGCTACGGCGGGCTGATGATGACGCTCGACGACGGGCACGTGACCACCATCGCCGTCGACCCGGCCTGGCATCGCCACAAGGTCGGCACGCGCCTGATGCTCGCCCTGGCCCACGAGGCCCGGCGGCGGGGGGCGACGAGCCTCACCCTCGAGGTGCGGCTCGGCAACAAGGGCGCCCAGAACCTCTACCGGCGCTTCGGGTTCCGCCCGGTCGGCGTGCGGAAGAACTACTACGCCGAGACCAAGGAGGACGCCCTCGTCATGTGGGCGGAGGATGTCGCCGACGACGAGTACGGCCGGCTCCTCGAAACCATCGAGGCGGGCGTCCCGGGTACGACCGAAGTGGAGGACCAGCCCCTGTGAGTCTCCGAGAAGTGCAGCGGTGAAGATCCTCGGGATCGAGACGTCGTGTGACGAGACCGCCGTCGGGGTCGTGGAGGACGGCACCAGCCTCCTCTCGTCGGTGGTGGCCAGCCAGGGCGACCTCCACGCCCGCTTCGGCGGCGTTGTCCCGGAGATCGCCAGCCGGGCCCACCTCGAACTCGTCAACCCCGTCATCGCCCAGGCCCTCGTCGAAGCCGGCCTCGAGCTGTCCGACCTCGACGCCGTGGCCGCCTGCTCGGGGCCCGGCCTGGCCGGCTCGCTGCTGGTGGGTGTCAGCGCGGCCAAGGCCGTGGCGCTGTGCACCGGCATCCCCTACATCGGGGTCAACCATCTCGAGGGGCACCTCTACGCCGCCTTCCTGGAAGAGCCCGATCTGAGCCCGCCGCTGGCCTTCCTCCTGGTGTCGGGCGGCCACACGATGATCGTCACGATGGAGGGCCACGGCCGCTACCGGGTGCTGGGCCAGACCATCGACGATGCCGCCGGCGAAGCCTTCGACAAGGTCGCCCGCCACATCGGCCTCGGCTACCCGGGCGGGCCGGAGATCGACAAGATGGGCGCCCTCGGCGACCCCGAGGCCATCAAATTCCCCCGGCCGATGCTCGACGAAGGCTACGACTTCTCCTTCTCAGGCCTGAAGACGGCGGTCGCCACCTATGTGAAGCACTCACCCGACGCCGATGTGACCGACGTCGCCGCCGCCTTCCAGGAGGCGGTGGTGGACGTGTGCATCACCAAGCTGCTGCGGGCGGCGGCCGACGTCGACGCCAAGACCGTCGTCATCGGCGGCGGCGTGGCGGCCAACTCCCGCCTGCGGACCCGTCTCCTCGACGCCGCCGAGGCCGAGGGACGCCGGGCCTTCCTCCCCAGCCCTTCGCTGTGCACCGACAACGGCGCCATGATCGCCGCCGCCGCCTGGTGGCGGCTCGAGTCCGACGGCCCGACCCCCCTGTCCGGCGGCGCGCAACCCGGCCTGCGGCTGCCGACCGTCGACTGAACTTTGTGGGGCGGAGCCCCACGAAGTTCAGCGTCGCTGCCGGCGGGCGCACGCCCGCCGGCAGATGAGGATTTCCTTAGCTTGCAGGCCCCCCAGTGGCTTGCTACGGTGCGCTCGTTAGCACTCTCAAGGCTAGAGTGCTAAGGGATTTTCACCACGGACCAGAAATCTTCAGGAGGGCTCTGTCGCATGAACCTGCAGCCGCTGGATGACCGGATCGTCGTGCGTCCGAGCGAGGCGGAGGAGAAGACCGCGAGCGGCCTGGTCATCCCCGACACCGCCAAGGAGAAGCCCCAGCAGGGCACCGTCCTGGCTGTCGGCCCGGGCCGGCGCTCGGAGCAGTCGGGCGAGATCATCCCGCTCGGCATCGACGTCGGCGACACGGTTGTCTACTCGAAGTACGGCGGGACGGAGATCGCCGTCGACGGCGAGGACGTGCTGATCCTCACGAGCCGCGACGTGCTGGCCAAGGTCGCCGCTTCCGGCTCCGGCAAGAAGAAGTAGTCACAGCACCACCCGGGCCAACGCCCGTAGGCGGCGCCCCCGGGGGGCGCCGCCGCCGCGCATGAGGTTGCTCCACTGCAGACGAGGACGGAGACATGGCGAAGAAGCTGAGTTTCAGCGACGAGGCCCGGGAAGGCCTCGAGGCCGGGGTCAACAAGCTGGCCAGGGCGGTGCGGGTGACGCTCGGCCCCCGGGGCCGCAACGTGGTCATCGACAAGAAGTTCGGTGCGCCGACGATCACCAACGACGGCGTCACCATCGCCAAGGAGATCGACCTGGCCAACCCCTACGAGAACATGGGGGCGCAGCTGGCCAAGGAGGTCGCCACCAAGACCAACGACATCGCCGGTGACGGCACGACCACCGCCACCGTGCTGGCCCAGGCCCTGGTGCGGGAGGGCATGCGCAACGTCGCTGCCGGCGCCAACCCGATGGACCTGAAGAAGGGCATCGAGGAGGGCGTCAGGGTCGCCGTCGCTTTCATCACCCGGATCTCCAAGGATGTTGAGACCAAGGAGGAGATCGCCCAGGTCGGCGCCATCTCCGCCGGCGACCAGGAGATCGGCGACCTCATCGCCGAGGCCATGGAGAACGTGGGGCGCGAAGGCGTCGTGTCGATCGAGGAGGGCAACACTTTCGGGCTCGAGCTCGAGTACACCGAGGGACTCCAGTTCGACAAGGGCTACATCTCGCCCCAGTTCGTCACCGACCCGGAGCGGCTCGAGGCCGTCCTCGACGATCCCTTCGTCCTCATCGCCAACCAGAAGATCGCCTCGATCCGCGACGTCCTGCCGGTCCTGGAGAAGATCATGCAGGCCAACAAGCCGCTGCTGATCATCGCCGAGGACGTCGAGGGCGAGGCGCTCGCCACCCTCGTGGTCAACCGGATCCGGGGCACGTTCGCCTCCTGCGCCGTGAAGGCCCCCGGCTTCGGTGACCGCCGCAAGCTCATGCTGGAGGACATCGCCGTCCTCACCGGCGGCCAGGTCATCGCCCCCGACCTCGGCATCAAGCTGGAGAACACCACCCTCGACATGCTCGGCCGGGCCCGCAAGGTGACGATCACCAAGGACGAGACGACCATCGTCGACGGCGCCGGCGACCCCGAGCAGGTGGCCGCCCGGATCCAGCAGCTCAAGTGGGAGATGGAGGACATTGACTCCGACTGGGACCGGGAGAAGCTCCAGGAGCGGCTGGCCAAGCTCGCCGGCGGCGTGGCCCTGATCCGGGTCGGCGCGGCCACCGAGGTGGAGCTGAAGGAGAAGAAGCACCGCATCGAGGACGCCCTCTCCGCCACCCGGGCCGCCATCGTGGAGGGCATCGTCCCCGGCGGCGGCACCGTCCTGCTGCGGGCCCGTGAAGCCGTC
>Ga0299907_10003422_pt1 | contig 10143 bp, 7 predicted proteins | sample RVTome_16_FD_198680 | JGI IMG/M metagenome (GOLD analysis project Ga0299907, IMG submission 198680) | Soil microbial communities from uranium-contaminated site in the Upper Colorado River Basin, Wyoming, United States - RVT152D67 (version 2) ... | reverse complement strand
CGGATCGGCGCCCTCGACGAGGACGAGCTCCGCGAGGCAAACGCGCGCGGGCACGCGGCGGCGTTCCGGCGTCGCGCCACCGTCACGGTTTAGACAGAAGCTGGGGTCTGGCTTTAGCCAGACCCCGATCTTAGGTTCGAGCAGCCACCGCGGCCTCGACCGCCACCGTCATCTCGCGCAGCAACGCGCGCACCTCTCCGGGACCGAGGACGTGGACGTGCTCGCGCGGACCTGCCTCCGAGCGAGCGCTCGGAAGGAGCCCGCCGACGTGCCCTGCCACGGAGCCCGACGGGAGCGCGTCCAGGAGGTCGTGGTCGGTCCGGTCGTCGCCGAGGCCGAGGACGAAGTGCGTCGACTCCTTCCCGTCCGGGAAGACTTCCCGCACGTAGACGCCCTTGTCGACCCCGCGGGCGCGCACCTCGATCACGCGGTGGCCCTGCAGAATCTCGGCGGGCGCGCCCGCGAGATGCTGACCAAGGTCGTTCAGGAGCTCGTGCGCCCGCCAGGAGCCGTACTCGGGCTCCGCCTCGCGGTAGTGCCAGGCGACGCTGCACGCCTTGCGCTCCACATGGGCGCCGGGGACGTCTCGTGCGACCCGGCGCAGCAGCCGCTCGATCGGTCGCATCCAGGTCAGGTCGAGCTCGAGGAGGGTGCGCCACTCGTCTCCGGGAGCACGGGCGAGGTAGCCGTGCTCGGCGCAGAGGTGGATGGGGAGCTGCCCGAACCAGCGCTCGAGATTGGTGCGCCGGCGGCCGCTGACGATGTGGACGTCGGTGGCGGGGAGCGAGGCGAGCTCGCGGAGCACGGAGCGGATCTCGCTCGAGGGCACGGCGAGATCGGGATGGGGCTCGAGCTCGCGGAGCGTCCCGTCGTAGTCGAGCATGACCGTTCGCGCCCGCGCGCGGGTGAACCGGCGTAGCAGCCGCTCGAGCACCTCGCCCTCGACGTCGGGTGGCGGCTTGCGACGACGATCCTGCCTCGAGAAGCGTCCGAGGCGCGTCAGGAAGCCGTCCGCCCATTTCCGGCAATCGAGCGCTTCGACGCGCCTGGCCATCGTCTCGAGCCGCCCGCGGCGTTCCGGCAGGTCGAGCTCGAGTGCGGTTCCCAGCCGCTCGACGACACCGTCCACGTTCCATGGGTTGACGAGCATCGCCCCCGGGAGGACCTGGGCCGCGCCCGCAAGCTCGGAGAGGAGCAGTGAGCCCCGCCAGCGCCCCGGCAGGCCCGGCTCCGACTGGCAGAAGACGAACTCGTGCGCGACGAGATTCATCCCGTCGCGGAGCGGGGTCACCATCATCACATCCGCGCGCCGGTACAGCGAGACGAGCCCCGGCTTCGAGATGTTCCGGTGCAGGTACTCGACCGGCGTGAGCCCGGGCTGGCCGAAGCGCCCGTTGATGCGGGAGATGTGGAGCTCGATGTCGTCCCGCAGCTGCTGGTACTCCGGGCTCTCGAGACGCGACGGCACGAGCACCTGCAACATCGTGGTCGTCCGAGCCCTGGACGGGTCCTGCTCGAGCAGGCGCTCGAATGCAAGGAGCTTCTGCTGGATTCCCTTCGTATAGTCGAGCCGCTCGACGCCCAGGATGAGGGTGCGTCCCGCGTATTGCTCCTCGAGCTGGTCCAGGAGCCGAGCGGTCTCCGGATCGCCCAGGACCTCGCGAAACCCCTCGGTGTCGATTCCGATCGGGTCGACGCCGATCCCGACGCGGCGACCCGCGACGTCGATCGCATCGGGTTCCGAGTCGAGGCCGAGGATGCGGAGGCACGAGGAGCGGAAGTGACGGGCGTAGTCGCCGACCTGGAAGCTCACGTAGTCGGCGCCGAGGAGCCCCCGCAGGACCTCCTCGCGCGCCGGAAGGAGGCGGTAGACCTCGGACGACGGGAACGGCGTGTGTAGGAAGAAGCCGATCGAGAGCCCTGGCGCGCGCCGACGCAGCATCGCCGGGACGAGCATCAGGTGGAAGTCGTGCACCCACACACGGGAGTCCGGCCCTGAGTGCTCGAGGATCGCGTCGGCGAACCGCTCGTTGACGTGGACGTACCGCTGCCACGCTTCAGGGGTGATCCTGAGCCGGTCGCCGAAATAGTGGAGAAGCGGCCAGAGCGTGTCGTTGCAGACGCGGCCGTAGAAGTCCTCCTCCTCGTCCGCGGTGATGAAGACCGGGACGAGATTGTCCTTCGCGAGCCTCTGTGTCGCCTCCGGCTGGAGGTGCTCCGGCACGACGGTTCCCGGCCAGCCGATCCAGACCGCGTCGCCGCGTACCGCCCGCAGCGCAGCGGCCAGGCCACCCGCGGACGGCTGCACCTCGAAGTGGTCGCCGGAGAGCGTGAAGCGAACCGGCAGGCGGTTGCTCGCGATGACGAGCGTGTGGTGTCCGGTTTGTCTAGCCAGCGCGTCTCCCTCGAGTCGGGGACAGATAGGTAGGTACAACCTACGTGTCGGCGAATAGCGTCATGCATGGCACACGGCCTCGGCATCATCGGAAACTGCTCGTACAACGCACTCCTCCGCGACGGCTCGGTGGAGTGGCTGTGCTGGCCGCGACCCGACTCGAGCTTCGTCTTCGGGGCGCTGCTCGACCGGGAGCGCGGAGGAGCGTTCGCCGTCGAAGGCGTCGACGCGACCGAGGTGGAGCAGGCCTACATCGAGAACACGAACGTCCTGCGGACCGTGTTCCGCGGGCCCGGCGGTGAGTTCGAGCTCATCGACTTCGCTCCCCGCTTCCAGCTCTACGATCGCTTCTTCAAGCCGTCGATGCTCATCCGGATCCTGCGCCCGCTGTCAGGCGAGCCGCGTGCGCGCGTGCGCTGCCGCCCGACGTACGAGTACGGCCTGGCGGAGACGGGGTCTTGGCGTGCGTCGAACCACATCGCGTACACCGGCTTCCCCGTGCCGGTCCGGTTCACGACGAACGTCCCGCTCACCTACGTCGAGGACGAGCGCCCGTTCCTGCTCGAGAGCGACCGGCATCTCGTCCTCACCTGGGGCGAGCCGCTCGAGGCGGGCCTCGAGGACACCGCCGAGCGCTTCCTGGAGCGCACGCTCGACTACTGGCGCCGCTGGGTGAAGGGAACCCGTATCCCGCGCGACTACCAGGGAGAAGTCGTCCGCTCCGCGCTCGCTCTCAAGCTGCACCAGTACGAGGACACGGGTGCATTGCTCGCTGCGACCACGACGAGCCTCCCCGAGCATCCCGGGTCGGGCCGCACCTGGGACTATCGCTTCTGCTGGCTGCGCGACGCCTACTTCACGCTGAACGCCCTCGAGCGGCTCGGGCACTCGGAGGAGATGGAACGGTTCCTCGAGTACCTCCGCAACATCGCCGAGGAGCGCGAAGGCGTCCTCCAGCCCGCCTACCGGATCAACGGCTCAGCGGAGGCGGAGGAGCGGATCCTCGAGCACCTCTCCGGCTACAACGGAGACGGGCCCGTGCGGGTCGGCAACCAGGCCTTCGAGCACGTGCAGAACGACGTCTACGGGGAGATGGTGCTCGCGGTCAGCCGCCTCTTTCTCGACACCCGCTTCGTCGGCGAGATCCCGCCTCTGACGGCCGTCGAGATCGTGCAGTCGCTCCTCGACCAGATCGAGGCACGTCTCGAGGAGCCGGATGCCGGCTTGTGGGAGTTCCGCGGCCGCACCCGGCTGCACAGCTTCTCGGTGCTGATGCACTGGGCCGGCTCGCGCCGGGCGGTGGAGGTCGCCGAAGCGCTGGGGGCGAACGAGCTCGCCGAGAGGGCGCGGTCGATCGAGCAACGAGCGTCGGAGCTGCTCGAAACCCGCTGCTGGAACGACGAGGTCGGAGCGCTGACCCAGGTCGCGGGCGAGCAACAGCTCGACGCGGCTCTCCTCCTCGCCGTCCATCTCGGGTACCTGACGCCCGAGGATCCCCGCGCGAGCTCGCACGTCGACGCGATCCGCTCGGGGCTGTCCGTCGACGGTGGCTTGCTGCGCCGCTATACGTCCCCCGACGACTTCGGTACGCCCCGCGCCGCGTTCACCGTGTGCACGTTCTGGCTCGTGGAAGCACTTGCCGTGCTGGGGCGGACGGACGAGGCCCGGGAGCTGTTCGAGTACCTGCTCTCCCTCGACAACGGCCTTGGGCTCTACTCGGAGGACATCCTCCCGGACACGCTCGAGCAAAGCGGCAACTTCCCGCAGACGTACAGCCACGTCGGTCTCATCAATGCGGCGTTCCGGTTGTCGCGGCGGTGGGACTGACGAACGGCCCCAAGAGCGCGGGGTCCAGCGACGCGAGCAGGCTCGACGCTTGTTCCTCCGAGCAGTCGAGCACACGACGCGAGCCGGCTCCCTGACCGAGGCGGAGGACGACCGAGCACAGGCCGACCCGGGCCTGCATCGGTGATTGCCTCACGAGGTACGAGACAACGGCTCCCGAGTCGAGCGACGCCTGCCGACGCTGGAGCGAGCCGCTGCGGACAGTCAGCCTGCGGCCGTCGAAGAGGTGGCCGAGCTGGAGATAGCGGTCGCGTGCCAGCGGAACCGCGGCTGCGACGAGCACGAGGAGCGCCGCAGTCGCCCACCACCACTGGAGAGCGAGCGCCACGGCCACGAGCGCCACAGGGAGCGACAGCGCACGCACGAAGCGTCTCGTCCGCGCTGCTCGTGGATGAGGTTCGAGCGGAGCTTCCGGGTCGGCGAACGGATCGAGCGTGCGCACCAGCATGTGTGCATCGCCCCTGGAGATCACCGGAGCCAGCGTCGCCCGGCCGGACCGCCCCTGAATCCCGCCCGCGATCGCCCGCACCCCGACGAGACCGAACGGTCGGCGGAGGGGAGAGTCGAGCAGGTCGAGCCCGCGGACACGTGCGCGGTCGATCGCGACCGAGCGACGCGTCAAGAGCCCGCGTTGCGCGAGAACGCGATCGCCTTCGTCCCTGAGCTCGAAGTCCCAGTCGGTGACGAGCGACCCGGCTGCGGCGAGCACGAGGGCGACGAGCACCACGGCTGCGACGAGCACGGCGATGCCCAGCACGTCGGTAGGAGCCCGATCGGCGGCGGAGCCGAGTATCCGCTCGCCGATCGCTCCCGGAAGGTCGTCCGCGAAGTTGAGGACGACGGCGAGGACTGCGAGCGGTGCAAGGATGTGCCGGCCGCTCGTAAGACCTCCTGCGACGAGAAGCCGGGGCGTTGCGCGGTAGAGGACGCGGGCGGGCGGCGCGTCGAGATCCGGTTCTGAGGCCTCCCTCCGCTGGGAGAGCAGGACGTGGCGAAGCCGTTCTCCCTCTGCTGCGGTGACCGCGGCCAGCGTCAGCTCCGCAGCGGAGGCTCCTCCCGCGGCAGCCTCCACCTCGACCTGGACGAGACCGAGCGCACGGTGGAGCCAAGGCGCCTGCAGGTCGACCCCACGGATGCGATCGAGCGGCACGACGCGGGTCGTGTGTCGGAACACGCCGCGCTCGACCACGAGCCGGCCGTTCTCGATGCGATACGTGAACCGGCGCCACTCGGCAACGAGCAGCGCGAGACCCGCCGTCGCGAAGAGGAGCAGCACGGGAACGGCCAGCCCGCCTCTCCAGGTCAGGACGACGACGGCGATCGGAATGATGCTCTGGCCGATGCGCTTCCGGGCGAAGACGAGAATCGCGAGCGGATGCATGCGGCCGCGCGCCGTTTCCGGCGACGGCGCTGGCTCCGGTGTGGGCTCGATCATGTTCCCTCGTCGATCCCCGCCCGGCGCGCGAGCTCCTCTACGAGCGAGTCGGCCACGCGCGGGTCGAGGCCGGGGATGTCGGTCCCGCCGCTCGCCGAGGCGGTGCTGACCGCGACCGAGACGAGCCCGAAGGCGCGCTCGAGCGGTCCACGCTTCGTGTCCACCGTCTGCACCCGGGCGTGCGGTACGACCTGCCAGTGCCTGAACAGCCGGCCGCGTGCGACGTACAGGCCGAGGTCCGTGATCTCGTAGCGGAAGCGGCGGTACTGGAGTCGCGGCTGGACGACCGCCAGGATCGCGACCGACAGCGCCACGGCTCCACCGACAGTGGCGATGACCAGCGCAGCGGTTCCCTCGTCGGTCAGAGCCGGGGGAACCGCCACGGCCGCCGTCACCGCAGCGCAGACCAGAGCGCCGAAGCCCCACTCGAGCGCCCAGAGCCTCTGCACGCGCGGGTCGAGCTGGAGAGCCGGGTCGCGCAGGATCACGACGCCAGCCTAGAGACGACAACTAGCGCTCGACGCAAGGCGGACATCGCGGCCGCGCAGCGGGCGCCATTAGGGTTTCGCGCGACCGGAATCCGCGAAAGCGGATTCCGGTCTTGCGCACTATCAGCCTACGAATTCACTTGCGAACGGCGCGCCTGGAGGAATTCGAGGAGATCGGAGCGCGTGAGGATGCCGGTCGGGCGACCGTCCCTCGCAACGACGACCGCAGCGTTCGGCCCGGAGAGCCCCTCGTACACCTCGTCCAGCGACGCGTCGGCGTCCACGGCGGGCAGCGGCGGCTGCATGGCCACCGCGACGTCCTCGTTCAGCGCGTCGGCGTTTCGGAAGACCCGGTCCAGCAGCCCGCGCTCCTGCAGCGAGCCGACGACGTCCGCGAGCGAGTCCACCGGCTCGTTCCGGACGACGGGAAGCTGGGAGATCCCGTAACGCTGCATGACGTCGATCGCGGCGCCGACCTTCTCGTGCGAGCCGATGGTCACGAACTCCGGGACATCGTGATCGACCCGCCGGAAGCGCAGCACTTCCTCGACCGCGGGCGGCGGAGTTGTCCGCTCGACGAACCCGTACTGGATCATCCAGTTGTCGTCGTAGAACTTGGAAAGGTAGGAGCGGCCGCTGTCCGGAAACAGCATCAGCACCCGCGCATCCGGGCGTCCGAGCCCCTTCGCCACCTGGATCCCGGCCCAGGCGGTCGAGCCGGTGGAGCCGCCGACGAGTAGCCCCTCCTCCCGCGCGAGCCGCCGCGCGACGAGGAACGAGTCGCGGTCGGACACGCGCACCCACTCGTCGACAACCTCGGGGTCGAGTGTGCTCGGCCAGCGCTCCTTGCCGATGCCCTCGACGAGGTACGGGCCGGGCGGATGCTGCTCGTCCGCCGTGAACACGGAGCCCTCCGGGTCGACTCCGACGATCCTCGCAGCCGAGCCGTGCTCCTTGAAGTAGCGGCCGACGCCGGTGATCGTGCCGCCGGTCCCGACGGAGATAACCACCGCGTCGACCTGCCCGCCGTCCGTCTGCTCCCAGATCTCCGGCCCTGTCGTCTCGTAGTGCGCCTCCGGGTTCGCCGGGTTCGAGTACTGGTCGGGCTTGAACCCGCCCGGGATCTCCTCTGCCAGCCGGTCGGAGACGGAGTAGTAGCTCTCCGGCGAGTCGGGCTCGACGGCGGTCGGAGTGATCACGACCTCCGCGCCGTACGCGCGGAGCATCGAGATCTTCTCCTGGCTCATCTTGTCGGGCATGACGAAGATGCAGCGGTAGCCGCGGAGCGCCGCGGCGATCGCGAGGCCGACGCCGGTATTGCCGGACGTGGGCTCGACGATCGTTCCGCCCGGGCGCAGCCGTCCGTCCGCCTCCGCCGCCTCGATCATCGCCATCCCGATGCGGTCCTTCACCGATCCGCCCGGGTTCAGGTACTCGAGCTTGGCGAGAAGCTGGCCCGGGACGTCACGGCCGAGGCGGTCGAGCCTGACGATCGGCGTCCCGCCGACGAGCTCGAGGGCGTTCGGGTACTCGCGGTCGCTCATCGGGGCGGAAGCGTACTCGGCGGGAGAGGCAAGCCTCGCCCCTAGGGCCGCGACTATTCTTGCGCCGTGGTCGAGGAAGCTCGTCTCGAGCGGTATGGATCGGGGCTCGCGCCGGCCACCGTGGGCTGGTTCGTCGTGAACGTGCGCGATGCGGCGTGGGACACCAACGACGTCTTCGGCTCGAGCTGCCTGTTCGAGTCGCCCGACGCCGAGTTCGCGGAGCTCGGGATCCGGATCTGCGTGCTCGAGCCGGGGCAGCCCAACGGGCTCTACCACGGCGAGGAAACACAGGAGGACTTCCTCGTCCTGGCCGGCGAGTGCCTTCTCCTCGTCGAGGGCGAGGAACGACGCCTCCAAGCCTGGGATTTCTTCCACGCCGCGCCCGGAACCGACCACATCTTCGTGGGCGCCGGTGACGGGCCGTGCGTGATCCTGATGACGGGAACGCGCCGGCCCGGCCGCCCGATCTTCTACCCCATCTCGGACCTCGCCCTCCGCCACAACGCGGGCGTCGAGACCGAGACCCCGAATCCGCGGGAGGCGTACGCGAGGTACGCGGACGAGCCCGAGCGCCTCGAGCGGCCTCCGTCCTGGGACCGGCTCCCGTGGGCTAATGACGAAAATGCCGGCGATGCGTGAACACCATCGCGGCTCCCGCCGCTGACACCGCCTCGGTCACCTCGCTGTCTCGCTTCGACCCGCCCGGCTGGATGATCGCTGCGACCCCGGCTTCGAGGGCTATCTCGGGACCATCCGGGAAGGGAAAGAATGCGTCGGAGCCGAGCACCGCGCCGTCGAGGTCGTGGCCGAGCTCGCGTGCTCTGTCGACCGCGATCCGCACGGCGTCGACCCGGCTCGTCTGACCTGCGCCGATCCCGAGCGTCTGCCCGCGTCCGGCGATCACGATCGCGTTCGAGCTGACGCGCCTCACGACCTGCCAGGCGAAGAGCAGGTCGCCCCACTGGCGCTCCGATACCTGCCCGCAGACCACCTCCATCCGCGCCCGGTCCGGAGGCTCGGAGTCGGACTCCTGGACGAGGAGGCCCCCGAGGACGCGCTTGAAGTCCCGCTCCGACGCTGCGGGCGTGCGGCGCTCGGTGTCGTTGAGAATCCTCACGGAAGCCTTTCCCGAGAGCGCCTGCATCGCCTGCTCGTCGTATCCCGGCGCGAAGAGGACCTCGATGAACTGGGCGGTGAACGCCTCTCCGAGCGAGGCGGTGACCGCACGGTTGAGCGCGACCACGCCACCGTAGGCCGAGACCGGGTCCGCGGCAAGGGCCTTGGCGTAGGCCTCGTCGATGGTCTCGCCGACACCCACGCCGCACGGGTTCGCGTGCTTCACGATCACGCAGGCGGGCTCGGCGAGCTCGCGGACCAGCAGGCGCGCCGCGGAGAGGTCGTTGAGGTTGTTGAACGAGAGTGCCTTCCCCGCGAGCTGCTCGACGCGCGAGAGGACGTGGCCGCGATGGCCGCGCTCCGCGTAGTACGCCGCGCGCTGGTGTGGGTTCTCGCCGTACGCGAGCTCGAGCACGCGCTCGAACGCCGGCACGAACGTCTCCGGCAGGTCCTCCTCCCGCTGGAACCAGCGCGCGATCGCAGCCTCGTATGCGGCGCTCGTCGCAAACGCCATTCCCGCGAGGCGCCGCCGCGTCTCGGGTGACACCTTGCCCTTGCGCTCCCGCAGCTCCGCGAGCACCTCGTCGTAGTCCCGGGGCCTGCTCAGGACGGTGACCGACGCGAAGTTCTTCGCCGCCGCCCTGAGCATCGACGGACCGCCTACGTCGATCATCTCGATCACGTCGTCGTCAGCCATGCCGGCGCGATCGACGACGAGCTCGAACGGATAGAGGTTGACGCACACGAGTTCGAAGGGCTCGATGCCGTGCGCGGCGAGCTGGGTGGCGTCGTCACCGCGGTCGCGACGCGCGAGAATGCCGGCGTGGACGTGCGGGTGGAGCGTCTTGACGCGACCGCCCAGCATCTCCGGGAAGCCCGTAAGCTCCTCGACGCGTGTGATCCGGAGCCCGGCGTCGCCTAGCGTGGTTGCGGTCCCACCGCTCGCGACGAGCTCGAACCCGAGGTCGGCCAAGCCGCGCGCGAACGGCACGAGGCCGGTCTTGTCGTGGACCGAGATCAGCGCGCGCACAGCGTGCGGACGACCTCCGGGAGAAGCCGGTGCTCGGCGGCATGGACGCGCTCGCGCAAGGTCTCGACGGTGTCCCCGGCCAGGACCGGCACCGGCTCGCTCGCGATGACCGGGCCCGTGTCGATCCCCGCGTCGACGTAGTGCACGGTCGCGGCGGCCTGGTGGGCCCCGGCGTCGAGCAGGTCCTCGAGCGGGTGGGCCCCCGGGTACTCGGGCAAGGGCGCGGGATGGACATTGACAACGCGCCCGGGGAAGCGCTCCAGGAACGACATCGTGAGAAGGTGCATGTA
>Ga0299907_10003421_pt1 | contig 10143 bp, 12 predicted proteins | sample RVTome_16_FD_198680 | JGI IMG/M metagenome (GOLD analysis project Ga0299907, IMG submission 198680) | Soil microbial communities from uranium-contaminated site in the Upper Colorado River Basin, Wyoming, United States - RVT152D67 (version 2) ... | reverse complement strand
GATCTAGCGTGTCAAGCCGGCCCGGAGCCTTCGGCGGTACTTCATCATCGAGGCGCGGATCGGCTAATCGGTTCGAGCTGGAAAGAGCGGCTGGGCGAAGAGGTGCCTCCGGATCGGAGACGGGTACCGACATCTGAGCGCGCAGCGGCCGTGCTCGACCCGGCGTGGTGCCTCTCCTTGCGCCTTGGGACGGGCCTCGTCACGTACGGAGCGGGAGGGATTCGAACCCCCGGGCCCGGCGGACCGGGCCGGCTGCTTTCAAGGCAGCTGCAATCAGCCAGACTCTGCCACCGCTCCGAGCTGGTCGGCGTCCCGAAGTGTTATCGACCGTCGTCCCGCGAGACACGCCTTGATCAGATACTCGCAATTCGATCCGTCGAGGACGTAGAGCCAATCGTATGAACCTTCAATCGTCCGTTTGACGACATATCCAGTCGCGTTGGAGTGAATCCTTCGCAGATCCACTTGCCGACGGGGTTCGTTCGCGTACTTGCACTGAACCCGGGCTAACCGAAGGCCGTCGTCGACGACGAGGTCGTAAGCAGCGGACTCGGTCAGCGGTATCGAGACGTCGTAACCCATCGCGGTGAACCTCGCGATAGCTCGCGACGTCGCGATGTCGCCTTTGCGCTGCGTCGTACGCATCCGGCGAGCATAGCGGCATAGCGGTATGGGCTACCGCTCGACGGGCTTCGACCGGCCCTTCGACGGCTGTGACCCTCGTCGTCGAGGCCGGTCAGGACGCCGACGGGAAACGAGCGCGTAGGCGCGCAGCGGAACGACGAAGGAGGCCGTGGGCCTCCTTCGCGTCTTCCCCCCAAGCCGCGCCCCAGCCGCCAACCGGGCGCGTCCCCATCTCACGACTCGGCTGCGTGCTCCGAGACGCACTTGCCGAACGCGTTCTTCTTGTTCGCGTTCGTCCCGTACTCGTCGGCGAACGCCGCTCGGCTCGCGGGCGTCGTCCCCCGCTCCGCCTTGCACGTCTTCGCGGCGTTCAAGGTCGCCTGCTGCTCCTCCGCGACCCCCTCGGCCGTCGTGGCCGAGACGCATTTGCCGAACGCGTTCTTCTTGTTCCGGTTGGTGCCGTACTTCTCGGCAAACGCGTCCTTGGTCTCCTGGGTCGTGCCGCGCTCCGCCTTACAGGCCTTGGCCGCGTTCTTCGCCTCGCTGGACACGACCTGCACCTGCTGCGTGAGGCAGGCGTCCATCGCGGCCTTCGGCGTCCCGGTGGGAGCGTAGAGCTGGCGGAACGCCGCCATCCCGATCGCGTTTCGCTGCGCCTTGCACGCCTTCGACGCGGGTGAGGGCTGTGCGGCGAGGGTCGCGGGCGCGACGAGGCAGAGCAGGGCGACGAGCGTCAGCAGTCTGGTCATGGGCGTGTGCCTCCAGGGGAGCGGTTGGTGTCGGCAAGAGAGAAGACGTCTGCCGAGCGGGGAACTTGCGCGCTCCTTTGTAAAGGAATTGTGAGGGGGGCTGTGATTCGCGGGCGCGCTCGGGGACGGTGCGGAGCATGGCAGTCTCCGAGGCCGGCCACGCGGCCGCGGGCGCGCTCGACGATCTCTACCGCGCGCACGCCTACGACGTCTACCGGTACGCGCTCGCCGTGCTCGGGAATCCGGCCGACGCCGAGGACGTCACCCAGACCACGTTTCTCAACGCATACCGCGCGCTCGAGAGCGGCGTGCGTCCTCGCAAGCCTTCGTGCTGGCTCCTGACGATCGCGAGCAACGTGCTGAAGCAGCGCTTTCGTGCCGAGCGGGCGAGGCCGGCGAGCGCGCCGCTCGACGAGCGGCTCGCGGACGCGCAGACGGATGACGCGGGGCCGACCATCGGCGAGCTTCTGGTCGCGCTCGGCAAGATCCCTCCGCTCCAACGCCAGGCGATCGTCCTCCGGGAGTTCGAGGGACGGTCGTACTCCGAGATCGCCGAGATCCTCGACGTGAGCACATCGGCCCTCGAAACCCTCCTCTTCAGAGCGCGGAAGTCCCTCGCCGAGGAGCTCGCGAGCAGCCTCACGTGCACGGAGGCGCAGTTCGCCGTCTCCCGCGCCGCGGACGGTCGCCTGGGGCGCAAAGAGCGCCGGCGGCTCCGAGAGCACATGGCCGAGTGCCCAGAGTGCACTCGGTTCGCGCGGGTGCAGCCGCGTCACCGGCGAGCGTTTCGCGGCCTCGCGGTCGTTCCGATTCCGCTCTCGGACTGGGTGCTCCGGGCGGTCGAGGCGCCGTCTGCCGCAGCGGCGACGGTGCCCGTCGCCGCTGCCGGCGCCGCGACGGCAGGGTCCGGCGGGCTCGCGGGCGTTCTGGGCGGAGGCGTCGCGGTCAAGGCCGCGGCCATGGTCACGGCTGCGAGCGTCGCCGGCGGAGTCGGCGTCGTCGGCGCCGCAGAGGTCGGGCCGAAGAAGGACCGGAAGACACCCGTCAGAGCCGAGGCGCGCGGAGAGCGCCTCGGTCAGGTCGCTCCGCGAGGTGTGGTCGTTCCCGGAAACGGTGTCGCCGTCGGGAAGCTCGACAGGTCCGACCTGCCCGGTAAGCGGAACGGTCGAGCGGTGGCGGGACAGCGAGCGGCGAAGGCGCCGGGCCCGACGAAGAAGCTCGACCCGCGCTCGCGCTCCGCGAAGTCGCTCCCGAGCGAACGGGGAGCGAAGGCGCGCATCCCGCGCGCTACGCCGGCGACTCCACTCGTCCGAGGCTCCGCGGCGCTCCGAAGTCCCAGAGCGGCTGCGGCACCGAGATCGAGCCGCCCTCGTCCTGGAAGTTCTCCATCAGCGCGATCATCGCGCGCGCCGTGACGGCCGTGCCGTTGAGCGTGTGCACCGGCTCGAGGTTCCCGTCGCCTCTGCGGTGTCGCACCTCGAGCCGTCGGGCCTGGTAGTCGGTCGTGTTCGACGTCGAGGTGATCTCGCGCCAGCGCTCCTGGCCCGGGAACCACGCCTCGATGTCGTACTTCTTCGCGGCCGAGGCGCCGAGGTCGCCCGCCGCGATGTTGACCACGCGGTAGGGGACCTCGAGCTCCTGCACGAGCTCCTCCTCGATCGAGAGCAGCCGCTCGTGCTCGTCCCGCGACGCCTCCGGCCTCGTGAAGACGAACATCTCGACCTTGTCGAACTGGTGCACGCGGAACATCCCGCGCGTGTCCTTGCCTGCGGCGCCGGCTTCGCGGCGGAAGCACGTCGAGTAGCCCGCATAGCGGAGCGGGAGGTCGCCCGAGTCGAGGATCTCGCCCGTGTGCAGCGCGGCGAGCGACACCTCCGAGGTCCCGACGAGGTACAGGTCGTCGCGCTCGACGGCGTAGATGTTCACCGCGTCGGTCGGGAAGAAGCCGGTGCCGTACATCGCCTCCTCGCGCACGAGCACGGGCGGGAGGACCGGCACGAACCCCTTCTGGACGAGCCGGTCGAGCGCGAAGCGGTAGAGGGCGAGCTCGAGCAGCGCCACGTCGCCCATCCGGTACACGAACCGCGAGCCCGACACGCGCGCGGCGCGCTCGAGGTCGATCCAGCCGTTCGCCCGCGCGAGGTCGACGTGGTCGGAGACGGGGAAGTCGAACGACGGCGGCTCCCCGACGCGGCGGATCTCGACCGCGTCCTCCTCCGCGAACCCGTCGGGGGCGGACACGTCCGGAGGGTTCGGGACGCGGTCGAGCTGCGTCCGCCGCGTGCGTTCGGCCTCGGCGAGCTCGTCCTCGAGGAGCTTCAGGTCCTCCTTGACACGGAGGAGCGCCTCGCGCTCCTCGGAGCTCGGCTTCCCCTTGAGCTTGGTCTGCGAGCGCAGCTCGTCGACTCGCGGCACGAGCGCGAGCCAGCGCGCGTCGGCCTCCATCAGCTCGTCGAACGCGCGTGTCGCGGCGTCGCCCTTGCGGGCGAGCGCGGCGCGGAATGTGTCCGGCTCGGCGCGGGCCGCCTTGAGATCGATCACGAGGGTGAGTCTAAGAGCTTCTAGCCACCGGACACGTACGCGGCCACGTCCGCGATCTGCTGCTCCGTGAGCGTGCCCGAGAACGACGGCATCGCGCCCTGCCCGTTGGTGACGCGATCGACTGCGAGCTCGAAGCTCGGCTGCGAGTCGTCGAGGTTGGGCCCGATCGTCCCACTCGTTCCGGCGTCCGCGAACGTGTGGCAGGCGCCGCATCCTCCCGTGCCGAGGAAGATCTCCTTGCCGGCCACCGGATCGCCTTCCGTCGCTCCGCCGTCGGTCGTCTCGGTCTCGGTCGTCTCCGTCTCGGTCTCGGTCGTTTCGGTCTCGGTCGTCTCGGTCTCGGTCGTGGTGATCTCGCCGGTCGTCGTGTCCGGCTCCGGGGAGACCTCCTCCTCGCCACCGCAGGCGGCGACGCCGAGGACGAACACGAGAGCTGCGACTGCGAGTGCGATCCGACGCATCGAGACTCCGATCCTAGCCGGCTCGTTCTTTCGTCGCATCGGCTACCCGTCGGCTTCGGCAGCGAAACGTTTCGGGCCGGTTGAGACCGTGCGACCCCGGCCGGGTCCCGTACGATCTCCCGGATGATCGTCGAGCGCAGCCTTCATCCCACCTGGCTCTCGAACGCGTACGTCCTCGCTGCCGACGACGGCGGCGAGGCCGTCTTCGTCGACAGCGGAGCGCCGCTCGAGCCGCTCCACGAGGCCGTCGAGCGACACCGGCTTCGGCCGACTCACCTGCTCTTGACGCACGGCCATGCCGACCACGTCGCCGGCAACGACGAGCTGGTCGAGCGCTACGGCGTCGAGATCGTCACCGGAGCGCTCGAGACCGGCGACCTCCGGATCGAGGCGCTGGCCACGCCGGGTCACTCGGACGACGGCGTCTCGTTCGTCGTCGGTGACATCTGCTTCACCGGCGACACGCTCTTCAAGGACGCGGTGGGGGGCGGCCCGGCTGCGGAGATGCGGCGGTCGGTCATGGACGTGCTCATGGCGCTGCCGGACGAGACCCGCGTGCTCCCCGGCCACACCGACGAGACGACGATCGGGCGCGAGTGGGAGGAGAACCCGTTCATCCGGTTCTGGCGCGGACTCGAGGGAGAGGACGGGCGCATCTGCCGCGTGCACGGCGAGGAGGCGACGCTCGTCGTCTGGTCGCCTGACTACGACGGGAAAGGGAAGGCGCTCGTCCGTTTCAACGGCGGCGACGAGGCGATCGTCGGCGCGTCGCGCATCGAAGGCCTCTAGCGCGTGCCGGTGAGGCTCCACCGCTGCCGCTGGACGTGGTACCGCTTCCGCCACCCCTGCTGGACGGTGCAGGAGGCGCTCGACGACGAGGGGGTCGAGTACGAGATCGTCGCCGCGCCGACGTTTCCGCGCGGCCGCCGCACGGAGGTCATCGAGCACACCGGCCAGCACTTCCTGCCCGCGATCGAGTTCGAGGACGGCGCCTGGTACCGCGAGGACTCGACGGCGATGGCGACCGCGATCCGCGCCGGCCGGCTGCACGAAAAGCACGGCCTGGGCGAGACCCCGCCGCCGAGCTCCGCCTGACGCAGTCGGGATGATACCCCTAAGGGGTATCATCGACTCATGCCGGCGATCACGGCGCCACCGGGCGAGCGCGCTCGCGTCGACCTCGTTCTCGAAGGGATGACCTGCGCGTCGTGCGCGGCGCGGATCGAGCGCGGGCTCGGGAAGCTGGACGGCGTCGACGCCTCGGTCAACTACGCGACGGAGCGGGCAGCGGTCACGTACGACCCTTCGCGCCTCGAGGTCGGCGACCTCGTCCAGGCGGTCGCCGCCGCCGGGTACCAGGCGCACCCGCTCGACGATGCCTCGGAACGCGAGGACCGCGTCGGGGCGCTCCGCCTCCGGGTGCTCGTCGCGGCGGTCCTCTCGGCTCCACTCGCCCTGCTCGCGATGCTCGCGCCGCTCCAGTTCGACGGCTGGGAGTGGCTCGCGCTCGCGCTCGCGACGCCGGTCGTCCTCTGGGCCGGCGCCGGATTCCATCGCGCGGCTCTCCGGAGCGCGCGCCACCGCGCTGCGACGATGGACACGCTCGTCTCGCTCGGGACGCTCGCCGCTTACGGCTGGTCGGCGGTCGTCCTTCTCTTCTCGCTCGATGCGTTCACCTACTTCGAGGTCGCTGCGGTCATCACGACGCTGATCCTGCTCGGGCGCTTTCTCGAGGCGCGCGCGAAGCGCCGCTCCGGCGCCGCCGTCCGGGCGCTGCTCGAGGTCGGCGCGAAGGAGGCGCGCGTTCGTCGCGACGGCGCCGAGCTCGCGGTGCCCGTCGAGCAGCTCGTCGTCGGAGACGTCTTCGTCGTGCGTCCGGGCGAGAAGATCGCGACCGACGGCCTCGTCGTCGAAGGCGCCTCGGCGATCGACCAGTCGCTTCTCACCGGAGAGCCCGTGCCCGTCGAGGTCGGCCCTGGGTCGAAGGTGGCCGGAGGGACGATCAACACGCACGGGCTGCTTGCCGTCCGCGCCGCGAGAGTCGGCGAAGAGACGGCGCTGGCGCAGATCGCGCGGCTCGTCGCCCAGGCGCAGTCGGGCAAGGCGCCGATCCAGCGCCTCGTCGACCGCGTCGCAGGCGTGTTCGTCCCGATCGTCCTCGTGCTCGCACTGGCGACCCTCGCCGGCTGGCTGCTCACCACCGGTGACGCGGGCGACGCGTTCACGGCCGCAGTCGCGGTGCTGATCATCGCCTGCCCCTGCGCACTCGGTCTTGCGACGCCCACCGCGCTGATGGTCGGGACCGGCCGCGGCGCCCAGCTCGGCATCCTCATCAAGGGCCCCGAGACGCTGGAGTCGACGCGACGGATCACGACGGTCGTCCTCGACAAGACCGGCACCGTGACCGAGGGCCGGATGGAGCTCGTCGAGGTGAGACCGCGCGACGGCGAGACGCGCGAGGAGGCGCTTCGCCTGGCCGGCGCCGTCGAGGCCGCCTCCGAGCACCCGATCGGCGCGGCGATCGCGCGAGCCGCGCGCGGCGAGCTGGGAGAGCTGCCGCCCGTGGCCGACTTCAGGAACGTTCCCGGCGCCGGAGTGACCGGGCTCGTGGACGGGCATCGGGTGGAGGTCGCTCGGCTGGACGGCGCGATCACGGTCTCCTGGGACGCGGAGCCGCGCGCGACGCTCGTCGTCCGAGACGCCGTCAAGCCGACGAGCTCAGCGGCGGTCGAGCAGCTGAAGCGCCTCGGGCTCCGTCCGCTTCTCCTCACCGGCGACGGTCGCGAGGCCGCGGAGCGAGTCGCCGGCGCGGTGGGGATCGAGGACGTCCTCTCCGAGGTGCTCCCCGCCCACAAGGTCGCGGAGGTGCGGCGTCTCCAGGAGCGGGGTCACGTCGTCGCCGTCGTCGGCGACGGGATCAACGACGCTCCCGCGCTCGCCCAGGCCGACCTCGGCATGGCCATCGGCACCGGCACCGACGTCGCGATCGAGGCAGCCGACGTCACCCTCGTCTCGGGCGACCTGCGCGCCGCCGCCGACGCGGTCGCGCTCGCGCGGCGGACGCTCCGGACGATCCGCGGGAACCTCTTCTGGGCGTTCGCCTACAACGTCGCCGCGATCCCGCTCGCGATGGCGGGACTGCTCGACCCGATCGTCGCGGCGGCGGCGATGGCGTTCTCGAGCGTCTTCGTGGTCACGAACTCGCTCCGCCTCCGCCGCTTCCACTCTCCACGCGAAGGAGTCGCCCCATGAGCCAGCCGGCAGCCGCGCACGGCTACGCGGCCGACAAGGACGCGCTCGTGAAGCGCCTCCACCGCATCGAGGGCCAGGTGCGCGGGATAGAGCGCATGATCGAGGAGGACCGGTACTGCATCGACGTCCTGACCCAGATCTCCGCCGCCACCACCGCGCTCGAGAGCCTCGCGTTCGTCGTCCTCGACGACCACGTGAACCACTGCGTCGCCGGCGCGCTCGCGTCCGGGGACGCGGCCGCCGCCGAGGAGAAGAGCCGCGAGCTCCTCGACGCCGTGCACCGTTTCGCCCGGGCGCGCTAGCGGGATTCCGCGGCGAGTCGTGCGCCGAGGAGCACGAGGACGGCTCCGGTGAGCGCGTCGAGCGCTGCGTCGGCTGAGGAGTAGAGTGTTGAGCGCCGCCTTCGTTGCGCGCTTCTCATGAGGCCTGTCTTTTCGTAGCGGGGCATCCGGCCCGGAAGGGGTCCGCATGACGAGCACGATTGCTGTTATCCGCCATCGCGTTGCCGACTTCGACACCTGGAAGCAGGTCTACGACGGCTTCGCTCCGATTCAAGCCGAGCACGGCGTTCACGCCCACCAGGTGTTGCGCTCGACCGAGAATCCCAACGACCTCATCGTCACGCACACGTTCGACTCACGCGAGGCAGCGCGCGCATTCTTCGCAACGTCCGAGTTGAAAGACGCAATGAGCCAGGCAGGCGTCGATGCCGCTTCTGTCGAGATTTCCTACTTCGACGAGGTCGAAGCCGGCGCGCTGGTTGGCGTCTAGCCATATCGACGAGCCGGCCCGCGTTCCGTTGCGGGCGCGGTCCGGCTCACTACTGACCTCGGGACGAGACCCTCGGTCGGCAGCCTCGAATCGACCTGAGGCGAAGCCTTACCCCGGCATCGCGCTGCGCAACGCGTAACGCAGGAAGACGTGCTGCTCGTGTCGCCGCAGCGAGACGAGCCGGGCGCGCAGCCCTGGAGGCATCAGATCCGCGTCCTCCGCGAGGCCGTAGCGGCTCGGATGGCCGCGGTCGCCGGCGAGAAGCGGCGAGACGGTGAGGAAGAGCTCGTCGACGAGGCCGTGCAAGAGCAGGTCGCCGTGCGTGTGGGGGCCGGCCTCGCACAGGATGGAGCCGTGCCCGCGCTCGCGAAGCGCGGCGACCACACGGCTCACGTCGATGACGGTCTCCGAGCCGAGCGTCACGACGGCCGCGCGGGCGGGCAGCCGGCCTTCGAGCTCCACCGCGCCGGCGTCGCTCGTCAGGACGAGCGCGCCGGCGGCGAGCGCGGGGTGCTCCGGGTCGATGGAGCCGCGCCCGGTCAGGATCGCGACCTGCGGCCTTTCCGTCTTTCCGAGCCGCGACCGCAGCTCGGCGAACGCGTCCGCCGCCGGCGGAAAGACCTTCTCCGGGAGCCAGGTGCCTTTCGGCGAGGACGCGAGCGTGCCCGCGCCGATCAGCACCGCGTCGGCGAACGCGCGCAGCAGCCCCATCACGAAGCGGTCGCCCTCGCTGTCGTCGGCGACGAGGGCATTCGACCGCGGGACGGACGGGATCGCCACGATCCCGTCGATCGTCGAGACGAAGTTCGAGTAGAGGACGGGCTCGCGGAAGCCGATCGGGCCGCCGTAGAGCTGCTCGAGCTCTGCCGGGAGCTCGACAACCGGTAGCCCCTCGATCTCGTAGTACGCCGCGATCGGCTCCATCTACTCGACCACGAGGCCTTCGATCCCAGGCTCCGGCGGCGGCAGCTGCGGGTCGATCCGCTCCAGCGCGTCGACGAGGAGCCGGGCGGACGCGACCGCCTTCACCCAGTTCCGGTCCGCGGGGACGACGTACCAGGGCGCCCACGCGGTCGAGGTCTCGGTGATCGCCTCCTCGTAGGCCGCGACGTACTCGTCGAAGCGCTTCCGCACCTCGAGGTCGTCGCGCCGGAACTTCCAGCGCTTCTCCGCGTTGTCGATGCGCGCCTGGAGGCGCTCGCGCTGCTCCTCCTTCGAGACGTTGAGGAAGACCTTGACGATCGTCGTGCCCTCGTCCGTGAGCATGCGCTCCCACTCGCGGATGTGGCCGGGACGACGGCGCCAGACCTCCTTCGGCGCGAGCTCGTGCATGCGAACGGCGATGACGTCCTCGTAGTGCGAGCGGTTGAAGACGCCGAGCTCGCCGCGCATGGGGAGCTGCGCATGCACGCGCCAGAGGTAGTCGTGCGCGAGCTCCGTCCCCGACGGCGCCTGGAAGGACACGACACGACAGCCCTGCGGGCTCACGTCCTTCAGGACGGAGCGCACGACGCCGTCCTTGCCCGACGCGTCGAGGCCCTGGAGGATGAACAGCAGGCTCCTTCGGCCCTCCGCATAGAGCCGGCGCTGGAGGATGTCCAGACGCTCGCCGAGCTCGTCGAGAAGCTCCTTTGCCTCCTTCTTCCCGAGCCCGAGCGTGTCGTCCGGGTCGCGCTCGGCGATCCGGGCCGCCTCACCGGGCTCGACGCGTAGCGCCTCGATCATCGCTCTACCGCGCCTCGGCG
>Ga0299907_10003420_pt1 | contig 10144 bp, 12 predicted proteins | sample RVTome_16_FD_198680 | JGI IMG/M metagenome (GOLD analysis project Ga0299907, IMG submission 198680) | Soil microbial communities from uranium-contaminated site in the Upper Colorado River Basin, Wyoming, United States - RVT152D67 (version 2) ... | reverse complement strand
ACCTGCCCGGCATGTGCCGATCCGGACCGGCCACCGAGGATCGTCGAATACGACCAGACCTGTCGCCCGGGGGGCAACGTGGAGCGTGCCGCAGCTTCCTGACCAGATCCGATGGGCCATCCTGGCCCATGCCGAGAATTGCGCCCCGGACGAGTGCTGTGGTCTCCTTGCCATGGACGGTGAGGGGCGTTTCCGTTTTGCCTACCCGCTGAGCAACGCCGACCCATCGCCGGTCTCCTACACGATCGAGCCCGGGGAGCACTTCCGGGCGATGCGACACGCCGAGTCGATGGGCTGGGAGATCGCCGGGGTGTTCCACTCCCACCCCGGTGGCACGGCGATGCCGTCGATGATCGACGTGCAGAGCGCCCTGGAGCCGGACTGGATCTACCTGATCGCCGCCCCGGGGGAGATCAGGGGCTATTACCTACGAGCAGGTGCCATCGAGGAGATCGCTCTCGAGTGAGGGTCAGACCCACACGGTGACGATCAGCGCCACGATGATGTAGGCGATGATGGCGTTGAGCCCGTTGATCAACCAGTACGAAGAGCCCTTCTGCTCGTAGATCTGGCTCACCAGCGCACTCACCGCCCCAAAGCCCACGCCGAGGGCAGCGCCCAAGGCGACCCCGTCGACCACCTCGGTGGCCCCGATTCCGCGTGCGATCAGGGCGATGACGATGGTCGTCACGAAATAACCGACGAGGGTCGGGCCGAACAACGACGCCAGCGGCGGACCTTCTGTGGTCATGTCCACCTTGGACGCCTTCTGCCATGCCTTGCTGAGTGGCGGCACCGAATACCAGATGGCGCTGAAGGCGAACCACGCGATCGTCGCCACCACGATGGCAAGCCAGTTCAACTCACCAAAGAAATCGAAGATCATTCCGTCCTCCTGATTGGGGCCGATCAGCCGATCAAAGTACCGGTCAAGTCGAGGAGCGCCAAGCACCGGCGCTCAGAGATCGATGGCCCGGTTCACCCACACCGAGGTGACCTCCATCCCAACTCTCTGGTAGAGACCGAGCGCTCCGGTCCGGGAATCCGTAGAGAGCTCCGACCGGGTGGCTCCATGTTCCCGGGCCCGGGCAAAAGCATCGGCGAGGATGGCCTGGCCGAGCCCGAGACCCCTCTGGTCCTTGCGAACGGCCACCTTCTCCACGAAGCCGACCTTGTCTGCGAGCAGGATCAGCGCCGCACCGACCACCTCGGCGTTCCCATCCGTCACGACGCGGAGGTTCCATGGCTCGAACCCGGGTCTGTGAATCACCTGAGCCGAGAAATCCTCGAAGCTCTGCCGATCACGGACCGCCCATTCCAGAAAGGCGTCCTCGATGACAGTCCAGGTGGCACGATGATCCGCTTCCTCCGCGGTCCTGATGGTGTACCCGGGAGGGAGCGGCCCCGCTTGGATGACCTCGCCTTCGGGGAGGGCGAGCGCCCAGCTGGTCCAGCGGACCCGGTACCCGAGGCGCTCGAGAAGCCGGTCACCAGGCGAGCCCTTCGGCACCGGCATCCCGATCACCTGCAGGCCGCGAGCTCGAGCCTGCTCCTGCATCCAGTTGGCCAGGAAGGTGCCGATTCCTCGCCCGCGGTAGGCGGGATCGACGGCGGCGTCGCCCCGGTCGCCCCCGGAGAGCTCGGCGTAGGCGACCAGCCGGTCGCCATCGAAGGCCCCGATGGTGCTGGCGGCAACGTCGTAGCTGGGACGTTGCCAGTCGCTGACGATGTCAGCCTCCTCGATCACGACTTCGCCCACGTCCTCCAACTGCCCTGCCGCAATCACGGTCGCCACCGCACTCTCGTCACCGGGAGCCATCGGACGAGTGGCCAGGCCGTGTGGGAGTGTCATGCGGGTATTGAAGCCGAATGCCCGGAGGGTGGCCGGCCCCTCGGTCGCGGTTACCCCGAGTCGCCGACCAGACCCAGCTCGTGGCGGAACAGATACCGGTCGGCCAGATAGTTGAGGATGCGACGGGCATCGGAGAAGCGATCGGCCACGGTGCGCAGAAAAGTCGGGCCGGTGGAGATCGTCCCATTGGATTCATCCACAGAACGCCGATACCAAGCGGCCCCGGCTACCTCGATGAAATGCAGCGCCTGATCCTCGGCGAGGGCCTCGGCGGGAGCGAGCACTGCCGATTGGGCCAGCCACTCTCGCTGCGCCGGCGTATAAGGGTGCCGGGCAGTGTGGTCGGGCAGGATCCCGCTCAGGAACAGGGCCACATCCCCGAGCCGTCGATATCCCCCCGGCCTCTCCGCCGGTGGCAGCAGCTCTACCATTTCGGCGAGGGCAACGGGATCGAGCTCGCTGAATCGCCGTCGTCGGATGCCATCGCGGGTCTGGACGACGAAGCTCCCGCTCGCCACCGACGTGAATGAGTTGAGGAATTCGATCAGGAAATACCGACGCGCCCCGTCTTCGAGAAAATGCCGCAGTGGCTCGACGTCGAAGACGGGAAGACGTTTCCCGGGCGCTGCCCATTCCGCGACGTAACTCGCATCGTGGAGATCACTTGCGGATCTGTTGACGAGAGCAGCAAAGGCGAGGAAGGAGGACGCCCCCGGTTCCGCCAGTTCGCTAGAGCTGTCGAAGATCGTGTCGAAGAGGCGGCGAGATGCCAGGAGCTCGTCTATCACCTCGGGGCGTCCCAGCATTCGCTGCTTCAACGCCGCCCCGCCGGTCTCGGCGGTCTGTGCCAGCAGCTCGAAGTCCCGTTGGCTGAGATGCTCCAGATAGAGCAGTGGATAGTTCAAATCGCACCCGGTCCATCTTCCGGTCCGGGCCGGTTGGCCCGAACCAACAGGTTCATGTCACCTTATGAATCGGCAGCGCCAACGGGTGGGATCAACGGGTCGATCGACCCATCCGTCTAGACCGCAGCAAACCAGCCCATGGCCCCTCGTTCTGCCAGCCAATGCTGGTGTGGATGGAACATGTAGCGCCCGACGGTGGGCAACGTGAACTCGACGATCGCCCGTTGGCCCATGCCAAGGACGAGTGTGTCTTCGCGGGAGGACGGTCGTGCCCCCATTCCCGCCGGATACACGTCGAAGGTCTCGGCATGGAGATGGAACGAAGCGAGCGGCTCGTGCTCCAACATGTTGACCAGATAGAGCCGAACCGGTTCACCGACTGGCACTTTGATCGGATGGTGGTGATAGAAGCCGGCCACCCCGTTCCAGGTCACGATGCCATTGCGGCCGATCCGGTCGTCGGAGAACCCGGATAGGACGAGAGCGACCTCGGTGGCCGGTGGCCGACCCCCGGGCGGGTCCACGATCAACATGCCATAGAGACCACGTGCGATGTGATCTGCGAGTGGGCCGGTGTGACAATGATAGGGATGAAGCCCGGCCGGGCCGGCCGCGATCTCGTAGGTCGTCTCGCCGCCGGGGGGAACGGGCTCCCATCCATCATGTTCGGGTCGATGCGCCCCATGGAAATGGATGTTGTGCGGGTGGCCGGTGCGGTTCTCGACGTGGATCCGCAACAGGTCGCCTTCGGTGGCCCGCAGGATCGGTGCCGGTACCGTCCCGTTGTAGGTCCAGGCCTCGAAATGTGCACCGGCGCCCACCTCGATGAGGCGCTCCTCGACTGTGATCTCGATGTCCCGGACAGAGCCCGGAGACAAGTCGTCGGGTTGCGAGGGGAAGGTGTGCACATCGAGCGCATCCGATCCCAGGGCTGTCGGCGGGGAGTGGATGTCACCGTAGAGATCGGGAGCGCCCTGCTCGTGCATCGTGGAATGGCCCACCAGGCCGGGGTTGGTGTAATCGGTCTCGGTGGCCTGATCCTGATGCTGGACGGTGTGGCCGAGCACCGAACCGCCGAGGAAGACCGCGCCACCAAAGCCCGCCTTCCTCAGCAGGTCGCGTCGGGAGAGCCCTCCTCCTGTCGACTCAGACGATCCCACCGATGACCATCCCGAGACCCAAGAACAGCGCATACACGGCCAAGCCCCCGGCGACGAACACCCAGCGCTGCCAGGCAGGGATCGTGCTCTTGCCGAAGATGTAATAGGCCACCACACCGAGGAAGGGAATTACCAGGATCGCCACCATCCATGCGATCACCTTCGCGCGGCTCAGGTCTTCCCGCCTCGAAAGGTCCCAAAGCGCCAGGACCACCCAGGAGGTGTAGAGGACCAGGGGCAGGACGTAGGCATAGAGCCCGAAGAACACCCCTGCGGCCGAGGCGAAGCTCACACCCATGATGTTGATTCCTTTCTGCTGGGTGACTTCCAAATCCGAAGGCATCGCCGGGATGCCAATGCTGTAGATGTCTGGCTCTGATGCGGCGAACACGTCGACTGCCGGCGTGACCGGCGCCCTGGCGCCTTCTGGCATGTTCGGCTGCGGCGCTGGGTCGGGCAGGGAGGCGATGTCGACGTGGGGTTGGAGATCGACCCCACTCTCGAAGAGACGGCCGAGTTGTGCCGTAGTCGACCCGATCTCGAACAGTGCAGGCAACCGGAGCCCCTCACATGGCTGCTTGATCTCCAGGGCCGCGGGCAGGGTCGTCGAGAACTCGTTGTCCTCGAAGCAATTCCCTGACGTCGCCGGCCCTCCCAAGGTCAGGTCGGCGAGACCCGATCCCTCCACGACGTTCTCGACGACCTGATGGTCATAGGAGATGTAGAAGTTGGCGTCGAGCATGGGGAAGACGGCGATCCCGCTCTGCGGGTGGTTGACCACCCGGTTCCTCGCCACATAGGAGTCGCCGCCCCCGGCGAGAAGGATGCCGTTCCCTTGCGCCCCCCACTCGAAGGCGAGAGCAGGAGCGTCGATGTTCCCATTGTCGTGCACCAGGTTGCCGACCACCGTCACATTGTGAAAGGGCGGCAGCAATTCGCCGTCCAGCGTGTTGGGAGCGATCCCGGCGACGTTGTGGCGGAATATCGAGTTGACGATGTAGAGGTCGGAGGAGGCGTTGGTCCCCGAGTAGCCGAGCCCGTTCCACTCCGAGATCGAGTCGGTGATGGTGGCCTGGCAAGGGTCGCACTGCCCGATGTAGAAGCCGGCGTCCGGTGACCCTGAGGCGTACGAGTGCTCGAACAGGCCGTCGCTGGAGTCGAAGGCGTATATCCCGTAGACGGCGTTGTTGACCGCTGTCAGATACGACCCGCGGTATCCACGGACACCGCTCCAGAAGAAGCCGTTGGATGTGTTGTTGATGGCCGTCATGTTCTCCACCGCAACCCCGTCGGCGTAGAGGACGCTCACGCCGTTGGGCCGCTGGAACTCGCCGTCGATCACCACCTCGTTGCGATCGACCCCGCGCAGAGTCAGGCCGGGTGTGGTCACCTCGACCTGCTCGCGATAGGTCCCGCGGTCGATGAGGATCAGGTCTCCAGGAGTGGCGGAGTCCACCGCCGCCTGAATCGTCGGGTAGGCCTGAGGAACGTGTCTCGTCTCTCCCGACCAGTCGGACGGTGATTCAGTCGCCGGGTCTCCCAGGGCGGCGGGCGATGGCTCGCCCTCCGGGGGCCCGGCGCATCCCACGAAGCTCAAGGCGGTTCCCGCTATCAGCAGGAGCCAGCCCTTCCTCATTCGTCGGGAGGCCCGACGACGAGGGTGCCGGCCATCCCGTCTCCTTCGGCATTGCCATGGAACGTGCAGAAGAAGACGTACTCCCCTGCCTCGTCGAATGTGAGCACCGCCTCCTCACCTTCGAGTTGCTCGAGACTGCCGAACACGTCCTCTGTCGACCAGGAGCCGTCGGCAGCGACTGCGTTGTGGGGGTTCCGACCGGCCCCGACAAACGTGACCGTCCCGCCGACGGGAACGCTGACCTCGGTGAACTCGTACCGGTTGTCGAACATCTGAACGACGACGTCCTCCCCGGACGTCGACTCGCCATCGTCCCCGCCTCCGCAGGCCGCGACCAGCAGCAAGCCGAGCAGGACACGAGCCATGCGCTTCATGCCTGCTTCTCCCCTCGTCCGAACAACCCGGTGAACCAGCTCCAAAAAGAGGCGAAGAAGAGCGATATGCCTTTCACTTCCCCCGCCTCGATGGTCGACGCTTCGGACGCGGTCTCGGCTCCCAGCTTGCCTTCGAGACACTGGACGAACTCGCCGATCAGGCGCTTCGACATCTCATTGATGAGCCCGGTGCGGCCGAATTGGGCGACCGGGCCTGAGAGGTTGACATCGGCGTCGATCCCGACCTTCGACCCTGTGCCCTCGGGGGCGATCTGATACGAGACCTTCACCTGGCCCCTGGAGCCGCCGCTGCGGTCGACCCCCTTCCCGTCGATCACCGCGCTCCTCGACCCGGGGTCAGGGCTCACCGTCGCCTTCCCCTCGAAGGACGCCGCCATAGGCCCCAGTTTCACCGAGAGCTTCCCTTCATAGGAGCCATCGTCAGACCGGCCGAGCAACTCGGCACCGGGCAGGCACTGCGCCACCGACGGGATGTCCTGGAAGAAATCCCACACCCGGTCGGGCGGACGACCCACGGTGAATTCATGTTCGATCTTCATGATCCTCCTGCGGCGTGAAGCGGGGCAGACGGTAGTGAACGGCGGCGCCGTATCCCTAACGATGCTCCGTTTCGCCGGCGAGGAGGTCGAGAGCGTGCGGCACGAGGGAGAGTATGGCCTCCAGGCCTTCGACCGATCCCTTCGTGGACCCGGGCAGATTGACCACGAGCGAAGAACCAATCGAGCCGGCCTTGGCCCTCGATAGCGCCGCCATCGGGGTTGATTGGAGACCCCTCGACATCATCAAGTGGGTCAATCCTGGCGCCTCTCGCTCCAATACCAGCGCCGTCGCCTCGGGGGTCACGTCCCGTGGACCCAAGCCAGTGCCGCCGGTGGTGAGCACCAAGCGAGCCACGGCGGAGGCCGCATGAATCGCCGAGACTATGGCCTTCTCCTCGTCAGGGACCACGGTGCGTCCCACCCGGTAGCCGGCGTCCGACAACATCTGAGCAAGGGTGTCGCCAGACAGATCCTCCCGAACCCCGGCGGCGACACCGTCACTCACCGTGATCACGTGGGCGATTGTCGGCGTCAACCCCACAGAGCCGGATTGACCGACACTCCGCCGCGAAGCACCAGTTGCTCGAAGAGAAGGACCACGACCAGGGTCGCCCCCAGGCCCCACGGCCACGGGGTCTCCCGCTGCTCCTCGGGCCCATAGACGGTCGTGGTCCCGTGCGCCGCCGCGAGCGTCGCCAGGAATATGACCGCGGTCAATGGAAGAGTCGGCACCACCCCGCTCCCGGCGTCGGGGACGAAGAACGGGATAGCGAGGAATACCGCGGCGATGGCGGGCACGAGCGCGATCCAGAATGCGAATGTGACGCGTTTTCTCTCGTTTGAGATCAGCTTGTGGTGAGGGGCGAAGGCCAGGAAAGCAGCAGCCGCCGAGAGCGCCATCAACACAAGGCCGATCGCGCCCGCCGCCGCCAGCACGTACTCGAGGCCGGCCGGCGCGTCGAGGGCCCGATAGGCGAGTGCGAGCTGGCTGTCGGCGTCGAAGGGGACCAGGACGGCCTGGATGAAGGCCTGGCGGAGAAGATGGAGGACCATCCACAGCAGCGTGAGACGGGCGACCCCGTGACCACGTGCCGTCGGATACGAGAAGAGGGTCAGGAAGCCCAGGATCAGGCAGAGGAGAAAACCGCCGGCCCAGACCAGGTCTGAGGTGACGCCGCTGATTTCGACCCGGTTGTTGTGGATGACGGCGTTCCCGCCGAGAATCAAAGCCAGGATGCCATCTCCGAGGTCATCGATGAACTGAGCGATCACGATCCCCAGCGTCGACCCCAGAGCCGAAGCCACCACGAGGGGAGGGCCGACTCTCCTGATGGTCTCGGTCGCCAGAGGCCCCGCTACGGTTACTTCGCTAGTCACGAACGGTCATCCTAAGACGAGGGTTGCCTTCATCACCTGATAGGTGATCGGCAGGTGAATGCAGCTTCTAAATGGCGACGATCAGAGTCCCCGCGGCCCAGATCACGAGCAGTCCGATCGAGACGAAAAGGACGGGCGCGGTCCGTCGCCAATTGATGGCTGACCAGATCGCGATCGCCACCAAACCTGCCGCCATGATCATGCTCCACCACGCCGGGACCAGGCCGGCGACGGCGCCGCCGATTATCAGGACGGCCACCACCGCCAGAAACCCACCGGCCACCAAGGCGTAGAGGACCTGCCTCGGGCTCGGTTCGCTCATATCAATCCCGCCGCCTCACCGACACGGTGGTACCACTGGCCGAGCGAGTCGATCGTCTCATGGGCGTTCAGTCCGCTCGGGTTGGGAACGACCCACAGTTGGGCACCACCCAGGGTCTCTGGTTGCATTCCCAGGACGGCGAGCGGCCGTTCAAAGGCGGTCCGGTACGCGGTCAGCCCGGCGACCGCCACCACGCGCGGCTTCACCTCGGCGACGACGATTCGGAGCTGGCCAGCCCCCTCCCGCAGCTCGGATGCACCCAATTCGGAAGCCCGCATTGTCGCCCTTCGCACGAGATTCGTGATCCCGATCCCCCTCCTCTCCAGGCGCTCCTTTTCCTCGGGGCTCATTCCCGCAGCTCTGTCGATAGTCCAGTCGATCAGCCCGGCGCGGCGTAGCGCCGGGTAGAAACGGTTGGAGGGGTGGCAGAAGTGAGTGTTCGTCGCTGCCGTCCACAACCCGGGGTTTATGCCGACGAAGAGCAAACGAACATGAGGGCCGAGCAGGTCGTCGACGGTCTTGCCCGCGAAAGCGGCCAGTTGCTCCCTGGTGAAACCCATCGGGGGAAGAAGCCCTCAGCCCGCCGGGAGCCAGGGAGGAGGGGGAGCGTCGATTCGAGCCAGCTTGGAGGAAACCGGGCCGAAGCGCTCGAAGTCGTGTTCCTGCCACGACCGCCAAGCCTCGGTGATCTCCTCCTTGCTCCGGGCAACGAAGTTCCACCACATCTCGATCGGCTCCCCCAGTGGCTCGCCCCCAAGGACCAAGAATCGGGCCTCATCCCCGGCCACTTCCATTGGGAGGGTTTGCGTGCCAACAGGCACTAATGCAAGCCATCCCGGCTCGACGATGGCCTCTTCCACCTTCAGTGTGTGATCGATCGGGATGACGGCGTACTCGAACCCGGCGTCGGCGGGGATCTCGATCCGTCGCCCGTGCAGCGTCACGTCGAGGCCCACCGTGCCCCAGTCGACCTCGGCCGGCGATCGACGCCCGTCGAGCTCCCCGATCATCACCTGCACTTCCGCGGCAGGAAAGTCCGCCACCGGGAGATCCGGGATGTGCTCGAACCTGGAGCTTCCGTGTCTGGTCGCCTCGGGCTGGGCCAACCACATCTGAACGCCGTGGATCCCGTCCGTGGTCCCCAGCTCGGCGTGTGCGATCCCATTGCCTGCCGACATCAGGTTCAGCTGCCCGGGCCTGATCGACTGCTCGCTGCCCAGAGAGTCGGTGTGCAACGCCTCTCCCTCCAGCAGCCAGGTGACAGTGGCCAAGCCGGTGTGGGGATGGGGGCCAACCTCGAGTGGATGGGGATCATCGAAATCGGGGGGGAGGATGAGGTCGACGAAGCACCAGGGACCAACGGTTCTTCGTCCCTTGGTGGGGAGCACCCTGCTGATGGGCACGCCGCCAACCGTGGTCGAACGGCCCTCGCGGACGTTGATGCGAGCGAGGGGGCCCTGGTGGACCGAGGCGTCGGCGGGTTGAACCGGTCCGCTCAATGGCTCTCACCGGATCGGGGAGCCGAGCTACTTCTTCTGGCTCTGGTAGTAGGGGTCTTCACCGGACGCATGATCGGTGACGTCGACGACCTGGGTCAGGGTGGGTATCGACTCGAGCAGGATTCGCTCGATCCCCTGCTTCAAGGTGACCTGGGCCAGACCGCAACCCTGACACCCTCCGAAAAGGCGGAGATAGGCGATCGTCCCGTCGACCGAGACCAACTCGGCGCCGCCCCCATGGGCTGCTATCGCCGGATTGACCTGGTCCGTGATCACCTGTTGCACCTGGTCGACGAGAGGGCCGGACAGATCGCCTGCCGGAGCCGACATCGGCGGCGGCGCCGGGCTGTTCGGATTGTTCATCGAGAGCCCTTCATCGGTCAGCTCGAGGGCGGCGCCGTCGAGCTTCTCCTCGTCATCTTCGGGGAAGATCAAGGCCAGGCCACCATGTCGCTCGAC
>Ga0299907_10003419_pt1 | contig 10145 bp, 1 predicted proteins | sample RVTome_16_FD_198680 | JGI IMG/M metagenome (GOLD analysis project Ga0299907, IMG submission 198680) | Soil microbial communities from uranium-contaminated site in the Upper Colorado River Basin, Wyoming, United States - RVT152D67 (version 2) ... | reverse complement strand
GACCGCCGTGTCGCTGAAGGCGTAGTCGCCGCCGGCGGCCCACGGGCCGAGCGGGCGCCACAGCGCGCCGTTCGAGCGGCGCAGCACCAGGCTCTGGAGGTCGTCCGCGTCGCAGATCCAGCCGAGGGCGATCACTCCGGCGGTGACGACCGGCGGCTGCCAAGCGGGCGCCGCCGGCGGCTGCGTCCTGGGCAGCTGCACGACGAGCCGATCCGAGGCGGGCGAGCGCTGGCCGCCGACGTTCTCGGCGACGAGGCGGTAGTAGAGCGGGCTGCCCGGCCGGGCCGTTGCGTCAACGTACTGGAGCAGCCGGCCCGGCGGGCGATCGCCGGCGGCGGGCTCCGTCACCGACGTCACGGCGCCCGCCGCGTCGCGGGTCACCACCACCGCGGTCACGCTGACGCCGCCCTCCGCCTGCGGCGCGGCGAACACGGGGGTCATCGAGCGGACGTCCTCGGCCAGCGCGGCGTCATCGGCCCGATACAGCCGGTAGCCGCTCAGCTCTGCATCGGCGTTGGGCACCCAGCGCAGCGTCACCCCTCCGGTTGGGGGATAGGCGATCTCGGCCCAGGCCGGCGACGCGGGGGGCACGCCGGGCAGGTCGACGACGACGCAGGTCGCGCTCGCCGCCGGCGGCCAGGGCGCCAGGTTGCCGGCCGCGTCGACCGCCCGGACCCGGTAGACGAATCGGTTCCGCACGGCGCCCGGCAGGGCGTCGCGATGGCTGGTGGTCCCGCCGTTGCCCGGGATCGGCACGGCCGTCACGAGGCTGAAGGCCTCGAGGTTCAGCGGGTCGAGAGCCAGCTGCTGGAGCTGGAGGCGCTGCTCGTCATCGGTCAGGGCGCGATGGTCCGCCACGTCGATCCCGGCCGCGGCCAGCAGGTCGAGGTCGCCGGCCCGATAGACCTGGTAGCCGATCCCCGTGGTGCCGGGCCATTCCACGGTGAACCAGGACGTGCCGTGGTAGTCCGCGACCGTCGCGTAGTTGACCGGCGGGTAGACCAGCGGTGGCACCGTGGGTAGGGTCCGGTGGATCGCCACGATCGACGCCGGCGGCGCGATCCGGCCCTGGTTGCCCGCCTCGTCGACGGAGCCGATGCCGAAGGTCGCGATCGCGCGCGGCCGCTCGCGCGTCGGCGTCAGCACAATGCCGCGCACGGTCATCAGGTAGTGCCAGTGCTCCTGCCCATCGACCGTCTCGAGCGTTCGCGTGACCGCCACGTCGGAGGCGGTGAGGCCGGCGGGCAACGGGCCGACTTGGGTCCCATCGGCGGCGATCCGCAGCGGTCGTGGCGGTGCGGTCGAGTCGACCAGGAAGCCCTCCCAGTGAGCGGGCTGCTCGAAGGTCCGGAACGCGGGGTACGGTGCGCGGGCCGCCTGGCCGGCGGTGGGTGACAGTCCCCGACCCAGCCGGAACGCGCATGGACCCACGAGCGGCGGCGCGGCGGCATTCGCGCGCACCCTGAACACGAGGATGCCGCCGACCGTCGCGATCGTGAGGATTGGGCACTCCTCGCCTTCGCTTCGCAGCGCGCCCAGGTCGATGCCGCCCTGTGCGACCGGGAAGTCCGGGCCGACCGGGGCGAGGTCGGTCGTCACGTCGTACTCGCCCGCCGCGGCCGGCGTCACGCTCTCGATCCTGCCCAGCACGTGGTTCAGCGAGCCCGGCCGGAAGTACAGCCGGAACTCGTCGAGATCGGGGAACTGGCGGCGGCGGCTGGCCGGCCAGATCCAGCGCACGGCGACGACCGGACGGCGCGGATCGCCCGGCGCGACGTCGCGATTCGCCCAGGCCAGCAATGAGCCGCCCGCGCGATCCGGATCGTCGGGGTCGACGTACTCCGCCGCCAGGTTGAGGGGCGGACCAGGGGCAACCTCGTCGCTCACTACCACGGAAGCGGGTCCGGACGGCCCGCTCGTGCGGCCGAACAGGTCGCGCCCCAGGACGCGGTAGTGGAACGTGCCGTAGCGCGGGCCGCGGTCGACGAAGTAGCCACTCGCGAACCTGGGCGCGCCATCGTCGGGGTCGGCGATCATGGCCGGCACGACCTCCGGCTGGCCACCGGCCTCGAAGGCACGGTGGGTGACGAGCCGGTACGGGCCGGTGTCGGGATCGTCGACGTCGGTCCGCTCGACCAGGTAGGCGATCGGGCTGCGAACGGGATCGGTCAGCTCGCAGACCGTCGGGCGGCGCCAGTTCACGGTGACGTCCATCTCGAACGGGTTGAGGACGCCGTCGGGCGTGAGGTGGGCCGCCCCGGGCCGCGAGGTTGCGGCCACGTTCGTTGGCGCCGGGAGCATCGGCTGCGTGTCAAGGCCGCGGTCGTAGATCACCCAGCACAGGCGGCGCTCCTCGCGATCGATGGGCCACGTCGCCTCGATCTTGTAGTCGTAGCGGGCGGTGGCGTCGTCCGGCCGGTGGACCCAGTACAGCCCGAGGATGCGGGCGAAGTACGGGTCGGCCGCCGCCGTCAGCGCGTCACGCACCACGTCGTAGCGCCAGCTCGTGGCGTCGTCGGGATCGTCGGACGCCAGTCGCGTGACGAACTGCCCGCCGCTGCCGAGCGCCTGCTCCAGCGAGACCCGCAGCTCGTCGAAGTCCTTGCCCAGCAGGCGGGCCTCGAGGTCGGCACGGCGTGGCGCGTTGGGGGGCAGGTCCGCCTCGTCCGGCAGGCGGCCGCGTGCGACCTCCCGCGCGGCACCGGCCTCGACGGCGCACGGATACTGCGGCGCGTCCTCGACCGGCAGGCAGATCGGACCTCGGAGCCGCTTCCAGCCGCGCTCGCACTCGTCGGCCGAGATCGGGTTCCACAGCGCACCGACGAGGATCGCGTTGCAGCCGGAGACCTCGACCTCGTCGATGGCGTCGGCCTCCACGGTCAGCTGGAACGGGGTGCAGCCGGCGGCGGCAGACGCGGCCCCGACCTCCCGCAGGCGCTCCACTGCCGCCTCCCGGTCCGCCCGCATCAGTTCCGACACGTCCATCCCCTTCGCCCGGCCGCCGCGCAGGTGGCGTCCCGCGAGCACCGTCTCGGCGTCGCCGATGGTGGCCAGCCGATCCCCGAGCGACCCGTCGTCGATGATCCGGCGCAAGCAGGAACCGATGCCGGCGGCCGCGCAGTCGGCCACCCGCCCGCCGTGTCGCGCCCGCACTGACACGCCGCCTCGCTCCGAGACCCCGAACACCGTCACCCGGCGGACGGATGACGGCGGGGTGCCGAGGGTGGGTCGGAACCGAAGGACCAGGGGTGCCGAGCCCAGCTCCAGCCCGACCTGGTCGCAGCGCCGTCTGGCCGTCAGCCGCTGCCCGTCCGCACGGTGGACCGTGACCCCGCCCTCGACACCCGCGGGCGCCGGCTGCGCCTCCAGCTGCTGGGCCAGCGACGCGAACGACACCTTGCGGCTCTCTCCTCGAGCGGCGGGCCGGAACCACAGCGTGAAGCCCTCGTTCGGGAAGCCGAGCGCCGGGTCGAAGGACCAGCGCAGGTGGATGCCGTCCTGGGCCTCGGGGTCGCCCACGAAGCCGGCGCCGGTGAGCGTCAGCCGCGGATCCTGGAGGAGGTGCTCCGCCACGTCAGGCCTCCGGATCCACGATGGGGGCCGGGGTGACGGGCACGACGAAGGCCCACGTGGCCGACTCGTCGGAGCTGTCGCCCTGGCGGCTGAGGTCCGGCAGGTCGGCGACGCCGGTGAGCCGGTACGTCGCCTCGAGCCGGTAGCTGCCGACAGCGAGCCGGACCGGCTGGCCGGCGGGATCGACCGCGACGAGCAGCGCGCGGGCACCGTCCACCGACCGGACGAGTCGGTGCGCCACCTCGCGCCACGTGACGACCCTGCGCGGTCCGGTCGGGGTCAGGACGATCCTCGTCGTCCTGCGCCTGAGCGTGATGCCGGTCCGCTCCGTCGCGAACAGTGGCTCCGGTCCGTCGATGCTCAGCGCCCGCGCCTCGAAGCCCGCGGCCTCGCTCCACAGGATCGTGACCTCGGGCCGCTCGGGCAGCGTCCGGATCGGGTAGCCCAGATCCGTCTGCCAGATGGTCCGCCATGCCTCGTCCTCACGCCCGCGGTCCGCGGCCGGCCCGAGCCGAGCTACGACCGCGCCCCAGTCGACGGCCGCCGGCAGGCGTTCGTGCCACGGCATCGGCCGGAGAGCCGCCATGTGCTGGACGAAGGTGCGATATCGGCTGGTGACGAAGCTCCAGCGGTAGACGGGAGCAGGGAGGCCGCCGCCGTTCACGCGGACCTCGTATGCGGTCGAGGTCGCGAGAGATGCCCGGTAGGTGGTCTCGTCGAAGCCCGTGATAGCGTCGAGGTCGACGGGCACGCAGTCGGTCGCCTGCAGGCGGTCCACTAGGATGGCGGTCTCGCTGGTGATCGCCGGGATCACCGTTCGGCTGCGGGTGACCTCCGGCTCGACGTGCTGGCCGCCGGCGGTGAACAGGTCCGCCATCAGCAGCGCGCCGGCCTTCTGGTACATCGCCTCGACGTACGGCTGGTTGTAGACGATCCTGAGGTCGTAATCGGCATAGAACGGCCGCGCGCCGTCACCCGGCGCGACCGAGGCGACGTACGGCGTGAGGTCGGGCGGCGCGCCGCCCGTCGCGACATCCAGCGCCTCGGTCGCGACGCCGTGGTCCGTCCAGGTCCCGTCCACCGCCTCGGCGCTCTCGGTGCGGACGTCGAGCTCGACGTGGTACGCGGCGTACGCCTCGTGGACGAGGTGCGTGCCGAAGCGATCCTCGTTCGTCTCCGGCTGATCGACGGTCAGCGGCCCCAGCACGTGAAGCCAATGGAGCCGCTGGGCCTGTGCATGGGCGTCGTTGACGATGGCGCCGACCGTCGTGTAGCACAGCTCCGACAGGACGTAGGACCCGCCGGGGTCGCGCTCGGGTCCGCCCCGAGGATGGACGCGCACGACGATCCGGTCGAACGGCCTGGCATCGGACGCGACCTCGAAGTCCGGTCCGTCCTCGACGACGGTGGCGACCACGTCGTCCCTCGATCGCGCCTCGACGACCAGGAAGGTGAGGTCCTTGGTGTGCTCCACCCGGCCGCGGGCACGCAGGCTGGGCGGCAGATCGATGCTCGCGCCGTGCACGACGGCGCCGTCTGCCACCGTGCCGGAGGTTGCCTCCTGTCCGTCCCGGCCGCCGAGGAACGTGGTGCGGGCAAGGCGCAGGACGTGGTTCCTGGCCGCAGTGCCACCGGCGTCGACGATCGCCAGCGGGACCTGGACGAACTCGCCGGCCTGGTCCTCGACCACATCGCCCCGAGCGGTGAGCGGCCAGGGCGTGAAGATCAGCGCGCCGTACGCGGGATCCGGACGGTAGCGAAGCTCCGGGTCCTTGACGCCGAGCGGGATGGGGTTGAAGTCCACGCAGCGCTCGGTCGGCGGCAACGTCCCGCAGGGCCAGCGCGGGTAGACGTCGAACGGCAGGTCCGCCCACGACCGGCGCTCGGTCCGGCCCGGCCAGGCGAGGTTCCCGGCGGCCGGGAACGGCGTCAGCCCCCAAAGGACGAGCGTCTCGGCATTGGGACCGATGGCATCACCGTGCCCCAGCGTCCACTGCCCGAAGAGATCCTCGGTTGCGTCGTGCGGCGAGCCCGCGGTCGGGGTCACGCGAACGCGGACCGCCTCCAGCGTGTAGCGGTAGTACGTCTCACCGATCCGGTCCGGATGCGCGAGGTCCACCGGCGTCGGCGCGCCGGCCCACGACGAGCGCATCGGCCGGGCGAAGGCGATGGCGACCCGGCCGTCGAGCGGCAGCGACACGCCGGCAACGGCCGGTGCCCCGCGCTCGAAGAACCGCTCTCCGACGAGGCTGTAGCCCGGCGAGACGGCTGCGCTGTCGACCAGCGGCGTGATCGGCGGCGGCAACCCGCTCGCGTCGCCCCACTCGAACGGGATGTCCTTCTTGACGTCCGGCAGCGGCCAGGGGAAGCCGATCTTGATCCGGACCTTGCCGCCGAAGAACAGGTCGTCGTCGCCGACGGGCGCCTCGAGGGCGAGGAGCGCGTCGAGCATCAGCTCGAAGCCGATGCCGAACACCTTGATGCTGGCCTCGCCGTGGAGCGATAGCTCGGCAAGGACGTAGGGTGGGCTGAACGAGTACGCCACGTCGCCGGCGATCCAGACCGCCAGCACGCCGCGCACCGGGCCCCACTTCCCGCGCTTGTCGATGCCCGTTCGATAGCCCACGGCGAACGCCGTCCCCGGGAACGTCCGCTCGGCCAGAACGAGGTCCTGGCTGCTGACGACGAGGTAGGCGTCCCAATCGAGCAGCTTCAGCGCCCTGGCCTGGACCCGCCGGCTGATGGGCTCGGGCCAGCCGACGGCCACGTGCCAGTCATCGGTCCGCCAGCTGTAGAACACCTCCCCGGCGGCGTGGATGTCCAGGAGCAGGCCCGATTCGGGGAGCTTGTAGTCGACTTCGAGCGCCAGCAGGAAGTTGCCCTGGTCGCCGTCGACGACCATCAGCCCGCGGATGGTCGCGGCGCGCGGCGGACCCGAGTGGGGCTCGCGGGTCTTCAGCAGCCGCACGCGTCCCTCGAGCATCACGACGGGGCCCGGCGCCACCACGGCCAGGAGCGCGCGGACGCTCCACGCCTTCCCGTCGGCGGAGCCGATCGAGACGCCGGCGCCGGCGGCCCACGCGTCGTCGGCCGGCCGCCACTTGCGGGAGCTGAGGACCGAGTGCGGAGCGGGCGCCGGTGCGTACCAGTGCTGGTACCAGTTGAAGTCGTCGCCCTGGTTGCCGGCGAGGGTCTTGTCCGGGGTGACGTTCACGCCCGCGAGGAGCGCGGCCCCGAACCACGAGACGCCCGAGAAGATCGGGATTCCGCTGCCGAACTCTGCATCCAGGGCGACGTACCCGAAGCGGGTGCCGCTCTTCGTCCCGAACAGAAGGGAGCCCTCGAGCTTGACGCCGACGCCACTCGCGATCGCCAGCGTGACGTCTCCGCGGAAGGTGCGATCCGACGGATCCGCGAACCCGTCCGGGTCCGGGCCGGTCGCCATCGACACGAAGCCCTTGGCGTCGAAGCCGGGCTTGTGCAGCTCCAGCTCGATGCCGTCGAAGGCAAGGTGCTTTCCATGCGGACCGCCGTAGTACAGCCGGAGGCCCTGGACCGACGCGGCCGCCCCGATCCCCGTGCCAAAGTCGACAGCCGCATCCATCCCGATCCAGTCCTCGGGGCCCTCGGAGCCGAACCCGATGCGCGAGATCGAGACCGGGAACGCGGCCAGCTTCGCGCGCGCCGACTCCTTCATCGCGAGCCACAGGCCGCTCGGCAGGATGAACTCGAACCGGGGCGCGACCTGCAGGCCCAGCTCCTTGAACTCGCCGCCGAAGAACGTCTCGGCCACGGTCGCACCCGGCCCCACCTCCGCGCGACCGTCGATGAGGACGTCCCAGTAGCGGGTGTCCTCGGCGTCGCCCTCCTTCTCGGCACGGGCGCGGTCGGGCTTGGCGCGGATGCTGACCTTGCTCACGCCGACGCGCAGGTACACGCGGCGGGCGGCGGGCGTGATCGACTCGTCGGCATCCGTGACGGTCAGCACGTCCAGCTCGTCCTGGCGAGGTTGCTCTCCCGGCCCTGCCGGCTGGACGCCCGCCAGCGAGCCCATGAAGCCGACCGACGCGGGGAAGTCCAGCTTCGGCTCGTTGGTGATCGCCAGGTCGAGGTAGAAGACCCGGTCGTCGAAGAACGCCAGCTTGATGGCGAGCTGGACGAGGCCCTCGAGCAGGATGCTCTGCTGGAACGCGAGCCGGATGGTCCGCACGGCGAACGACTGAGCCGACATGTCCGGCTCGAGGTCGAGCACGACGCTGAGCTTGCCGGTCACGCCGCCGCGGCCGATGAACCACTTCTCCAGGTCCAGGCGCTCGGGCAGCGCGTCGATCAACGAGTTCAGGTTGAAGACCTGGACGCTGCCGAGGTACACGCCCTTCCAGTCGTCATCGAGGTCGAACGCCTCGGGATCGATGCCCACCGGCATCGGCTGCGCGTCGGACAGTCGCAGGACCACGTCCTGGGCCGAGATGACGACGCCGGTCGAGCCGATCTGGCAGTACGGCAGGTCCAGGTCACCGGGCGCCAGCATGTCGACGCCCGTGTCGGTGTTGATCGCGACGGCGGCACGGAAGTTGAGCTGCGTATAGGACCTGATCGGGTCCGGCTCGAAGCCCTTGCTCAGGTCGCCGACAGCCTTGGGTCGCATCGGCGGCAGATCGTCAGGAGCGAATCGGAGGCCCACGTCGACCTCCGGCAACATGAGCTCGTACGGGCCCTGGCGGCCCTTGAGGAAGACGTCCACCGCCCGCTCGGCGAGGCCACCGGTGACCTCTTCGGTCGGCGGGCCGAAGTCGAGCGTGAACGGCAGCTCCGTCAGGTTCTGACCCGTCTGACCCAGGACGAGCTGGACCCCGTCGACCAGCGGCAGGTCAAGGGCCAGCTCGTCCCAGAGCGCGATCGTCCCGACCAGACCGAGCTCCCCTTCGTATTCCACGAGCTCGAGCTCGGTGACGCCTGCGAGCTGGCTGAGCCGGCCCATGATCGGGACGTCGCTAGTGGCCAGCAGGTCATGTGGCCAATAGGGAAGGAGATCCGCACTTGGGACGAAGTAGGGCGCAGCCATCGTCAGCCCGATTCTACGTAGGAACTGGCCCCTGCCTTGATGGTCAACTGCGTGCTGGACTCTCTCGGGCGCCGACTCCTTGACGCCGGCCCGCGAAGTCGAGGCTGGGCTGCTGAGTGCCCCTAGACGCAACTGCGGGCATAGCTCCCACGCCTACACGACACGCCCTTTGAGAGGGGCACAAGCGGCGCCGGGCTTTGGCGCCATCCTCACCTGAAGCTTAAGTCACCACCGCAAGTAACGTCCGTGATGGCAGAACGGCATGCCTTACAGGCAATCAGGTCGTCAAGGGCGCTAGCGTCGGATGGTCACCGCCGCCGGAGTTGATCCCGCACCTCGGCCTTCGGGGCTCGCCCACCCAACGCTGATAACTCGGTGAGGGATGCAATCTCGAAGTCGGGCGCCGGATCCCCAGGCGCCCGATTGGCCCCGCTCCGATTGAGCCAGATGGCCGTGAGTCGCGCTCGACGATCGCCCTCGACATCGACGCGCCGGTTGTCGCCGATATGCCAGATGGCCTGTCGTTCAACACCAACCGGCTGATGGCAATCTCGAAGATGCCCGGATCAGGCTTGACCATGCCTACCTCGCCGGAGATGACGATCGCCCGAAACCGGTGCTCGATCCCAAGACGCGCAGGGCTTCGCGTTGGGTATCGGATGCGCCGTTCGTGATAACTGCCAGCGGTAGGCTAGTCCCAATCCGGCCCAAGATGTCACGGGCATCATCGAACAAGCGCATTGCGTCCCGCCGGTTTCGCAGATAGGTCGCCGTCGCGAACTCGGCGGTGGCTGGGTCGTCTGACCCGCTCGCTACCAGCGTCCGACGCCACGCCTCGGCGGTCACGCCTCGGCCATCGACCATCCCCAGAGCCCAGGACCTCTCGACCTCCGGGAAGCAGTGCTCCCACACCTCAGCATTCGCTTCAATAAGGCGGTTAGCGTCGACGCAGGATGGGCCGCAGCAATCTCCTCGCACGATCGGACGATGACCGCTCTCCACGGATTCCCATCCAACAATGTCCCGTCGAGATCGAAGCTCAATGCTCGGACCGTTCGTGTGCGCAGAGCTGTCGAGATATCGAGATCGCGCATGCTGCGACGGTAACTCGTTCGGGCAAGGTGCCACGGCTTTAACCGCGTCCGCGGCAGGTCGACTGGGCACACGCGAGCATTTTTCGGGGCGTGGTTAGAGCCGGAGGCGCGACATGACCTCCTGACCCACGATCACCCATCGGCCTTCCGGGCCTCAGACGAGCATCTGATTATCGGTCTGGTGCTCGTGACGGAGTTCGCGCTGAGATCAGCTGGGGCCACTGAGCATCTGACTCGGGACAAGTGTTGTGCCGAGTATCTGACACATTTGCCCCAACATCTTGTGGCCGTCGAGATCGATCGCCGACATGTTGTATGGCGCGCCCGGAGGGATTCGAACCCCCGACCTGCTGATCCGAAGTCAGCTGCTCTGATCCACTGAGCTACGGGCGCACATTTCGTGCTCAAAGAGA
>Ga0299907_10003418_pt1 | contig 10148 bp, 14 predicted proteins | sample RVTome_16_FD_198680 | JGI IMG/M metagenome (GOLD analysis project Ga0299907, IMG submission 198680) | Soil microbial communities from uranium-contaminated site in the Upper Colorado River Basin, Wyoming, United States - RVT152D67 (version 2) ... | reverse complement strand
CTGAAAACGCTGATCCCGACTCTCCGTCGCGTCTTCGCGTTCTACCATGGGGCGGACGTGCCCTCCAGCGCGGCGATCGTGCGGGCGCTGGAGGTGGCGCCGCGACTCGGGCTGGAGGTCGTTCCGCGGACGGTCACGGCCCCCGAGCAGCTGGACGAGCTTCTCAAGCAGCTGCGCCCGGGCGACGCGCTGCTGGCGCCCGACATCGCGACCATGGACATCCCCGCGGTCATGCTCGAGGTCTCCCTGGCCTCGCGCATCCCGGCGGTCTTCTCGTCCGAGCTCTGGGTGAGTCACGGTGGCCTCGTGTCCTACGGGGCCGACTACCGTGCCCAGGGCGTGCAGGCCGCGCGGCTGGTCGCCAAGATTCTTCGGGGGACGCGGCCCCAGGATCTGCCCGTGGAGGGTGCCGACAAGATCGATCTGGCGGTGAACCTGAAAACCGCGCGCCTGCTCGGGGTGACCGTGCCCCGGAAGATTCTCCTGCGCGCGGATCTCCTCCGACGATGAGCACGCGGGTGACCGAGGAGCGCCACGGGTTCCCCGGGGCGGTCCGAGCATGGGGGGGTGTGGGGGGCCATATCGAGGCCCCTCACATGGTCGGATGAGCAGAGCATAGGCCGCATAAAGGCCCGGTTGACGGAACCGCCGTTCTCAACCCCTCCATCCCCGCCCCCCTGCCGCCGCTCCTGCCCCCCGGTACAGGGCCGTGTGCGGCTCCGCCTCGAGGGCGGCTGCCAAGGCTGCAGCCTTGCCGAGGTCACCATCCGCCAGGGCATCGAACGGCTGTTGCGGGCGAGGCTCCCGGATATCGTGAGTGTCGTCGATGTGACCGACCATGATGCGGGCACGAACCCGTTCTACCCGCCCGGCAAGCGTTGAGATGAAGAGAACGCCGTGTAGCAGCCATGCCGGCCGGAGTGGGGTGAGGAGCTAGCGCAGGCCGGAGCTCAGCCCGGCGCGTAACGTCGCCGAACCCGAAGCGATACGACTTTGTCCCGGCGACTGCGGAGGCGACGGGACGAAGCGCGGGCGCGCGCTACGCTGGCGTGGCCGCCCGGCTCTCCATCGTCCGCAGGGTGCGCGTGGCCGACCGGATGACGCTGAACGCCGAAGTGCCGAACATGGCGGCGATCAGCAGGCCGACGGCGATGTCCGGCCAGCCCGAGCCGGTGAAGGCCACGACGGCACTGGCGATCAGCACCGCCGTGTTGCCGGCCACGTCGTTGAGCGAGCAGACCCAGGCCGACCGCATGTTGATGTCGTCGGTGCGGCGACGCCAGAGGAACGCCAGGCATATGCCGTTCGCGGCGAGCGCGAGAGCGCCGATACCGCCCATGACCTCGGCGGATGGCACCAGGCCCGACAGGAGTTTCATGACGACTTCGACGAGCACGCCGATTCCGAAGGCCGCCATGATCGACCCCTTCAAGAGCGCCGTCCGGGCCTGCCAGAACGTGCCGCGCGAGACGACGTAGAGGCTGAAGCCGTACACGATGGCGTCGCCGAGCATGTCCACCGAGTCGGCGAGCAGCGCCGTGGAGCTTGCCAGAATCCCCGAGATGAACTCGACCAGGAACATCCCCACGTTGATCCAGAGGACGACCTGGAGCACGCGACGCTGGCGCTCGGGAATGTCGTTCCTGACCTCGCAGCAGTCCTTCACAGAGCCACCTTGCCTGAGCGCGAGGCCAGTCCGGTCATGACCCTTGCTTGATCGTGGGCGGCACAGCCCTCGTGTAGAATGAGGAACCTCTTGATCTGGAGGAGAGAAATGGCCACCCACTCGAAGACTCGTGCTGCCGTTCGACGCCTCCGCCGTCTAGCCCGTCGGCGCCACGAGGCCGAGCTGAGAAAGACCCGGCCCGGCGTGACCGACAAGCGTCCGTCCTAGCCGCAGCCGGCCCGCTTCTCTCCGGGGGCCTTGCGCGGCACCAGCGTGCAGGCGAATGTCGCGGGCTGCAGCGCGTGCTGGTCGAGCGTCGCCTGCAATCGCGCGAGCGTCCGCTCGCGGCGGGCGAGACCAATCCCGTAGATCGCGAGGTCGTTGAGCAGCCGCGTGTAGAAGACGTGCTCCATGTCCCCGCCGTCGCCCACGCACGGTGACGGCTTCTGCGCCAGTCGGAGGAGGGGCCCGAACACGGCGACGTACTTGGCGAGCGCCGGCTCCTCCCGCAGGTCGCGGGGCACCTCGGGGAAGCGGGCGAGGAGCTCGTCCACCGTCATCTCGGTGCCAACCGACTGGCTCCGCACCTTGACATCTGGCGAGAGGCGAATCTGCATGTGAACGCCCTCCCCTGACAACCTAGCACGGTCTAGCGTGCGCGCGTTCCCGACCACCAGCCCCCGTCAACCGGCCAGCGATTCGATCCTGCGCACCTCCTCGTCGGAGAGCGCCAGCGCATGGCTGGCCAGGTCCTGCTTCATGTGCTCGGCGCTGGAGGTGCCCGTCAGCGGCAGCATGCCGACGGCCTGGGCGAACCGGAACACGACCTGGGCCGGCGTCGCCCGATCGCGCCGCGCTGCCTTGGTGGCCGGCTGCTCGTTGGCCAGGGCCGAGACCTACGCGCCTTTCGCGGGAGCGACCCTGTTTCGGTTAGGTTCCGGGCGTAATTGAGCTGGACGCCAGAGGCCCCCGCCTGCGCACCGCGCAGTTCATCCGGCTCAATGATCTTCTCGTCCAGGGTGGCGCGGTCATCCCGTTGACCTCGTACGCCGACGTCGCGGCGATCGCGAACTCGCTCCACGGTGCGCCCGAGTTGGGCACACTCGGGCACAAACACGGGTTCGATTCCGAACGGGAAGTGCCCGTAGGGCGGTTGGGCCTTGCGTCTAAGTTCGAGACCCTGTATCCGGCGAGAAGGACAGCATGGTCCTCGGCGCAAGACGCAAGGGGCCGTGACTTCTTTCTGTCATCTTTGACCTACCGCCGTGGGCGTCAGGCACCGCATGGTCTCAGCGCACGATGACGGTTTCCGGTAAACCCGTTTGGCGGTTCACGACAGTTTACGCCATCTCCTGCTCGTCCTGGTAGGCGATCAGCTCGATCGGACGCCCGGGAAACGGCCTTGCCATTGACCACACGAGGTACTCGATCGTCCCGCGAACTCGATCGGGCGTGGCGCTCGGAACGACAATTAGGCCGAGTACGCCGTCCCGCCGGACAAAGGCGTCCATCAGGACATCGCCTTCGGCGTCCGCTGCGAGAGCCCACGCGCGCAGCAATGTCGCCGTGGAGGCGTCGTCGCGTCCCGCTAGCGGCGCCTGCCTCTGCCGGTATCCCTCCCCGGATGGTCCTGGATGGGCGATGTCAGATGGGGCAGTAGCCGGCTGATCGCACGCCGCGCCCATCAGGCCCATGAGGAGCAGCGCTGCCGTCGAAGCCACCGTGCGGGTCATCTGCAGGCCGAGGCCGCGAGCGGTTGCTCGCAGGACACCGGTCTGTGACGAGCGAGAGCGCTCTCGTGCTCCCCGTCTGCATCTGAGTGAAGCCCCCACCGGCGGCTGAAGACTGTTGCAACGGCGATAACCCAAGGCATGAGCAAGACAGTAGGGACCGACGCTTCAGTCAGGCCGAGCGCCGCTGCTGCTGGTGGTTCCGACCTTGTTCAGCGAGAGCAGCGACGAGCGAACAGAACGCGTCAATGTCCACGGGCTTGCGCATGACCTCAGTGAAACCCGCTCCACGCGCGCGCGTCCAATGATCTTCTAGGGGTGTCGCAGTCACCAGCGCGGCCGGTACCGCGCCGCCGTGTTCGCGCGGCAGGCTGCGTACTCTGCGAAACTCCGTCCGGTGGGCAAGTGCTTGATCCGTCGGCCTTGATCCGGTCACAATCTCACCTTGATGATCATGCTCCTGCTCCGCGTGTTCCGGCTCCTCCCCTTTCTCGTCGGTGGGCATCGCCAGCTCGCCCTTGAGAACCTCGCCCTACGCCAACAGCTCTCCGTCTACAAGCGAACGGTGACCCGACCGTCGCTACGAACGAGTGATCGTCTATTCTGGGTCGCGCTGGCCAACTGGCGAGTCGTGCCCTGGAGTGAGCTGGGCTGCGCACGAGGCTTTTTCAGACCTGAACATCATCGATGGAGCGAGCTTCAGGGTGCCCCGAGCGCCTTCTCGACCTTCGGCTTGACCTCGCCGATCATCAGCTCCATCGAGCGCATCGCCGCCTTGTGCGGCGTGTTGCCGACCTTGAACGAGAAGCACACATGCACGGGCCTGGTTGCGTGGACCTCGGCGACGAGCTTTTCAGCGACCGTGTCCACATCACCGATCAGCAGATTGTCGTAGATGGTCGCGAGCGGCGGCTCGTCGGGGAATGGGACATCGACCAGCACGGTGCCTTGCATGATCTCCTGCCGGCGCCTGAGACTCGACGCGAGCCGCGTCTGATAGCGCGCATTCTCGGCAAAGCGCATCCCCTCCTCGCGGCTGTCGGTGATGTGGGCGAAGCGGTTGATCGTGATGTGCGCTCGCGACAATGGCGCGTTCTCGGCGGCGAACGCGGCGACGATGTCGGCATACTGTTCGGCCAGCAACGCGGCGCCGCCCACCCGGCCCGACGAGAGCACCCGATAGCCGTGCCGCGCGGCGGTCCGGAACATCGCCTGGGTATGGCCGGCGACGTAGATCGGCAGCGGGTTCTGCACCGGGCGGGCGGGGATATGGGTGTCCGGCATCCGGTAGTGCTTGCCCTGGTAGCTGAAGAAATCCCGGCTGAAGGCCAGGTCGAGGATGTCGCAGAACTCCTCGGTCATCTCGAGATTCTGCGCGATGTCGGCGCCGAACCGCTCGAACTCGTAGGGTTGGTAGCCGGCTCCGATGCCGAGCATCAGTCGGCCATTCGACAATGCATCGGCCGTGGCGATCTCGGCGGCGAGGCGCGCCGGGTTGTACAGGGGCAACACCACCACCGCGGTACCCAACCGGATCCGCCTGGTGATCGAGGCGCAGTGCGCCACCATCATCAATGGCGACGCACACAAGCAATAGTTCGAGAAGTGGTGCTCGGCGAACCAGGCGATCGCGTAGCCGAGCTCGTCGGCCAGCCTCGTCTGATCGGCGACTTCGCCAAACACCTGCGCGGTCGGCTTGTCCGCCTCGCGCGCCCCCATCAGATTGAAGATACCGAACTCCATCGCCTCATCCTCCAGTCGAGAGCGGGCAGGTCGGTGAGCCCCGCCATCACGCGAGCGCCCGCGTCACCCAGTACAGGAGATGGTACTCCACGCCCCCGACCCGGCGACGGGCTACAGCGCTGCCTGCACCCGCCGGCGAAAGTCGTCGGCACCGAGGCGCAGGAGGCCCAGGGCCGAGATGATCACGAGGTTGGCGCCGAGCTTGATGAACTCCGCGATCCCCGCGGCGTCGCTGGGCGAATTGCCGCGCACGCCGACCAGCTTGCCGCCCGCCCTGATCCGGGGGACGACCTGGCGCATGACCTGGCGAACCGCCGCCGCGCCGGGGTTGCCCATGCTCTGGCCGAGATCGCCGACGCGACGTGCAGCACGTCGATCCCTGGCCCGGTGAGGATCGCATCCAGGTTGTCCACGGCTTCGGCCTCTTCGATCATGGGAATCACCAGGAGCTCGGCGTTGATCCAGCGGGTCGATTCGTCCCGAGATACTCCGACGCGGCCCCGGCCATCCTGCGATGGCCATCCGGCCGGTACCGGGCGGCCCTGGCCCACGGCCTCGGCCGGCCCCGCGGGTGTTGACGTGACAGGCACGATGATGCCCTGCACACCGCGATCCAAAAACACAGGATCGTTGAGTCCTCATGACACCCATCAGAGAGCGCCCAGGAAGTCTGGGGCCCGCAAACGGCCGGATTAGAGGCAATGCCGGTTAGTTTAGGTTGCACGCCGTTGCCTGCGCGGTGATCGTTTGAGCAGGAAGCTGCTCATCTTGATCTTCACCGCGCGAGGGAAGCGTCGCTCCGACCGACGCGGCGGCAAGACGAGCAGGGCGATCTCGTCGTGCAGGGCCTCGAGGCGGCGCGGCAGCACACCGGGGGGAGCGAGCCAGGCGGTCAGCCAGAAGTTCCGGATGAGCATGAGGGCGTGCCGGTAGCTGATTCGCCGCGGGGGCACTTGGGCCCGCTCGGCGACGCGCGCCATCGCGAGCCGGACAAGGTTGTAGCCGATGGCGAGCCCCCAGATCTCCTGCCGCACGCGCTCGGGCGCGCGGCTGCGTAACGCTTCCTGCCGCTCAAGCGTGTGCGTTTTGACTTCGTCGAAGCCGAGCTCAAGTTCCCAGCGTTCGTGATAGAGCTCCACGATTTCGTCGGCGGGATAGCTGGTGGGATCGAGCAACGAGGTGAGTAGCGTTTGCGGGCGGAAGCCGCGGCGGTGGTAGCGAAGGGCGCGCACGGGCAAGCTCTCGGGGAGCTCCGGGTGGGCCCGGCGCAGGCCGCGATGGACGGGAAGGTCGACCAGCGAATCGCCCGGTCCGAGGCGGCGCCGGACGCGCCAGCGGAGGGCCTTCTTCGCGCGCGATAGCCAGTGGCGCTGCGCTCCGCCCGCCTGGATTCGGTGGAAGAGGAGATAAGAGACGAAGCCCCGATCCAGGATCGTGAGGGAGGCGTCCGGCAGGTGGGCCCAGAGGGGTTCTGCCACCGGCAACTCCCCGGTCGTCCAGGGACCGAGGGCGAGCCCCGCCAGAAGGTGGGTGCGGAGTACCATCAGGGCGACGATACGCACTTGCGGATAGCCCGCCTGACCGCGCTTGCCCTGGGGCCGGCCAAAGGTCTGATCGTTGTCGGGGCTATCCGGCACCCGCAGCGACGAGCCATCCACCCCATAGACGGCGAGGCCGCGCCACCGGTGCGCGTCGGCGGCGGGCGGCGCCCACCGCGCGGCGGTGGTAGCGAAGAGCTTGGCGAGCGGCTGGTCGCCGAGGCGATCGCGCGCAGCTACAGCCAGGATCGTCGCGGCGACCGTAGTAAGGTCGTCCCGCTCAGCAGTTGCCCTTCTTCGCCTGACCGGGCGGGCAGAACTTACCACCCGAAGGCTCCGCTCGGATCTCGATGGGGGGCTTGAGCTTGATCTCCGGCCCCCTCACCACGCAGCCGGTGAGTGCGAGGCAAACAATGGACGCGAGCAATGGGGCGAAGGTCACGATAGCCCTCCTCGGGGACGTCTGTCGGATGGTATCCAGCGACGCTGCATTGCGCCTGCCAGAGGTGAGGAATCAAAATATCGCGCGACCACAGCAGTTTCCTGGTGGAACCGGCGTCTTCGTGCCCCGTTGGCACGCAGCCTGGCGCGGGGTTGGAGACACCGAGGCCCGCGATCTCGCTGTCGTAGCCGACCACCCGACCGAGCGACGACGGCCCGAATTGACCGTCCAAGGATGTCGTGGGACGGAAAGCCGACCAGTCCAAGAGTGTTCGGGAGACCTATGGGGGCGTCTACTGTGGGCTGATCGCCGACGCCGGGTGCCCCGTGTCTCGCACGTTCCTACGAGCCACCGAGCGACGCGGGGTTCAACTTCGACAACCAACACCCGAGCGCTCGGTGGTGGCATGGTCGGGCGGTCAAGACGCCTCCCCTTGCGGGTGTCTGTTGACGGAAATCCTCCGCGGGGATTCGCGGTCCTCAGGGTCGCGGCCGCAGCAAGAAGGCCCGCTCCGCCATTGAAGCGATCGCAGAAGGCCTCAGCACGGTAGGCGTCACGTTGAGGCGTCTGCAATTGAACCCGTCAGCTGCCGCTACGCCGACGCGGCATATCGGCCAGTTTTTTCCCCTCCGGCCAAAATTCGCCCGTCAGCCCTTTTCCATCTGACCGCACACCGTCGAGAACGTGTGGATTTACCATGTCGTTTCACGACTCTCGGATTGGCGACGTGTTTGCTCATGTCGGTGGTCGATGGGCCCAGCGACCCTCTCGACCCGGACGGGTCCAAGACTCCGCCTCGCCGCCAGCGAATCCGAGCCGCTGCCAGCACCGGATCTCGTGGTCGAGCGTGTGCCGGGCGAAGGCGGCTTTCTCATCGCACCCTGCCGCCGCCACGCCGCCGATTGGCTGAATGCAGCGGCCGGCGCCGATGCCATCCGGGTCGATGAGGCGGTGACCATCGCCGACCCTGACGAGATCGTCACCGCCGCGGTCAGGGCCGGATTCGCGGTGGCGCTCACGTTCCACGGGCAGCCGCGACTCCTTCGCGGACTCGTCGCCGCAACCGACGTTCATTAGACGTCAGTCCCAACGAAGCCTCGGCGACATCCCATGGCCAAGACGAACGACGCGTCCCGTAGAGCCCCGCGCAAAACTCGCTCACGCGGGACCGTGATGCGGCGCCACCGCAAGACCTGCCCGTCCTTCGGCGCAGCCACTCCTGACGTTGGCGTGGTCCCGTCCCCGACCCGAGCCAGCGCCATGAAGCCGCGGGTCCTGGTGGTCGATGACCTTTCCCCGACGCGCGAGATGCTCGTGGAGGCGTTGGCCTATCTTGGCTATGAGGCGAGCAGCGCCGAGGATGGTGCCACGGCCTTGGAGCTGGTGAGCCGGTTCCGGCCGGCTGCGGTGTGTCTCGATCTCTGGATGTGCGGCATGTCTGGCGGCGACGTCCTCGACCGACTGACTCGGGACCATCCCGGCCTGCCCGTGATCATGGTCACCGCGGACCCGCTCATCGACACGCGGCACGCCATGTGCGCCCGCGGGGCCGTCGGCTACCTCTCGAAGCCCTTCGACCTCGAGCAGCTCGGCGACGTTCTAGGATCCGCGCTGGGCCGAAAGCACGGATGTCGTGCCGGCGGCCACAAGGCTCAGAGCTGATGATGATGTCGGCAGGCGTTGGCACCCAACGAAGTTCAGTTGAGGATGGCATCGGTAGCGCCACCGAGCGATCGGCTCATTTCCGATCGCAGATCACAGGCATCGGTGATTCGGGGCTGCCGAGAGGTTGCCAGGCGAAGCAGGAAGGCCCGACAACTCTTCAGCCTCCACCCCGGCACGAAGCCTAGCCGCCTTTGGGGGTTCTACAGTCGCCGCGACGCCACCGCGGCGCCGACGATCCGCTCCAGCACCCCCAGATCGAACGGTTTCGGGACGTAGTCGAACGCGCCGCCGGTGAGCATGTGCCGGGCCGCGTCTTCATCCTGGTTGCCCGTCACCATGACGACGGGCACGCGGGGATACTCCCGATGCAGCTGCGCGAGGACCGCCGTGCCAGACATCCCCGGCATTAGGACGTCGAGGAGCACGACATCGGGCTGAAACACTGGCATCAGCCTCAGCGCCTCGACGCCGCTGACCGCGGTCTTCACGACGTACCCGAATTCGACGAGCGCGTCGCGGAGCGTCGCGGCAACCTCCGGCTCATCGTCCACCACCAGCACCCGACCGAGCGGCATGGGATCTCTCCGAGCCAGGAGACGGACATCCTCGCCGAGCGACACGCCAGCCACTGACGCTTGTAGCATGCGAAGGGCTGGCCCGATAGTCGGGGTTTCCCCGACACGCACTTGGGCTATCCCCCGTCGGGGAGGGGCCTCTGCTCGTCGAGGTCAGGTCACTAGTCTGGCGCGGTTCGGTCGAGGCGGTCGATGACCTCATGCAAGATGTCAAAGACATCGTGGCGCTGGCGCTGAGCAGGATGCCAGAAACAGATCACGAGCCCGAGATGGTTGGTGCGGTTGTACCAAATCTCGTCGCCCAGCCCCGCGCACCGCAGTTTGGCCCAGCGTCGTTCACTCCACCCATACAGTTCGTCGACGCACTCACCGACGAGAGCGGTTGGCCGTGCGCGCTCACTAGAGCGGCCGCGAGCTCGAGCACACCGACGCGGATGCGGCGAGGGTCGAAGCCCCGGTCGAGCGCCATCGCTTCCACGCCATGCGCGGTGGCCGCGGTTTCGGCTTGACGGGACGAGAGACCGCAGACCAGTCGCGCCGCCGTGTTCAGACCCGCCTCGATCGGCGGGATCCACCAGCCCCTGCAGATGCTCGGCGGACGCCTCGCGGAGCGCCGCCAGCCGCGTGCGGTAGACCCGCGCATGCGGCGGATGTGGCGGCCGAGATCCGTGCTGAAGCGCGGGGCAAGCAATGGCTCAAGCAGCGCTGGCGGGAGCACCACGTAGCCGAGTCGCAGCGATGTGAAGAGGACCTGGCTGAAGCTGCCGAGGACGATGACACGGTCGCTTC
>Ga0299907_10003417_pt1 | contig 10148 bp, 8 predicted proteins | sample RVTome_16_FD_198680 | JGI IMG/M metagenome (GOLD analysis project Ga0299907, IMG submission 198680) | Soil microbial communities from uranium-contaminated site in the Upper Colorado River Basin, Wyoming, United States - RVT152D67 (version 2) ... | reverse complement strand
CTCCGTCGAGCGGCACGAGCGGGCGGAGGTCCGGCGGAATGACCGGCACCACGTCCAGAATCATCCACTCCGGACGGTTGCGCGCGTCCGGCGTGTCACCGGAGTTGCACAGCGCGTCCACGACCTTGAGCCGCTTGAGCTTCTTCTTCTTGCGGTGCTGCGAGGTCTCGGTGGCGATCTCGTTACGCAGCCAATCGGCCAGGCGGTCGAGCCCGCGGCCGTCGGCGTTGCGGTCCTTGATCTTGCGGTCGGGGTTGTCGAGCATCTTGAGCAGCGTGCGGGCCGCCTCGGCCCCGATCTCGGCCTTGAACAGCTCGTCGCCCTCTTCGCGCGCCTTCACCCGCAGGTCGTAGTACTCGTCCTCGTCCAGGAGCTCCTGGAACTCCACGTCCTGCTTGCCGGGGTGCGTGACCACGTAGGCCGCGTAATAGATGACCTTCTCGAGGTCGCGCAGCGTCATGCCCAGCAGGTAGCCGAGCTGACTCGGCAGGGTCTTGAAGAACCAGATGTGTGCCACGGGCACGGCCAGCTCGATGTGCCCCATGCGCTCGCGCCGCACCTTGGACAGCGTCACCTCGACGCCGCAGCGGTCGCACACGTGGCCACGGAACCGGATGCGCTTGAACTTCCCGCAGTGGCACTCCCAGTCCTTGACGGGTCCGAAGATGCGCTCGCAGAACAGCCCGTCCCGCTCCGGCTTGAACGAGCGGTAATTGATGGTCTCCGGTTTGATGACCTCGCCGAACGACCACGAGCGGATCTCCTCGGGCGAGGCGAGCCTCACCTGGATGTACTCGAAGTCGGCGGCGCGCTGGTCCCGGGTTCTTGGGAAATCGATCATTTATCTAGCCTCTGTGGTACCACATGCAGACGGAATCAGGACGCCGATGAAAGGTCGCAGCCCGCTCATTCCTCCTCCCCGAGCGTGACGCTCAGCCCGAGCGCTTGCAGCTCCTTCACGAGCACGTTGAACGACTCCGGAATGCCCGGCTTCGGCAGGTTGTCTCCCTTCACGATGGCCTCGTAGACCTTCGAGCGACCCTGCACGTCGTCCGATTTCACGGTGAGGATCTCCTGCAGCGTGTGCGCGGCTCCGTACGCCTCGAGCGCCCACACCTCCATCTCACCGAACCGCTGACCACCGAACTGCGCCTTACCCGCCAGCGGCTGCTGCGTGACCAGCGAGTACGGCCCGATGGAGCGGGCGTGGATCTTGTCGTCTACCAGGTGGCTCAGCTTGAGCATGTAGATGGCGCCGACCGTGACGGGGAAGTCGAATCTCCGCCCACTGCGGCCGTCGCGTAGCCAGATCTTTCCGTTCGGGAAGATCTCGGCGTGCTTCAGCAGCTCGACCACCGCATCGTCCAGCCCCGACTTGATCGTCGAGCGGCCCTTGAGCTTCTGGATGGTGGGGAACAGATCGGTCGCCTTCGCTTGACGGCGCTCCGCGATCTCCTCCGCGGCCGCCAGCAGATATGCGACCATGGCGTCGAAGAACTTCTGCTGCTTCTTGTCGAGACCCATTCCGAGGTAGGCGTCCAGCGACTGGCCGATGCCGTGCGTGTGGCGCAGCGGATCGGTGCCGTCCCCGTTGCCGTTGCCGTTGCCTTCGCTGCTGGCGATGACGACGGGAAGCTTCACGGCGGCCTCGGCGAGCGTCGAGATGTCGTCCAGTCCGACCGGCGGCGTGGCCTCGAGCGCCAGCGCCTCCTTGGTCCACTTCAGGCCCGCCAGCTTGAGCAGCGCGCCCACCTCGTTCTCGGTCGCGCCCTGGAACACCGGCGTCTTTGCCTCGAAGCCGAGAACCTGCCCGGCCCAGCCGAGGTGCGTCTCCAGGATCTGCCCCACGTTCATGCGAGATGGCACGCCCAGCGGGTTCAGCACGATCTCGACCGGCGTCCCGTCGGGGAGGAACGGCATGTCCTCCTCGGCCGCGATGCGCGCGATGATGCCCTTGTTGCCGTGGCGGCCAGCCATCTTGTCGCCGACCGAGATCTTGCGCTTCTCGGCCACGTACACCTTGACCAGCTGTACGACGCCCGGCGGCAGCTCATCGGGCTGGAAGACCTTGTCGATCTGCTCCTCGGTCTTCTCCTTGACACGCTGCACCCGGCGCTCGGCCTCGTCGACGATGCGCCGCAGGCGCTCGCTCGCCTCCTTGTTCTGCACCTTGAACGTCGAGAGGTCGACCTTCTTGAAGTTGATCTGCTCGATGTCTTCCTTCGTGAGCCGCGTGCCCTCGTCCATCAGCGGCTCCACGGTGCCCTTCTTGAGCATGAGCGACACCGTCTGGCGTTGCAGCACGGAGCGGAACTCCTCGTCCCTCGCCTCGGAGATCCGCTGAATCTCCTCACGCTCCACGCCTCGGAGGTCGCCGATCTTGGCGCCGTGCTCCTTCTCGAGCAGCGGGTCGTCGATGCGGCGCGAGAAGATCTTCACGTCGATGATCGTGCCGGTCATGCCCGGCGGCACGCGCAGCGAGGAGTCCTTCACGTCCTTGGCCTTCTCGCCGAAGATGGCCGTGAGCAGCTTCTCCTCCGGGGACAGCTCGGTCTCGCCCTTCGGCGTGATCTTGCCGACCAGGATGTCACCCGCCTTGACGCGCGCGCCGACCCGCACGATGCCGCGCTCGTCCAGGTCGACCAGGCTCTCCTCGGCCACGTTGGGGATCTCGCGCGTGATCTCCTCCATGCCGCGCTTGGTGTCCCGGACGTGCAGCTCGAGCTCCTGGATGTGGATCGACGTGAAGACGTCGTCCTTCACCAGCCGCTCGCTGATGATGATCGCGTCCTCGAAGTTGGACCCGTACCAGGGCATGAACGCCACCAGCACGTTGCGGCCCAACGCGAGCTCGCCCGCGTCGGTGCTCGGCCCGTCGGCGATGATGTCGCCGGGCTCGACCGTCTCGCCCACGTCGACGAGCGGTCGCTGGTTGATGGCCGTGTCCTGGTTCGTACGCCAGAACTTCTTGAGCCGGTATCGATCGAACTGCGCCAGCTTCGCCAGCGGCTGGTCCGACCTGCCGGGCGCGATGGACCCGGTGTCGACGATGATCTCGTCCGCCGTCACGTGGACCACCGACCCGCCGCGGCGCGCCGTGATCACGGCGCCCGAGTCGGAAGCCACCTTGGCCTCCAGGCCCGTGCCGACGATGGGCGCGTCCGTGTACAGGAGCGGAACCGCCTGCCGCTGCATGTTGGAGCCCATCAGCGCCCGGTTCGCGTCGTCGTGCTCCAGGAACGGAATGAGCGCCGCCGCGACCGACACCAGCTGGTCGGGTGCGACGTCCATGTAGTCGATGTCGTCGGGCCGCAGGAGTGGGAAGTCGCCCCGCTCGCGGCACAGCACCAGCTCGTTGCGGAAGTTGCCCTTCTCGTCGAGCGGCGCGTTGGCCTGCGCGATGCGGGCTTCCTCCTCCTCGTTCGCCGACAGCCACTCGATCTCGTTCGTCACCTTACCGTTCTTGACCTTGCGGTACGGCGTCTCGACGAAGCCCAGATCGTTGATGCGCGAGTAGGTCGTAAGCGACGTGATGAGCCCGATGTTCGGACCCTCGGGCGTCTCGATGGGACACATGCGCCCGTAGTGCGAGTAGTGCACGTCCCGCACCTCGAAGCCGGCCCGCTCGCGGGTGAGGCCGCCGGGGCCGAGCGCGGACAGACGCCGCTTGTGGGTCATCTCGGCCAGCGGGTTCGTCTGGTCCATGAACTGGCTGAGCTGACTCGATCCGAAGAACGCCTGGATCACCGCCGACACGGTCCGCGCGTTCACCAGGTCGTCGATGTTGATCTTCTCAGGATCGGTGTTGATCGACATCCGCTCCTTGACCAGTCGCGCCATCCGGGAGAGCCCGACGCTGAACTGGTTGGCGATCAGCTCGCCGACCGTGCGCACCCGGCGATTGCCGAGGTGGTCGATGTCGTCCGTGTAGCCACGGCCCTCGTTCAGCTCGATCAGGTGCCCGATGATCGAGACGAAGTCGTCCTTGGTCAGCACGGTGTGGCCACGCGGCACCGTCAGGCCGAGCCTCTGATTGATCTTGTAGCGGCCCACACGCCCCAGGTCGTAGCGCTTGGGGCTGAAGAACACGCGCTCGAGCGCCGTCCGTGCCGTCTCGATGTTGGGCGCGTCGCCAGGCCGCAGCAGCGAGTAGATCGCGTTGAGCGCGTCCTCCTCGGTCTCGGTCGGGTCCTTCTTGATGGTGTTCTTGATGAGCGGGCTCTCGCCGCGCGCCGCCTGGCGAGTGCTGTGGTAGATCTTGATCTTCTTGGTGCCCAGCCGCTCGAGGATCTCGATGACCTCGGTCTCGATCTCCTCGCCGTTGTCGACGAGCACCTCGCCCGTCTCGGGATCGACGATCTCCTCGGCGATGACCTTGCCCGTGATCTCGGCTTTCACCGCGTCGGTCATCTTGCCGAGCTTGATGTCCTGGACCTCGTAGTAGAGCCGGAAGATCTCCGCGTCCGTGCCGTAGCCCAGCGCCCGGAGGAGCGCCGTCGCGGGGAACTTCTTCTTCTTGTCGATGTGGACGTAGCAGATGTCGTTGATGTCGAGCGTGAACTCGACCCACGAGCCGCGGAAGGGAATGATGCGCGCGCTGTAGAGCTTGGTGCCGTTGGGGTGGATGTTCTCCTCGAAGACCACGCCGGGCGAGCGGTGGAGCTGGCTCACGACGACGCGCTCGGCGCCGTTGATGATGAACGTGCCCAGCTCGGTCAGTAGCGGCAGGTCCCCTAGATAGACTTCCTTTTCGATGATGTCCTGCGGGCGCCGGTCCTCCGGCGGGTCCTCCGACTTCTTCTTACGCTTCTTCTTCTTGGGCGCCTCCTCGTCCTCCTCCGGCTGCTCCCAGACGATCAGCCGGAGCGTCGCCTTCAGTGGCGCGGCATACGTCATGTCGCGCTCGATGCACTCCTCCACCGAGTACTTCGGCTCGCCCAGCGACGCCGAGATGTACTCGAGCGTGAAGTTCTCGTTGACGTCCGAGATCGGGAAGATCTCCCCGAACACCCGGTCGAGCCCGAAGTCCCACTGCTCCTCCGCATCCGCCTCGATGAGCTTCTCGAACGAACGCAGCTGTACGTCGAGCAGATTCGGCATCGGCATGACCGAGTCCAGCTTGGCAAAGCTCAGAATCGGTCGATTGTCCTTGCGCAGTTCCAACGTGTGTCCCCCTTACGGCCTCACCCGTATGCACGGGCGAGTGGCGTATCTCGTGTTCAAAATGGGACAAGCGCGCGAATCCCCGCGCAGGGTGCGTCCCATACGGGAGCACGCCCGCGCCGGGTACCCACACCCAGCCCGAGTCCTCGCGTGGCCCATCCCCGTCCCACCGGATGGCCTCGCCGTCCTCACGGAGCGGTAAATGATCCTGGCAGCCTACTTGAGTACGACAGTGGCGCCGACGTCCTGGAGCTTTGCCTTCATCTCTTCGGCCTCCTGCTTCGTGGCGGCCTCCTTCACGGAGCTCGGGGCGCTGTCCACCAGCTCCTTGGCCTCCTTGAGGCCCAGGCCGGTGAGCTCGCGCACGACCTTGATCACCTGGATCTTCTTGTCGCCGATGCCCTCGAGAACGACATCGAACTCGTCCTTCTCTTCGGCAGCTTCGGCGCCCGGGGCCGCACCACCCGGCATCGCGACGGGCGCCGCGACGGCCGTGACGTTGAACTTCTCCTTGAAGGCGTCAACGAACTCGGAGAGCTCGAGAACGGTCATGTTGCCGATGGTGTCGAGCAGCTCTTCGTGCTTGGTCGCCATGCTCCTCATTCCTCCTGATGCTCACCGGCCCCGCGCCGATGACTGGGTTGATGCTCTCGTTTGCCGCGGACGCGCGTGCGCCCGTCCCACAGCGGCCCGTCCGGATTCCCGGCGGCCGCGCTCCCACGTGGTCACCCTGACGCTTCGCGCTCCGTCCGCAGCGCTTCCAGTAGGCCGACCATCTCCTGTACCTTCGCCTCCAGGGCACCGGCCAGCGCCGCCATGGGCGCCTCCAGGGCGCCGGCGAGCTCCGCCAGTAGCTGGTCCTTGGGCGGAAGCTGCGCGATCTTGTCGATCTGCTCGGGCCGGAGGACCTGCATGTCCAGGATCCCGAGCTTGAACGCCGGTCTCCGGTCGTGCTCCTTGGCGAAGTCGCTCACGGCCTTGGCCGCGCTCACCCCGTCCTGGTAGCCGAAGACCATGCCGGTGGGCCCTTCCAGCGCGCCGTCGATGTCGGGGAGCTCCGTCCCCTCGAACACGCGCTTGGCCAGCCGATTCTTCACCACCACGTACTCGGCGCCCGAGGCCTTGAGGGACCTCCGGAGCCGGGTCATGGCCTTCACGTCCAACCCGGTGAAGTCCGTCAGGAAGAGCGCCGGCGCGCGGTCCAGCCGCTCCTTGAGCTCGGTGACGAACGACTCTTTCTGCGTGCGGTCCATCAGGCTCTGCGGTATAGGTTCGGATCCAGGGACACGCCGGGACCCATGGTGCTCGATACTGTGACGCTCTTCAGGTACGTGCCCTTTGCCGCCGAGGGACGGGCGCGCACGATCTGATCCATGAACGCGCCCAGGTTCTCCGACAGCTGGGCGTCGCTGAACGACACCTTGCCGATGGGTGCATGCACGTTGCCCGTCTTGTCGACGCGGAACTCGATCTTACCCGCCTTGATCTCCCTCACGGCGCGCTCGATGTCGAACGTCACCGTGCCGGCCTTCGGCGTCGGCATCAGCCCACGGGGGCCGAGCAGTCGACCCAGCGGCCCGACCTTCCCCATCAGATCCGGTGTGGCGACGCACACGTCGAAGTCGAGCCAGCCACCCTGGATCTTCTCGACGAACTCGACACCCACGTAGTCGGCGCCCGCGGCCTCGGCCTCGGCCGCCTTTTCCCCCTGTGCGATGACGAGGACCCGCACCTGCTTGCCGGTCCCGTGGGGCAGGACGACCGTGCCGCGCACCAGCTGGTCCGCCTTGCGCGGGTCGACGCCCAAGCGTGCGGCCACCTCCACCGTCTCGTCGAACTTCGCCGACGCGAGCTCCTTGACGAGCCTCACGGCTTCGTCCGGGGCGAGCCGCGTCCCCGCCGGCACGCTCGAGCGCGCCGCCTGGTAGCGCTTACCTGTCGTTGGCATTCTGTTTCGAGCCGATTGGTTCACCCTCCCACCGCTGACGGCTCGCAGTCGGTGGTACGGGCCGAAGCCGCGCTTCGAAGCTTTCTCGTGATCCTATCCCTTTACCTCTACGCCCATCGAGCGCGCAGTGCCGGCGATCATCTTCACCGCGGCGTCCACGTCGTTCGCGTTGAGGTCCTCCATCTTGGTTTGTGCGATCTCGGCCAGCTGCGCCCTCGTGATCGTGCCCACCTTCTCTCGGTTCGGCTCCCCCGAGCCCTTCGGTACACCGATGGCTCGCCGGATCAGAACCGCAGCCGGTGGCGTCTTGGTGATGAACGTGAAGGAGCGGTCGGCGTAGACGGTGATCTCCACGGGCGTGGTGATACCCTGCTTGTCCTGCGTTCTGGCGTTGAACTGCTTGCAGAACTCCATGATGTTGACGCCGTGCTGGCCCAGCGCGGGCCCGACCGGCGGCGCCGGGTTGGCCTGGCCACCCGGCACGTGGAGCTTGATGAATCCGACGACCTTCTTGGCCATGCGTTGACCGCTCCTAGTATCCCTTCAGGTCCGTGTAGTCGAGCTCGACCGAGGTGGGGCGACCGAACAGCGACACCTCCACCTTGACCTTGCCCTTGTCCGGGTAGACCTCCTGCACGGTGCCGCTGAAGTCGGTGAACGGACCCTTGGTGACCTCCACGACCTGGCTGACGTGGAACGGGATCTCCTCGTGCGCCTCGTCCTCGACCTCGACCTCCACGCCTAGGATCTTGTTCATCTCCTCCTCGCGCAGCGGCTGTGGCGTCCTTCCCGGCCCGACGAACTTGATCACGCCCTGGATGTTGTTGATGGCGTGGATCGTGCGCTCGTTGAGCGCCATGTGCACGAGCACGTATCCCGGATAGAGCCGCTTGGTGACCGTGACGCGCTTGCCGTTGCGGATCTCGACGACCTCCTGCGTGGGCACGAGCACGTCGCGGATCTCCAGCTCGCCCGCATCGCCCGACTGCTCCTCGATACGACGCTGGATCAGCTTCTGAACCTTGTTCTCGTGCCCCGAGTAGGTCTGAACCGCGTACCACTGCGTCTCGGTCATGGTCTCCTTCATCAGGCCCCGAAGATCCCCATGACGAAGTCGAGCGTGACCCGTACCGCCGCGTCCATGAGCCAGATGATGAACGAGATCGCGATGGTGAACGCGATCACGACCATCGTGGCGTTCTTGAGCTGATCCCAGTCCGGCCACGTGACCTTCTGGAGCTCGATCCAGGACTCCTCCACGAAGGTCTTGGTGTCTCTGACTTTGTCGACGACCGCCATGCGTTATTTCGTTTCCTTGTGCATCGTGTGCGCGCGGCATCGGGGGCAGAACTTCTTGTACTCCACCCGCTCCGGATGCAGCCGCTTGTTCTTCGTCTTGTTGTAGTTCCTCTCCTGGCACTCGGCGCAGGCGAGGATCACCTTGTCACGTGGCATGCTCGCTCCTGTTTCCCCCGGCGGCAGGCCACTCCGGCCGCTTCGGGTCCTTCCCTCCCTGTGTGCTACTCATGAGCCGGGTCACCTGTGCCGCCGTGGTCGAACGAGCCGGCGTCGTCCGCCCGCGCTCAGCCGCTCGGCCGCTGGTTTTTCGCATCTTCCGGCTCATTCCGCTCGCCTCGCTCTGCCGCTACGCGCGGCAGAGCCTCGCTTCGGGCGGACGACGCCGGCTCGTTCGCGGGCGGGTCCGACCATGTTCCACGCGGGTCGTGCTGCCGCCTGCGGCGCGAGGAGCTCGGCCGTCGGGGCGATCCATCTGCTCGTGGTCCTGCGGATGGTAGCGACCAACCGGGTGCTCCATCCTCGGCCCATATGCATCACTCGATCTACTCGACGATCTCGGTGACCACACCAGCCCCCACCGTGCGTCCGCCCTCGCGGATCGCGAACCGCAGCTCCGGGTCCATCGCGATCGGCGTGATCAGCTCCACTTCCATCTGCACGTTGTCGCCCGGCATCACCATCTCCACTCCGTCCGGAAGGTGCGCCGCACCCGTCACGTCCGTCGTGCGGAAGTAGAACTGCGGTCGATACCCGTTGAAGAACGGCGTGTGACGCCCACCCTCCTCCTTCGTCAGCACGTACACCTCCGCCTTGAACTTCGTGTGCGGCGTGATCGTGCCCGGCTTCGCAAGCACCTGGCCACGCTCGATCTCGTCCTTCGCCACGCCGCGCAGCAGCAGTCCCGCGTTGTCTCCCGCCCTGCCCTCGTCCAGCAGCTTGCGGAACATCTCCACTCCCGTCACCACCGTCTTCTTGTCCGCCCCCATCCCCACGATCGACACCTCCTCACCCTGCTTCACCACACCACGCTCGATCCGCCCCGTCGCCACCGTGCCTCGGCCCGTGATGCTGAACACGTCCTCCACTGGCATCAGGAACGGCTTGTCCACGTCCCGCTCCGGCTGCGGGATGTAGCTGTCGATCGCCTGCATCAGCTCCTCGATGCACTCCGCGTCCGGACCCTCACCTCCAGCCTCCAGCGCCTTCAGCGCGCTGCCCTTCACCACCGGCGTGTCGTCGCCCGGAAAATCGTACTCGCTCAGCAGCTCCCGAACCTCCAGCTCCACGAGCTCCAGAAGCTCCTCGTCGTCGACCATGTCCACCTTGTTCAGGAACACGACCACGTACGGCACGTTCACCTGACGAGCCAGCAGAATGTGCTCCCGCGTCTGCGGCATCGGTCCGTCCGCCGCGCTCACCACCAGGATCGCCCCGTCCATCTGCGCCGCGCCCGTGATCATGTTCTTCACGTAGTCGGCGTGTCCCGGGCAGTCCACGTGCGCGTAATGACGGTTCTGCGTCTCGTACTCCACGTGCGCCGTCGCGATCGTGATCCCCCGCTCCCGCTCCTCCGGCGCCTTGTCGATGTTGTCGAACGACACCGCCTCCCCACCGTACTTCTTCGACTGCGCCAGCGTGATCGCTGCCGTCAACGTCGTCTTCCCGTGATCCACGTGCCCGATCGTCCCCACGTTCACGTGCGGCTTCGTACGCTCGAACTTCGCCTTGCCCATCGCTG
>Ga0299907_10003416_pt1 | contig 10149 bp, 10 predicted proteins | sample RVTome_16_FD_198680 | JGI IMG/M metagenome (GOLD analysis project Ga0299907, IMG submission 198680) | Soil microbial communities from uranium-contaminated site in the Upper Colorado River Basin, Wyoming, United States - RVT152D67 (version 2) ... | reverse complement strand
CGCCATCGCAGCCAATCGGTCAGGGTCCGGCGTCCGCCAGATGGGCCGTTGGCGACGGTCCGCTTCGGCGACCCCCCATCCCCCGTCGCTGCACTCAGGGGTCAAAGCGGGCGGCGGCGCTCCCCCCTCAAATCGAAGCGCCGGTTATCGGTTTATCGGTCGCATGTCGGAGCAAGGTTCAGGGCTTCTGCGGAGCTCCGGACCAACAGCCGTCGTGTCCAATTGACGACTGACTACCGCCAACGAACGGACAACCGACAACTGACTAGCCACAACCCGTGCCCCCCGCTCGGTGCAGGGACGCCTCCCATAGCTCACGGAACGGGTTCGTTCCCCTCTCCCGGGCGATCGTGGTTTCGGGGCCATGGCCGGGGAGCACCCGGGTGTCATCGGCGAGTGTCATAACGCGCTCACGCATCGACGAGGCGAGCGCGGCGATGTTTCCGCCCGGCAGGTCGGTCCGGCCAATCGATCCGGCGAACAACTGGTCGCCGCTGAACAGGACGCCCTCGGCGCCGAGGTGGAAGCAGCAGTGCCCCGGGGTGTGACCGGGCGTATGTACCACCTCCAGGCTGAGACCGGCCAGGTCGAGGGTCTGGCCGTGAACGAGTTCAAGCATCAGGTCGGGAGGAGCGAAATCGCCGGGCGGGGCGAGTCCGAACAGCCTCTGTAGCTGTGACTGGGGATCGAGGGTGAGGAAGTCGTCGTCGGGGTGCGAGTAGGCGGAAACGGCGTGAGCGCGGCTGACGGCCCCGGCGCCCCCGGCATGATCGACGTGGCCGTGAGTGAGGAGGATCGCCACCGGGGTCAGATCATGTTTGAGCAGCAGGTCGGAGATCGCCGCCGGGTCGGGTGGGGCGTCGACGACGATGGCCGGTCCTCCGGGGGCAGCGGCGACGACGTAGGTGTTTGTCTGGGCTACCCAGAGAACCTCCGAAGCCACGACGATCATCCGCCCGCGTCCTTGGGTATCTCGGCACGGTAGGTCTGGGAGCGCCCGCCGCCTGCCGTCAGGAGTTCCTGCGTGGAAGGGAGGGCCAGGACGGTTACGCGATTGTCGAGGAAGTCCGAGTACGCCAGCCACTCCCCGTCGGGCGAGATGGCGAGGCCGGTGGGTTGGTTGCCTGCCACGACGGCATCGAGGATTTCGCCGTTGGTCGTGTCCAACAGCAGCACGGTGCCCCACTCCGGGCCCGGGAGGTAGTAGGTCTCGGGATTGTTGCGTCCTCGGTTCGAGACGGCCAAAACCCGGCCGTCGGGCGACAGGTCGATCGTGTTGGGGAGGCGATCAGTGGACCCCATGGTCGCAACGGTGTCGGTGGCCGTATCTATCACGAGGATCGCGTCGAGGGCCATGTCGGAGGCGTAGATCAGCCCTTCATTCGGGTCGGCCACCAGGTGGCGCAAGGCCCCCCCGGTGTGGTGGATGGTCGAGCCTTCTCCGCTCTCGAGGTCGATCACGTCGATGTCGCCGTCGTCGTAGCCCGCGACATACAGGCGGGAGGCCGCCGCGTCGATCGCCAGGCCCCGGGGAGTCGTAACGGTGGGGATCCGGCGCACCATCTCACCCGTGGCGAGGTCGAACTCGGAGACGTCGTTGCTCACCCAGTTCGAAGCCCACAGCCGGTCCTCCTCCGGCGACAGGACCATTACCTTGGTCCACGAGCCCTCGGTGAGGAGTTGGCGGTCCATCTCGTGGGTGGCGACGTCGATCTGATACACCGAGGCCGTCTCCATCTGGCTGACGTAAGCCTTCTCGCCCGCCGAATCGAAGATGACCTCCACCGAGCCCGCCTCGGGCAGGTCGATGGCGGCGAGTAGGGCGCCCGTGAAAGGGTCGTAGGCCTCGAGCCCGGTTCCCCCGAGGAGGGTGACCCACAGCTCCTCGCCGTCTGGTGTGAAGGCGACCTGTTTGGGGGCGGCCCCCGTCTGGAACACCATCCGTCGGTCCATGACCTGGTCCGGTGGGTCGAGCCACACGGGAAATGCTCCTGCCGCCTCGGCGGGGATCTCGATGGTTTCGGTGCGATATCCGTCGGCCTCGACAACCAGGCTGAGCGGTCCCACCGCAGACGTCGTGGAACCATCTTCGACCTCGATCTCGTCGCCGGTAGCGGTGGTGAGGGTCGCGACGGCGTCGGCGCCGGCCGGGAGCACGCCGATGCTGAGATCGCGTTCGGGTGCCGTTGTCGCAGGAGTCGTCGTCGTGGTGGAAGACGTAGTGGTAGTGACTGATCTGACAGTCGTCGGCAGATCGCCGGAAGTCGGCGTGCTGACGACGGGTGCCGCCAGGTCGGCGGTGGGGGCTCGACCGGAGAGGCTGAGTGCTCCCATCCAAGCGAGGATCGCCAGTGCCAGTGCTGCCAGCCCCAATTGGAGCGGGGCCCGGCTCACTGCGGCTCGGGGATGCGGGAGACGGCAAACACGCCGTCGACGCCCCGAACGTCCGCCAGCATGCGGGGCAGTTGGCTGGGATCCGACAGTTCCACCTCATAACGGAGGATGGCCACCCGATCTCGACCGGTGACCGTAGATGAGGCCGTGATGTTGCCGCCCGTGTCTGAGATGACAGACGTTACGTCCCTGAGAAGAAGCGTGCGGTCGAGGGCTTCGACCTGGATCCACACGGCGTAGCTCGCCATCCGGTCGACCGCCCAGGACACGTCGACCATGCGTTCGTGCTGTTCGCGAAGCGCCCCGATGTTGGTGCAGTCCGAGCGATGCACCGAGACGCCCCGGCCGACGGTAACAAACCCTTCGATAGGGTCGCCGGGCACCGGGTCACAGCATCGGGCCAGTCGCACCAGCATGTCGTCGAGTCCCTCGACGATGACATCGGGTCCGGCGTGGTCGGCAGCGCGACGACGGGAGATGAAAGGCGGACCGCCCTCGGGGCCACTGTCGGGCGTGTGTAGACGACGGGCCCGCCCGGCCACGCTGCTGGCCGAGACGTTGCCTTCGCCGACTTTCGTGAACAGCGTCTCGGTGTCCTGGTAGCCGAGGTCGACGGCGACGGCGTCGAGCATTTCGTCGCGCAGGCCGACCACGAGGCCGGGAAATTCCCGCACCATGGCCCCTAGGACCAATTCCCGTCCTTCGGTGACGGCCTGGTCGCGCCGCTCCTTGAGGAACCACTGCTTGATCTTCGAGCGGGCCCGTGAGCTGCGGACGAACGTCAGCCAGTCGCGACTGGGTCCGCTGTCACGCCGGGCGGTGATGATCTCGACGATGTCACCCGAGGAGAGTCGGGTGGACAAGGGCAGCAGGCGCCCATTGATCCGGGCTCCCACGCAGCGGTGCCCGACTTCGGTGTGCACCGCATAGGCAAAGTCGACGGCTGTTGCTCCGCGGGGCAGTGTCTTGACGTCTCCAGCCGGTGTGAGCACGAACACCTCGTCCTGGTACAGGTCGAGTTTGAGGTTGGTCAGGAACTCCGATAGGTCGTCGTCTCCATCGGACAGGTCACCGACGTTGACCCACGGCTGGTCCTTGGAGGCGGCACCCTCCTTGTAACGCCAGTGGGCGGCGATACCGGATTCGGCCCTCCGGTGCATCTCCTCGGTGCGCAACTGGACCTCCAGCGGCTTGCCGTCGGGACCCACGACGGTCGTGTGCAGACTCTGATAGAGGTTGAACTTGGGCATGGCCACGTAGTCCTTGAAGCGGCCGGAGAGCGGAACCCAATGGCTATGGATGAGGCCTAGGGCGGCGTAAACGTCGCGGGTCGTACCCACGATCACCCGGATGCCGATCAGGTCGTGGATGTCCTCGAACGGCCGGTTCTGCTCGACCATCTTGCGATAGATCGAATAGTGATGCTTGGGGCGACCCGTGACTTCGGCCCGGATCCCGGACTCGGCCAGCAGGCCCTCGACCTCGGCGATCATCTTCTCGATGAAGACGCTGCGCTCGACTCCCCGCTCGTGGAGCTTGTCCTCGATCTCGGCGAAGGGGCCGGGATGGAGGATGGCGAAGCAGCGATCCTCCAACTCGTGCTTGATCTCCTGGACACCGAGGCGATGGGCCAGAGGGGCGTAGATGTCGAGGGTCTCGCGGGCGACCCGGCGTTGCTTCTCTTCGCGCAGGGACGAGACCGTGCGCATGTTGTGGAGACGGTCGACCAGTTTGATGAGCAGGACGCGTACATCCTGGGCCATCGCCACCACCATCTTGCGAATGGTGGCTGCCTGGGCCTCCTCCCGTGTGGAGTACTCGATGCGATCGAGTTTGGTGACGCCGTCGATGAGGGCGGCGATTTCGGGGCCGAACTCGGCGGTGATCTGCTCGAGGGTCACGTCGGTGTCCTCAACCGTGTCGTGGAGGAGAGCAGCGGCCAGGGTCGGGCTGTCGAGGCCGTAATTGGCCAGATGCCAGGTGATCGCCACCGGGTGGGTGATGTAGGGATGCCCCGTCTTGCGAACCTGTCCCTTGTGGGCGCCGTCGGCCACCTCGAAGGCCCGCTGGATCACCCCGGTGTTTTCTGCCGGATGATGAGCGACGAACGCCTCGATCACATCTTCGAACGAGGCCGGCGCCGGGTCGACATCAGTCGTATACGAGGAGGGCATGGTGCGGGATCTCGGGCAGGGCCGCCTTCCCGTCGAGGAAGGCAAGTTCTATGAAAACGGAGAAGCCGGCGGTTTCGGCACCGAGGCGTGAAATCAGCCGGAGGGCGGCGGCGGCGGTACCTCCGGTGGCGATTACGTCGTCGACGAGGAGCACCCGATCTCCCCGGTCGGCCGCGTCGGCATGCACTTCGAGTCGGTCGGTGCCGTACTCGAGGCTGTAGTCCTCCCCCAAGGTCTCGAACGGGAGCTTGCCGGGCTTGCGGATCGGTATGAAACCCGCCCTCAACTCGAGAGCGATGGGGGCAGCCAGCGTGAAGCCGCGGGCTTCGATGCCCGCCACTTGGGTGACACCCGAATCCCGGAAGGGCTCGGCCATCACTCGAACCAGCTCGGCGAAGGCTTCGCGGTGGGACAGGATCGGCGTGATGTCCTTGAACATCACTCCCGGCTCCGGGAAGTCCGGTATATCTCGGATCAGGCTGGCGAATGGCTCCACCGAACCATTCTACGCCGTCAAGCCGGGATCAATCGCCTATGTCGGTGACGTCGGGACCGGTTTCGGCGCCCACGCGGCTGGCAACCGCCCGGCGGGTGACGCGCAGACGACCCTCCTCGACCTCGATCACGAGTTCGTCGTCGTGGATGCTCACGACCCTCCCCTTGATGCCGCCGATGGTCTGGATCTCGTCACCGATCTGCAACGAGGCGGCGAGCTCCTGCTGCTTGCGAGCGCGATTGCGCTGAGGGCGGATGATGAATAGCCAGAAAACCGCCACCATCACAACTAAGAAGATGAGGCTTCCGGTGCCGGAGCCGGTGGCGTCCTGGGCGATTACGACGGGGATCAAACGTTTTCCTCTCGGATGAGCGCCCAAAGATTAGGGGAGGCGAAGTTGGCTCACCAAGCCCCCGCTCGACGGCGGTCGATAACTGCGCCTTGGAACGAGACGTAGCTGCCATCCACGATCGCCCGACGCGCCCCCGCCATCAATCCCAGGGTGTAGGTGAGGTTGTGCACGGTTACCAGCCGATACACCGCCAACTCGGCCGTGGCCAGCAGGTGGCGGAGATAGGCGCGGCTGTAGGTGCCGCAGGTGAGGCAGGGACACTCGTCATGCAGCGGACGAGGGTCCGTGGAGAAAGTGGCCCGCCGGAGGTTGAAGTCGCCGTCCGGGCTCAGGACTTTCCCGTGCCGGGCAAGTCGGGTCGGCCACACGCAGTCGAAGATATCCGCTCCCCGGGCGATGGCGTCGAGCACGCCTTCGGCATCCCCCAAACCCATTACGTAGCGGACCTTGTCGTCGGGCAAGTGGCCCATGACGCACTCGAGCGCCAGGTTGCGTTCCGAAGAAGTCTCCCCGACCGACAATCCACCTACCCCGAAGCCCGCAAAGCCGAGATCAGCCGTAGCCACGGCGGACTTCTGGCGAAGCTCTGGGTCCACTCCGCCTTGGATGATCCCGAACAGGGCTTGGTCGCGCCGACGGTGGGCCGACAGGGCGCGTTCTTCCCAACGCAGGGTGCGTTCCATGGCGGTCTCGACGACGGGCCGTTCTGAGGGGAGGCCGACGAGAACGTCGAGACACATTGCGATATCCGACCCGAGGAGCTCCTGGATGCGGACCACCTCCTCGGGCGTCAGATGTACCGGGGAACCGTCGTACGTCGACCGAAAGTCAGCCCCGTGCTCGCTGACCCGGGGGTCGAGCGAGAAGATCTGATATCCGCCCGAATCGGTGAGGATGGGCCCCGGCCAGGCCATGAACGAGTGGAGACCGCCCAATTCGGCGATCAGCTCGGCTCCGGGCCGCAACATCAAGTGATAGGTGTTGGCCAGGACCATGTTCGTCCCGACAGCTCGCAGGTCGTGCACGTCCAGCGCCTTCACCGTCGCCCGGGTCCCTACCGGCATGAAGGCGGGGGTGGGCACCTCCCCATGCGTCAGGCTGAGGACCCCGGCCCGCGCATCCCCGTCTGTCGCTTCCCGACGCCAGGCGGCGGCGTGGGTCATGAGTCCTCCCGGTCGGCGAGCATGGCGTCGCCGAAACTGAGGAACCGGTAGCCCCGGTCCAAAGCTGTCTGGTAGGCGTCCCGCCAACCGTCTCCGATGAAGGCGGCAACCATGCAGATGAGCGTCGAACCGGGGAGGTGGAAGTTGGTGACCAGACGGTCCACCACCTTGAAGTCGAAATCGGGGGTGATGAAGAGATTTGTCGTGGCTTCGCCCTCCGCAGGCTCGCCGTCTTGCCAAGCGGCCTCGAGGGCCCGGACGGTCGTGGTTCCGATCGCCACCACCGCCCCTCCCGCCAGGCGGGTTCTTGAGATCGCTTCGATAGCCCCGGCATCCAGGACGAAGCTCTCGCGGTGCATGACATGGTCCTCGACCTCTTCGGTGGTGATGGGCCGAAACGTACCCAGGCCCACCCTGAGGTCGATGCGGGCCACGCCTATCCCCCGCTCCGCGAGCGCAGTGAATGCCCGCTCTGTGAAGTGGAGGCCGGCGGTTGGGGCGGCAGCGGAACCAGTGGCCCGGGCGTAGATCGTCTGGTACCGCTCGCGCCGCTCGAGCCGCGTGGTGATGTAGGGCGGCAACGGCATCTCCCCCGCCTGCTCGATGGCCGTTTCGATGTCGGCCACCGAGTCGAAGGCGACCTGGACGACGCCGTCGTCCGGGTCCGACACAATCTCGGCCGTGAGGCTGTCGAAATCGATGCGAGTCCCCGGCCGGAGCTTGCGGGCAGGACGGGCCAGTGCCACCCAGCTCTCGTCGGGACGCCGCTCCAGCAGGAGCAACTCCACTGCTCCCCCGCCCGGTAGGCGGCGACCCTTCAGCCGGGCTGCCCTCACCCGCGTGTCGTTGAGCACAACCAGGTCGCCGGGATCGAGGAGCTCCGGCAGCTCATGAAAGCGGTGGTCACTCAGATCCGAAGTCCGCAGCAGCCGGGACGAGTCCCGCGGTTCGACCGGGGTTTGGGCGATTGCCTGCTCTGGGAGCTCATAGGAAAAGTCGGCGGTGCGCACCGGTCAGGGACGGTAGTGGCGACGACGGAGGGCGCGGACGACGGAAGACGCCCGCTCAGCGGCCCCGAACTGGACAGTCGAGGCTTCCCACTGAGAACGGTGGGCCGGGTTGCGGTTCGGGCGAATCGGCGAGGGCTGCCGCCCCGTCGGCGGTGGCGGCCATGTCGGGAACTCTGGGCTGCAGACCGCCGAAAGTCGAGGTCTCACCCTGAGAACGGTGGATCGGGTTGCGGTTCGGGCGGAGTCGGCGATGAGCTGCCGCCTCGTCGGCGGTGCCCGAGCCATGGTCGGGAACTCAGGGCTGCAGACCGCCGAAAGTCGAGGTCTCACCCTGAGAACGATGGATCGGGCTGCGGTTCGGGCGGAGTCGGCGATGAGCTGCCGCCTCGTCGGCGGTGCCCGAGCCATGGTCGGGAACTCAGGGCTGCTGACGTCGCTGAGCGAGGTCTGGCGCCCTGAGAACGGGCCGGGGCGACACGACGCCGGAACTCAGGGCTGCTGACGTCGCTGAGCGGGGTCTGGCGCCCCGAGAACGGGCCGGGGCGACACGACGCCGGAACTCAGAGCTGCTGACGTCGCTGAGCGAGGTCCTCGCCGCCGTGTCACGGTGTCTTCAACGCGTCTGGGATCAATTCCCGATATGAATCATGCGCCAGTTTCAGCGCATGGACCTCCGCCTCCTCGAACCAGGCGAGGTCGTCATGCTCGTTGGTGTCGGCGTTGACGATCTCTCCTGACCACTGGCGGACCAGGAAGAGATGCAGGCGGTACTGGCCGTCGCCGTCGAGGACGCGCCAGACCTGGGGCGGCACGATCGCCTTTATGCCCAGCTCCTCCTGCAGTTCGCGGATGAGCGCCGATTGCGGTGTCTCGCCTTCGTCGACGTGGCCACCGGGGAAGTCCCAGACGTCGGGATAGGAGCGGCGGGACGGGTGGCGGTGGCAGAGGAGTACTGAGCCGGCGGCGATGAGGACGCCCGCCGCCACCTCCGTCAGGATCGTCTCGGGAACCTGGGGCTGGATGCCTTCACTCACCTACGGCGCCGTCGATGGCGTGGCGGAGCAGGTCAGCGTGGCCGTTGTGGCGGGCGTACTCTGTCATTTCGCGGACGAGGCTGAGCAGGGTGAGGTCCGAAGGGCGGGCACGAGGTAAGGACCATCTGCTCGGGGTCCATGCCCTCACACTCGAAGGCGAGGGCATCGCGGTGGAACTGCAGCCATTGGAGGAGCAGTTCTCGCTCGTCGAGCGTCTCTGGCTCGGGCGTTCTCACAGCAGGCTGGCCTGGCCGGGGCTTTCGATTCCCAGGTGGCCGTAGGCGGCGGCGGTGGCGGTGCGGCCCCTCGGCGTGCGCTGGAGGAGACCAGTCTGGAGGAGGAAGGGCTCGTAGGCGTCCTCCACCGTCTCGGGCTCCTCGCCCACGGCGATCGCCAGTGTGCTCAGCCCCACGGGACCACCGCCGAACTTGACCACGACGGCCTCGAGGATGGCGCGGTCAACCTTGTCGAGGCCGAGTTCGTCGACCTCGAAGAGTTCCAGGGCGCGGTCGGTGACCTCGGTGGTCACCCGTCCGTCGGCCCGGGCGACGGCGTAATCCCGCACTCGGGCGAGGAGCCGGTTGGCGATGCGTGGGGTGCTGCGGGAACGTCGGGCGATCTCGACGGCGGCGGCCGGGTCGATGTCGACTGAGAGGATGCCGGCCGAGCGGGTGACAATCGCTCCCAACTCCTCCTTGCCGTAGTAGTCGAGCTTCTCCTCGATGCCGAAGCGGTCGCGAAGGGGGGCCGTGACCGTGCCTTTGCGGGTCGTTGCCCCGACCAGGGTGAATCGAGGAAGATCGAGGCGAATCGACTGAGCCGTAGGGCCCTTGCCCAGCACGATGTCGATGACGAAGTCCTCCATGGCTGAATAGAGAACCTCTTCGACCGTCCGCGGGAGCCGGTGGATCTCGTCGATGAAGAAGACGTCGCCCGGATCGAGGTTGGAGAGGATGGCGGCCAGGTCGCCGGGGCGTTCTAGCGCCGGTCCGGAAGTGATCCGCATAGCCGTTCCCATCTCGATGGCAACGATCCCCGCCAGCGTGGTCTTTCCGAGCCCGGGGGGACCGGAGAGGAGAATGTGGTCGAGCGACCGGCCCTCCGCCCGGGCGGCGTCGATGGAGATCCACAACCGTTCTTTGATCCGCCCCTGACCGATGAACTCGTCGAGTCGATGAGGTCGGAGACCGATCTCGAGTTCGTCGTCCACGGCGGGACTCAGGAGGCTGTCCTCACGCACGGCGTGCCTGCCCCAGCACTCTCAGGGCGGTCTTGAGCTGCTCTGAGACCGAGGCATCTTCCTCGAGGTCGGCAACCGCCTCGCTGATCTCCTCGGGGCTGTAGCCGAGGTTCTCGAGTGCCTGGCGAACCTGGCTCGGTCCGGCCCCATTGACCAACTCGGCCTCGGTGTCGGCCAGCTTGGGGCGCAGCTCGAGGATGATCTTCTGGGCCGAGCGTTTGCCGACGCCCGGGGCCCGGGAGAGGGTGGCGACGTCCTCGGTGGCGATCGCCCGGCGTAGCTGGTC
>Ga0299907_10003415_pt1 | contig 10150 bp, 6 predicted proteins | sample RVTome_16_FD_198680 | JGI IMG/M metagenome (GOLD analysis project Ga0299907, IMG submission 198680) | Soil microbial communities from uranium-contaminated site in the Upper Colorado River Basin, Wyoming, United States - RVT152D67 (version 2) ... | reverse complement strand
GATCACGCGGAAGGTCGACAAGCTGTCCTGCATCCGGTTCGGCTCGGGCCGCTATTCGGTCCCCAACGCCCTGATCGGGACCACTGTCACGGTCCTGGTCGACGAACATGCCCGATCGCTGCGCGTGATCGAGCCGGTCACCGGCGAGATCCACGCCGAACACGCGCTGGTCCCGCCCGGGGAGACCTCGATCCTCGATGAGCACTACGGCGGCCCGCGCCCGCACACGCCCCGGCGGGCGGCACGACCGCGCACCCAGACCGAGAAAGAGTTCCTGGCGATGGGGCCGGTCACCGAGCAGTTCCTGACCGGCGCCGCCGCGGCCGGAGTCACCAAGCTCGGCACCGAGATCGCTGAGATCCTCACCCTGGCCGCCGCGCACGGCGCCGACCCGGTCCTGGCCGCGCTGGAACGAGCTGTCACGTTCGGGCGGTGGCGGGCCGCCGATGTCCGCTCAATCCTGGCAACCAACGGGTCCGCGCCCATACCCCGGCCGGCCGGGCAGGCGCTGGTGCTGACCCTGCCATCGGTGCCGACCCGATCCTTGGACGCCTACCGGATCGACGGAGGTGACGCCTCATGACCGCGGCCGACCCGCCGCCGCTGCCGGCGGATCTGACCGAGGGACTGAAGCGGTTGAAGATGGCCGCCATGCGCCGGCTGGCGCCCGAGCTGCTGGTCACCGCGAAAACCCAGCGCTGGAAGCCCGAAGAGTTCCTGCGCACCCTGGTCCAAGCCGAGATCGCCGCTCGTGACGAGTCCAACGCCAGGACCCGACGCCGTCAAGCGGCGTTCCCGGTGACCAAGACGCTCGAGGAGTTCGACGTCGCCGCGTCCTCGATCCCGCCAGCCACGTTCGACTACCTCGCGTCCCTCGAATGGGTGCGGGCCACCGAGAATCTCTGCCTGATCGGGCCGGCCGGGACCGGCAAGAGTCACATGCTCATCGCCCTGGGCATCGCCGCCGTCCAGGCCGGACACCGAGTCCGCTACTTCACCGCCGCCGAACTCGTCGAAACGCTCTACCGCGGGCTGGCCGACAACTCCGTCGGCAAGGTCATCGACGTCCTGCTCCGCAACGACCTCGTCATCGTCGACGAGCTCGGGTTCGCGCCACTGGACGACACCGGCGCCCAGCTGCTGTTCCGGTTCGTCGCAGCCGCCTACGAACGCCGCTCGCTCGGGATCGGCTCGCACTGGCCGTTCGAGTCCTGGGGCCGGTTCCTGCCCGAGCACACCACCGCGGTCAGTCTGCTCGACCGACTCCTGCACCACTGCCACACCGTGGTCACCGACGGCGACTCCTACCGCATGAAACAAGCCCGTGCGAGAGGAGGAACCCGTATCAAAACCAGCTGAACAAACCGCGAAGAGTGGGGACATGCAGTTGGCCACCAGCGGAGACCACGAACTGGCCGTTGACACACGGCCGCAGGTTTCGATGCCCAGGTCTCGTCGTCGAAGGCAGCTCGTCATCTGTCAACGGCTCTCGACACAACTGAGGATCGATTGATGCTTCCTCAACTCAAGCATGTCCGGGAGCCTCTTCACGGCCCTGAGGCGGCGGATTGCCGCAGACCCGCGGGCTGCGCTGAGCGCCAACGTCCCCTGGATGGTTACACGACCTCGCGCCGCCCGGCGATGTAAGAGAATCCACCGCGAGTTGTCATGGGCTCTCTATCCTGGATTGATGGATGCGGATCTTACGGACGACTCAGCGGCTACGACTGACGGCGACGTTCTGGACAACTCGGGCGCTGGCGGCGCCGGTCGAAGCGGGCGTCGTACGCGCCGCACGACACTCTTCCCTGCCAGCACTTTCGAGGACGCGTTGGAGCTTCCGGCGGCCATCTTCAAAATGGCCTCCGGACAGATGGTCCGGCGCATCACTTTGCTGGATGAGCTGGGTAAGAGTCCAACCAGCAGCGCGACCCGTCAGCTCATCACGAACAGTTCGAAGTACGGACTCACAACCGGCAGCTACAACGCTGAGATGTTGGGGCTCACGGAGGCCGGGCTCCGAGTAGTCGGTGACACCGCGTCGGCCGCCGATCGGGCACGCGCTTGCTTTGACCTCGCAATCCAATCCGTTGATATCTTCAAGAAGCTGTACGAGGCATACCTTGATACGCGCCTTCCCGCCCAGGCTGTACTGGTGGACAAGGCGCGGGAACTCGGCATCCCCGAGGGGGACTTGACCGCCTGTGTCGAGACCTTCACAGTCAACGCCAAGTACGTCGGAGTGTTGCGGTCGATCAGCGGGGCGGAGCGCTTCATTTCCGTAGATGCGCTTGTCGAGGATTACACGCCAGCAGATCAGCCTTCGACCCCACCGACCGTTGCACTGCCACCCGCGGCGCCACAGACCACGCGACCTCGGGGGGCCGCCGCGACCGCCAGCGGCGAGACCTCGGACGACTTCGACTCGGCGTGCTTCTATATCACCCCCATCGGGGATGAGGACTCGGAGGCACGAAAGCACGCTGACCTCTTCATGGGGTCCCTGGTCGAACCAGCGCTCAGTGAGTTCGGGCTCAAGGTGGTTCGCGCTGATCAGATCGGCCAGGCGGGGATGATCACCAGGCAGATCATCGAGTACATCATGCACAGCCGAATCGGCAGCCGGGCTGGCGCTCACCGCCGTAACCGGGCTAGGGCCGCTGATCCGGATGGCGCTCGCAGCCGACGGCCCCCGCGTGGCCGCGTGGATGGCCGGCGCCCTGTTCATCCCTTCGCTCGCACTCATGCTCGGCACCGCCAGCCGTACCCACCGCATGTTCCAAGCCCTCTACGTCATCCTGTGGTACGCCGCTGTCAACCAGGTCGCCGCCGCCGACTACATGGGCACCGTCCTCGTCACCGGCCGCCCGGCCGGGCCATCGCCACTGCTAACAGCTGGACTCTCGCTCGCCATGCTCGCCATCACATTCAGCATCCGCGCGGTACGGCACGGCACACGGTGACGGTCGCGTGTGGCCCAAACTGAGGTCGGTTGAAGGGTCCCCCGGGGACCAATCGCCGCGGAAACAGCGCGCACATCGAGACGCTCTGGCCCCACGGCGAAGGCTTACGTGATTCAGCGCTTCGATCTGGTTGATCAGTGCCGTCACCATGCCGAGGCTCGACGTTGACCCCGTGCCGGTCAACAGCGGACAGAGCCGATCTCCGAGTCCCTCGCAGACACGATCCAGCGCGGCCACCACATACCGCCAGAAACGCGCCGGGTCGTTATCATCTGGATCCAGCGACACCAGGCGATCGGCCATTTCGCCCCAGCGGACCAATCCGCAAGCAGCGTCGTCTTGCCAAACCCGGCCGGAGTGCACACCAAGACCAACTCGCGGGCCATCGCCTCGGACAATGCCTCACTCAGACGTGACCGGGCAAGACGATCCGGGCGAACACCGGGAACGGTCAGCTTAGTGGACAACAAGTCGTCCCGCTCCAAAACCGCCCCGGCCGACGACACACGAGCCGACCCGACCATTCCATCACCACCGCCAGCCAGCGACCATCCGACCGTGAGCGTCGCGAGGATGCGGCGAACCAATCTCGGCCATGCCAGGTATGTGACAAGCGCACACCACCGGTTCAATTTTGTCTCCCGCGGACACGCGACTATCTCGACCTAAAGACTGGACACGGATCGGCCCGCCTCGCCTCGGGGCCAACCCCGAACGCGCCCCTAGACTGTGGTTCTGGGCGTTCTACGGGATTGGTCGTGATGGCATCGGCGAGTGTCGTTCCTTCGGGCGCAACGTTGCTCCTGGAGCGCGAAACCCAGGTCGCGGCGCTTGAGTCACTTGCCGAGGCGGCGCGGAGCGGCGGCGGACGGTTTGTCGTCATCGAAGGAAGTGCCGGCCTCGGCAAGACACGCCTGCTTGCCGAGGCGCGCGCGATTGCCGACTCGGCGGGGATGCGAGTGCTCGCTGCCCGCGGCGGCGAGCTCGAGGGTGAGTTTGCGTACGGGATCGTCCGTCAGCTGTTCGAGCCGCTGCTCGCATCCGCCTCCTCGGATCTCCGGGCCGAGCTGCTGTCGGGGCCTGCCGCGCTCATCGAGCCGCTGTTCGGGGCTTCGCAGACCGGTTTTCAGGACGCGCCCGCGGAGGGCTCGTTCGCGGTGCTGCACGGCCTCTACTGGCTCGCCGCCAACGTGGCGTTTCAACGGCCGACGCTTCTCGCGGTCGATGATCTGCACTGGGCGGACACCCCCTCCCTGCGGTGGCTTCTCTACCTGACGCGACGGCTGGAGGGAGTGCCTCTCCTCGTCGCCACCGCAGCCCGGCCGCCGGAGGGAGAGAGCCACGATCCCGCGCTTGTCGCAGAGCTCATCGCCGATCCGGAGGCCGCCGCGATTCGCCCTGAACCGCTTGGGCGTGCCTCGATCGCGGTGCTCGCCCGCGAGCTGTATGGCCTGGAGCCGGACGAGGCCTTCAGCGCCGCTCTCGAATCGGCGACCGGCGGGAATCCGCTGTTCGTCGGCGCGGTGCTGGACGCGGTTGCCCGGGAGGGAATCAGCCCGACCGCCGAGCACGTGCCTCGTCTGCTGGAGATCGGGGCGCAGGGCGTGTCCCGCGTGGTCGGGCTTCGCCTCGCTCGCCTGCCGCCGGAAGGCGTTGCCCTGCTTCGCGCGACCTCGATCCTCGGCGACGGCACCGAGCTGCGTCACGCGGCCGCGCTGGCCGGTGTGGAGGCCAGCGAGCTTGGTCCGGTCGCCGCCGTCCTGGTTCGGCGTGACCTGCTGCGGCGCGAGGACCCGGTGGAGTTCTTCCACCCGGTCGTTCGCAGCGCCATTTACGAGACGCTGGATGTGGTTGAACGAGACGCCGCGCACCGCTCGGCCGCCGAACTGCTGCTGCAGGCCGGTGCGCCGCCGGAGAGAGCGGCGGGGCACCTCCTCCGCGTGGCCCCACGGGCTGACCCGTTTGTGGTCTCCACGCTGCGCCAGGCGGCCGAGCGGTCCCTCGCCCAGGGCGCTGCCGAGGAGGCGGTCGGATATCTGACCCGGCCGCTCGATGAGCAGATGGATCCGGCGACCCGGGCGGAGGTGCTTGTCGAGCTCGGCTTGGCGGAGCGGCGGACCAACGGCCCGGCCGCGGCCGACCACCTGCGCGCCGGTCTCGAGCTGCTGGTCGACCAGTCGCAGCGGTGTGCGGTCGCGCTCGAGCTGGGCCGTGCGCTGTTTTTCACCGACCGGATCGCGGACGCCTTTGCCGTCTTCCAGCAGGCGCTGGGGGAGGTGGATCGGGAGCGAGATCCGGACCTTTACGAGCTGCTTGTTGCGGAGTTGATCAGCTCGGCGTGGTGGGACCCGCAGACCTACCCGTTCGCCGAAGCAGCGGTCGGCGAGGTCGACCTGGATGCGCTCCACGGTGGCCTGGGCAGCGAGATCTTGCTCGCGACGGTGGCTCAATACGAGTACCGGCTTGGGGGGCGCCGTGGGCTCGCGATTGAGCTGGCCCGGCGCGCACTCGCGCCCGGGAACCTGTTGGCGAGCGGCTCGATGGCGTTCGTCTACGCGGTGATCGTGCTACACGGCTCTGGGTTGCTCGACGAGGCGGTGTCCGTCTTCGACCGGGCGGTCGCTGAGGCTCGCCGGCGCGGTGACATCCTTAACGTCGCGTTCATGCTGCTGTGGCGCGGCTACTGCCAGATCCGTGGTGGCGATCTTCGAGCCGCGGCGGCGGATCTGCGCGAGTCGATCGATCTTTGCGTGGCGCACGGCATGCTCGTCGCCTGGCCGTACAACATCGGGTATCTGGCGTATGCGCTGCTTGAGCAAGGGGAGGCGGACGAGGCGACGCGAGTCATCGACCGAGGTGATTTCCCGGAGCAGCTGCCGGTCGACCAGCTCACCGTCGTGGCGTTCCGGACCCACCGCGGCCGAGTGCGCATCGACACCGGACGCCCCGAGCACGGGGTCGAGGAGCTGCTCCAGGTTGGCCAGACCGCTCGGCTATTCTCCTTCGACAATCCAAGCGGCCTGCCGTGGCGCAGCTGGGCCGCCGATGGCCTTCGACGTCTCGACCGGATCGATGAAGCGCGTGCGCTCGCCGACGAGGAGCTCACGCTCGCGCGGCGGTGGGGCGACCCGCATGCCATCGGCGCCTGCCTGCGCGTGCTCGGCCTGATCGAGGGCGGCAGCGCAGGAATCGGGCTGCTCCGGGAGGCGGTCGAGGTGCTCGCAGGCTCACAAGCCCGGCTCGAGCACGCCCACGCCCTGGTCGACCTGGGCGCCGCGCTGCGCCGCGCGAACCAGCGCAGCGAGGCGCGCGAGCGGCTGCGCGACGGTGTGGACCTCGCGCTAAGGGTGGGAGCGTTCGGGCTCGCGCGGCGGGCCAACGAGGAGATCGCCGCCACCGGTGCCAGGCCGCGAATGGTCCTGCAGACCGGGCTGGACGCGCTGACCGCGAGCGAGCGGCGGGTGGCGCAGCTGGCCGCCGACGGCATGAGTAACAAGGAGATCGCACAAACCCTGTTCGTCACGATCAAGACCGTCGAGGTGCACCTGAGCAGCACCTACCGCAAGCTCGAGATCAGCTCCCGCGCGCAGCTGGACAAGGCATTTGCTCCTCCCGCGCCCAGAGCGGCGACCGCTTCGGCCTCGTGATTCGCTGCCCTCGCGGGCAGCGAACATTGGGGGCGAGGTTGGGGTCACCTCTAACGCGAATCGGCCCCTCCGGGACGCACAGTCGGGCCATGCGAACCCCCCGTCGAAGAGCTCAGCTGGCCGGTACGCCGGTCGCGGCCGGATCGCTGTGCTCGTCTCTCGGCACGGGGGCCACCGGGTGAGCGACCGTGATACCGCGGCGACCGCCTCGAGCCCCCGCCGCAATTGGGCGCATCTCATCCCGCGCGGCCGGCACCACCTGTATGCACGCGACTACGCCGGTGAGGAACCGGCGATCATGCTGTTGCACGGCTTCCCGGACAACCAGCACCTTTACGACCGGCTCGTGCCCGAGCTAGCCCACCGACGAGTGGTGAGCTTCGACTTCCTCGGCTGGGGACGATCCGACAAGCCCGTCGGCTACCCGTACACCGCCAGTAACCAGACCGGCGACCTGGACGCCGTCATCACTCACCTGCAACTCGCTCAGGTAGTGCTGGTGGCCCACGACGCCTCCGGCCCACCGGCGATCGACTGGGCGCTGGCGCACCCGGAGCGGGTCTCGGGGCTGGTCCTGCTCAACACCTACTACTGCCGCATGCCCGGGCGGCTGCGCCCCCCGGAGGCGATCTGGCTGTTCTCCACCCCGATCGTCCGTCGGGTCGCCCGTCCGGTGTCGATGTGGTTCGGCGGGCTGGTGTTTCGCCGCCTGTACCGGTGGCAGGTGGGGCGGTTCTTCCAGGACACGCGGGTCGCGGCTCAGTTCATACCGCGGCTCTACGAGCAGTTCACCGTCAGCCCCACCGCGCACGAGGCGTTCTTCGGGCTCAACCGAGACCTACCATCGACCCTGACGTCGCGAACGGCTCGGATCCCCCGACTGCGGCGGTTCACCCGCCCGGTCCGCGTCGTGTTCGGCGCCGCCGACCCGTACCTGAACCACCGAGTAGCCAGGCGCCTGCACGAGCTGCTACCCACCTCCGAGCTCTTCCTGCTCCCCGATGCGCGTCACTACGTGCAGATGGATGAGCCGCAGCAGGTTGCCCGGCTCATCCTCGCTCTGCCCAGACCGGAAACCCTCACTGAGGCGTGACATGCGTCGAGAGTGCTCGGACTGAGGGAGAACATGCAAGCGAATCTCGAACGAGAAGGAGGCCTTGGTCCCCTTTCCGTTCGATTCCTCGCCCCGGGACGATCAGGAGGCGAAGGACTTTGTTCTGCCGCGCCTCTTCGATCCGGTGATCATCCTGTTGTTAGGGATAGAACTGGACGCACGGCCCTCGCATCGGGGCCAACCCAGACGCGCCCCTGATTTTGCAGCCGCGGGGCCGCAACGACACTAGGGGCGAGGTTGGGGTCACCTCCAATGCGAACAGGCCTTCCGGGGATGCAAAGTCACGCCATGTCCACACAGTTACCGAACCGGTGGGCGAGGGAATGGCCCAGTGCGTCGACAGGTGCGGCTCGGTCCCAAACCACGGTCCCAACCAATGGCGCGACAGGAGATGACGAATTGACCAGCAAGCTGATCGATGATCCGCTCTTTCGCCAGCGTTATGGTCTCCCGGCACGGCGAGCTGCTGCGCATGGAGATCTGGACCGGGCCGAACGGAGGCGTACTGGCCGAGCACGTCCATCCGGGTCTCCAGGAGCGCTACGAGGTCCTCGAAGGGGAGGTGACCTTCCGCGTCGATCGCAAGCTGCGGCGTGCCGGTCCCGGCGAGCGGCTGGTCGTCCCTGCCGGCGTACCTCACTCCTTCGAGAACACCGGGCGGGGAATCGCACATCTGATCGTCGAAGCCGACCCAGCGCTGGAGCTGCGCGAGTTGATCGAGGACGGGGTCCGGCTGGCCCGCACCGAAAAAGCTCACCGGCAACGGGAAGCCGCGCAGCCTCCGCGCCCTGATCCAGGCGGCTGCACTGGCTTACCGCTACAGGGACACGGTGATCCTCAGCTCACCGCCGCCGGCCATGCAGCATCTGCTCTTACCGGTGCTCGCCCGCTTCGCTACCTCCGCCCCGCGTGACAACCGTCGCAGACGCCGGACTCCAGCGCCGCGACCTGACCTCAAGATGTGAAGGAGAACAGAAATGAATGCGCAGCGATCATGGTCCGGTTCACGGGCAGCAATGGTTGTTGGTCTGGTGGCGGGTGCGGCGGGGATCGCGGTCCTGTGGGCGTCGGGGGTCGAATTCCCGATCTACCCGCCGCCAGGGATCCTTATCCTGCTCGCCGGCGCAATCTTCGTGAGCGTAGCCCCATGGCCGTGGACGCCGGGCGTGGGAGCCTTTATGGGGCTGTTCGTCACCGTGGGGTTCGTAATCAGCGGAGGCCCGCCCAACCTGCTGGGCCGGGACGGGACAAGTGTGGCCGTCGGCACCTGGATCCAGATGGCTGGGGCCCTCACAGGCCTGATCGTGGGGGTGATCGCCACACGCGCCAACTACCGCAAGCCAGCTCGCAATCGCAACGAGACCGTGCGGTGATAGCCCAGCGCAACACATCGGCGAAACCACCTCATTCAGCTAACAGTTCCGAGCTTCGGGGTCGGCTGGTCGCCGCACTCTGCCGCCCGTGTTCTCATCACCGGCCGAGGTGCCCTAGATGAACGCTGCCTCATTCGTTGTCATCGCCGTGGTCATCGTCCTGGCCGGTGGCGTGCTCTTCGTGGGACTCGCCGTGGGCGCCCGGCGCCTGCTCGGGCTGCAGCTCGGCGCGGTGCGCACGGTGCTCGCTGGCGTCGCCGGGACGGCGGCCTGGTTGACCTTCGGCCTCACCATCCAGCAACCGGGGCGCCAACAGTCAGGGCAAAGCCCACTCGTACTCACCACCGTGCAGCTGGGGATCGCGCTGCTGGTCGCGATGGGTTTCCTGGTCCTGGCTGAGGCTGTCCTGCCAAGCGGATCGGTCCAGCCGGTGACATGGGCGCGAGCGGTGCGACAGCGGCTTGCCCGGGCCCGACGATACCTCTACATCAGCCGGATCGCGGCCCGCCACGGCCTGCTCCCCTACCTGCGAGCCCGGCGACGCCTCCAGGCCGACACCCCTGCCGGGCGCGCCGGGCTGGCCCGATCGGTGCGGCTGGCGGCGGAGGAGGGCGGGGTCAGCTTCGTCAAGCTCGGGCAGCTGCTGGCCAACCGACGCGATCTGCTTCCTGAGGAGTTCGCCGACGAGCTCGCCACACTTCACCATCAGGTCACAGCGGCTCCGTGGCCGCAGGTGGAGCAGGTCCTCGGCCAAGAGCTCGGCACGCCGGACGCGGTGTTCGACAAGCTCGACGCCCGCCCCCTGGCTGCCGCCTCCATCGCCCAGGTGCACCGGGCCCGGCTGCGCTCCTCGGGGGCGGAGGTGGTGGTCAAGGTGCAGCGCCCCGGCATCCGGCCGGTGGTCGAACGTGACCTGGACATCGTCGGCCGCATGGCGCGCAGGCTGGAGACCCGCACCCGGTGGGGGGCCGCCCTTGGTGCTGTCGAGCTGGCCCATGGCTTCGCCCGCGCTCTGCACGAGGAACTCGACTTCCGGGTGGAGGCGCGCAACAT
>Ga0299907_10003413_pt1 | contig 10151 bp, 9 predicted proteins | sample RVTome_16_FD_198680 | JGI IMG/M metagenome (GOLD analysis project Ga0299907, IMG submission 198680) | Soil microbial communities from uranium-contaminated site in the Upper Colorado River Basin, Wyoming, United States - RVT152D67 (version 2) ... | reverse complement strand
CATCACGCTCGCGAAGGGGATGGACGAGACCGAGATGTCCGGCGCGGACTACACGTACGACGAGAAGTTCAAGACCGTGTCGCCTGCGCAGTCCGCAATCGACGAGTTCGAGCGCGCCCTCGGTATCCAGGAGCTCTACGACCCGCGGAACGTCATCCTCGTGAACCACCTGATCCAGGCCCTGAAAGCGCAGTCGCTCTACAAGCGCGACGTCGACTACGTCGTGCAGGAGGGCGAGGTCAAGATCGTCGACGAGTTCACGGGTCGCATCATGGAGGGCCGCCGCTGGAGCGAGGGGCTGCACCAGGCGATCGAGGCGAAGGAGGGTGTCCGCATCCGCGAGGAAAACGTCACCCTCGCGACGATCACGCTCCAGAACTACTTCCGCCTGTACGAGAAGCTCGCCGGCATGACCGGCACGGCGAAGACGGAGGAGAAGGAGTTCGTCGAGATCTACGACCTGCACGTCGTCGAGATCCCGACGAACGAGCCGATCGCGCGCCTCGACGAGAACGACCTCATCTTCAAGACCAAGGACGCGAAGTTCGCCGCCGTGGTCGAGGACATCGTCGAGCGCTACGAGGCGGGGCAACCCGTCCTCGTCGGCACGATCGCGGTCGAGACGTCGGAGTACCTCTCCGAGCTGCTGAAGCGGCGCGGCGTCGACCACAACGTCCTGAACGCCAAGGAGCACGAGCGCGAGGGCGAGATCATCAAGGACGCGGGCCAGCGCGGCTTGGTGACGATCGCGACGAACATGGCCGGCCGCGGCGTGGACATCAAGCTGGGTGACGGCGTGGTCGACCTCGGCGGCCTGTACGTGCTCGGCACCGAGCGCCACGAGTCGCGCCGGATCGACAACCAGCTCCGTGGGCGCTCGGGCCGGCAGGGCGACCCCGGCGAGACGCGCTTCTACCTCTCCGGCCAGGACGACCTCGTGCGGCTGTTCGCCGGCGACCGGATCTTCAACATCATGAACCGCTTCAAGATCCCGGACGACCAGCCCATGGAGGCGAAGATCCTCTCGAACCAGATCGAGAACGCCCAGAAGAAGGTCGAGGAGCAGAACTTCGTCGCGCGCAAGAACGTCCTCAAGTACGACGACGTCATGAACACGCAACGCATGGTCATCTACGAGCAGCGCCGGCGTGTCCTCGAGGGCGACGACCTCTCCGACGAGGTTCGCGACTGGATCCGGGAGACCGTCGAGACAGCCGTGCGCCAGTCGACGGATGCCGAGTTCCCCGAGGACTGGGACCTGGCCGGGCTCGTGGCGCAGATGGAGTCGCTCTACGGCTCGGACATCACGGTCGAGGAGCTGAGCGAGGAGATCGACGTCACCGAGCGCGACGCGCTCGTCGACGAGTACGTCGAGGACGCGCTCGACACGTACGCCGAGCGCGAGGAGGCGCTCGGCGCCGAGCTCGCGCGCGAGGTCGAGCGCTACGTGATCCTGCAGACCGTCGACCAGCGCTGGCGCGAACACCTGGAGGCGATGGACTACCTGCGCGAGGGCGTTCACCTCCGCGCCTTCGCCCAGAAGGACCCGCTCGTCGAGTACCGGGGCGAGGGCCATGTCATGTTCGAGGAGCTCAGCAAGACGATCCGCGACGAGGTCGTCTTCACGCTCTTCCACGTCGCCGTCACCGTCGAGGAGCCGGCGCTCGAGCCGATGCACGCCCGCGACGGCGACCTCTCGTACGAGCACGAGACCAGCGCCGGAGCGGACGCGATCGCCGCCGCGGGCGGCGCCGCGACCGCGCTGGCTGCACCACCGTCGCCGTTGCCCGCAGGGGCGCTTCCCGTGCAGCAGCAGGCTGTGAACGAGCACAAGGACATCGGCCGCAACGACCCCTGCTGGTGCGGCTCGGGGAAGAAGTTCAAGCGCTGCCACGGCGCCTGACCTGCTGCCGCGGTCGAGCTCCGAGGGGTCAGACCCCACGGGTCTGACCCGGAACGCGCCACGCCAGGGGTCAGACCCCACGGGTCTGACCCCGCCGGCCTCCGGACCGCTCTGGGTGCTTCTCGCGGCCGGTGTCCTCGCCTTCGTCGCGCTCGCGCTCGGCTACGAGCACGACCCGCTCGCCTCGCTCGATGCCGAGGTGGCGCAGTGGATGGCCACCGACCTCCCGAGCTGGATTGAGCGGCTCGCGCGGCCGTTCTCGTGGATCGGCGGCTGGATCGGCCTGACCGTACTCGGCGTGGCCGCGGGCGTCGTACTCTCGCGCGAGCGCGCCTGGCTCGACATCGCTCTCTTCCTCGCGGCCTTCGTCGGGACGCAGCTGCTCGTGTCCCTCCTCAAGGGGCTCTTCGACCGCGCGCGCCCCGGGGTGGGCTCGGTTGTGCCGCTGCCGGAGTCGGCGGCGTTTCCGAGCGGGCACGCGGCGGCGGGCATTGCGAGCTTCGGCGCGCTCGCCGTCCTTCTCGCCGAGCGCCTTCCGGATCGCCGCCTGCGCGGCCGGTTCTGGGCCGCCGTCGCCACGCTCGGGGGCGCGGTTGGCCTCTCGCGCATCGCCTTGAACGTGCACTTCGTCACCGACGTCGTCGCCGGCTGGTGCCTGGGTCTCGCCTGGCTCGCAGCCTGCCTGCTCCTCAGGGATCGCCTGCGCTCGCGGCCGACCTCTCATGGGGAGCGGGTTTCGCAGCGGCGCTTGGAGCGTGATAGAGCGCCGCGTCCTACAGGCTTGCCGTGATCGACTGCTCCGGATGCAGACGCCGGCGGTTGGGCAGCGGCGGCATGATCACTCGCCCCGTTCCGCGTGAGTGAGCAGAGATCCCCGTAATTCTTCTGTAAGGAGTGCCGCAGCTGCGTCCGGATGGCCAACGGCGGGGTAGACAGTCTGTAGACGATCGAGGGGAGGATCGCAGATGATCCAGAAAGTGACTCTCGCAACGATGTGTGCCTTGACTCTCGGCATTGCGGCGGTCGGTTTCGCCGTCGCTTCTGCCCCGGGCCCGGACTACCTGGACGTCGCGTCGTGGAAGGCGGACGCGAAGAACAAGAGCACCGCTTCGCTCTCCGCTACCACGAAGGCCTCGATTCCTCGGCGGCCGGACGTGTTCATCCGGTCGAATCCCGTGGTCGGGATCGCATGGCTCGACGTTCAGACGAGCCAGGTGTTCGTCGCGACGATTCACCCGGTGATCGGCCGTGACTCGCGTCAGAACCCGCGCGCCTGGCATGCACACACGGCGACGCTGACGGGTGGAGCGACCGTGCCTAACGACTTCTGCCTCGGCACGATCGCGTCGGCTCCCACCGCCGGGATCTCGATTCACGGCTCCACGATGCAGGTGAACGTCCGCAGGTCGGTACTGCCCGTACCGCCGGCAGCCATCGATGCGGCAACGGGCTTCACGCTTCAGGCAGACGGAGCGTGCACGTCCGGCTTCGGCGTTCGCGTGAGCACCTGACAGAGACACCTCGAACACGGGAGGCGACGGCGGCTCGACGGCCGCCGTCGCCGTTTCCGAGGTCGCCGGGCGGAGCGCTACCCTCTGCGCGTGGCCGAGACGACGCAGAGCCTCGACCAGCGGCTCGAGGAGATCGGGGCCCAGCTCGCCTGGGTCCGTGATTACCTTTGACCCTGACGCGCTCGCTCGCCGGCGCACCGAGCTCGAGGAGGCCATGGGCGTGCCCGGGTTCTGGGACGACCAGGGGCAGGCGACGCGCATCTCGACGGAGCACTCGCGCGCCACGCGCAAGCTCGAGCGCTTCGAGCGGCTGAGCGGCGAGTTCGAGGACGCACGGGAGCTCCTCTCGCTCGGCGAGGACGAGAGCCAGATCGCCGAGCTCCTCGGTGACCTCGAGCGCGAGCTCGAGGGCATGCAGGAGGAAGCGCTCTTCACCGGCGAGTACGACGGGGGCGACGCGCTGCTCGAGATCCATGCGGGCACCGGGGGCACCGACGCGCAGGACTGGGCGGAGATGCTCCTCCGCATGTACCTCCGCTGGACGGCGGATCGCGGGTTCCAGACCGAGATCCTCGAGGCGAGCCCGGGCGAGGAAGCCGGTCTCAAGTCCGCGACCGTCGCGGTGCGCGGCGAGAACGCGTACGGGATACTCAAGGCCGAGCGGGGCGTCCACCGGCTGGTGCGGCTATCGCCGTTCGACGCGTCGCACCGGCGGCACACCGCCTTCGCGCAGGTGGTCGTCTCGCCCCTTCTCCCCGACGACGCCCCGATCGAGCTCGACGAGTCCGAGCTGCGCATCGACACCTACCGCGCGAGCGGGGCGGGCGGGCAGCACGTCAACAAGACGGACTCCGCCGTCCGCATCACGCACATCCCGACCGGCATCGTCGTCCAGTGCCAGAACGAGCGCTCGCAGACGTCGAACAAGCAGACAGCACTGCGCATGCTGAGGTCCCGCCTCACCGAGCTCGAGGAGGAGCGCCGCGAGGCCGAGCTCGCGAAGGAGCGTGGCGCCGCGCAGGACATCGGCTTCGGGAGTCAAATCCGCTCGTACGTGCTGCACCCCTACCAGCTCGTCAAGGATCACCGCACCGACCACGAGGTCGGCAACACGCAGGCGGTGCTCGACGGCGCCCTCGACGACTTCGTCCGCGCCTACCTGCTCGCCAAAGCCGCCGGAAACGTCGTATAACCGTCCATGACCGCGCCGATCCGTCAGCTAGACTTGCCGCGCTCAACGAACCGGTGCAGCTCCTTCAGGCTGCCGCAGCTCTTGCCCCGGTGCTGGAGACAAACACGGAGACACATGAGATGACGGCACTGGCCGAACCGGAGACCACACTCGAAGAAGCGCTGATCCCCGCGGAGCCGAGCGGCTCCGCGATGATCGTCTTCGAGGACGTGACGAAGGTCTACGAGCCGGGGGTCACGGCGCTCACCGGCGTCTCGTTCGTCATCGAGAAGGGCGAGTTCGTCTTCGTCGTCGGCGCGTCCGGCTCGGGCAAGTCGACGGTCGTCCGGCTCATGCTGAAGGAGATCGAGCCGACGGATGGCCGCATCCTTCTCGGCGGCCGCGACCTGGGGCGCCTGAAGCGCTCGAGGGTGCCGCTCCTGCGGCGCAACCTCGGCTGCGTGTTCCAGGACTTCAAGCTGCTCCCGAACCGAACGGCTGCGGAGAACATCGCCTACGCGCTGCGCGTCCAGGGCCAGTCGGGCGGGCAGATCCGCAAGAAGGTCCCCGAGGTAATGAACCTCGTCGGCCTCGGCCACAAGATGAACTCGCGGCCGGAGGAGCTCTCGGGCGGCGAGCAGCAGCGCGTCTCCATCGCGCGCGCGTTCGTGAACCACCCGCCGCTCCTCGTCTGCGACGAGCCGACCGGGAACCTCGACCCCGACACGTCCGTCGGGATCATGCAGCTCCTCTACCGGATCAACCGCACGGGCACGACGATCCTCATGGTCACGCACGACCGCGAGATGGTGGACAAGATGCGCAAGCGGGTCATCGCGCTCGAGAAGGGCCGGCTCGTCCGGGACGAGCGCCGAGGCGGGTACGCGGAGTGATGGCCCGGACGCGGCTGGTCTTCTCCGAGGCCGTTCGCTCGATCGGCGCGAACCTGTCGACGACCTTCGCGTCGGCGCTCTCGGTCCTCATCGGAATGTTCCTCGTCGGCGTCTTCATCGGCCTCGGCACCTGGCTGGTCTCGTGGTCGGACGAGAAGAAGCGCGAGCTCACGGTTCACGTCTTCATCCGCGACGAGGCCACGTCGAAGCAGGTCAACGCCCTCCGGATCAGCCTCGAATCGGACCCGCGCGTGCAGGAGGGCGGCGTCACGTTCATCTCCAAGGCGGAGGCGCTCAGGATCATGCAGAAGCGCGCGCCCGAGCTGACGCAGAACCTGGTCTCGAACCCGCTCCCGGCGTCGTTCGACGTGATGCCGACGCGCGGGGAGGACACCGAGGAGATCGCCACGACCGTGCGCGGGTCGAAGCTCGCAGCCGTGGAGGAGGTGCGGAGCGGGAAGGAGGTCTCCCAGCGGATCCTCTCGATCGCCCGCGCGATCCAGATCGTCTTCCTCATCGTCGTCATCGTCCTGCTCGTGGCCTCGACGATCCTCATCGCGAACACGATCCGGCTCTCCGTCCACGCACGCCGGCGCGAGATCGAGGTGATGAAGCTCGTGGGCGCTTCCAACTGGTTCGTCCGCGGCCCGTTCATGCTCGAGGGCGTTCTGACTGGCCTCGCCGGGTCCGTCGCGGCGGTAGCCCTGCTCTTCCTCGGCCGCGAGGTCGCGGTGCCGCGGATCCTCGGGCACATCCAGGACGACCCGGACGTGCGCGCGCTCGCGTTCGGCTACACCGCCGTGATCCTCATCGCGGTCGGGCTCGCGATCGGCGCCCTCGGCTCGGGGGTCACGATCCGCCGCTCCCTGCGCGTCTGAGAGCAAGAGCGCCTCGCCCGCGCGGTAAGGTCCGGCCGTGGCGAGCGCCGACCTCGAGCGGGGCCGCGACGCGTACGCGAAGAGAGCGTGGCGGGAAGCCTACGAGTCGTTCCTCCGCGCAGATCGTGACGAGTCCCTCGGGGCGGAGGATCTCGAGCTCCTCGCGACAGCTGCGTACCTGCTCGCGCGGGACGACGAGTCCGGGACGTTTCTCGAGCGCGCGCATCATCGGTACCTCGGGGCAGGGAACACGCTTCGCGCCGTTCGCTGTGCGTTCTGGCTCGGGATGGTGCTGACCTTCCGCGGCGAGATCGGACCGGGGAGCGGCTGGCTCGGTCGGGCGCAGCGCTTGCTCGATCGCGAGCCGGACGAGACAGCAGAGCACGGCTACCTGCTCCTTCCCCTCGCCTTTCGGCAGGAGGCAGAGGGTGACTGGGAGGCGGCGATCGTGACGGCTCGGCGGGCCGCGGAGATCGGCGAGCGGTTCGACGACGCCGACCTCTTCGCGCTCGGCGCACACCTGCATGGCCAACTCGCCCTCGTCAACGGGCGCGTCGCGGAAGGCTTGCCCTTGCTCGACGAGGCGATGGTCGCCGCGACGTCGGGCGCCGCGCAGTCGCCGATCGTCATCGGGATCGTGTACTGCGGCGTGATCCTCGCGTGCGTGGAGGCGCACGAGGTGCGCCGTGCGCAAGAGTGGACCGAGGTGCTCTCCCGCTGGTGCCGAGACCAGCCCGATCTCGTGGCGTTCACAGGCCGCTGCCTCATCCATCGGGCGGAGATCAAGCAGCTGCGGGGTGAGTGGAGCGACGCGCTCGACGAGGCCCGGCTCGCGAGCGAGCGGCTTGCACAGGGTTTCAACCGGTCTGCGACCGCGCAGGCGTTCTATCGGCAGGGGGAGCTGCTCAGGCTCCGGGGCGAGTTCGATGCGGCCGAGAGCGCGTACGCCGCGGCCAGCCGCTCCGGATTCGAGCCGCAGCCCGGCCTCGCGCTGCTCCGACTCGGCGAGATCCGGCTCGATGCCGCCGGTGCGTCGATCCGGCGTGCGCTCGCCGAGACGACGGAGCGCTCGAGGCGCGCCGTGCTCCTGCCCGCCGCGGTCGAGATCGAGCTCGCTCTCGGCGAGCTCGACGCGGCACGGGAAGCGTGCAGCGAGCTCGCTCGGATCGCCGACGCCTACGGGAGCGAGTTGCTCGTTGCGACGGTCGCGCACGGGGAGGGCTCGGTTCACCTCGGCGAAGGGGACGCCGCGAGCGCGCTCGCCTGCCTACGCCGGGCCTCGAAAGGCTGGGAGGAGCTTCAGGCTCCGTACGAGGCAGCGCGGGCGCGCATCCTCATCGGGCTCGCGTGCCGCGAGCTCGGCGACGAGGAGACAGCCGTCTGGGAGCTCGAGGCTGCCCGGGACGCCTTCGAGGCGCTTGGCGCCCGCCTGGACCGCGAACGAGTCGAGTCCCTGCTCGCCGGTGGCGACCGCCGCGAGACGCACGGCCTGACGGAGCGCGAGCTCGAGGTGCTGCGTCACGTCGCCGCAGGTAAGAGCAACCGCGAGATCGCCGGCACCCTCGTGATCAGCGAGCACACGGTCGCGCGCCACCTCCAGAACGTCTTCGCCAAGCTCGGCGTCTCGTCGCGAACCGCCGCGAGCGCGTTCGCCTACGAGCACGATCTCGTCTGAGCGTGCGTCGCCGTGGTCAGAAATGACCACGCGACGGACGCCGAGATTGGTGACTCTGCGCGATGTCGGAAGCGGGTCGCCCTCCTACGCTCGACATAGAGCAACCGAAGCGAAGGAGGCTGACGGCGATGCTGACGACCGAGCGATACGAGACGGTGATCGTCGGGGGAGGCCAGGCCGGCTTGGCGGTCGGGTACCACCTCCGGCGACGAGGTAGGGAATTCGTGATCCTCGAGTCGAACGACCGGGTCGGAGACTCCTGGCGGAAGCGCTGGCCGACGCTGCGCCTGTATTCCCCGGCACGCGTCGACGGGCTCCCGGGGATGAAGTTCCCCGCGCCGCCGTGGTCGTTCCCGACGACCAACGAGATGGCGGACTACCTCGAGGCGTACGCGGAGCGCTTCGAGCTCCCCGTCCGCACGAGCACGTCGGTGGACGGCGTGGAGCGGAACGGCGACTCGTACGTCGTGAGCGCGGCTGGGCACCGGTTCGAGGCGGAGAACGTGGTCGTCGCGACCGGCGTGTTCCAGCACGAGCGGCCGGTGATCCCGGACTTCGCGGTGGAGCTCGATCCCGGCATCCGACAGCTCCACTCGGCCGACTACCGGAGCCCCGAGCAGCTGCAGAAGGGCCCCGTCCTCGTCGTCGGCGCCGCGCACTCGGGCGGGGACATCGCATACGAGGTCGCCCGTGCCGGATACGAGACGGTGCTCTCGGGCCCTGACACGGGGCAGGTTCCCTTCGACATCGAGGGACCGCTCGCTCCCTTCATGTTCCGTGTTCTGGGGTTCGTCTGGACGCGCGTCGCGACCGTCTCGACCCCCGTGGGTCGCAACATGAAGGCGAAGCTCCGCGGACACGGGGGCCCGGCTCTCCGGGTGAAGCGCGCCGACCTCGAGGAAGCGGGCGTCGAACGCGTCCACGAGCGAACCGTCGGCGTCGAGCGCGGCAGGCCGGTTCTCGCCGACGGCCGCGTCCTCGACGTCGCGAACGTCGTGTGGTGCACCGGGTTCCGGAACGACTACGGCTGGATCCGGCTGCCGCTCCCGCTCGAGCCGGACGGCTATCCCGACCAGCGGCACGGGGTCGTCGCGTCGCTTCCGGGCCTCTACTTCGTGGGGCTGCCGTTCCTGCACTCGTTCGCGTCCATGCTGATCCTCGGGGCAGGGCGCGACGGGAAGCGGGTGGCACGGCACATCGCCGCGCGCAGAGTGAAGACGCGCGCACCGAGCGGGGTCGAGCAGGTGGCCGAAGCGGCCGCTAGCTGAGCCGTGGGGACGGGCCGACCACGCCGGCCGGGTGCAGCGCGCGGAGCCGCCGGAGGACGGCGTGCTCGCGGACGACGAACGGCGGAGTCGCCGACCGGATCCGTGCGACGAGCGCATCCTCCCCGTGGAGGTGCTCGGCGTGCCTCTCGAGCAGCTCCTCCGCCGTGTCGAAGTGCTGCAGCACGTCGAGGCTCGTCTCGGCCTCGGGCGAATAGCGGCCCTCCGCGACCACGCGCTTCAGGGCGGTCTCGACGTTCGGCAGGTCCGTCTCGACGAACTCGGGCTCGGGGACGACGCCGATAGCGACACCCTGCGTCTCGATCCGGCCCTCTGTCACCGGATGCAGGTCGAGCATCGTCCCGTCCGGTACGAGGAGCTCGTGGGCGTGGCGCAGGGCGTGCACGACGCCCTCCTCATCCTCCATTCATCAGAGCGACGAGGAGAAGAGCGCGACGTCGAAGGTGCGGCGCGGCGCGTCGACCTCCGCCGCGCCGACCGCCTCGAACGACACGCGCTCAGCGAGCTCGGGCGGCCGTGCCTGCAGGGCCTCCGCGATCTTCTCCTCGTCGGAGTCGACGGCGAGGACGGAGCGAGGTGCGTGCGCGTAGCGAAAGGTGAGCCTTCCGTCTCCGCAGCCGAGCTCCAAGACGCGGAGGTCGTCCATCGAGGCGAGCCGCGCCAGCGCCGCGAGCTCCGCGCCCTCGGGGTCGATGCTCCACGCCACGCGCGGATCATGGCACGCCTGCGACGCAGAAGCCGGTGACAGCAGTCACCTGCGGGACAGTCACCGCGAGTTCGAGGCTCTGCGCCGCTACCGTGCGCCGATGCGCGCACGGCGACCACCGAGGGGCA
>Ga0299907_10003412_pt1 | contig 10153 bp, 10 predicted proteins | sample RVTome_16_FD_198680 | JGI IMG/M metagenome (GOLD analysis project Ga0299907, IMG submission 198680) | Soil microbial communities from uranium-contaminated site in the Upper Colorado River Basin, Wyoming, United States - RVT152D67 (version 2) ... | reverse complement strand
AAGTGGATGGCGATGAACATGTAGTAGCCCCAGTTCCACTCACCCGGAGCGTTGAGTGTCGACAGGGTGATCGCCACGGCTTGCGCCACGCCAACCAGGGCCCAGAAGCGCGTGGTGAGGCCGAGCAACAAAAAGGAACCCAGAGCAGCCTCGACCAGGAGAACGGTCCAGCCGAACAGAGTGAAGTTCGGAATCACTATCTCTCTGACAACGAAGGCAAAGGGAGGAAACACCTCGTGCTCGACGGCGAAGGCGGTGTAACGGTAGAGGCCGCTGCCTGTCGAGCGTCCGAAGTCCGGAGGGGTTTTCCAACCGGCGTTGGTCAGCCACAGAATCCCAATGACTATGCGGGTCCCAGAGAGGATCCACCTGCTGATCCGATCGGACCCGACCGGGTCCGGAGCGATCACGCTCATATGAATGCAGATTCGCCGTTGGGAGAAGCCGGTTGCACCGCCAGCAGTCTGAGCATTGCCATCGCCGGAACGCGCAGCGGCGTGATGGTCCGGGTTACGAGAAGGTCGGTATCGAGTCTTCCCCCGTGCACCGTTGGCCCGAACGCGCTCCAGAAGGCACCGTCCGAGGTGAGCGTCAGCTCGGGGGGTAGGTCTTTTGCCTCGGCACTCACACCCATCCCGTTGTCTATCGCGCGCCCTCGCCGTATGACCGGCCGGACGATGTGATCTTCGTCCGGTACCCCGAGCTCCCGATGCAGAGCGCACAGTTGCGCCAGATCATCGTCGTCGACGTACTCGAGTGTCGAGGCAATGCGGACTTTGATGCCGAGGTCGACAAGCCGCGGGATTGCGTCCACCACCTTGCCGAAGTTGTTCGGCCCCCGCATGACATCGTTCGCAACTGGATCGGAGGAGTCGAGCGATATTTGGAACCTGACGTCGAGTTCGCCCAAGGGAGCAAGGCGCTGCAGGCGCCGTGTCGTGAACAGCGTGCCGTTGGTCAACACGACCACCGGAAGGATCTGCGCCAGCCGCGCCACGGTCTCCGGCATGTCCGGCTCGATGAACGGCTCACCTCCGGTCACGCCGAGCTCCGAGAAGCCCAGGTCGGCGGCCTCGTGTGCCAGCTCCACCATTCGCTCTTGACCGAGCCGTCGCTTGGCGACGTCAGGCGCGGACTCTGTGAGGCAGTACGAGCATGTCAGGTTGCAGTGGTAGTTGCTGTAGAGCCAGACCCGCCCTCGCAGACGTCCCGACTCGATCGCCTCCGCGACCGGAGTCACGCAAGGCCCTCTTCGGACAGTCGCTTCATCGTCTCAGGGGTGCTCGGCAGCATCAACGAGGTGCAGAAACGATTGAGCATCATGGTCGTTCCGGCAACAAGCGTGATCTCGACAATCTCGGCGTCGGAGAATTGTGAGGCGAGCCGAGCGGAGACCTCCTCGGGCACTGCGCCGGCCTCTCCCGCAACACAATCGATCCACGCGAGGAGCGCGCTCTCCCGGTGGTCCGGAAAGGTCGAGCCGACGTCCGGTTCGCAGCGCAAAGCGAGGACCTCCCCGCGGCTTAACCCGCAGTCCAGCGCGGCCACCGTGTGCGAGTTGATGCAGTAGCGGCAGTTCAACAGAGAAGACGTCCTGAGGATGACGATCTCCTTCAGTCTTAGTGCGAGAGACGAAGGGCCGAGGACCGCACCGATGAAGGGCATGGCCACCTCGAGCAACTCCGGAACGTGGGCCAGACTCGCGACTATGGGTCCCGGGTCGCCTCTGTCGAAAAAGCGTCGAGCCAACAGAGGGACCTGAGGGGGTTCGACCATCTCGATGCGACTCATGGAAACTCCCGCGCGATCAATGGGACGACGTTGGGTCACTCTCAAACGAGTTCGTTTCGAGCATATGTGCGGCGATGTCGAGGATTCGTCGTCCGCGGGAAAGTTCAGCAACTTGTAAGCCCTTTTCAATGTCCACCACTCTGCCGTTGCGCTAGCGTCCTGAGAATCCAATGTTGTCAGCGCGGGGAAGACAGAAAGGAACTCCATGAGAGCGCCCACGATAGGCACTGAAAGCCCTCTGGAAAAGCTCGACGAAATTGTCGAGACCGTTGTCGGCCCCGCTGCACTCGCCGTCGATGACACCGCGGAGTTCCCTCGCGCCTCGATCGACGCGCTGGCCGAGGCGGGCGTTCTGGGGCTTGTGAGCGCCGAGGAAGTAGGAGGCCACGGGGGCCAGCTCAGGGACGCGACCCTCGCCGTCGAGCGGGTCGCTCGCGGATGCGCCTCGACCGCGATGATCTTGTGCATGCACTACGCCGCCACCGCGGTGCTCGAAGCACACGGGCCTCGAAACGTACGCGAGTCGATCGCGCGCGGCCAGCACCTGTCTACGCTCGCTTTCTCCGAAGCCGGTTCCCGGAGTCATTTCTGGGCACCGGTCGGCACCGCGACCAGCAGCAATGGGCACGTGCTCCTAAACGCACGCAAGAGCTGGATCACCTCCGCGGGCCATGCCAACTCCTATGTGTGGTCGAGCCAGGCCACTAGCGGCGCCGACATCTCTCTGTGGCTCGTTCCGGCGGACGGTGAAGGACTAACAATCACGGGTCCCTTCGACGGTCTCGGAATGCGCGGTAACTGCTCGGCGCCGGTGGTCGGGGTAGATGTTGCCGTCGACGGGGCGGCCATGCTCGGGTCGGACGGGGGCGGGTTCGACGTGATGATCGGTATCGTCCTCCCGTGGTTCCAGCTGATGAACGCGGCGGTCTCCGTCGGAACCATGGAGGCCGCGCTCACAAGCGCTGTCGCTCACGTCTCGGCGACGCGACTCGAGCACGTCGGCCAATCGCTCGCCGACCTTCCAACGATCCGCTCGTACATCGCGCGCGCACGAATCATCGCCGACTCGGCGCGCGCCCTCCTACTCGATTCCACGGATGCCGTCGAGTCCGGCCGCGAGGATGCGACCCTCCGAGTGCTGGAGGTAAAGGCCGCAGCGGCGGAGGCCGCCATTCAGGTCACCGACATCGCGATGCGTGTCTGCGGCGGTGCCGCTTTCCGCAAGGAGGCCGGGACGGAACGACACTTCCGCGACGCCCGAGCTATGTCGGTGATGGCCCCGACGACGGACCTTCTCTACGACTTCATCGGCAAGGCGCTCGTCGGCCAGCCGTTGTTCGGCTGATGGAGACCTCGGAACGGGACGCGACCCTGGTCGTCGGGGCGGTCGCGTACGACCCGAAAGTCGTTTCCATCTGGGAGGGATTCAAGTCCTGGTTCGTAAAACGGGGCCTCGCCGTCGACTACGTCCTCTACTCCAACTACGAACGCCTGGTCGAGTCGCTACTGGCCGGTGGCGTAGATGTCGCGTGGAACTCGCCGCTTGCGTGGGTCCGCGCCCGACGCCTGGCGTCAAGCGCCGGGGTTGAGGTGCGCGCACTCGCTATGCGGGATACGGATTGCGATCTGCATTCAGTAATAGTTGCGCGTGCAGACGACGACATCCGAGACGTCGAAGATCTCCGGGGACGACGGATCGCGGTGGGAGCTCCGGACTCCCCGCAGGCAACGCTCCTGCCACTGGCGACGCTGAGATCGCACGGGCTCGAGGCCGGACGTGACTTTATCCTGCGCACGTTCGACGTCCTGGGTGGAAAGCACGGCGATCACGTCGGCGGCGAGCGAGACGCCGCTCGCGCACTCGCCTCAGGTGAGGTCGACGCAGCTTGCCTCATCGAAGGCAACTACAAGCAATTCGAGAACGAAAACATGTTCGACCCGCACGGAACGTCTGTCGTGGCACGAACCGAGCTCTTCGACCATTGCAACTTCACCATTACGTCAGCCTCGCCCGAGGAGCTCGTAGGTGAATTCAACAGGCTCCTGCTCAGCATGTCGTACGACGATCCCGAGGTGAGACCGTTGCTCGACCTGGAGGGATTGCGCGCGTGGGTTCCGGGGCGCACCGAGCTTTACGAACCGCTGGAGGAGGCCGTTGACGAGGCCGGTTTCTACGACAAAGCGGGTGGCATCACCGCATCCGACTATCGCTTCTAGCCCTGGCTAGGATCCGGTTGTTGTCGTTCATCAACAGAAGCACGACGGCCACCGAGATGCCGGCGAGGACTCCGAGCACGAGCATCACGCGGACGCGCCGCCACTTCACTGGTGCGGGTCCGTTGTCTGCTCCGTATCGGGCTCAAGCGCCATCGTGACTCGAGGCTAGTGCAGGCCAACGCAACCCGTCAGTCCTGGCCTCCCAGGTCTTCCACCTCGCCGGCAGACTCGAACAACTCGATCTCCTCGAGAGTGGGCACGAGCGAGCCCGCGCCGGCCACACCGAGTCGCACATCGCGCAGAACCAAGGAGGTGGTGAAGCGAGAGACCGATGCGCCGCCGCTGGCCCTGGCGCTTCTCCAACCCCACTGCCCCCAACACGGACTTCCCCCCTCGGTGAGGTCCCGCCCGCGACGGTCTCTCCTCGGCCACCACCAGAACCTGCCTGTCCGCAGATCCTTGTTCTGGATACGGAGATCGAAATGGTTGTGGCTCAGCGAGGAATAGCAGGCGATGCCGTGTATCTGACTTCTCCTGGCGATTCCTCTTTCCCTGCGGTTACCCACTCCGACCATTCGGTTGTCGGCGGCGGTTCCGTAGAGATGCTGGCTTGCGCGTGCACCTGAAATGCAGTTGTTGTAGGCCACGCTACGGAATCCCGAGTTGATGCCGATTGGCCTCCGCCCACCCTTCCGCCGGACTGCCTCGAGACGCCACATCAGTTTCCTGACGTTTCGCCTCACTCGCCGCGGACTCGACCTGCCTCCACTGAAGGTTCCGGCGTAGGCATTTGCTCGCGCAGAGCATGAAGAGGAACGGTTCTGAACGAACTCACGGTAGTCGAAGTGCTTGGTCGAACCATTGCGATCTTGAAGCCAGTTCAAGATCCGCAGATCCTTTCGCGACGCAATCCCGTTCACGGGTCTGCCGTAGCCGGCCTCGAAGGCCCTCATTGCCTTCATTGTCTGGCGACCGTAAATCCCATCGATTCTGAAGAGCCGTTGCTTACTGGTCGGGTACCAGCCTGCAATTCTGACCTGAAGAGCCTTCACGTCGGCTCCTCTTGCACCAGGCTTCAGTCGATGATCGAGCTGTCGAGCTTGTGCCGCGGGCGCCGCAAGCGCAATGACAACCACACTGCTAGTGACAATCTTCAGCGCGCGCCTAGCTTGATCGAAACAGAATTTCATAGTCGAACCCCCCCGTTCGTTTGGGGACTTCAATCACAACTTGCCCGCCGACGGCAAGCAGATCGAGCTACCGTGGGGCGCCTAAATTGGGTCGAAGAAATACGAAGGGGACGAAAAAAAATTGAACGCGTCGAAGCGCCGGTCGGCGCGCCACGAAATGAATACGCGCCGAGTGCTGCGAGTGCTCAGGCGGCCGCGTCTTCTCTGGATGACAGCCACTTCATCCAGGGAGACGCTGCAACACCATGCAGAAAGATAGACGCGAGGATCGTCGCGCCGACAATCGACCACAACCGCGCCGCGTCACTGCCGAGATCGACTTCGTTCACGCCATGAGCGAGATAGTAGATCGACCCAATGCCCCTGATACCGAAAAAGGCGATCGCCGCCTTCTCAGGGCCGGGCGTGCTCGCTCCGGCAAGTCCGATGAGACCAGCGGCAGGTCGAATCACGAGAATCAGAAGAACGACCACCAACGCGTCTCTCACGCCCAGATGAGCCAGTGCCCCCGCACCGACCGCCACCCCCACGGCGAGAAGAATGAGTGCGGACAGCACGCGTTCGGCCTGGTCGGAAAAGCTGTGTAGCACCTCGTGATACTCGTGGCTGCGCTCGCTATCTCGAATCACGATGGCCGAGATGAATACCGCGAGGAATCCGTAGCCGCCGAGCAACTGCGTAACCGAGTAAGTGATGAGAGTGGCCGCCAGAACGACGACACCCTCCGATGTCTCGGCCAGGTGACTGGATGCGGGCCACCTGAACAGCGCGCCCGACAGCAACCGTCCGATGACCCATCCGGCCGCGGCTCCCACCGCGATCCGGAACACGACATCCATGAGGAGCCACTCCCCCACCCACGCTCCGGGGGCGGCGCCGACACCAGCCATCGCTATGGCCGCGTTCGTGAAAGGAAACGCGAATCCATCGTTGAGGCCCGCCTCGGAGGTCAGACTGAATCGAACCTCCGGGTCGTCCTCGCCCTCTTCAATGAGGGGACCCTCCACTTGAACATCTCCGGCCAGCACGGGATCGGTGGGAGCCAACGCCGCTCCCAGAAGCACCGCCGCGGCGGGTGCCAGTCCCAAGACCCAGTAGCCGAGAAGAGCGGTCGCTGCGATTGACAGTGGCATCGTCACAGCCAGGAGCCTCCAGGTGTTGCTCCACGACGACCACGCTGGCGGGCGGTTCAACTTCAACCCCGCGCCCATCAGGGCCACGATCACACCCACTTCGGCAAGGCGCTCGGTTATCTGGGTGTCCTCGAGCGGATCGGGGACGCTGAACCTGCCAGAGAGCAGACTCAGCAACAGACCGATAGTCACGTAGATGATCGGGTAGGAGAGCGGGCGCCCCGCGAGGAGTCTCGGCAGCAGCGCGATGCCGAGGATCGCAAGCCCTGCGAACAACAGCGCGACTTCGTAGACGTCCAGAAAAGGCCTTTCGGTGAGTACGGTGACGCAATCGTCGCGTGAAAGCCATTGAGAGGGACGACCGTCGGGGCCGACGTACCCGGGCGAGGCGGCGGCAACCGCCTCAGATGAAAGCGGAGCGCGGCTTTGCGCCGGCCGGATTGTCCGATCCATCCCCTGGGTAGGAGCACCCACACCAGGGGGTGAGCGTGAACACGGTTCTCGGTGTCGACATCGGAACCACGAGTTCCAAGTGCGTCATCTTCGATGAGGGCGGGCGAGCACTCGGCCGTCACTCCGTGGACTACGGCCTGCACACCGACGAAAGCGGCGCGGCCGAGCAGGACCCGAACGAGATCGTCGACGCGACCTTCGCTGCGATCCGGGGGGCGGTCGAACGATCTGAAATCGATCCCGGATCGGTGCGCGTCATTTCTTTCAGCGCGGTCATGCACAGCATGATGGCGATCGACGACGATAACGAGCCGCTGACCCCGTTGTTCACGTTCGCCGACAGCCGCGCCAGGGGCCAAACCGAGAAGATCAGATCCGCCGGCGGAATCGAGATCTACCGGCGAACGGGCACGCCTCTTCACCCAATGGCCCCTCTCTCGAAGCTTCCGTGGCTGCGAGCCACGAATCCCGAACTCTTCGAGCGCAGCGCGCGCTTCGTGGGGATCAAAGAGCTCGTGACGTACCGCCTCTGCGGCCGGTGGGTCGTCGACCATTCGATCGCGTCTGCAACGGGACTGTTCGACATTGCACGATTCGAGTGGGATATCGATGCTCTGGACATCGCGGGCGTGGATGCGGACCTTCTCTCCGAGCCGGTTCCTACCACGGAGGTGGTCGGCGAGCTCAACTCGCAGTCGGCGGGTGAGCTCGGTCTCGAGCCTGGGCTCCCGGTGGTAGCCGGAGCCTCGGATGGATGTCTTGCCAATCTCGGTGTCGGCGCGATCGATCCCGGAGTGACCGCGCTCACCATCGGTACCTCGGGGGCGGTTCGGACTGTTGTGCGCGAGCCATTGATCGATCCCGAGGCCCGGACTTTCTGCTACATCCTGACGGGGGATCGCTGGGTCGCAGGGGGGCCGGTAAGCAACGGAGGTGTTGTGCTCCAGTGGCTGCAAAACATCCTCGCACCCGACGGCGACACCGATCTCGAGTCGCTTATCGAAGAAGCCGCGGCGGTTGAGGCCGGGGCCGGGGGACTCCTCTTCCTCCCCTACCTCGTTGCGGAGCGCGCTCCACACTGGGATCCCAACGTCCGGGCCACGCTGACCGGGATGAGGATCGACCACACCCGGGCACACATCACCCGCGCCGCGCTCGAGGGCGTGCTCATGGGCCTGCTCGACGTTGCCAGCGTGCTCGAACAACAGGTGACACTCGACGGCGAGCTTAGGGCCACGGGTGGGTTCCTTCGGTCAGAGTTATGGCGGCAGATGCTCGCCGATGTCTTCAACCGCCCGGTCGCGATCCCCGGCGGAGAGGACGGTGGCCCCCTTGGAGCCGCGGTCCTCGGGATGATCGGCGTGGGCATGGTCGACACGTTGGCCGCGGTCCACGACATGGTCGAGATCGTTCAGCACGAGAAGCCCGATCCTGCAGTGGCCCCCCTCTACGCAACCCTGTTCGAGCGATACCGCGCACTGCACGACCTCACGGCCCCCACGTTCTCATCGAAGACGCCTTTCGACCACGTCTGACGCGGATGGAGTAAGCCGTCTCGGTGCGGTTTAGTCGGCGCGCTCGAACGTGACCAAAAGGCGATCTATTAGTCCGGCCCGCTCGTGGAGGACCATCCTGCCGGACTGGCGTTCATCATCCCGGCTCCATGAGTAGCGCGCGATAACGGGATTTCCGTCGAGGACCTCGAGCAGGATGATCGTGTCGTCGGGGGGCTGCTCGGCATACGCCCGTTCGATCGAGTCGCGGCCCCGATACGGTCCTACCGGCACGCCCTCGAACACGAGCTCTGCGTCGTCGGCGAATCGAGACAACATCTCTGTGTAGTCGCCGCTTAGGACTGCGCGGTTGAAGGACGACACATGCGCTTCCATGAGGCTACGGCCCACGTCTTCTCCGTCCGCCATGGAGCCACCGTAGCGGATCGGCGCAGACTCTTCCTAGCAAGACCTGTTAGAAAACACCAACCCCTCCCTACTTGTGCAGGCCTCTTGCGGTGGCTTCAATGAGAGGAGACATCTCCCGATGATGTCAGTCGATGCAAGTGAGACCTCATGCCACCCGACGCATCCGGCGATGAGCGAAGTCTTAGCGAACGAATCATCCGAATGGGGGCGATCGCCGCAGCGATAGTCACCATCCTGGGACTCGCTCGTCTACTGTGGCCCGACCCAACTCCCCGTCGCATGGGCGAACTCGCCGACGTGAGCGTCGTGACGAAGATGACTCTCTCGGAGTTCGCAAAGCGGCAGAAACTCGGGTCGATCGAAACCAAGCTGCCGCTTGCATCTGCGAATTCAGAGTCTTCGGTCTCGTTGGAACTCGCCTCGGCGTTGGTTCAGCAAACCCCAAGCCCGACGCCCACCAACGAGCCGAGTCCAGCCCCTTCGCCGAGTCCCTCTCCGACCGAGACCACAGAGGTCGATATGAACTGCATCGCATGTTCGGACCAGGTCGCCTTCGAGTTCGAGCAAGTGCGGACTCAGCTTCCCCCGGAAGAGTTACCCGAGGGGTGCAGGTACACGAGCAAGGGTGAGCTGAGGTGCTCGGATCAGGATGTTATGGAGCTCATCATGCCTGCTGAGGACATCACCACTCAGGGCGGTCTGGCCATGACGAGCAGCCAGAAGCTCCTCGAGATACTCGACGGAACTCGAAGCCGGAGGCTGTCGGAAGGCGGGACGGTTCCAATCGGAGTGGCGATCAGCTTCGACTTGTCTCTCGAGGGTTTTCTCAATCGCAGGGTCGACGTCCGGTGGTCGCTTTTCTCAGCAGGGAAGGGTGCGATGGTCCCGCAGGACTACCTCGTCAACCGACGAGCCATCGTTGCGATCCCTGAAGCCATCGTCGACCGTGCAAGCGGGGAGTTCTGGATTCCACTACCGAAGGAGCGCGGCCCGTATTTCGCCCGTGTGAGCGCGTGGCACCAAGACGAACGACTGGACTTCAGCGATTCTCCCCCCTTCAACTGAAGCGTTCGCGAAACTCTCCGCTCACCCGCAGGGGTTAGGGCCTTGTATGGGCTAGCTCGAGGAGTCGTCGCCCAATGAAGAGAGATAGCGTCTCAGCCCGCGTTCGCCGTGGCGCATCATCACTTTGTGGTTGTAGCGAAGCAGCGGTTTGACGAGCGGGCTGAGCGTGTTGAGCAGGCGCTTGTGCGTGACGACCTCCTCCTCGAACAGGGCGATCGTCTTGCCTGCGCGCTCCGTCAGCGTCCAGCGGCTGAATCCCTCGAGGTCGCCTTGGAGATTCGCTTCGAGGATGCCGGCGCCTTCGTCGATCACGGATTCGGTCAGCACCATGCGCAATTCGTAGGGCAGAAACGAGCGCGCCACCAGCTCGTAGCTTCCGTCA
>Ga0299907_10003411_pt1 | contig 10154 bp, 8 predicted proteins | sample RVTome_16_FD_198680 | JGI IMG/M metagenome (GOLD analysis project Ga0299907, IMG submission 198680) | Soil microbial communities from uranium-contaminated site in the Upper Colorado River Basin, Wyoming, United States - RVT152D67 (version 2) ... | reverse complement strand
GCGGAAGTAGACCCACAGGAGCGTGACACCGACGACGGCAAACTGGGAGAGCCAGTACGTGTACGACGTCAGCGTGATGAGCAGCGAAGAGGTGTCGACGACGCGCTGGACCGCCGGCTCGAAGAGCGCCCCGAGCTCGCGTTCCGTCCGGAGCACCCACTCGCCGTTCTGGAACGCGTCGGCGACGCTGCGGTCGGCCGCCCCTCGTGCGAGCTGGTAGACGACGTAGAAGCCCATCCAGATCGCGAACTGGAAGGCGAGGTGGGCCCAGCCTCGGGGCAGTCGCCGGGAGGTGTCTACGGCCGTACTGGACACGGAGGCCCGATTCTAACGAGGTCGCCCGGCGGGACCGAAGGAACGGTGGTTCGAATCGCGTCGAGTCGGCCCTGCGCCGCGCAGAAAATCAGCGCCGCTGATCGACACGCCGACGAACTCGACTTGAGCTGATCGTCCCGACGCCGCCAGGATGGGCCGATGGCGACGCGGCGGGACGCGAGGATCTGGCTCGCCCTGATCACGGTGTACGTCGTCTGGGGCTCCACGTTCATCGCGCTCGCGATCGCCGTTCGCGACCTGCCTCCGCTCCTGTCGATGGCGCTCCGCCACGTCGTCGCCGGCGCGGCGCTGCTCGCGTTCGCGCTTCCGCGGCGCCGCGAGGAGGACGATCCGATCGGCTGGGCGCAGATCCGCGCCGGGCTCGTCTTCGGCGGGTTCCTCTTCCTCCTCGGCCATGGCGGGCTCGCGTGGGCGCAGCAGACGGTGCCCGCCGGGGTCGCTGCCCTCCTCGTCGGGAGCATCCCGATCTGGATGGCGCTCCTCGACCGAGTCGTCTTCGGCCGCCGTCTGACGAGCTCCGCGTACGTCGGCTTCGTGCTCGGCTTCCTGGGCCTCGCGTTCCTCGTCGATCCGTTCGGCGAGGGATCCGTCGACCGGCTCGGCGCGGTCGTCATCGTCCTCGCCGCGCTGGCCTGGGCGGCGGGCTCGCTGTACTCGCGCGGCGCGTCGCTGCCCCGGCGCCCGCTGGTCTCGGCCGGGCTCGCATCGCTCTGCGGGGGCGTCCTCCTTCTGACGGGGTCGGTCGTGACCGGCGAGCTTGCGGGCCCGATCTACTCCGCGGAGGCGCTGCTTGCCGTCGGCTACCTCGTCGTCGTGGGGAGCTTCGTCGGCTTCACCGCCTACGTCTGGCTCCTGCGCGTGGCACCGACCTCGCTCGTCGCGACCTATGCCTATGTGAACCCGATCGTCGCGGTGTTCCTCGGCTGGCTGCTGTTGGACGAGGAGATCACGCTCCAGATGGCGGCCGCGGGCGCCGCCGTCGTCGTCGCGGTGGCGCTCATCGTCCGTGCGAGCGGCAGCGCGCTCGAGCCGGGTCGCGGGCTCCTGCGCCGACGCTCCGCGCGGACGATCGTGGAGTCGGCCTAGGGGTCAGCCGCCGATGTACGACATCTCGACCTTGCGGAGCGCGCTCGTGTCCTCCGTCCGGAGCTCCGAGTAGCGGTCGGTCCGGCGGGCCCAGACCGCGCGGATCGCGTCCTCCACTTCGGCGTCGGCGGCACCGGAGCGCAGGATCGCGCGCAGATCGTGGCCGCGGACGGCGAAGAGGCAGGTGTAGAGCTTCCCGTCGGCGGAGATCCGCGCTCGCGTGCAGTCGCCGCAGAACGGCTGCGTGACGGAGGCGATCACGCCGATCTCCCCCGCTCCGTCGAGGTAGCGGTAGCGCTCGGCGACCTCGCCGCGATACGCGGCTTCGACCGGCTCGAGCGGGAACTCGGCCCCGATCGTGCGCACGATCTCGGCCGCCGGGACGACGTCGTCGAGCCGCCAGCCGTTCGTCGCGCCGACGTCCATGAACTCGATGAAGCGGACGGCGTGCCCGGTGCCGCGGAAGCGGCGTGCGACGTCGAGGACGGAGTCCTCGTTCAAGCCGCGCTTGACGACCACGTTCACCTTGACGGGAAGCCCCGCCGCCGCCGCCGCGTCGATGCCGCCGAGGACGCGCGCGACCGGGAAGTCGACGTCGTTCATCGCTCGGAAGACCTCGTCGTCGAGCGCATCGAGGCTCACCGTCACGCGCGTCAGACCCGCGTCCGCAAGCGCTTGCGCCTTCTGCGCGAGGAGGGCGCCGTTCGTCGTCAGCGTCAGGTCGAGATCGTCGCCGAGCGCGGCGAGCTGCCCGACGAGCACCTCGAGATCGCGCCGGAGCAGCGGCTCGCCGCCCGTGATGCGGAGCTTGTTCACGCCCAGTCCGACGAAGACGCCGGCCACGCGCTCGATCTCCTCGAAGGTCAGGAGCTCGCGTCGCGGGAGGAAGCGGTAGTCGCGGCCGAAGACCTCCTTCGGCATGCAGTAGACGCAGCGGAAGTTGCAGCGGTCCGTGACGGAGATGCGAAGGTCTCGGAGCGGGCGGTTGAGGGTGTCGAGCACCTGCACGTGGGACAGCGTAGAGAATCGCCGTGTGGCTGACGGGGGCGAGAACCGGCTGCTCCCCATTGCCGCCCTCCTCGGGGTCACCGCGGTCTGGGGCGTGACGTTCGTCCAGGTGCAGGACGCGCTCGAGCTCTATCCGCTCTTCGCGTTCCTCGCGGTGCGCTTCGCGATCTCCACCGTGGCGCTCGCGCCGGTCGCTTGGAGCTCTGTGCGTGCGCTGCCCAGGGAAGGGCTCGTCGCCGGGGTCGGCGTCGGTGGCCTGCTCGCCGCCGCGTACGGGTTCCAGACGGCCGGGCTCGAGCTCACCACCGTCGCCTCGACCGGGTTCATCACCGGCCTCTACGTCGTGTTCACGCCGTTCATCGCGCTGTGGCTCTTCGGGACGCGCGTGCCGCACGCCGTCTGGGCCGGAGTGGCGTGCGCAGTCGTCGGGCTCCTGCTCCTGAACGGCGCGCCGGGCGGCTCGGCAGTCGGCAACGCGCTCGTGCTCGCGTGCGCGCTCGCCTCGGCCCTGCAGATCGCGGCGCTGGAGCGCTACGCACCCCGCTACGACCCGCGCGCCTTGACGTTCCTGCAGATGTCGACCGCGTTCGTCGGCTTCCTCGTGATCGCCGTCGCGCTCGGACAGGTCGAGGTTCCGCGCGGCTGGACGGTGTGGGGAGCGCTCCTCGTGACCGGGATCTTCGCCGGCGCGCTCGGCTACCTCGTTGCGACCTGGGTCCAGGCCCGCACGACCGCAGCGCGGGCCGCGCTCGTCTTCACCCTCGAGGCGCCGTTCGCCGCGCTCGCGGGCGTGCTCCTCGCCGACGAGGTGCTCGGCTGGGCCGGCTGGCTCGGGTGCTCGGTGATGATGGCCGGGATCCTGCTCGCCGAGCCGGCAGCGGCCTCGGCGCTTCGGCGCTTCCTGCCGCGGCCGAGCGAGACCTAGTTGGACGCCGTCCTCCTCGCGCTCGCGTCCGCGTTCCTGTTCGGTGCGATGACCGTCGTGCTTCGGCTCGCGCTTCGGCGTGGGAGCGCGCCCGAGGCGGGCGCGCTCTTCACGGTCCTGGCCGCACTCGCGTTCGCGCTGCCGTTCGCGGCGTTCCAGGCCGGCGAGCTGGCGGGAATCTGGCCGTTCCTCCTGGCCGGCCTGCTCGGGCCGGGGCTCTCGCAGGTCCTCTTCACCCTCGCCGTGGACGAGGCCGGGCCGTCGCGGACCTCCGTCGTCGTCGGCATGGCCCCGCTCTTCTCGGTCGCGATCGCGCTCGTCCTGCTCGACGAGCCGGTCAAGGCCGGCCTGATCGTGGGGGCGATCCTCATCGTCACCGGCGGAGTCCTGCTCGTCGGCGAGCGTGGGCGTCCGGCTCACGTGCGCGCGATCGGGCTCGTCTTCGCGCTGGCGGCGACGATCGTGTTCGCGTCGCGCGACAACCTCCTCCGCTGGCTCGCGATCGATACCGAGGTTTCGCCCGGGCCGGCAGCGGCGGCGACGCTCGGCGCGGGCGCGGCGCTCATCGCCGTGTACGTGCTGGTTCGCCGCGTCCCCGTGCGAGCGAGCGAGGCGCGGGCGTTCGTGCCCGCAGGCCTGCTCTTCGGCGCCTCGTACGTGTGTCTCTTCGAGGCGTACTACCGCGGCCTCGTCACCGTCGTCTCGCCGCTGGTCGCGACCGAGTCGCTCTGGGGCGTGCTGCTCTCGGCGGTCGTCCTCCGCCGCTCGGAGGGCATCGGCGGCCGGCTGGTCGCCGGAGCGGTTCTGATCGTCTCGGGTGGGGTGCTAATCGGAGCGTTCCGGTAGGCGCGATCGATCTGCTACCGTCTCACTCAGATTTTCACCAGGGAAGCGGATCAACCCACAGGAGGAACCCGGAAAATGGCGAAGACCATCGGAATCGACCTCGGAACGACCAATTCGTGCATGGCCGTCCTCGAGGGCTCGGAGCCGACCGTCATCCCGAACGCCGAGGGCGGGCGCACGACGCCGTCCGTCGTCGCCTTCGGACGTGACGGGCAGCGGCTCGTCGGCGCTCCCGCGAAGCGCCAGCAGGTGACGAACCCGCAGAACACGATCTTCTCGATCAAGCGGTTCATGGGCCGGAAGCACGAGGAGGTCTCGGAGGAGATGAAGATCGTCCCGTACACGGTCGTCGAAGGCCCGAACGGCGACGTGCGCGTGAAGGCCGAGGGCAAGGAGTACGCCCCCCCGGAGATCTCCGCGATGATCCTCCAGAAGCTGAAGGCCGACGCGGAGGCCTATCTCGGCGAGACGGTGACCGATGCGGTCGTGACCGTCCCGGCCTATTTCAACAACGCGCAGCGCGAGGCGACGAAGGACGCCGGCAAGATCGCCGGCCTCAACGTCCTGCGGATCATCAACGAGCCGACCGCGGCCGCGCTCGCGTACGGCCTCGACAAGGAGGGCGCGGAGCAGACCATCCTCGTGTTCGACCTCGGCGGCGGCACCTTCGACGTGTCCGTGCTCGAGCTCGGCGAGGGCGTCTTCGAGGTGAAGGCAACGAACGGCGACAACCACCTCGGCGGCGACAACTTCGACAAGGCGATCGTCGACTGGATGATCGCGGAGTTCAAGCGCGACCAGGGCATCGACCTCGGGCAGGACCCGATGGCGCTCCAGCGCCTCTACGAGGCCGGTGAGAAGGCGAAGATCGAGCTGTCGTCCACCATGACTACGCAGATCAACCTGCCGTTCATCACGGCCACGCCCGAGGGCCCGAAGCATCTCGACCTCCAGCTCACGCGCGCGAAGCTGAACGAGCTCGCGCACGACCTGCTCGAGCGGACGGTCGAGCCCACGCGGCAGGCTCTGAAGGACGCAGGGCTCGCGGCCGACGCGATCGACCACGTCATCCTCGTGGGCGGCATGACCCGCATGCCGGCCGTCCAGGAGAAGGTCAAGGAGCTGATCGGCAAGGAGCCGCACAAGGGCGTCAACCCGGACGAGGTCGTCGCCGTCGGCGCGGCCATCCAGGCCGGCGTCCTCAAGGGCGAGGTCAAGGACGTGCTCCTGCTCGACGTCACTCCGCTCTCGCTCGGGATCGAGACCAAGGGCGGCGTCTTCACGAAGCTGATCGAGCGCAACACGACCATCCCGACGCGCAAGTCCGAGGTCTTCTCGACCGCCGCCGACAACCAGCCGTCGGTCGAGATCCACGTCGGCCAGGGCGAGTCGGAGATGAGCTCGTTCAACAAGACGCTCGGCCGGTTCCAGCTCGTCGGCATCCCGCCGGCGCCGCGCGGCCTGCCGCAGATCGAGGTGTCGTTCGACATCGACGCCAACGGGATCATCAACGTGTCCGCGAAGGACCTCGGCACCGGCAACGAGCAGCAGATCCGGATCGAGGGCGGCTCGGGCCTCACGGGCGACGAGGTCGAGCGGATGATCAAGGACGCCGAGGCCCACGCGGGCGAGGCGCACCAGCTCCGCGAGCTCGCCGACGCGAGGAACCTCGGCGAGCAGCTCGCCTACCAGACCGAGCGCACGCTCTCCGAGCACCGCGACAAGGTCGACGAGGCGACCGCCTCGACGATCGAGGGCCGCGTGATGGAGCTCCGCCAGGCGGTCGAGGGCTCGGACGTGTCGGACATCCGCGCGAAGTCGGACGCGCTCCAGGAGGCCTCGCGCTCGCTCGCGGACGCGATCTACGCGCAGGCCTCGGCGCAGTCGCAGCCGTCCGGGAACGGCGGCGGCGAGGCGGCCGAGGACGAGGTCGTCGAGGACGCCGACTACGAGGTCATCGACGAAGAGGAAGAGGCGAAGCGTTCGTGACGCGCTCGCCGTCCGATCCGCAGTCGGAAGCGGAGCCTCCTGTCCGCGACAGCGGACCAGTGGAAGCGGTCCGGGGGAACCGGGAGGTTCCCCCGGCGGAAGCTGCCGACTCGCCAGACGTGCAACTCGCACAGGCGCGCGCCCAGCGCGACGAGTACCTCGACCTCCTGCAGCGGACGAAGGCGGACTTCGAGAACTACCGCAAGCGGGCGCTCCGCGACCAGGAGCGCCTGGTCGCGCACGCGCACGAGCGGCTCGTTCGCGAGCTGCTGCCGATCCTCGACGACCTGGAGCGGGCGCTCGAGGCCGCCGAGCGGCACGAGGAGGCCGCACTCGTCGACGGTGTGAAGCTCGTGCGGAGCTCGCTGCGCAAGGCGCTCGAGAAGGAGGGCCTCGCGGAGATCGACGCCGGCGGCGCGTTCGACCCGCACGTCCACGAGGCGATGCTCACGCAGCCGGGGAACGGCGTCGAGTCCGGCTCCGTGCTCGAGGTCGTCCAGCGCGGTTATCGCCTCGGCGACAAGGTCGTCCGGCCCGCCAAAGTGATCGTCGCCGAGTGAGCGTCGCCGAGTAGGAGCGCGAAGATGCCCAGTCCCTACGAGACGCTCGGCGTCGCGAAGAACGCCTCCGACGAGGAGATCAAGAAGGCGTACCGCAAGCTCGCGCGCGAGTTCCACCCGGATCGCAATCCAGGAGACGCTGCCGCGGAGGAGAGGTTCAAGGAGGTCCAGGGCGCGTACGACCTGCTCGCGGACCCCGAGAAGCGGAAGGCGTACGACGCCTTCGGCGTGGCCGGCGCGCAGGGCTTCCCGGGTGCCGGCGAGGGCATGGGCGGGATGCGCTTCGAGGAGTTCGACCTCGGGAACTTCGGGGACATCTTCAGCGGGATCTTCAGTGGCGGTCGCCGCGGCGCGGCCGACGGTCGCCGGCCGATCCGAGGAGACGACCTCGAGGCCCGCGTCCGGATCTCGTTCGAGGACTCGCTGAACGGAGTCCAGGTTCGCGTTCCGGTCGAGGCGGAGTCCGTGTGCTCGGTGTGTCTCGGTACCGGGGCGGAGCCGGGCACGGCACCCGTCGTCTGTCCGCAGTGCGGCGGCCAGGGCGTCGTCTCCGACTCGCAGGGCCTGTTCGCGTTCTCGCAGCCGTGCCCGCGCTGCCGCGGGAACGGCACGATCATCGAGAAGCCCTGCAAGCGCTGCCACGGCTCGGGGCGAGAGCGGACGCGGAAGCGCTACTCGGTGAAGATCCCCGCGGGCGCGAAGTCCGGCACGCGCGTCCGGCTCAAGGGCAAGGGCGAGCCGGGCCGGAACGGCGGCCCCGCGGGCGACCTCTTCGTCGTCGTCGAGGTCGAGCCGTCGCCCATCTTCGAGCGCCGTGGCACCGACCTCGTGCTCGACGTCCCCGTGACGTACGCGGAGGCGGCTCTCGGTGCATCCGTGCAGATCCCGACGCCGGACGGCCCGGTCTCGCTCAAGGTCCCGGCGGGTACCGAGAGCGGGAAGCTCCTTCGCGTCAAGGGCCGCGGCGCGCCGCACCTGAAGGGGAACGGCCGCGGCGACCTGCTCGCGCGCGTGAAGGTCTCGGTCCCGAAGAAGCTGTCCAAGGCCGAGAAGGAGGCGCTCGAGGGATACCAGAAGGTGTCGCGCGAGAACCCGCGCGAGCGCTTCGCGGAGGTGGGCTGAGATGCCCGAGCGTGGCCGCTACATGATCTCCGTCGCCGCCGAGCTGGTCGGGATGCATCCCCAGACGCTGCGGCTGTACGAGGCGAAGGGGCTCGTGAGTCCGGATCGGACCCCGGGCGGGACGCGGCTCTACTCGGACGCCGACCTCGACCGCCTGCGCCTGATCCAGCGCCTCACGACCGAGCTCGGGCTCAACCTCGCGGGCGTCGAGCAGGTGCTCCGCCTCGAGGACGAGCTGCGGCGGATGCAGGCGCGGATGGCGCGGCTCGAGCGCGAGCTGCGCGAGGAGATCGCGGCCGTACACAGCTCGTACAAGCGCGAGCTCGTCGTTTACCAACCCGCGTCGCGTCACCCCGCGCCTGTACGCAAGCGGAGCGCGCGATGACCTTGCAACAGACTGTTGCAAGCGGTCGCACGTCCCCGAGCCCCGCGCCGGGGGCAAGATCGAGAGCGAGCTTGCAACAGACTGTTACGAGCCGCAGGGGTGGTCGGTAGATGGATTTCAATCGTCTGACCTTGAAGTCCCAGGAGGCCGTGGCGGCCGCGCAGGAGCTCGCGCGCCGCGCCGGCAACCCCGAGCTCACCGCCGACCACCTGACGGTCGCGCTCCTCGACCAGGAGCTACCGCGGACGCTGGTCGATCGCGCCGGCTACGGCTCCGCCGAGCTGCGCGCCGAGGCGGAGGCGCGGCTTCGCAACCTGCCCGCGGTCTCCGGAGGCTCGGCGCAGCCGCAGGTGTCCGCGTCGTTCAGCCGCACGCTGGACAAGGCGTTCGACGAGATGCGCGAGCTCGGCGACGAGTACGTGTCGATCGAGCACCTGCTGCTCGCGCTCGACGTCGTCCCGCGCGACGCGCTGCTCGGCGCGCTCCAGGAGGTGCGTGGCGGCCAGCACGTCACGTCCCAGGATCCCGAGGGCACGTACCAGGCGCTCGAGAAGTACGGCCGCGACCTCACCGCGCTCGCCGAGTCCGGGAAGCTCGACCCGGTCATCGGCCGCGACGACGAGGTGCGCCGCGTCATCCAGGTCCTCTCGCGGCGGACGAAGAACAATCCCGTGCTCATCGGCGAGCCGGGCGTTGGCAAGACGGCGATCGTCGAGGGGCTCGCGCAGCGGATCGTCGCCGGCGACGTCCCCGAAGGCTTGAAGGGCAAGCGCGTGTGGGCGCTCGACGTGGGCGCGGTCCTCGCCGGCGCCAAGTACCGTGGCGAGTTCGAAGAGCGGCTGAAGGCCGTCCTCGCGGAGATCCAGAACGCGGCCGGCGAGATCGTCCTCTTCATCGACGAGCTGCACACGATCGTCGGCGCAGGCGCGGCGGAGGGCGCCGTCGACGCGGCGAACTTGCTCAAGCCGATGCTCGCCCGCGGCGAGCTCCGCGCGGTCGGCGCGACCACCCTCGACGAGTACCGCAAGCACATCGAGAAGGACGCCGCGCTCGAGCGCCGCTTCCAGCCCGTCTTCGTCGGCGAGCCCTCGGTCGCCGACACGATTGCGATCCTGCGCGGGCTGAAGGAGCGCTACGAGGCGCACCATGGCGTCGAGATCCGCGACTCGGCGCTCGTCGCTGCGGCCGTGCTCTCGGATCGCTACGTCAGCGACCGCTTCCTCCCGGACAAGGCGATCGACCTCGTAGACGAGGCAGCGTCGAGGCTGCGCATGCAGATCGACTCCTCGCCCGTCGAGCTGGACGAGGCCCAGCGCCGCGTCCGCCAGCTCGAGATCGAGCTGGCGGCGTTGGCGAACGAGTCGGACGACGTCCGCGCCCCGGTCGAGCACGAGCTCGCGGAGGCGAAGTCGGCCCGCGACGAGCTCGCCGCGCGCTGGTCGCGCGAGAAGGAGTCGCTCCAGCGCGTCGCGGAGATCAAGCGCCAGCTCGACGAGCTGCGCATGGAGGCCGAGCGCGAGGAGCGAGCCGGGAACCTCGCGCGCGTCGCAGAGATCCGCTACGGCATCCTGCCCGAGCTCGAGAAGGAGCTCGCCGAGCGCGAGCAGCCGAACGAGGCACCGATGGTGAAGGAGGAGGTCGACGAGGACGACATCGCGGCAGTCGTGGCATCGTGGACGGGGATCCCCGTATCGAGGCTCCTCGAGGGCGAGGTCGAGAAGCTCATCCACATGGAGGAGCGCCTCCACCAGCGCGTGGTCGGGCAGGACGAGGCCGTCGTGGCCGTGTCGAACGCGCTCCGCCGCGCACGCTCGGGTCTGCAGGACCCGGACCGGCCGATCGGCTCCTTCGTCTTCCTCGGCCCGACGGGCGTGGGAAAGACCGAGCTCGCCCGCGC
>Ga0299907_10003410_pt1 | contig 10155 bp, 10 predicted proteins | sample RVTome_16_FD_198680 | JGI IMG/M metagenome (GOLD analysis project Ga0299907, IMG submission 198680) | Soil microbial communities from uranium-contaminated site in the Upper Colorado River Basin, Wyoming, United States - RVT152D67 (version 2) ... | reverse complement strand
TGAGGAGATCGGATCCTTTCGTTCAAGCGTGGTTCGGTCGAGACCCCGCATCACTCCCTTCGAAAACGAAGCACCGGACCGGCCGGTGCTTGTCGCGAATCACGGCGGAACACGTGCGCCAGAGTATAGGGCCATGCCGACGCCTGTCGACGGGCCCTACCAGTCGGGGTCGAGGGGGCGCCCGTAGGCGTCCTTGAGTCGCTGGGTGTCATCCTCTGTCGTGTAGCCGTACGCCACCTCCAGGATCCGCCCGGGGCCGGATCCCGTGCACCGGATGCGATGTGTTTGCTCCGCGGGGATCACGAACTCCTCGCCCGGCTCCGCGTCCACAGCGCGGTCATCGATCTCGACGGTCAGGCCGGGATCGAGGACGACCCAGGTCTCGTCCCGCATCCGGTGGTAGTGGACGCTGGTCTCCTGACCGGGCTCCACGGTGATGACGCGAACCGAAGAAGGCTGGTTCAAGGCATAGGTCACGACGCGGCCCCAGGGCTTCTCGATGATCATCGCAAGCTCCCCTCCTTCTCCTTGGCCTCCTTCGGGAGCCGCTCGAGCAGATCCGCCATCTCGAGCGCGGCCTCCGCCGCGTCCCACCCCTTGTTGCCGTGCGTGCCCCCCGCCCGGTCCTCGGCCTGGGCGAGCGTCTCCGTCGCCAGGACCTCGAAGATGACCGGGATGCCGGTTCCGCGGCTCGCCTCTGCCACTCCGCGAGCTGCCTCCGCGGCGACGAGCTCGAAATGCGCCGTCTCGCCGCGGACGACGGCGCCGAGGCAGATCACCGCATCGTAGGCGCCCGTGGCCGCCATGCGTTCGGCGACCAGGGGGATCTCGAACGCGCCCGGCACCCAGGCCACGTCGACCGCTTCTTCTGGGACATCGTGTGCCCGGAGACCCGCGAGCGCTCCCTCGAGGAGTCTGGCGGTCACGTGCTCATGGAAGCGTGCGATGACGATGGCGATGTGACGGCCCTCGCCGAGCGGCTCTCCTCGCGAGACGCTCATGCCCGGGCCTCCATCCCGTCGGTCTCCGGGCCGTCCACCTCAGGCAGGTCGAGGAGATGGCCGAGCTTCTCGCGCTTGGCTCGGAGGTAGCCGACGTTCTGCGGCGTCGGATCCGTTTGCAGCGGGAGCCGCTCCTCGATCACGAGCCCATGGCCCTCGAGCCCCGCTCGCTTCTCGGGGTTGTTGGTGAGCAGCCGCATCGACCGCACGCCGATGTCGTAGAGGATCTGTGCGCCGATCCCGTAGTCGCGCTGATCCGCGGGGAAGCCGAGCTCGAGGTTGGCCTCCACGGTGTCACGCCCACGCTCCTGGAGCTCGTACGCGCGGAGCTTGTGCGCGATGCCGATCGCGCGACCCTCGTGGCCCCGGATGTAGAGGATCACGCCCCGCCCTTCCCGGCCGATCAGCTCCATCGCCCGATCCAGCTGCTCACCGCAGTCGCACCGGAGGGACCCGAAGACATCGCCCGTCAGGCACTCGGAGTGCACACGGGTGAGGACGTGCGCGCCCTCACCCATCTCTCCGGTCACGAGTGCGACGTGGGTGCGCCCGTCCACGATGCTCTCGTACGCGAGCGAGCGGAACTCTCCGTGCCGTGTGGGGATCCTGGCCTCCGCCACCTTCGTCACGAGCACCTCATGCTGCCGGCGATACGCGATCAGGTCGGCGATCGAGATCAGCTTCAGGCCGTGCGTCCGAGCGAAGATCGTCAGATCTGGCAGCCGGGCCATCGTCCCGTCCTCGTTGACCGTCTCGCATAGGACGCCGGCCGGGTACAGCCCGGCGAGGCGTGCCAGGTCCACCGCCGCTTCCGTGTGTCCCGCCCTCTTCAGGACGCCCCCTTCGCGATACCGCAGCGGGAAGATGTGGCCGGGGCGAGAGAGATCCGGAGGCTGTGTCGTCGGGTCGATGATCGCCAGGATCGTGCGGGCTCGATCGGCCGCGGAGATGCCGGTCGTGACCCCCACGCGGGCGTCCACGGAGACGGTGAAGGCGGTGCGCCTGCTGTCGGTGTTCGACGCCACCATCAGCGGGATCTCCAGCTCGTCGAGCCGATCTCCGATCACGGGCATGCAGATCACCCCACTCGTGTGCCGCACGATGAAGGCGATCGACTCGGGGGTCACGCGCTCCGCCGCCATGATGAGATCGCCCTCGTTCTCCCGGTCGGCATCGTCGACCACGATCACGATCCGGCCACGCTGGATCTCTTCGATCGCCTCCGGGATCGAAGCGAAGACCTTCTCTTCCGTCACCGCGCTCATGCCGTGCGTTCCTTTCCGGACTCGACGGCGACGCCGTCGCTCATGAGGCTCTCGATGTTCCTGGCCACGTACTTGGCCACCACGTCGACCTCCACGTTCATCCGATCGCCTGTGCTGATCGCGCCGAGCGTGGTTGCCACTCGCGTGTGCGGTATCAGCGCCACGTCGATCTCGTCCCCGCGGATCGCCGCGACCGTCAAGCTCACCCCATCCAGGGTGATCGATCCCTTCTCCACCACGTACCGTCGGAGATCATCGGGCAGGCGCACGGTCAGCCGGGCGCCGCCCTCGGCGTCCGGCTGGACGGCCACCGCGAGCGCGACACCGTCCACATGACCCTGGACGAGGTGTCCACCCAGGCGGGATACGAGGGTCGCCGGTCGCTCCACGTTCACAGGATCGTCGGGCGCGAGTGTCCCGAGACTCGTTCGATCGAAGGTCTCCTGCGAGATGTCGAAAGAGACCTCCGTACCGTCGAGGCCGACCACCGTGAGGCACACGCCATCGATCGAGAGGGAATCGCCGATCGCCGAGTCCGACGAGGCGATCGGGCATCGCACGACGATGCGCGAGCCCTCCCTGGACACGACGTGGCCGAGCTCCTCAACGATCCCGGTGAACATCCGCCACCACCTTCAGGTCCGGTCCGAGACGGTCGATCGACACGATCTCCAAAGGGGCCGCTCGCCCGATCGGAGCGAACCCGTTCCCCGCGAGCCAGCCGGTGGCGTCGCGACCGCCGACAAGCATCGGGCCCACATACAGCACGAGCTGATCGACGACCCCGTCGCGGACCGCGCTCCAGGCGAGCGTCGGACCGCCCTCCAGAACGACACCCTGCAGGTCCCGCTTGCCGAGGAGCTCGATGAGCGCCGGCAGGGACACGCCGCCGGTCGAGTCGCGATCCAACACCGCGACGTCCGCGGCCGCATCCACCCACTCCTGACGCCTCGGCGTCGAGGCGAGCTCCGTCGTCGCGACGAGCGTCGGAGCGGCCGTGTCGAACGCCTGCCGATCGCCAGGAACGCGGCCGGACGGATCCACGACCACTCGGATGGGCGGCCGCGACGAAGCGAACGCCGGGTCACGAACCGTGAGCCGGGGGTCGTCGGCGAGGGCCGTGCCCGAGCCGACGACCACGGCATCGGACCACGCCCGCAGACGCTGCACGTCCGCGCGCGCCTCCTCTCCCGTGATCCACTTCGAGGATCCGTCGCGAGCAGCGGCCTTCCCGTCCAGGGACGAGGCCATCTTCAGCACGACGAACGGCCGGCCGGTGCGGACGTGGGTGCGGAAGGCCACGTTCTGTCGGATCGCCTCCGCGCCCAGGAGGCCATCCTCGACCGTGAGCCCCGCGTCGCGGAGCGCCCGGAACCCACTGCCATCGACGATGGGGTTGGGATCTCCCGCGGCAGCGATGACGCCTTCGACGCCGGCGTGGATCAGCGCTCGGGCGCACGGCGGGGTCCGACCGTGATGATCGCAGGGCTCGAGCGTGACGAAGGCGGTCGACCCGGCCGCGCGACCGCCGGCGACGCGCAGGGCCATCGCTTCGGCGTGCTCCGTCCCGGGCCCTTCGTGCCATCCCTCTCCCACCACCCGGCCGTCGCGAACCAGCACGCAACCGACGAGCGGATTGGGTGAAACGCGGCCCCAGCCTCGCGTCGCGAGGACCAGCGCCCGACGCATGTGCCGCTCCCTGTCCACGCTCCTCCGTTCTCCCGGAGCGGGACACAGGTGGAACGGCGCTGCGGAACCGCACGCCGCGGCTCCCGCGCCTGTTCCCTCCCATCCCGACTATCACGGTCGGTCCCGGGATCGCACCGGGTCCACCCCCACGTGTCTCGCGGAGGGTCGCGGACTGTCACCGCCGGTGGGGATTCGCACCCCGCCCCGGAAACAGGCTTTCCGTCAGTATAGGCGGCGCCCCCGGTCGCAGCTCGTTCGGACGCGGCGCGAAGAACGCACGCGCGAAGCACGAGGGGCGGAAGGGACCAGGACCAGGGCCGAGCGGAGTTAAGGGGCCCGGCGGTCGACGGCGAAGGAAGAGCCGCCGTCGCGCTTGGCGAACTGCTTCATCTCCGTCGCCACCGCCACGGCTTCCCCGTAGTGGGCGAACGCCCTCTTCGAGGTCGTCGCGATGCCCACGGACACGCTCACGAGCGGGATGTCCTGTTCGACGCCCTTCCGGTCTTCCATCCGGACGAAGCCTCGTTCCAGATCGTCGTCCTCGTAATAGAGAGGGCGGTCCTTGTCGAAACGATCACAGACCGCTTTGGCGACGTCCTCGGCTGTGTCCGGCTCCACCACGGCCACGAAGTCGTCTCCTCCGACGTGACCCACGAACCCGTCGTGATCGTTCGCGATCACCGCGTCCTGGATCATCCGTGCCGTGCCCTGGATCAGCCGGTCGCCACGAACGAAGCCGTACTTGTCGTTGTAGGTCTTGAAGTTGTCGAGGTCGACGTACAAGACCGCGAACGGCCGATGCTCCCGGACCTGTCGCTCGATCTCCTCCTGGATCCGGATGTTGCCCGGCATCCCCGTGAGCGGCGAGAGGTTGCGCATCTCCTTGGCCCGCCGGAGGGTCCCCTTCACCCGTGCCAGCAGCTCGATCGGGTCGAAGGGTTTGATGATGTAGTCGTCGGCTCCCGACTGCAGGCCTGTGACCTTGTCCGACGACAACGCCTTCGCCGTGAGCATGATGATGCTGGTGTTGGCCGTCTGTGGGTTCTTGCGCAGACGCTGCGCCACTTCGAAACCATCGAGGCGGGGCATCATCACGTCGAGGAGGACGAGGTCGGGCCGGATCTCCGCCGCTCGCTCGAGCGCCTCCTCACCGTCGCCCGCCACCGACACCTCGTATCCGGCGGACCGAAGGTTCACCTCGACGAACCGGGCGATGTCCGGGTCGTCGTCGACGACGAGGATCGACTCGGGCATCAGGCGGTCCCTTCACGAGCAGGAAGGGGTGAGCGGCCGCGCGAAGCGATCTCCTGAAGAGTCCGGGCCGCCTCCACCGTGTCCGGCGCCTTGAAGATCCCGGAAGCGGAGACGAGCACCGTCGCGCCCGCATCCACGGCGCGCTGCGCGTTGTCGACCTTCACGCCGCCGTCGATCTCGACGTCGACCGTCAGGCCCTGCCGATCCACCTCGCCGCGGGCGGCCTCGATCCGCGCGTAGATCTCCGGATTCAGCTCCTGGCCACTCCATCCAGGACGGATGCTCATCAGCATGAGGTCGTCGAGCTGCTCCAGGTAGGGGAATGCCGCCTCCACCGGTGTCTCCAGGTTGATCGTGAGGCCGGTACGCATGCCGGCCGCTCGCGCTTTCGCGATCACGGGCTCGGGATCTCCGACGGCCTCGTGGTGGAACGACACGACATCGAGTCCCGCGTCCGCGAGCTCTTCGAAGTACGACTCGGGCGCGTCAACCATGAGATGTCCGTGGAGATCCGATGCCGTCCATGGGCGAAGCGAGGCAACGACAACCGTGCCGAGGGCGATGGGAGGAACGAAGTGACCATCCATGATGTCGATATGGATGATGTCGGCATAGGGCTCAACCAGCTTGACCTCGTCGGCCAGATGGGCGAGGTCCGCCGCGAGGATGGATGCCGCCAACTTCCCCATGTGGGCGGATTGTAGCGGTGGACACGGACGGAGCCCTTCAGGTCGACTTCCGGAACGCCGCCACGAACATCCCGTCGGCGCCGTCGCGATGCGGCCAGAGTCGGTGCCGGAAGGCTGGATCGGAACCGGCCGGGCCAGGTGTCTCGACGGGGACGAGATCGGGCCGGCGACGGATGATCGCGTCGCATGCGGCGTCGGTCTCCGCCCGGGGGAACGTGCACACCGAGTAGACGAGGCGGCCGCCGGGGCGAAGCAGGTCGGCGCCGGCGGACGCGATCTCCACCTGGAGGCGCGCGAGTCGGGAGAGCTCATCTCGGCGGGCCCGCCACAACAGCTCCGGCCGCCGGCGCGCGGAGCCGATCCCGGAACAGGGTGCGTCCACGAGCACCCGGTCGAAGGGACCGCGCACGGCGGAACGCATGGCGTCCTGGACGAGGACGAGTGCGTGCAACCCGAGCCGTTCGAGGTTCGCGGGGACGAGGGTGGCGCGGTCGGGGTGCAGGTCGCCCGCGACGACCCGGCTCTCACCACCGATCCGGCACGCGATCGAGGCCGTCTTCCCTCCCGGTGCGGCGCACGCGTCGAGCACCCGGTCCCCAGGCTCGGGGGCGAGCGTCTCGACGACGAACGCCGACGCCTGATCCTGCACCGAGAACCAGCCCTCCTCCCATCCCGGGAGCGCGGTGGGCTCCCCGCCCCGAAGGAGCACGCACTCCGGATGGACGCGGCCGATCTCCGGCGCCAGCCCTGCGCTCCGCAGGTTGTCCACCACCTGGTGGATGGTGGCCCGGCAGGTGTTCACGCGGAGGGTGAGCGGGGCCCGCTCGCCGAAGGCGAGCGCAGCCCGCTCGACCTCCTCCGGACCCAGGAGCTTCCCCAGCTCCTTCACGGCCCAGGGAGCCAGCCCGGTTCGCTGGCTGATCGCGTGATCGTCTCCTCCCGCGGGCGGCTCGGGCGGCTCTTTGGCCAGCCGTCGCAGGATCGCGTTGACGAACCCGCGCTCCCGGGGCACGACGACGCCCACGGTCTCACCGACCGCCGCGTGTGCCGGGATCCGCATGTGGAGCAGCTGGTACGCGCCGAGACGGAGCGCGGCGCGCGCGCCCGGGGTCATCCGGGCGATCGGTCTCGTGGCGCGCGAACCGATCGCGGCATCGAGCTCGGGCACGTGGCGGAGTGTGCCGTAGGCGAGCTCGGTCGCGAGCGCTCGATCGCGCTGGTCGAGACCCGATCGTGCGAGGGCAGCGGGGAGCAAGCGGTTCGAGTACGCGCCCTCGTCGGCGACACGCCGGATGACTTCGAGCGCCACCGCTCGAGCGCTCGGACTCATGTCAGCCGTTCGCCCGGCAGGATCCGCGCACCGCGGGCCCACTCCGCGCCGGACATCCTCTTTCGTCCGGCGGGCGCGACCTCGAGGAGTGCGATGCGTCCGCCGGACGCGTACACGCCCGGGGTGTCGTCCTCGAGGACCTCGATCTCTCCGACCGTCGGGCCATCGACCGAGGTGGAGACGGATGGGCGTGACTCCGCTCGCAAGACCTTCAGCCGTCCGCCCCGGAAGGTCGTGACGGCTCCGGGCTCCGATGCGAACGCTCGCACCCGGCGAACGATCGCGTCCACGGGCTGACTCCAGTCGATCGTCCGCTCATCGGGCAAGAGCTTGGGAGCGAACGTGGCGGCGGTGTGATCCTGGGACCGTGGCTCCACCGTGCCCTCGTCCAACCCGCGCAGACTCTCGACCAGAAGCGGCGCACCCAGATCCGCGAGCCGCGCCCCCAAAGACCCGGCGTCCTCCCCGCTTCGGATCACGGTCTCGACGGTCGCGAGAACGGGTCCGGTGTCCATCCCCTCATCCATCAGCATCACGGTCACACCGGTCGTCTCATCCCCTTCCAGGATGGCGCGCTGCGCCGGCGCTGCTCCTCGCCATCGAGGGAGGAGCGAGAAGTGCACGTTCACCGACCCGAGCCGTGGGATGTCCAGCACATCCGGGGTGAGGATCTCGCCGTAGGCGACCACCACGATGGCGTCGGGTTCCGACTCGTCGAGAGCGTCGAAGCCGTCGCCGTCTCGGATCCGGTCCACCTCGAGAAGCGGGAGACCCAGGATCCGCGCGGCGTCCGCCACCGCCGTCGGCGTCAGCTGCGATCCGCGCCCCGCGGGACGCGGCGGGTTCGTGAGGACGAGATCGACGTCGAAGTCAGGTGCGTCCACCAGCGCCCGCAGCGGTGGGACGGACCAGACATCGTTGCCGAGGAACGCGACCCGCATCCGGCGAGGATACGGCGGGTCAGTCCTTCGCGGTTTCCCCTGGCGCGGTTCGCCCGGGCTCTGAGAGCCCCATCTCGATCCGCCGAAGCTGCGCCATCACGTCGCGACGTCCTTCGTCGTCGAGTCGGTCGATGTAGAGCATCCCCTCCAGGTGATCGGTCTCGTGCTGGAAGATCCGTGCGAGCAGTCCCTCCCCGATCATCTCGAACGGCTTGCCCTCGAGGTCCTGCCCGGCGCACCGGATGCGCGCGTGACGAGGCGTCGGGTAGTAGGGACCGGGGATCGAGAGACACCCTTCGTCCTCGAGCAGCTCGCCGACCGGATCCGAGAGCTGGGGGTTGGCCACGAACATCGGACCGGTCTCCCCGTCGTCGAAGACGAAGAGCCGAAGCGAGAGGCCCACCTGCGGAGCCGCCAGGCCGACGCCTGGCGCGGCAACCATGGTTTCCACCATGTCGTCGAAGAGGGCGCGAAGGGACGGACTGAACTCGGTGACCGGCTTCGCGGGCTCGCGAAGGGCCGGGTCGCCCAGTGTTCGGATGCGGATGATCACGTCGGTCTCCTACAGGTGAGGCTCGGCCTCGACGCGGTCGACGACGCCGTCGGCTGCGAGCTCACGGAGCCGCGTCCCGAACGCGATCACCCGCTCGGGGTCCAGGGCGAGCAAGCATACCGTCCGTCCCTCCGATACGGTGACGAGGAGGGTCGAGGGATCGAACGCGCGAAGCTCTGCCTCAAGGTCGGCGGACCCGGTGACACGGAAGACCGCGGCGCCGACGGGTAGCCCCGCCTCCTGGCGTCTCCTCGTCTCCTCTCTATGGAAGCGATCCGGGTTTCCTCTGACCAGGGCCTGCACGATCGTGTCCCCGGGCGAAGACGCCTGGACGATCGCCCGCCCATGGGGGCGGGCCCAGCCGATCGCCTCCATCCAGGTCGTCAGGCTGCGCTCGCGCGCCGCGAGCCCCGGCCTCCGATCCGCCAGATCGACGTCGAGGATCGCCACGAGGTCGAGACCTCCCGCCCCCAGGTCCCGGACGTCGTCCGCCCCGCCGACCAGGATCTCGTCCCGGCCGGGTAGGCGGGCGGGCTCGTCGTCGCTGAGCCGCCGCACCGGTACGGGCGCAGCCCGGCCGGCCCACTGCTCGACGTCCTCGGCGCCGCCGCGCCGGACCCCGAAGGACGTGCCCCCACAGGACCGGCAGCGCCCGGAGGCACCGCAGACGACGCAGGTGACCGCCCCCGCGGCGGCACGGAGGAGCCCGCCGCACGACGCGCAGGCGGCCGGCTCGCCGCACGACCGGCAGACCTGGGCGACCCCGTAGCCGGGGAGCGGCGAGAACACGAACCCGCGGCGTGTGGTCGTGAGCGCCCTCACGAGTCTGGGGGCGCGCCCGGCGGGTCCCGGCCGGACGACCTCGACGGGAGGCCAGCGTCGGGTCGCGGGCGACACCGTCGGCAACCCGAGGGCCGACGCCTCCGCCGACGGGCATACGGACGCCAGGACGCAGACCGCTCGCTCGAGGCGAGACCGCGCGAGCGCGACGTCACGGCCGTGGTAGTAGGGGGCACGGTCCTCCCGGTGCGCGGGATGACTCTCCCTCGCGAGGTAGATCAGACCCAGGCCGTCCACCGGCGCGAACACCGCCGGGCGCGTGCCGATCACGACGTCGTATCGGCCCGCGCCGATCTCGAGCCAGAGTCGGTAGCGGGAGCGCTTCCCCCCGCCGAGGAACAGCGCGGCTCGATCACCGAATGCGTCGACGAGCGCGGTCGCCGTCGCCGGCACCGGCGTCGCTTCGGGTACGAGGACGATCGCGCGGCGTCCACCGGCGAGGCACGCGGCCACCGCGTCGACGGCGAACGCCTGTTCGTCATCGGGAGCCGGGCGTGTCACGAACGCACCATGCCCACCGCCCCCGCCCCTATACAGGGCCTCGAGTGCTCCGTCTCCGCCGCGATACCCGGCGAGCACGGAACCGGCCGACG
>Ga0299907_10003409_pt1 | contig 10156 bp, 9 predicted proteins | sample RVTome_16_FD_198680 | JGI IMG/M metagenome (GOLD analysis project Ga0299907, IMG submission 198680) | Soil microbial communities from uranium-contaminated site in the Upper Colorado River Basin, Wyoming, United States - RVT152D67 (version 2) ... | reverse complement strand
TCACGCGCCGCGCGGTCCGCCGGGGCCTCGCCGTGCTGGGGCGGGGCCTCCAGATCCTCGAAGATGCGCGGCGAGGACACGATCGCCGCCGCCGCCGGATCGTCCAGCGGCACGCGGATCACTTCGATGCGAAAGAGCGCCGAGGCGGGATCCTCCTCCGGCATCGCGGCCGAACAGCCCGGCAGCTCCTCCGGCGAGCGCACCACCGAAGAGCCCGAGATGTAGACGTAGACGTTCTCGTCGTCGTCGGGATCGACCAGCACCGAGTGCGTGTGTGAGCCCCGGCAGGTCTGCACGTTGCCGACGTTCAGCGGGTTCGACAGGTCGCTGATGTCGAAGATGCGAAGCCCCCGCAGCCGGTCGGCGCTGACCGTGTCGGGCACGCCCTCACCGCCGCAGTCCAGCCGCCCGCCGAGCCCCTCTCCCGAGACGAAGAGCAGGTCGCGGTAGATCGATACGTCGCTCTGCGAGGCCGGACAGAAGTAGCCCTGCTCCAGCACCGGAGCCGCCGGGTCGGAGATGTCCCAGATCTGGAAGCCGTTGTAGTTGCCCTGGATCGCGTAGTCCCCGAAGAACGCCAGGTCGGAGTTCGTCACGCCCGCGAACGGCTCGGCCGAGGGCGTCGTGGAGATCAGACGCAGGTTCCAGATCGCCTCCCCCGCGTCGAACAGCCCCGGCGCCAGCCCGATGCGCGGGTCCGGGTCGGGGACCGCCGCCGCGGCCTCCGACAGCGGCGCGACGACCGCGGGCTCCGGCGCGGGCGCCATGTCCTGCACGGCGGTCGAGGAGCACGCGCCGAGCGCGAGCAGCAGCAGCGGCGCGGCGCCGCGACGGAAGGGAACTGGGATCGTCATGTGGTCATCCATTGTCTGGCATGTTCGTAGTCGGCGGGTCTCGTTCTTCGACAGGCCCTCAAGGATCCCCCGCGACGAGCATCTCGGCAAGCATGGCGCGCATGCGCGTGATCTCGCTCGCCTGGTCCGCGCCGATGTCGGAGGCCAGCTTGAACACCGCGTCCTCCTGCGCCGCGCCCTGGGTCGCGAAGAGCCCCTCGACCATGGTCAGCGCGCCCTCGTGGTGCTGGATCATGTGCTGCAGGAAAAGCCGATCCCACTCCTCGCCGTACGCCGCGTCGAGCGCGGCCATCTGGTCGGCCGTGAGCATGCCGGGCATGTGCGCGGCATGGCCGCCGGCGCCCTCTCCCGCGCCGTGATCACGCTCCCCGTCGCCGGCCGGCCGATCGTCACCCTCGCCGTAGCCGGCCGCCCCATCGTGCGCCTCGTCGTGACCGCCGGCCACCTCGTCCCCGTGCATCTCCGGTGGGTCGGGCACCGCCTCGCCCCGCACCCGCAGCCAGTCCTGCATGAGCCGGATCTCGTCCCGCTGCGCGTTGATGATGCGCGCCGTCAGGATCCGCAGCGGATCGCTGGCGCCGTGGTCATCCGCCATCCGCGACATGGTGAGCGCCTGCGCATGGTGGTGGATCATCCCGACCATGAAGGCGACGTCGGCCGGCGTGTAGGCGTTGCGCGTGCTGTCGGCCACGGCCGCCAGGCGGGCGGCGTCATCGGAGATCGGCGTCGGCCCCCGGGGCGTCTCGGTCTGCACCGCGGGTCCGCCGCAGGCCGCCAAGGCAACGAGCGAGAGAGCCAGCGTTCGTCTGGGGATCATAGCGGGAAAATGTAGCAGGGGGCCTGGGTCTCGCGCGCATGTGCGCCCGAGTCGAGGCGGGTCGGCGGCCGCTCATGGAGGACGGCGTTCGCCTGGTGCGGGATGGCGTTACGACCGTGGAGGAGGTGCGGCGCGTGGTCGGCTGAGAGGGAGCGTGCCGGGAACCGGTGCCGCCGGGGATCGAACTCCGGCAGGTGAATGACCCGCCCGGCCTCAGGGCATCGCGGCCCGGCCGATCGAGCGCGCCGGCTGCAGCTCGCGCTCGATCTGGCTCCGGATGCGCGCGACCTTGCGGGGATAGAGCCGGCAGTCGGGCGTATTGGTCCCGTTTACGCAGCCGTTGTAGCCGAGCAGCGCCCGGTCCTCGTTGCCTCCGTAGCGGCGCACATACCAGGAGAGGATGCGCGTGCCGTAGCAGAGGTTGGTTTCGATCTCGTAGAGGTCGCCGGCGGGGTTGCAGCCCTGCCAGCGCCCCTGATGCGCCGGCATGACCTGCATCAGGCCGCGCGCGCCCACGAAGCTGGTGGCCGCCGGCCTGCCCCGGCTCTCGATCCAGAGCACCGCGAGCACCGTGGCCGGATCGAGCTCGTTGCGGTACGAGTGCTCCACCAGCGGCCAGGCGATGCTGCGCGCGCGCTCCGACGGGACCCCTCGAGCCTGAAGCACCCGCTCGATCGGCTGGACGTGCTCCCGGTAGACGCGTACGAACTCGCCCGTCTCGTCGCCGGCGATGCGCATGTGCGCCATCTTGTCGCTCAGCGTCACGACCTCCACACCGTCGATGCGGGAGCCTGCCGCGCCGGGCTCGTAGATGGGCAGCGCCAGCGCGCGCGTGGTGGCGTCGCCCAGCGTGAAGCCGGCGAGCGCCAACAGCGGAACGGCGAACACGAGCAGCTTCGCGCGGCGCGCGATCCGCTCGATCTCGTCGAAAAAGCCCGCACGGGGCCGCCGTGGCCTGTTTGACCGCTTACGTCGCATGCACTCGAAGTTGTAGTCGGGAAGAGTACGTCGATCGCAATGTGTACCCCGTCCGACGGCCTGGCAAGCTATTCGTGCGCCTCTTCGATGAGCCTGTCCAGGTGATCGGGCTCGATCCGATAGACCTGTCCGCAGAACCCGCAGGTCAGTTCCGCGCCCGGCACCCCGGGCACTTCGCGCACGGCGCGCATCTCCTCGCTGCCCAGGAGCATCAGCGCGCGCTCGGCGCGGTCGGGCCCGCACGGACAGTGGAACCGCACCGGCCGCTCCTCCCGGACGCTCAGGTCGACGCCGTCGGCGATGCGCCGGAGGATCTCTCCCGGCCCCGCGCCGGAGAGCAGCATCTCGGTCGGCGAGGGGAGCTCGCGGATCGCGCGCTCGAGCCGCGCGCCGTCCGCCTCGTCCGCGCCCGGCATGAGCTGGGCCAGGTAGCCTCCGGCGGCCCGCACCTCGCCGTCGGCGTCCACGAAGACCCCGATCCCGACGGCCGACGGAGCCTGCTCGCTCAGCACGAAATAGTACGCGAGGTCCTCGCCGATCTCACCGGACTGCAGCTCGACCATGCTGACGTAGGGCTCGCCCATCGCCAGGTCGCGCGTGACCGTAAGGGTGCCGGGCAGGCCGACCGCGGCGCCTACGTTCAGCTTGCCGTTGTCCGCCACCTGCTCGATGTCCGGGCGCGGGTTGCCGACCAGCGCACGCACCTCGCCGGTCGGCGTGGCGGTGGCGATCAGCGTGCCCAAAGGCCCCGACCCGCGGACGCGCAGCGTGACCAGCTGCTCGTTTTCCTTGAGCAGGGCTCCCAGAAGTAGCGCGGAGAGAGCGACCCGCCCGACCGCGGCGGTGGCGACGGGGTCGGTCCCCTGGCGGCGCCGGATCTCGGCGACGACGTCGGTGGCGTCCAGGGCGAGGAGACGGCAGCGTCCCTCCCGGGCGGTCACGCGGACCAGCCGCCCGGCGGCGGGCGCTACCAAGTCTCCGGAGGGTTGCTTTCGCGCACGAGCACGAGCACGGCGGCCTGCGGCACGACCAGGTACGTCTCGCCTTCGAAGGTGATCTCCACCGCGGCCTTCCGGAAGAAGATCGCGTAGTCGCCGCGCTCCGCCTGAACGGGAAGGTAGCGCGCCTCTCCGCTGGCGATGCGCCAGGGCTCGGCGTCCAGGTCGGTGGGCGGGGAGATGGGGGTGCCGGGCCCGGTGGCCACGACCGTTCCGCCGCGCACGGCCTGCGCGTCCACCGCGGTCGCCGGGAGGTAGAGGCCCACCTTGCTGCGTTCCTCTCCCTTCTCGGGCCGGATGAGCAGCCGGTCGCCGACGACGATCAGGTGCTTGGGCTGCTTCTTCGCCCCCGGGTCTTCGCCTTCGCTCACGCGGCGCTTCCGCCAGGGCCCCCGTCGCGGGCGGCGCCCGTGCCGTGACCCGCCGCCACGGCCGCGGCCGCCGGATCCGTCGCGGCGCCCCGGCGCGCCTCCCTGGGTGCGTCCACGATGCCCTCTTCCACGAACTCGTAGCGGCCCTCGAGGACCCCCTGCGCGAGCTCGTAGTTGGACGCGTCGTCGTTGTCGAAGAGCGCATCGAACAGCGCCTCGACGCGCCGGCGCGCACCCTTCGAGAACGCGTCGGCCAGCTCGAACGCGGGCTCGGCGTTCAGGTGCAGGGCGTGCGAGCACGTCGCGGCGACCGCGAAGATCTCCGCGCCGATGTCCACGGCGCGACCGAGGACCGCCTGGCGCCGCTCGAGCTTGGGACCGAAGCGCGCCATGGCGTAGCCCAGGTGACGCGCGAGCCGGCTCGCGGCGCGGTCCGCCCAGCGGACGTGACCGGCCAGCGGCCCGAAGCCTCCATGCTTCGGCCAGCGCCCGTACCCGATGACGTTGCCCGCCATCCACTTCGCCATGTGCGCGCCCAGGCCGACCGCGTCCCTGGCCTTCTCCCCCAGCGAGCTGTCCGGGTCCACGATCGCGCCCGCCTGCTGCAGGTGCGGGTCTACCGCCTCGCGCGCGATGAACAGGCGCATGATCTCGCTGGAACCTTCGAAGATCATGTTGATGCGCAGGTCGCGCATGACCTGCTCGACCGGTATCGGCGCTTCGCCCCGCGACTCCAGCGAGGCGGCCGTCTCATAGCCGCGCCCCCCTCGCACCTGCATGGTTTCGTCCGCGACCCGCCACGCCGACTCCGAGTTCCACATCTTGGCGACCGCCGCCTCGAGGCGGATGTCGTAGCCGCCCGCGTCCGCCAGGCTGGCCGCGAGGTCGGCGACGGCCTCCATGGCGAACGCGCGCGCGGCGATGTCGGCGACCTGCTGAGCGACCGCGTCGTGCTTGCCTATGGGGGCGCCCCACTGGATCCGGTCGGCGGCCCAGCGGCGCACGACCTGCAGGCACCACTTGCCCGCCGCCGCGCAGGTCGCCGGAATCGTGAGGCGCCCGGTGTTGAGGGTTATCAGCGCCAGCTTGAGACCCTTGCCCTCACCCCAGAGGAGGTTCTCCTTCGGAACGCGCACGTCGTGGAAGGAGATCACGCCGTTCTCGATGCCGCGCAGTCCCATGAACTCGAGCCGGTGGTCCATCGTGACGCCCTCCCAGGAGGTTTCGACGATGAACGCGGAGATGCCGCGCCGGCCGCCGGCCTTCCTCGCCGGGGTGCGCGCCATCACGACCATCACGTCGGCGATCGGGCCGTTCGTGCACCAGAGCTTCTCGCCGTTCAGAAGGTAGGCCTCGCCGTCCTCGGTGGGATCCGCGCTTGCCTGCATGCGGGCGGGGTCCGAGCCCACATCGGGTTCGGTGAGTGCGAACGCGGAGATCTCGCCGGCGGCGATGCGCGGCAGGTATTTCCTCTTCTGCTCGGGCGTGCCGAACATCTTGAGCGGCTGCGGCACGCCGATCGACTGGTGCGCCGACAGCAGCACCGCGAGGGCGGCGTTCTTCGATGCGATCAGAGAGATCGCGCGCCCGTACGCGCGCTGCGACAGGCCGAGACCACCGTACTCCTCGGGGATCTTGATGCCGAACGCCCCGATCTTCCGCAGCCCCTCGATCACGTCGGGCGGCACGCGGCCATCGCGCTCGATGCGCTCCCCGTCCACGGTGTCCAGGAAGTCCCGCACGCGCTCCAGGAACTCCCGGGACCTGCGCGCGTCCTCGGGGTCGGGCTCGGGGTAGGGGTGGATCAGATCCATCCGCAGCCGGCCCAGGAAGAGTTCCTTCATGAAGCTCGGCTGGCTCCATTCCGCCTCGCGCGACGACTCCACGACCTCGCGCGTTTCCCGTTCGGTAACCTCGCCCTCCGCCGTGGCCAGCTGCTGCAGCATGTCCTCCGGGGCCGGTGGGGCGTCGATCGTGCTCATATGGAGTCCTGGCTCATGGGTGCGTACTCGCACTTTCCGCTCGGCGCTTCGGTTCCCTCCAAAGCTACCCGCGTAGGGGGGCCTGGTTCAAACCCGCAGCGCGCGCAAGGACCCGCAAGGCTGCACCCGGCTGCGGGCGCCACTTTGTAGCGAAACCCGGAAAACATGTGTCGTCGGCGCACGGCTTTCCCACCTTTCGATGGGAGGGTGGGAAAGTCACCCAAGTGCTTGTTCCTCCGTCGTTTGACTCGTGTCCAGCGCCCGACGGCCGACCGCACGGTGCGTGGGTTGCCTCTCACCGGGTCCGCGTGCCGAGCCGTTGCACTCGGGAGAACGCGAAGCGCTGCCAAGAGCAAAGCCGCCGAAAGGCGGTGACGCAGAGCCACGGAGCTACAGCGGAGATCCGCCAAGCCAGCCGGGCCGCCAGCGACTCGGGGAACGAGTTTGTCGGCGGCCTCTTTGTTTCGCGGGAGGCTCCGATCCGATCGAAGGCATGGGGTGGGGTGGATGAATGATGTGGTGATGCTCTCGGTCTCGATCCTGTCGTTCATGATAGCGGGCGTTCTTCTGAGTGCCGCGCTCGGCGGCGCGGCGGCGCCGGTGCCGGGCACCGGGCCGCGGGGTGTGGGGACGGGTGGTGGAAGTACCCGGAGGTAGTTCGGGTGGCGGGGAGGCTGTGATAGACCGGCGTTGGAGTCCGGACGCCGGCCCGAAAAAAAAGCGTCGGGGTGTGGGTTCTTGCCGCGCTCGTGTTGCAACCGCAAGGCATCCCCCCCTCCCGGGCCGCGTGAGGCCCCACCCCGACCTTTCTTTCTAGAGTGGAGGGCGCTTCGCCGCTGGCGAGGCGCCCTCTACGCGTGATGGGACCTTCGCCGGACGTCGCGGTCCCGGGATCGTCGGAACCTTCACGCTACCATCTCGGACCTCGCGCGGCTGGGCGTTCGCCCCGACTGGTACGCGGGTTGCCGGTACGAACGTGCCCGGCTCGGCCGCCGCTGCGGCCGAACTCGTTCGTCGTCGACTCGCACGCGGCTTCTCCCATTGAACCTCGACGAAGGCCGGTCCGAAAGGGCGCGCCCACGGCTGCTGTTGATCGATGATTCCCCGGACGACACCGCCGCGCTCACCGCGATCCTCCGTCGGCACGGGCACCGCGTCCTGGAAGCCAGCACGGCGGTTCAGGGCCTGCGGCTCGCGCGCTCGTACCATCCCGTGTTGATCCTCCTGGACATCCACCTGCCCGACATCTCGGGGACCATCCTCGCCACGGCGTTGCGCTTCGATCCGGGCACGTCGGCCGTTCCCATCATCGTCGTCACGTCCGACCGGGACGCGCGCGCGCGCGAGGAGATCGACGCGGCGGGGGTGGACGCGGTGCTCTACAAGCCCGTGCCGGAGACCGACCTCATGCGTGCCGTCGGCGCGCTGCTCGGCGCTCCGCCCGGCCGCGCCCCCGAAGACCCTGACCGCGCCCCCGACCTGGACCCGCCGACGTGAATCCCGCCGTCACCCTGGTCCGACCTACCGGCGACGTGCTCGGGCTGGCCGCTACCGCAGCATGTACTTGGCGATCGTGTTCAACTGCATGTTGCTCGTTCCCTCGTAGATCGTGCCGATCTTGGAGTCGCGGAAGAGCTTTTCGACGGGGTACTCCTTGGTGAAGCCGTAGCCTCCGAAGAGGTCGACGCACTGCGAGGATATGCGCTGCGCGGCCTCCGAGGCGTAGAGCTTGGCCATCGCCGCCTCGATCAGGAACTCCTCTCCCGCACCCTTCAGGCGTCCGGCGTTGTAGACCATCAGGCGCGCCGCCTCCAGCTCCGTGCGCATCTGCGCGAGCTGGAACTGCACGGCCTGGAAGTCGGAGAGGTGCTGGCCGAACTGCTGCCGTTCCTGCGTGTAGCGAACCGTGTGGTCCAGCGCGCCCTGGGCGAGTCCCACCATCTGGGCTCCGATCCCGATCCGGCCCTCGTTCAGCGTCTCGATGGAGATCTTGTAGCCGTTCCCGGCCTGCCCGAGCACGTTCTCCCTGGGCACGCGCACGCCGTCCAGCAGGACCTCGACGGTCGACGATGCGCGGATGCCCAGCTTGTCCTCCTTCTTGCCTATGGATACGCCATCGAAGGAGCGTTCCACCACGAACGCGGTGATCCCGCGGTAGCCCTGCGCCGGATCCAGGTTGGCGAACACGATGTACAGGCTGGCTTCGCTCCCGTTGGTGATCCACATCTTGGCGCCGTCGAGGCGGTAGTGGTCGCCTTCGTCGGTCGCCCGGCAGCTCAGCGCGAAGGCGTCCGATCCGGAGCCGGCCTCGGACAGGCAGTACGCGCCGACCCATTCGGAGGCGAGCCGGGGCAGGTAGCGCGCTTTCAGGTCTTCGCTGCCGTACCGCAGAAAGCAGTTGTTGATGAGCGTGTTCTGGACGTCGACCACGACGGCGACCGCGGGGTCCACGCGGGACAGTTCTTCGACCACCACGATGGACGCGAAGAAGGAAGAGCCGGCGCCGCCCAGCTCCTCCGGGACCTCGATTCCCATCAGCCCGAGCTCGAACAGCTGCGGAAACAGGTCGTCGTCCATGCTCCCCGCGGCGTCCATGCGCGCCGCCCTGGGCGCGAGCTCGCTCTCGGCGAACTGCCGAACGGCCTCGCGAAACAACGCCTCTTCCTCGGTGAGGGTGGTCAGAGGAAGCACGGCGGGTTGGTCCATCGCTACGGTCATCGCGTTGTCTCCCAGGGTCCGCCCGACACCGTGTCGCGCGCCGGACATGCCGGAACAATAGGTGGTGGCCGCGGGGTGGGGCTACACCCCGACCGGGGTCAGGCCGGCCGGGTGAAGGACGAAAAAACGCCGCCGGATGGCTCCGGCGGCGTTCTTTTTTCGTTCCGTCTGAACCTGACGCGATCCCTCTGGGGAGCGTCGGGTCGGACAGCGTGAAACCGATCTACCGACCAGTCCCTTCGATGACCGCTTGCCCTGTCAGGTCCGCGCGGATACTCCAACTAGACAAGGATCACCTCCTGTTCGCTGTCAACGTTCGGGCTTGGTCTCCAGCGGGGTCCGAGCCCCGCGGTCCGCCGGCCGGCCTGCTCGAGGCGTCCGGTGGCCCAGAATTCCGCGATCGTCGCGAAACTCAACCGAATTGTACACGCGTGTTCCCGGGTCAGCAAGGCCGCTTGACGGCCCAAACCGCGCCTCCTATTCTCGACGCGCCTCGGCGGCCGGACGGGGGTGCGCGCGCGTCGCGAAACGCCGATCCGACGACAAGACACGCGCCCGGAGGACTCATGTCCCAGATCCCCTCGGACCTGCTCTACAGCGAAGAACACGAGTACCTTCGATCCGCCGAGGAAGACGGCGTCTACTACGTCGGAGTCACCGACTACGCCCAGGGCGAGCTGGGCGACATCGTGTTCGTGGAATTGCCGGGACCCGGCGACTCGTTCGGCAGGATGGACGTCTTCGGGACCGTCGAAGCCGTGAAGGCGGTGAGCGACCTGTACATGCCCGTCGGCGGCGAGATCGTGGAGGTCAACGAGACGCTGGACTCCGACCCTTCCCTCGTCAACTCCGACCCGTACGGCGACGGCTGGATGATCAAGATCCGCATCGCCGATGCGTCCGAGCTCGAGGGGCTCCTGGACGGCGCCGGATACGAGGACCATATCGGCTGACGGCTCCTCCCGTCGCCACCACGTTCGCCGGACCTCCGCTGCCGTCGTCCCGGCCGGCCTCGACGCAGCGCGCGGTGGCCACGCAAGGACGGTAGCGCATGGCGCAGCTCACGTGGCACGGACACGCGACCTTCGGGCTCAAGACGGACTCCGGGCACCGGGTCATCATCGACCCGTTCCTGGATGACAATCCCAGGTGCGACGTGAGCGTCGAGGACATCGACGAACTCGACTTCATCCTCTGCACTCACGGACACGAAGACCACTTCGCGGACGCGATCCCGCTCGCGAAGAAGACCGGCGCGATGCTGATCTCCACGTACGAGATCGTGAGCTACGCGGGCACGCAGGGCGTGCAGAACTCGCATCCGATGCACATCGGAGGCGGTCACCGGTTTCCTTTCGGCCACGCCAAGATGACTCCCGCGTTGCACGGGGGGCAGGTCGCCGGGGAGGGCGCGGGTCCCTACACGACGATGCCGGGC
>Ga0299907_10003407_pt1 | contig 10157 bp, 8 predicted proteins | sample RVTome_16_FD_198680 | JGI IMG/M metagenome (GOLD analysis project Ga0299907, IMG submission 198680) | Soil microbial communities from uranium-contaminated site in the Upper Colorado River Basin, Wyoming, United States - RVT152D67 (version 2) ... | reverse complement strand
CTGCGACAGCGCCAAGGCTTTGCCCGGCAGCCATTCCAGATTGCCGTGCTTGCCCATGTGGACCACGGCATGCGCCCCGAACTTTTTTCGGAGCCAGGCGTAGAAAGCCATATAGGCGTGCGGCGGCGGCAGGGCCGGATCGTGATAGCTGGCGCTCGGATCGACATTGTAGCCGCGCGCCGGCTGGATCCCGACCACGATGTTGCCGAGCGGCAGCAGGGCGAGGCCGAAGGCGCCGTCGGCGACGTGCGGATCGTCCTCGGGCGCGCCCCAGCGCTGCCCGATGGTCTTCTGCACCGCTTCGGGCAGGCGCGCGAAAAAGCGCCGATAGTCGTCGACCGGCAGGCGCACGCGGACCTCGCGCTCAGGCGCCGCGGCGAGATCGTTGGTGACGCCCTCGAGCAGCGCCTCGATCAGCGCGGCGCCGTCGGCCGGCAGGCCCTCGATCCGATAACCGGCGGCGCAAAGCGCGTGGAGCAGGTGCACGGTGCTGGCCGGCGTATCGAGGCCGACGCCGTTGGCGATGCGGCCGTCGCGGTTGGGGTAGTTGGCAAGCACGATCGCGACCCGGCGCGCGGCTGCGGGCGTGCGCGCGAGCCGGGCCCAGGCCGCCGCCAGCTTCACGACGAAGCCGATCCGGTCGGCCGCCGGCTCGAAGCCCACCAGGTTGGCCTCGGTCCGCTCGTCGAATCTTTTCGCGGTCTTGAAGCCGACCGCGCGGGAAAGGATCCGGCCGTCGACCTCGGGCAGGGCGACGTTCATCGCCAGATCGCGCGGCGACAGGCCGCGCGTGCCGGCCTGCCAGGCGGAAATGCTGCCGCCGGCAAGCACCAGCTGCAGGACAGCACGATCCGTGACATCGAGCGGCGAGCCGCGCCGCTCGGCGAGGCTCGAGACGGCAAAGCCCGTGGCGTTCAGCACGACGTCCGGCGCGGTCTCCTCGAGCAGCTCCCTCACCAGCGGCCCGGCCTGGGCATCGCGCAGGCTCGCTGCGAAGATCGGCAGGGGATTGAGGCCGTGCGCCTGCAAGGCCTCGATCAGGCCGTCGATCGCGGCGAGGTCGCCCGCCTGGACCAGCGCCCGGTAGAACACCACGGCCGCGACGGGCTGGTCCGGTTCCCAGAAGGCGCGGATCGTGGCGAGGTCGGGCCGGGCGAGACCCGGCCAGTAGAGGCCGGCGCGCAGCAGCGGTGCTGGCTCCCGCCAGGCCTCGTCGCGGCCGAGCAGCGTTGCGGCGTAGGTGAGAAGCTGCTGCGCGTTGTCGAGGCCGCCGTGCACGCCATACTGCCACAGCCGGTGGCAGGCCTCGGCCGGCAGCGTGCTCCAGCCGGCAAGCTCGGCATCGGGGCTGTCGTCGCCCGGCACCACCGCGAGCGGGATTTTTCTGGCGCGACAGGCGCCGGCAACCTGCTCCAGGCCGTAGGGCCAGTAGCTGCGGCCGCCGAGCAGGCGCAGGATCACCAGGCGCGATCGCGCGATCACCTGCTCGACATGGAGATCGACCGACATCGGGTGGCCGAGCTGGAGCAGATTGGCGAGCCGCAGGCTGGGCGCGTCCGCGGGACGTTGCGCCTGCGCTGTGGCCAGGCAGGCGAGCTCGGTATCGGCCGCCGAGAGATAGACAATGTCGCCCGGGCTCTGCGCGAGGTCGATCGCCTCGCCGGCATCGTCCGGCGTGGTGGTCCGCGCGTTCAGGAGGTGCATGGCTCAGCCGAGCAGGGCCGTCTCGACCGCGCCCTGGTCGAGCGCGCGCTCGCCGATTACCACCAGCCGGCCGGCGCGCGCCTCGTCGCTGCGCCAGGCGCGATCGAAATAGTGCTGCACGCGATCGCCGACGCCTTGCAGGACCAGACGCATCGGCTTGCCGGCGACCACTGCGAACCCCTTGACCCGCAGGATCGGATGGCCCGCGATCACGCGGCGCAGCCGGTCGACGAACGCCTGCGGGTCGTCGAGCGCCGGCAGGCTCACATGAAAGCTCGTGAAGTCGTCGTGCTCGTGGTCGCTGCCGTCGTCGTGGTGCGATGGGCGCGAAGCGAGGTCGCTCTCGGCGGCCGCGGCGAGGCCTACCAGCACCGTGACCGGCACGGCGGCATGGCGGGCGCGCACCATGCCGACGCCGGCGCGAAGCTCCTGGCGCACGCGCGCCTCGACCTGCGGCCAGTCGTCGTCCGCCAGCAGGTCCGCCTTGTTGACCACCACCAGGTCGGCGGCGGCGAGCTGCTCCTCGAACAGCTCCTCGAGCGGCGTCTCATGATCGAGCGCCTCGTCGGAGAGGCGCTGCGCCGCGAACGCATCCGGGTCGGCAGCGAACAGGCCATCGCGCACGGCGGCCGCATCGACCACCGCGACGACGCCGTCAACCGTGACCCGGGTGGCGATCTCGGGCCAGTTGAACGCCTTGATCAGGGGCTTGGGCAAGGCCAGGCCCGAGGTCTCGATCACGATGTGCTCGGGCGGCGGGGTGCGCGCCAGCAGCCGCTGCATGGTCGGCACGAAATCGTCGGCCACGGTGCAGCAGATGCAGCCGTTCGCCAGCTCGACGATGTCGTCCTCGCCGCAGGTCGCATCGCCGCAGCCCAGCAGCAGGTCGCGATCGATGCCGATGTCGCCGAACTCGTTGATGATCAGCGCGATCCGCCGGCCATCGTTCTGGCGCAGAAGATTGCGGATCAGGCTGGTCTTGCCGGCGCCGAGAAAGCCCGTGAACACCGTGGTCGGAATCTTTTCGTGCGACGGGGCATGTGGCATGGGGGCTCCAGCTACTTCAGGCGGTGCGGCAGGCCGGCGGTCATGAAGACCACGGCATCGGCCTGCTCCGCAATCCCCTGATGCAGAGAGCCCGCGTGATCGAGGAACTGCCGGGCCATGACGTTGTCCGGCACGACGCCCTGGCCGACCTCGTTCGAGACCAGCACAACCGGCCCGGACAGCCCCGGCAGCGCCTCGAGCAGCCGCGCGCTTTCCGCCTCGACCTCACGCCCGGCGACCATCAGGTTGGTGAGCCAAAGGGTCAGGCAATCGACCAGCACGATGCGCTGGGGCGCGCATTCGCGTCGCAGCGCGCCCACGAGATCCAGCGGCTCCTCGACCGTTCGCCAGGCCGGCCCACGCCGCGCGCGATGCGCCGCGATCCGGCGCGCCATCTCGTCATCAAGCGCCTGCGCGGTCGCGAGGTAGACCGGCGCCCGGCCGCTGTTCAGGGCCAGATGCTCGGCATGGCGGCTTTTTCCTGAGCGCGCGCCGCCGAGCACCAGCGTCGTGTGAGGCGGCGCCGGACGATCATTCGACATGTCGTGAATATCGCTCGAGGATGCTCCCGTTGCGCGAAGGAGGCTCAGGCGCCTCGCCCGAACTCCGCACGACGGACTTTGGCCTCCGCAAGCCCGACCGCTGCGCCGATCACTGGTTCTTCGCCGGCGGTTGCACTCCGCTCCCCTCGTTGGGCGGAGTCGGGGCCTGCTGGCCGGTGGCCGGCTGATAGCCGCCCTGGACCCCGCTTGCGGGCGTCGTCGGACGCGCTGGAGCCGCCTGCGGCTGGTAGCCTTTCCGGGAGGCGGCCGGCCAATCCCGTACGCTCGGTGTGTCGTCGGTCATCGAGGCTCCCCATGCTGTCGGTTGGCGATCGGCCAGAAGTCTACCGAGAGCACCTCGTCCTTGGCAATCAACGTGCCGTGACCATCCTGCATCGGATGCCACACGCTGCTTTCGTCGATGTGGTAAACCTGCTCGATGAACATGTCGCGTTCTTCAGGATCGGACGAGGCGAAGGACCGGGTCCCGAAAAAACCAGCGACCGTGCCTCCGCTCCTCAGCTTCACCAGCACCCAGTGCGCTTCGCGCAGCCTGCCAAACTGGTAGTCCCATGCCGTTGGCACGATGTGGACCGGCTGTAGCCGCATCCTGGCGAACAGCGGACGAAACATGTCCTTCTGAATCGCGATGCCGAGACCTGCGCCGAGTAACGCTGGACCTATAAGAAGAACCAAAAGCCATGACAGAGCAGCCCAACCTGGATGGGTCTCAGCGAAGCGGGTGCCAACCAGGATGAAGACCAGCCAAGAGAACACGGCGTAATTGATCGCGCTGAGCGTCAGATATCCAAGGACCTGTTCGGTGCCCTTCTGCGGCCGTCCGGTTGCGAACTGCGAGCGCACGAATGACATCACAAAACCTGGCACGATGAATGCGAGTATGACGAAGAGAGCTTCGACACTGGCAATCATACTCGACCTCTCGACACGATGCGCCTTCGTGCTGCCTCAAAGCCACGCCTACCTGCGCCCCTGACACGTCATTGGCAAGATGCGTCTGTCGGACGCGGTGATCCGCGCCGCCTGCCGGGCGGACGGCCGGGTCGCCCCGCTGCATCAAGCCCGCGCGGCCGGTGCCGCCCTTCCTGCCCATGGATAGAGCAGGCCTGGCCGCTCGATGAGGTTCGGGGGCGCGAAAAAAAGCCCCGCCGGATTGCGGCGGGGCTCAGTCGGGGAATCGCCCAAGAAGGGAAGCCGATCGGGAAGGCTGGCTCGGATCGCGGAACCCAAGGCCGAACAGCCCACCGACCACCGCGATCTCAAGCAACCTTCGTGCCAAGTGGCTCAGCATGGGATCTGCGTGATACCGGGGGCGGCGACCACGTCGGCGGGCAGAAGCACGGGAAACCTGGAAGGTGCCCGGTAGCGATCGAACGGGCTGTCTTGGGCCAGCGCATCGTCGAACATCCGCACCACGAAGGTCGAACAGATGAAGATCTCAGACGCCGCATACGGTGCATTGCCGCCCGTTCGTTGGCGCCATTTGGCGAGGAGATGACGTAAAATATGCGGAGGCATGGCGTAGCTCGCTCCGATGCACCGCCTGGCGTGCCAGCATACCTTGTCGGCATGGGATTGGTCGGACCAGGAAGGCCGAAACACGGCGAAGGGTCTGCTGTAGTTGTACAGGGAAGCGTTTCTTACCCCATGCGTTGGGACCGCCTCCACCATTGCAACGCCGCCAAGGGGGATATGGCCACATGCACGATGTCGGCTTGAAATGCCTGATGGGCGGAGCCTGAGAGCAGCCTGTGGCACCATGCCTGAAATCGCTCGACGACCGCGTCTCGGGCGTTTTCGGGCGTCGTTCCTGTGATGTCGCCAGGCAATATCCTGTTGGCTGCAAGGGATCCGTGGTCCCACCGGGAAGCCATGACCGCAGCACAGGTCTACTCGTGAACTCGCGCCTCACCAAGCTCGTCGAGGTCGATCACCGACCGAAGGGTTTGCATCTGTCGTCGAGTGAGGCTTGCCTCGCTGCTGAGGTCAATCGAAGCCGGCCGGCCATCCTCAATCAGAATTCGAACAACAACTCCGATGGTTGGCTTGGAGTTGCTCGAAGCCAAAGCCGAGGACATATGCCATGGCGCGTCGTCATCGAGGTCCCAGAGATCCAGCGAGTTCCCTTGGACCATTGTGACGACGCCGTGGTGGGTCGTAGCAGTCACAGCCGGGATCTTTCTCATACCTGTACCGGCATCAACCGAACCTCTTGCGGTATCGTTGTCCTCGCTGAGGCAAGTGTCTGCGCCATCAGTCATGTCGTCAAGCCGCTCAAGCGCGCTGTCGTACCCGCGTTCGGCAGTAAGGGCGGCGAGCGACCTGCCCGTGATCCCATGGCCGTGCCGGCAGGCTCAGCCGGCGCGGATCGCGGCGGCCTCGACCTCGGGGCCGACATCGCCCTCGAACTGGCGGAAATTGGTCGCGAAGCGCTTGGCCACCGCGCGCGCCGCCTGGTCGTAGGCAGCGCCGTCGGCCCAGGTCGCCCGCGGATCGAGCACCTCGTCCGGCACACCCGGGCAGGTCGTGGGCATGGCGAGGCCGAACTGCGGGTGCTCGCGCATCGGCACGCCGCCGAGGGTGCCATCCAGCGCCGCCTGCAGCATCGCGCGCGTGTGCGGCAGCGACATGCGCTCGCCGGTGCCGCAGGGGCCGCCGCTCCAGCCGGTGTTGACCAGCCAGCAATGGGCCCGATGGCGGCGCATCAGCTCGCCCAGCATTTTCGCGTAGACGCTGGGCTTGCGCGGCAGGAACGGCGCGCCGAAGCAGGCCGAGAAGGTCGCCTGCGGCTCCTTGACGCCCGCCTCCGTGCCGCCGACCCGCGCCGTGTAGCCCGACAGGAAGTGATACATCGCCTGCTCCGGCGAGAGCCTGCTGATCGGCGGCAGCACGCCGAACGCATCGGCGGTCAGCATGACGATGTGGCGCGGATGCCCCGCGACCCCGGTCTCGCTGGCGTTCGGGATGAAGCGCAGCGGGTAGGAGGCCCGCGTGTTCTCGGTCAGGCTGTCGTCGTCGAGATCGACCGCGCCGCTCATGGGGTCGACCACCACGTTCTCCAGGATCGCGCCGAACCGGGTCGAGGCCGCAAAGATCTCGGGCTCGTGCTCGACCGAGAGCCGGATCACCTTGGCATAGCAGCCGCCCTCGAAGTTGAACACGCCGCGGGGTCCCCAGCCGTGCTCGTCGTCGCCGATCAACTGCCGGCCGGGATCGGCCGACAGGGTCGTCTTGCCGGTGCCCGACAGGCCGAAGAAGATCGCGACATCGCCATCCGGCCCGACATTGGCGGAGCAGTGCATCGGCAGCACGCCCTGCTCGGGCAACAGGTAGTTGAGCACGGAAAAGATCGACTTCTTGATCTCGCCGGCATAGCGCGTGCCACAGATCAGCACCGTGCGGCGCTCGAGATCGACCACGATCGCGGCCTGCGAGCGGGTGCCGTGCAGCGAGGGCTCCGCCCGCATGGAAGGCAGCTGCACGACGGTGAAATCGGGCTCGAAGCCCTGCAGCTCGCCCTCTTTCGGCACCAGGAACATGTTGCGCGCGAACAGGCTGTGCCACGCCGTCTCCGTGATCACGCGCACGCGCAGGCGATAGCCAGGATCGGCGCCGGCGAGCAGGTCCTGGACGTAGAGGTCGCGGCCACGGATATGGGCGCGCGCCTTGGCCCAGAGCCGGTCGAGGCGCGCGGCGTCGAGCGGCTGGTTGACCTTGCCCCAGTCGATCGCAGCGTGAATGCCCGGGCGATCGACGATGAAGCGGTCCTTGGGGCTGCGTCCGGTGTGAGGGCCCGTCGTCGTCGCGAGCGCCCCATCGGCGACCAGGCTGCCTTCGTTGTCGCGCACCGCCATTTGGACCAGCGCGGCCGCCGCGAGATCGCGCCGCAGCGTGGCCACGGCGCCGAGGTCCAGCCCGCTGATCTCGCCGTGATGGGTGGTCTCGTCGTGGTTCATGACCGCTTGGTGCATCACCGTCTCCGCTCGACCCTGAAGATTTCGCTCTTTTCGCCCGCCGATCGGCATCATTGAATCCTCGAGCGACCGGCGCGTGCGTCGGTGTCACTCATCTACAAACGCCAGTCGCGCGGTGTTGTTCCCCGCGCGCAGGCCGATCTCATCTGCCATGCAAAGATGTCTTTTTGGTGATCGCTGCCGCCACGTGGTACGCATCATGCACGATCTGTTGTCCGACGCACGATCTGTGCCAAGATGCGCGGGCCGTGCTGCGATGCAGCAGGATTCGCCAGGAGTATGTGCGTTGTCATCATCCGCCGGCGTCGCCACCGCTGACGCGCTGACCTACGAGCGGGTTTCCCTGACCGCCGACGGCGAGCCATGCGAGCTGTCGCCGGGGCTGTTCGGCGCCCGCTTCGCGCTGCCGTTCGCGCTCGACCACGTCAACATCTGGCTGCTCGCCGACGACGGCTGGACCCTGATCGATGCCGGCCTCGCCGACCAGCCGAGCCGCGAGCGCTGGCAGAATCTCGAAGGCTTCATGGCCGGACGGCCGGTCACGCGGGTCGTGGCGACTCATTTCCATCCAGACCATGTCGGGCTGGCCGGCTGGTGGTGCAAGCGCAGCGGCGCCGAACTCTGGGCGAGCCGCACGGAGTGGCTGCAGGCGCGAGCCCTGGCGCTCGATGCCAGCGAGGACTTCGTCGCGGTCGGCCGCCGCTTCGACCATCGCGCCGGGCTCGATGCCGACCAGGTCGAGGAGCGCGCCGCGCGCGGCAATCTCTATCGGCTGCGGGTCACCCTGCCGCCGGCCGCCTATCGCCGCCTCGCCGAGGGCGACGAACTCGCCATTGGCGGCGACAGCTGGCAGGTGCTGATCGGCCGCGGCCATGCGCCCGAGATGCTCTGCCTGTTCAGCGCCGAGCGCAACCTCTTGATCGCCGCCGACCAGGTGCTGCCGCGGATCTCGCCGATCGTCGGCGTCTGGCCCGGCGAGCCCGAGGCCAATCCGCTGGCCGAATTCCTGCACTCGCTGGCGACCTTGCGCCAATTACCGGACGATTGCCTGGTGCTGCCCTCGCACGGCCGGCCGTTTCGCGGCCTGCATGTCCGGATCGACCAGCTGGTGGCGCATCATCGCGAGCGCCTGGCGGCGACCCTGGAGGCGTGCCGCCGGCCGGCGACCGCGGTCGAGATCATGCCGCAGCTGTTCGATCGCGAGCTGGACCGCCACCAGCTCGGCTTCGCGATCGCCGAGACCGTGGCCCACCTCAACTTTCTGCTCGCCGAGGGCCGGATCGAGCGTCGCCTCGACGCGGATGAGCGCCTGCGCTACCAGCGCCGTTAGGCGCGTGCGCCGTCCGCGGGGGCGCCGCTGCTCAGTTGTCGACCAACCCGCGCCGGTTAGGCGGGTACCAGTGCTGGCTGACAATCTGCTCGAAGCTGTAGGGGGAAGCGCTGGGCAGAGCGTCTGCGGCCTCGTGCTGGCCATGACGTCGAAGGGCCATATCGGCCCTGCGTCGACCCTGCTGATAGGTCTTTGCAAGACCCGCTTCGGCGTCGCGGCCGAGCGTCGCCGTGATCACGTCGGCGATCACGTCGCGTGCCTCGATGACCGATTCGCGCCAGTCGAAGCGCGGCTCTGCAACGCACGAATGCTCGAGCTTCAGGAGGTGCTCGATGATGCGGCGCAACTGGCTGCACACGGTGGCGAGATCGCTGCGGCCCCAAGCTCTCGACCTCCTCGGCCAGGTTCTCCAGGTCGAGCGGGCTGTTCACGCGCGCCGCCGCCAGCGGCGCGCAATTCCGCCGCCTGCTGCCTGGTCCAGGCGTAGTAGTCGGTCTGGTAGAGCGATCGCTCGAGCACCTCGGTCATCGGTCCTTTGCGCGCTTCGCCATGCGAAGCTACCGCATCCAGCCCGGCGCGCGAAGCGCATCGCCGGCAAAGGCCTGATGTCGCGCGGGACTAGACGCTCAGGAGCGCCAGGGCGAGCGCGAGCGGGGCGGCGGTCAGCGCGCAGGCGCGCACCAGGACCTTTAGCGCGCGACGGATGTCGGCAGAAGTCGCGAGCGGCGTGCCTTCGCCCATCCAGGCATCCTCGACCACCTGCCCGCCATAGCGGCGCGGGCCGGCGAGGCGCAGACCGAGGGACCCGGCCATCGCCGCCTCCGGCCAGCCGGCATTGATCGAGCGATGCCGCGCCGCATCGCGCCACAGCGCGCGCCAGCCGGCGGCGGGCGTCGTGCCCGGGGCAAGGCATGCGGCGGCGAGGATCAGCAGCGCCGCGAGGCGCGCCGGCAGCCAGCTCGCGACGTCGTCGAGGCGCGCGGCGAACCGTCCGAAGTCGAGATAGCGCGGCGTGCGATGGCCGATCATGCTGTCCGCGGTGTTGATCGCCTTGTAGGGGAGCATGCCGGGCAGCCCGAGCACAACTCCCCAGAGCACGGGCGCCGCCACGCCATCGGAAAAATTCTCGGCCGTGGATTCGATCGCGGCACGGGCGACCGCGGGCGCATCGAGCTGCTCGGGGTCGCGGCCGACGATGTGCGCCACGGCGGCGCGGCCCTGCGCCAGGCCTTCGCCAAGGCCGGCGGCGACCGCGGCCACATGCTCGTAGAGCCCGCGCTGCGCCAGAAGACTGCTCATCAGCAGCCCCAGAAGCAGCCAGCCGAAGGGGATCTGGAGGCACAGCCATTGCAGGCCGAGGCCCACCAGCGCGCTTGTCGCGACGATCAGGACGCCGAGCAGCAGGCCGCGCCGGCGCAGGGCGCACGGTGGCTGGTCCGGCTCGAGCCAGTGTCGCTCGAGCCAGGAGATAGCGCCGCCGATCAGGGCCACCGGATGCGGCACGCGCCGGTAAAGCCAGGCCGGATCGCCGATCAGCGC
>Ga0299907_10003406_pt1 | contig 10159 bp, 11 predicted proteins | sample RVTome_16_FD_198680 | JGI IMG/M metagenome (GOLD analysis project Ga0299907, IMG submission 198680) | Soil microbial communities from uranium-contaminated site in the Upper Colorado River Basin, Wyoming, United States - RVT152D67 (version 2) ... | reverse complement strand
ACCGTCATCACCAGCACGAGCGAGCAGAGGTCGAGCACGTGGGCCAGGGCCTCGACCGGTGTGGCGGGATTGAGGGCCACCCCCGCGTTGGCACCCAGGTCGCGCGCCCGTCCCAGCGTCCGATGCAGGTGCCGAGTGGACTCGGCGTGCACGATGAGCAGCCGGCACCCCGCCTCGACGTAGCGCGGCAGCAGCTCGTCGGGCTCTTCGACCATCAGGTGGGCTTCGAACGGGACGCTGACCCGCGATCGGCACGAGGCGATGACGTCGGGGCCGAAGGTGAGGTTGGGGACGAACCGCCCGTCCATCACGTCCCACTGGATGCGGTCTGCGCCGGCCTTCTCCAGGGCCAGCACCTCGTCGCCCAGCCGCGAGAAGTCCGCCGGCAACACCGACGGCGCAATCTCGATGGGGCGCTCGGTGGCGGCGGAGGAGGCCACGACGGGGATGCTACGACACCGCCGTCACCTGGCGTACCTCTCGAAGAGGGCTCGAGGCTCTCTCGCCGGCGGCCGCCGATCCCTAGCTCAGCGGCACCTGGACCCGCACGACCGTGCCACCCGGCTCGGTCCGGACCTGGACCAGGTCGCACAGCTGCTGGACCAGCCACAGGCCGCGGCCGTGCAGCTGCCGGCTGGTGGGTCGGAGCCGACCCACCAGGGGATCGGTGATGTGCCCCGCGTCGGCCACCTCGCACGTCAGGTTGGCGCCGTCGGCCCAGAGCCGAAGGCGGCCGTGACCCCCGCCGTGGCGGAGGCTGTTGGTGGCGAGCTCGGTGACCGCCAGCGCCAGGTCGCCGGCGCGTGCCGGTGAGGCGCCCGCCTCGGCCGCGTGCGCCACGACCCGGCGGCGGAGGACGCTCAGGCTGGCCTCGCCGATCGTCAGCTCGACCGCGCCGGCACCGGCCGGAGGCTCGGGCAGTGGGTCCCGGAACTGCCACGGTGACGGCGGTGCGCCCGGGCCACCAAATCCGTCCCCGGCGAAGTCCGCGCTCGCGGCCGATTCGGTCCCGTGACGGAGGAAGGGGTGGGTGCGCCGCGCCTCGGCTACGGCCTCGGCCGCGAGCGTCGCGGTGTCGTAGGGGCAGAGCAGCGTCCAGGCGGGCTGGGGCGGGAAGGCCACGTTGAGCAGCGCCTCGTGCAGCTGGCACTCCACGAGCTCGGCGGCGCTGCGGCTCGGTGAAACCGGCTCGCCGACGCCCCGGGCGCCGGCGCCCACCCCCGCGCGCTCGGTGGCGAAGCGGTACCACGCGTCGAGGATGCGACCGGGGTTGCGGCCGACGACCCTCATGTCGGCGAACTCCACGCCGCCCGCCTGGTCACGCAGCGCAGACCGCAGCAGCCCGATCTTGCGCGCATCGACGACGGCCAGGACGGCTTCGCCGGCGGCCAGTCCCTCCCGGATGAACGTCGACGTCGCGGACACGAACTCGGCTTCGCCGGCGTACAGCAGCGCCTCGTGCCGGAAGGACGCGTGCCGCCCACCCCCCGGCGCCGCTTGGGCCAGTGAGGTCATGCGGGGCGCCGCCGACAGGACGGGCCGACCGGACGTCCATCCTGGTCAACCACGGCTGCGAGGCTACGCACTGGGGCGTGTCGCACACAGTTCTGGTTCCCCGTGGGGCCACCACTAACCGCATCATGTGCCGGTCGTGATCGACTGGACGTGGCCCATGACCCGGTCGAGGGTGGCGTCCTCCAGGCACCCGACCAGACGCTTGCGCCCGTTCTCGCCGATGGCGGGGGAGATGGTGACGGTGTAGCCGTCGTCGACCGCTCCCTCGGTAGGGGCGGGGACGCCGCTGACGTCGCCACCCACCGTCGCCGAGCACACGGCCCACAGGGCCTGGGCGGCGGCGCCGTCACCCCGCTGGTAGTCGCGGGTGTCGACCTCGAAGGCCACGACCGTCGCGCTGCCCGCCGCCACGGGGTCGGGCCGGTTCTGGGTGAGCTCCGCCAGGCCGACGATGCCCATTGCGCCCATCACCGCTACCGCAAGGACTGCGAGCGCCTTCATCCGAGCCTCCGGATGGGTCCTCGGAGCAGGTCCACCGGCTCCTCGTGGCCGGCCAGGAAGCCCGTGGCCGGGAGTGCCAAGCCGTCGAGCTGGGCGGCTAGGCCGCGCTCGGCCACCGGCCGGACCGTGGCTCGCGCCACGCGCTCGACGACCCAGGCCAGGCCCGACATGAGCACGCCGGCGCCCATGAGGACCGGCACGAACACGTTCATGTGCTGGGGCCGGGCCAGCCAATCGAAGCTGACTCTGGCCGGCGGCGCCGTCTCCCGGATGCGCTCGGCCCGCTGGCGGTGGGCGTCATCGTCTCGAGCGTCGAGGCGCTTGTTGATCGCCTTGAGCCGCTCGGCAAGGACCGATCCCATGACCGCCACCTCGGCGGCCACGAAGATCGCGGCCGACATCAGGGCCCGGTTCCACTCCCACCGGTAGAGGTAGACGAAGGTGTAGGCGCCGGAGGCGGCGAGCGTGACGCCACCGAGGACGCTGCGGATGAAGCGGGCATTCATCGTCGGGCTCCGATCTCGATGGGCGTGGCACTGGGGATGACGAGGGGGACGTCGGCCGGGTGCTCATCGGCACCCGCGCGAGGGGTGTCCGCCGGATGGTCGCCGTCCACGGTCCGGACCGTGCCGGCCGTGCCGTCGACCTCCAGGCGCTGCGCCTTGCGGTAGGTCGTGGTCGCCCCGGCGTGGCCCACCACCGTCGGGATGCCGTGCTCACGGGCCAGGATCGCCAGATGGCTCAGGGGACTGCCGGTCTCCGCCACCAGCCCGGCCAGCCGGGGGATGACCGTGGCCAGCCGTGGGTCGAGATGGGTGACGACCAGCACCGCACCGACCGGCGGGTCGCCGCCGAGGTGTGCGGGGCCGCTGCCCACGCCGCCACCGGCTCCGACGCCGCCCTGCCCCGATGCGGGAACGACCGCCAGCGGCCGTCCGTCGGCCGTCAGCCGGAACCGTGCCGGCAGCGCACGCGCGGACTCGCCGGGATCGCTGCGCATCGCCAGGTCGTCGGGCACCGCCCGCCGGAGCGCTGCGGCTCGCAGCTCGTCCAGCGTCAGCAGCCGCACGGCGTCCTGGCCGGGCAGCACGCCGACCGAGACCAGCCGGCACCCGAGCTGCCACGCCGCCCGGGCGGTCAGCTCCTGCACCCACCGGGCCCGGAGCCGCAGCGCCTCACGGACCACGGCGTCGCCGTCGGGGTGGGGCACCGGGGCGACGGGTGCCGCCGCCGCCGCCCCGGTGCCGATGCCGGCGGATCGGCCGGTACCCGGGGAGGAGGCACCGGCCGAGGCCGCTGTGGAACGCACGTCGATGGTCGAGAGGGCGGGGTCGGGGCCCACCCGGGGAGGCGTCAGCGCCAGGACCACGGGGTTGTGGCGGGTGAGATCGTCGATGTCGACGCCCTCGGCCCTGGCCTCGGCGAGGGCCGACATGGCGATCGACCCCGCCGTGACGGGGGTCGACGCCTCGGGCACGAGAATCCCCGACAGCGCCTCGTAGCCGTGCAGCGCCCGCAGAGCGGTGCGCCCGTTGTCGAGCACCGCGAGCAACGCGGCGTTGCTGAGGTCGTCGAGCCGGGGCACGTCGAGGAGGTCGCCGTCGACCTGGGCGACGACGTCGCGACCGATCGCCGGAAGAGCCCGTGCGAGCCGGCCGACCCGCCACGCCGCCCGCAGCTTCCGGGCGCCGGGACGGGGGTCGATCTTGCGCAGGATCCGGTGTCGCGGCGGCACGGAACCAAGCGCCTCGAGGTCGGCGACGGCCCAGCCGTCGATCTGACGGGCGACCGGCGAGCGCCGCAGCGCCCGGGCCGACTTCGTGCCCGTGAGCCGGAGCGCGTGCTCCAGGCCCTCCCGCATGGGCGCCAACCACAGGCCGGCTTCGAGCGGGCTGAGCGGGTCGGGGAACGTCTCGGCCAGCGGTCCGGTGCCGAGCACCGGGCCCGTCGGCTTCCCGGTCACGGTGGTGATCGGCCGGCTCTGCAGCAGCCACACGCTGCCGTCGCGGTCGATGGTCCACTCGATGTCCTGCGGTCCGCCGAAGGCGGCCGCGGCCCGCGTGGCCAGCCGGGCCAGTGTGCGTAGCGCTCCCGAGGGGATGCCCGGGGCGCCGTCGGCGGGCTCGGCCCCGACCACCCGACCCCTGGGGGACAGGGTCGCCGTCCAGCCGTCGTCGAGGCCGCTCACCAGCCGGTCGGGCCCGCCCTCGCAGGCCGAGAGCAGCAGCCGATCGGTGCGCCCGCTGATGGGGTCGGCGCCGAACAGCACGCCGCCCCACCGCGGCGAGAGCTGGGGCTGCACCAGGACCGCCATGGGGGCTCCGGTGATGAGCCCGGAACCGGCCGACGCGAGGACGTCGTCGACGGCCTGCACGAACGAGATCGGGTCGGTCACGTCCAGCACGGACGTGAACACGCCGGCCATGGAAGACGTGCCACCGTCCTCGTTGGTCGACGAGGAACGGACGACCACGGGGCGACGACCCTCGTCGGACATCTGGCGCCACGCGCTCCATGCCGGGCCGTCGCCGCCGTGCAGGCGGGACGGATGCGACCAGCCGCGGTGATCCCACGCCGTCGTGAGCACCATGCCGGGGAGCACCGGCAGCCCGGCGCGCTGGGCGATCGCCAGGTTGGCGGCCTTCGCGCCGGTGAGCGCGGCATCGCCGGCGTGTGCGTCGGCGAGGTCGACAAGGCCGGGCCGAGAGGATGCCAGATTCATGGCGGCAGCGTGCGAGCCCGTCCGTGCATGCAGGGTGTCGGCCGCTTGCAGAGCGCCGACGTCGCCGGGGGCGGGGCGCCGGGGGCCGCCGACTCGTCGTGCTCGGATCCAGGTCATGGGGGCTCCTCGCGGTGATGCCGGGTTCCGAGGATCGTGGCGGGATTCGGGCGCCCCTTCGTGGCAACGTGACACGGCCCGGCCATGACGTTCGCCACAGGTCCTGGACGCTCGTGCGAACCGCCGTCGGGTCCGGGCTGGTCGAGGACGCCCCCAGGACCCGGTGACGCCGGACGGGCCGGGGCCGCGTCAGGCGTCGGCGATGGCCGCCCTCACCCGGGCGAGCCGTTCCGTGGACGCCAGCACCTCCCGCTGGTCGTCCACCAGGTGCCGCACGATCACGTCCGTGAAGCCCAGGCTTGCCAGCGCCCGCAGCTTGTGCGCGACCCGCTCGGGTCCGCCCGTCACGCACGCCGAGGGGTCGAAGCCCCGGTAGCCGCGGGCCAGCACCGGACCGGCGACCCGCTCGGCGTCGGCGTCGTCGACACCGACGTGCACGTCCCGGCGGATGGCCACGGCTGCGGGCGTGCGGCCGTGCGTGGCCGCCCGGTCGAGATACGCGGCGGCGAGGGCGCCGGCCTGGTCAGGGGTCGCCTCGGGGCCGGCGAGCCAGCCGTCACCCAGCCGCGCAGCCCGGTCGATCGCAGCTGGTCCGTGCCCGCCCACCCACACCTCCAGCGGTTCCGAGGGCACCGGTGCGATGCGGACCCCGTCCACCGCCTCGCCCGCTCCCAGGCGGCGCACCACGTCGAGCGCCCGCTCGAAGTCCCGGCCGCGCCGTCGGATGTCGGCCCCCATCGCCGAGAACTGGGCGTCGCCGTCACCCACGGCGCACTGCAGGATGAACCGTCCCGCGGCGATGGCCGCCAGGGTGCCGACCTGCTCGGCCACGAGCACCGGGTTCCAAAGCGGCAGGAGGTACAGCGCACCGGCGGGACGGTCGCCCCACTCGGCGAGCAGGCGGCCCAGCATGGGCGTGTTCTGGTAGTAGGGGACGGGCACGCCGTGGTGGTCGCCGACGAAAAGGCTGTCGAGTCCGGCGTCCCGGGACGCGCGGGCCTGCTCGACCATCCAGCGGGCCCCGGTGCGCGCATCGTCCACCAGGTAGCCGCTGCGTAGCGAGACCCCCAGCCTCACGGCGCTATCCGTGTCCGCTGCACGACGCGCACAGCCCGTGCAGGGGGGTGGCGCCGGGATCGAGGACGAACCCGTGCTCGCGGCGCAGGCGTGCGGCCACGGCGTCGAGCAGGCCGGAGGGCGCCTCAGCGACGCGGCCGCAGCGGTCGCACACGAGGTGGTGATGCTGGGCGACAGACAGGTGGAACACGGCGGGGCCGGGACCGATCTGGATGCGAGCGATGACCCCGAGCTCGGCGAGCCGCTCGAGCGTGCGGTACACGGTCGACTCGTGGAAGTCCGGGTGGTCGGCCCGCACCGCGTCGACGACGTCGGAGGCGGTCATGTGGTGTGACGGGCTGCCCAGCATGGCGTCGATCACGGCCCGCCGCGATGCCGTCACCCGGCCGCCGTCGCGGCGCAGCCGGTCGAGAATGTCGTCGATGGTGTCATCCACACGCGGGTGGCTCACGAATACAGCGTACGACAGCTATCGCGAACCGTTCCCTGTTGCCAGTCACTCGCATTAAGGTGAGATCCATGCACATTCCCGACGGGTTCATCGACGGGACGACGTCCGCCGGCGCCGCCGTGGTGGTGGCCGGCGGCCTGGGAGCAACCCTGCGGCGGGCGGGCGAGGTGCTCGACGAACGCCGCGTGCCGCTGGCCGGGTTGGTGGCCGCGTTCGTCTTCGCCGTCCAGATGCTCAACGTCCCGGTGGCCAGCGGCACCAGCGGGCACCTGCTGGGGGGCGCGCTGGCAGCGGTGCTCGTCGGCCCCGCCGTGGGGGCGGTGTGCGTCTCGGTGGTGCTGGGGGTGCAGGCCCTGCTGTTCGCCGACGGCGGCCTGTCCGCTCTAGGTCTCAACATCCTCAACATGGCCCTGGTGACGGCGTTCGGCGGCTACGCGGTGTTCGTGCTGGCGCGACGCGTGATGTCGCGGACCCCCTCCTCGGTGGTGGTGGCGGCGGGCTTCGCCGCCGCCGTCTCGGTCGTGCTCTCGGCGCTGGCCTTCACCCTCGAGTACGCCGTGGGCGGCACCGGCACGGCCTCGGTTCCCACCGTCGCCGGGGCGATGGTGGGCGTGCACGTGCTGATCGGCATCGGCGAGGGTGTGATCACCGCGTTGGTGGTGGGCGCGGTGCTCGCGACCCGGCCCGACCTGGTATGGGGTGCGCGGGACCTCGCCATCGACCAGGCGGCGACCAGCCACGTGGCCGAGAAGGTGGCATCGTGAAGGGCGTCAGCCGCCCCGTGCGGTTCGGGTTCGGCGCCTTCATCGCCGCAGGGCTGATCGTGGCACTCGTGTTGGCGTTCTTCGTGAGCCCCTCGGCCAGCGGCAATCCGGACGGACTCAACAAGGTGGCCATCGACAAGGGCTTCGCCGACGCTGAGAAGGACCATGCCTTCGGGGACGCCCCCACCGCCGGGTACGAGGTGCGAGGTGTCGACGACGATCGCTTGTCGACGGGCCTGGCCGGCATCATCGGCGTGGCGGTCACGTTCTCGGTGGCCGGCGGCGCCATGCTCATCGTCAGGCGGGCGCGCCGTACGAGTCCGGCCGAGGCCGTCCCGCACTAGTGGGCGCGAGGGTCCACTCGGCGGTCCCGTCGTGACGCATGGGCACCCGGGCGGGCACGGGCTCGACGGCCTCTACCTCGACGGGGGGAGCCCGGTGCACCGGATGGCTCCAGAGGTCAAGATCGCGGCCACGGTGGCATTCGTGTTCGCCGTCGTGGCGACACCCCGGGAGGCGCTGTGGGCCTTCGCCGGGGACGCCTTGCTCCTCGCGGCGGTCGTGGCCATCGCCGGCCTGTCGCCGGCACTGGTCGCCCGGCGCCTGCGGGTCGAGGTCCCGTTCCTGCTGTTCGCGGCGTTCATGCCCTTCACCGGTGCGGGGCCACGCGTGGAGGTGCTCGGCGTGTCGCTGTCCGAGCCGGGGCTCTGGGCGGCGTGGAACATCGTGGCCAAGGGCACGCTGGGCGTGGCGGCGTCGATTGTCCTGGCGGCCACCACCCCGGTGGCCGACCTCCTGAGGGGGCTCGATCGCCTGCACGTTCCCCGGGTGATCACGGCGATCGCCGGGTTCATGGTCCGCTATCTCGGGATCGTGGCCGGCGAGGCCCAGCGCATGCACGTTGCCCGCCAGTCACGCGGCTACGACCCCCGCTGGCTGTGGCAGGCCCGGGGGATGGCGGCGTCGGCCGGAACGCTCTTCGTCCGTTCGTACGAGCGGGGCGAACGGGTCTACCTGGCCATGCTGGCGCGTGGATACGACGGCACGATGCCGGCCCTCGCGGGACGGCGGGCGGCCGCCGCCGACTGGTGGGCGGCCGCGCCGCCGCTGGTGGCGTGGGCGCTCGCGGTGGCGGCGTTGGCGGCATGACGGCTCCAGCCGACGTTCCGGCGGTCGCGGTGCGCGGCGTGGGCTTTGCGTATCCGGACGGCCGGGTGGCGCTCGACGGCGTCGACCTCGAGGTCGGGCCCGGCGAGCGGGTGGCGGTCCTGGGGCCCAACGGCGCCGGCAAGTCGACCCTCGTGCTGCACCTCAACGGGATCCTCCAGGCGCAGCGGGGCGAGGTGAGCGTTGGCGGCCTAGCGGTGGCGAAGCGCAACCTGGCCGAGATCCGCCGCCGCGTGGGCATCGTCTTCCAGGATCCCGACGACCAGCTCTTCATGCCGACGGTCCACGACGACGTGGCGTTCGGGCCCGCCCAGGCCGGGCTCCGTGACGCCGAGCTGGAGGGCCGGGTTGCAGGTGCGTTGACCGCGGTGGGCATGGTCGACCGCCGGGGTGCCGCCCCGCACCACCTCAGCTTCGGCCAGCGCCGCCGGGTGGCCATCGCCACCGTGCTCGCCACCGAGCCGGACGTGCTGGTGCTGGACGAGCCGACCGCCAACCTCGACCCGGCGGCCCGCCGGGAGCTCACCGAGGTGTTGGCATCGCTGGATGTGACCCTGCTGGTGGTCACCCACGACCTGCCGTACGCGCTGGAGACGTGCGGGCGGGCGGTGGTGCTGGACGGGGGGCGAATGGTGGCGGATGGACCGACGGCGGCGCTGCTCGCCGACCGCGACCTCCTGGCGGCGCATCGCCTCTACCTGCCCCTGGGGTTCGATCCTGCCCGGGCGTGAGGTCAGACGAGCAAGGAGACGAGCGAGTCGACGTCGTGGTGCGCGAAGGCGTCGACGTAGTGCTGCACCAGCGGTCGTTGCTCCTCGTCCAGGCGGTCCGGCACGTCGGGGGCGCATCGCCGGGTGGCAAGGTTCGACCGCGCCCGCTGGAGCGTGCTGTTGACCGACGCCACCGTGGTGCCGAGCAGTTCGGCGACCTCGCTCGCCTTCCAGCGCAGGACCTCGCGCAGGAGCAGGACGGATCGCTGGCGTTTCGGGAGGTGCACCATGGCGGCGACGAAGGCGCGGTGGATCGCCTCGCTCGCCACCGCGTGCTCGGCCGGATCGTCGGCCACCCGGGACGCATGGCAGCCCGGGAACGGACGGACGACGGCTGTGCCCGCCGGGGCGTCGGCGGCAGCTGACCCCGGAGCCTGCCAGGACGCGAGGTCGACCGGGCGGGCACGGCGCTGGGTGGCGCCCCGCATGTCGAGGCACACATTGGTGGCGATGCGATGCAACCAGGTCCGGAGAGACGCTCGGCCCTCGAAGCGGTCGAACGCCTGCCAGGCCCGCACGAACGTCTCCTGCACGGCGTCCTCGGCCTCGAATCCGGACCCGAGAAGCCGACGGCAGTGGGCGGTCAGCGCCGTCCGATGCTCCTCCAGCTGGCATTCGAGGCCCGTTGCCTCGACGGTCGGAGGTGGCGGGGCCGTCTCAATGGTCGACATCGGCTTGCTCACCCCGCCCTCAGCGCGGGCCGGAGCGACCGGGCGAGGGCTTGCCGCATGCGTTCTCCGGTGGCCTGCTGGATCGAGACCTGGTGCTTGACCGACGGCCAGCCGTCGTCCCGCGCCTGACGGGCGACGGCGGCCGCCAGGCGCCCACCGACCCCGGTTCCGGCCAGCAGCAGCCGGCCGGGGTCGGCGCCGAGCTCCGCGGCGTGGTCGGCGGCCCAGTGCACCGTCGCCAGCGCATCCGCGAGCGCGGCGCCGTGGGGGGCGGGCGCCGCTGCGCGGCATGTGGGCGACAGCACCACGACGCCGATGTCCACACAGGCGCTGCGGCACAGGGCATCGACGGCGTCGACGTCGTCGAAGTCGTCGGAGTCGCGGCCTGGGAGGAGCACGAGCAG
>Ga0299907_10003405_pt1 | contig 10159 bp, 12 predicted proteins | sample RVTome_16_FD_198680 | JGI IMG/M metagenome (GOLD analysis project Ga0299907, IMG submission 198680) | Soil microbial communities from uranium-contaminated site in the Upper Colorado River Basin, Wyoming, United States - RVT152D67 (version 2) ... | reverse complement strand
CGTGCCGCGTTTTTGTCGTGTGGAACTTGGCGCAGGCCGCCAGGTTCCACACGACAAAACGGTCTGAAGTGTCAGTCGAGCGTGGTGAAGTCGAGTGGCTCGGGCGCGCCGAGGTCGACGCCGGCCAGCTGCGACGGCTCCTCCAGCCCGTACTTCGCCAGCAGGGCGAGGTAGTCGCGCTGGTACAGCACCTTGACCTTCACCTCAGGGTGCAGCTCGCGCAGCCGGCGGACCTTGCGGTTCTTCTTCGTGACGAGCTTCTGGTTGAGGGTCGTGACCTCGATGTAGAGGTCGTAGGCCGGCAGGTAGAAGTCCGGCGAGAACGCTTGCGTCGGCAGCCCCGTGCGGTCCCATTCCAACGTGAACGTGCGCGGCTCGTACTGCCACTCGATCCCGTAGAAGTCGAGGAGCTTGGCGAACTGCCGCTCCGAGTTGTGGGCGAACCGGACCCCAACATGCGGGAGAGGGACCGCGTCTGCTTGTGCCGAGCCTCGCCGGCGGGGTTCGGCCAGGGTCAACCCCCGGTCGCCGCTTTGGACTGCGGCGCGGGTGTCGCCGGTGTCGCCGGTGCGGAAGCGTCCGCCGTGGCCGCCGTGGCCGCCGTGGCCGCGGCGTGTCCGCCGAACTCGACGATGGCCGCGTCGAGCTCCTCCTTCACGCCCGCGAGCGGCACGATGTTGAGCACGCCCTGGCCGCCGCGCAGCAGGTCGACGATCTCTTCGCCGGTCGACGCGAGCAGCGACTCGCTGCCGTTGAGCACGAGGTTGGCGGTCGACACGTCCTCGCCCAGGTGCTCGCGCAGGTAGTCGACGGCGCGGCGCACGGACTGCAACGCGAGGCCCGCGTCCAGCAAGCGCTTGATGACCTTGAGCTCGAGCAGGTCACGGTACGAGTAGCGCCGCTGCGTGCCGCTCCCCCGCGCCTCGGCGAGGGACGGGCGGAGGAGATCGGTCCTCGCCCAGTAGTCGAGCTGCCGGTAGGTGATCCCGACGATCTTGCAGACCTGCGGGCCACGGAATCCTTCGTCAGGCATGGGGAAGAGTGCCTTTCTCACACCCACGTAACTACGGGGATGTGAGAAACCGTACCGCTACGCCCCTCTTAGGTCAACGAGGACGCCCAATGCCGTGTCAGCTCACTTCGTCGTTTCGATGAGGGACATGCGCAGTTGCTCGCGGGCGCAGGTCTGCGTTGGCAGACATGGCCCCGGCACGCCGATGCCACCACCTTGAGCGGACACCGACATGGTGTAGCTGCCGGTGCCGGACCAGATGTAGACGCGGAACCGCCAGTTGCCGCTCGCCAACGCCGTGTGGCTGATGCTCTCGGTGGAGCCGGTCCCAGCCGTGCTACAGCGCACCTGGTTGCCGATCGGGTCGTAGAGGCAGACGTCAAAATCAGAGCTGGCGTTGGGTGTCATGGAAGCGCTGATGACCTCGCCGCTGATGACGGGGAACTGGTACCAATCCTCCCAGTCGGTAGGCATCACCAACGATCCCGAGCAGTCCGACTGAGGCAGCAAGATCAAGGAGGCGGCTGCGTGCGAGCCGCCGGCGTCGCCACCGGTGCCGCAGTCGTTCTGGGCGGGTGCGCCGGCCAACACCGCCATGGTGTAGGAGCCCGAGCCCGACCCGATCTTCACCCGCAGCCGGTAGTTGCCCGTGGTCGACGCCGTATGCGTGAGGGAGTCCGTCATCGCGGCCGAACCGGTCGTGCAGCCAGCCACGAGCGTGCCGCTCGGGTTGTAGATACAGATGTCGAAGTCGGATATGGCGTTGGGGGTCATGGATGCATCGATGGCCTGACCGCTCGTGACGGAGAACTGATACCAGTCCTCGTCGCCGGACGGCAGCGAAGCCGAGCAGTCCGACTGGGGCAGCGAGATCGAGGAGGCGCTGGCGTGGGAACCGCCGGCGTCGCCACCCGTGCCGCAATCGTTCTGGGCGCCACCGGTCGGGATGAGACCACCCGGATCCACCTCCGGCTGGCAGGGGGCGTAGGCGGGGGCCGAGTTGATGCCGTTGCCGGCTGCAGTGACGGTCAGCTCGGCATTGCAGACGTCGATTGCGAAGACTGGCACCGCTTGGATCGCAGGTACGTCGACGGTTTGGTCAAGAAGCGTGGCGACCCGGGTGACGAACGTCCCACCGGCGAGGGCGCAGGGATTCGCTCCGACCCCGTCGACAGCCAGTCCGACGCAGGGCAGCGTGGTCGTGACACCTGCGACGGTGAACTGGTACTGGTCGATCCAACCGGCCACGTAAACGTTCAGGCCGCTCGGCAATGGCGTAGCGACAATGGCCTGGAAGCGCTGGAAGAATGAGCCGGGCGCAAGGCAGACGACAACCTCCGAGACGGGCGAACACGTCGGGCCTTCGCTCTCGTCCGTGGGGCTCGCACAGCCGGGATCAGCGGGAAAGTCAATCTTCTGATCGCCGTCGTTGTCGATACCGTCCGAGCAGGCTTCGCCGAGCGCGCCCGACGGTCTCGCCAAAGCGACGACGAGCACGGCGGAGAGCAGGGTGATGACTGCAGCTACTGCGGTCGCCCGCTGCCCACGGCTCATGCTCCGTTCACGGGCCGACCACGAGGTCGAGCGCCCATCAACGATGAAATCCGCCACTTCTCCGCCCTTCGCCGCAAAGTGTGCATTTTTATCACCGCCCGTGCCCGCTGTGAAGGAGTCGGCACCGCAACAACTTGCGGCAGGCCGCAGTGGTGCAGTTCAGGAGGCGAAGTCCTCGGGCCGGACCTGCTCGATGAACTTCTGGAACTCCTCGATGACCTCCTCCTGCTCCTCGTCCTCCTGGAGCAGGTAGGCCTCGGAGTCGAGCAGGGCGTCCTCGGCGTAGATCGTGGTGCCCGTGCGGACGGCCAGGGCGATGGCGTCGGACGGGCGGCTGGACACGACCACCGGCTTGCCGCCCGAGGTCATGCGGATCTCGGCGTAGAAGATGGCGTCGCGCAGCTCGGTGACGACGATGGCGTCGATGGCGACGTCGAGCGCGCCCAGCAGGTCGCGCATGAGGTCGTGGGTGAGCGGCCGCGGCGGCTCGATGCCCTGGATGGCGCGCGCGATGGCAGTGGCTTCCTCGTGGCCGATGAGGATCGGCAGCGTCCGGCCCGACTGCCCGGCTTCCACCACCTCCTTCAGGAGCACGACCGGCACGTTGTCCGGCATCTGCACCCGAATCGAGGCGAGGGTCATCTCGACCATGCAGACGAGACTACCGCCCTACTGCGCGAAGACAGCCTCTACATGCGCGTCGGGGTCGGCCTGGAGGGCGGCGAGGTCACCCGCCATAACGCAGTCGAGGTTGCGATAGCGCTCGGCGTGGTCGAGCCCGTAGCCGAGCAGGAAGTCGTCCGGCACCTCGAAGCCCACGAAGCGCAGCGGCGTGGGGAGGATGCGGCGGGCGGTCTTGTCGAACAGCGCGCACACCTCGAGCGAGCGGGGGCCGCGGCGCTGCAGCTCGCCGAGGATGTAGGCGAGCGTGAGGCCCGTGTCGACGATGTCCTCCACGAGGACGACGTCGCGCCCGTGCACGTCGGCGTCGAGGTCTTTCACGATGCGGACGCGACCCGTGTCGGGCGCGTACGACGAGATGGCGAGGAAGTCGACCTCGACCGGGATGCGGGGGTCGACGGCGCGCACGAGGTCGGCGAGGAACAGCACGCTGCCTTTGAGGACGGCGGCGAACAGCACGCCGTCGGAGTCTCGGTACGCGTCGGTGAGCTCGCGGCCGAGGCGCTCGACGCCCGCGTGCAACGTCTCGCTCTCGATGACGACGCGCGGCGACTCGGTTTTGGCCGCGCTCAAGCCGGAATACCGGAATGAGCGCGGCCGAAAGCAGAAGGGCGCGGCGTCAAGGGCCGCCGGTGTGGTCGCGCAGCGCGGCACGCAGCATGGCGGCGCGCAAGCCTTGGCCAAGCTTGCCGAGCTCCGCGAGCGTGTCCATCGCCTCTCTTCGAGACCGCGGGTTGCGCTGCTTCAGCAACGGCATCACGAGCTGCTCGAAGAACGACGCCTCGCGCTCGGCCGCCGTCTTGTACATGCGGAGGTGGCGGGCCTCGACGCCGTAGCGCATGAAGCCGGCTGCGAGGTTGGCGACGATGAGCGCCTCCTCGTCGTAGTACGCGGTGCCGCCGACGACCCGGCCCGACAGCAGGCCGAAGCGTTCGAGCTCTTGCAACTGGCTCGGCCGCAAACCACTCGTTTGCTCGAGCTCTTCGAACGTGAGCGACACTCCCGTGCGCACGACCTGCAGCGGGTTGACCTCGCCCACCACGGGCGACGGGCCAGCCGCCGGCTTGGGCAGCGGGTTGAGCGGCGCGGACTGCGTCGCCGCGGCAACGCTCGCTTGCCCGCCTGCGGTGGCGCCCGCGGCTGCTGTTGCTAGGCCAGCCGCCGCGCTCGGGTGCGTGCTCGTGTCGCGTCCGTCGTCGCGGTCGCCGCCGGCCTCGCCCGCATCGTCGTCGTCGCTGCCGAGGCGGCCCTTGATGACCTTGAGCGGCAGGTACTGCTCGCGCTGCTGGCGCAGCACCCACCGCAGCCGCTCGATGTCGGCTTCGTAGAACTTGCGGTAGCCCGACGGCGTGCGCTCGGGGTCGAGCAGGCCCTGGCTCTCGAGGAAGCGGATCTTCGAGATCGTGAGGTCGGGGAAGTCGGGTCGCAGGAGGACGAGGACCTCGCCGATCGACAGGTAGGGACGTTCGGCCAACGGTGGCGCGGTCCTATTGCTCCGTGCCGCCGGACAGGAACACGAGCTTGAACTTGCCGATCTGCACCTCGTCGCCGTTCTCTAGCTCGGCTTCCTCGATGCGCTCGCGGTTGAGGTAGGTGCCGTTGAGCGAGCCGACGTCGTTCACGCGGTAGCCGTTGTCGCTGCGGTGGAACTCGGCGTGGCGGCGCGACACGGTGATGTCGTCGAGGAAGATGTCGCTGTCGGGGTGGCGGCCGGCTCGGGTGACCTGGTCGTCGAGCACGTAGCGCGAGCCCGCGTTGGCGCCGCGCTTCACCCACAGCAGGCCCGTGCCCTCGGGCAGGTCGGGCAGGACGACGGAGTGCTCGCCGCTCGGGTCGCCGCCGTCGATCGTCTGGAACGTGATCGTCGTCGGATCGTCGCCGGAGTGGCCGAGGACGTGCCCGCACGACGAGCAGAAGTTCGACCCGGCGGGGTTCCGGTGGCCGCAGTTGTTGCAGTAGACCTCCGCCACGGTCCGCAACCGTACCGGAAACCCTCAAGCTCAACGAGAGGGTCGGTCGTCGGACTAGTCGGCGATGAGCTTCCCGTACGCCGAAGCGTCGAGCAGGCCTTCGACCTGGGAGGCGTCGGCGGGCTCGATCACGCAGATCCAACCCTCGCCGTAGGGGTCCTCGTTCAGGCGCTGCGGCGCGTCGGCCAGCTCGGCGTTGACCTCGACGACGACGCCGGCGACGGGCGCGTAGATGTCGGACACCGACTTGGTGGACTCGACCTCGCTGAACGACGCCCCCGCCTCCACCCGGCTGCCGGGCTCGGGGAGCTGCACGAACACGACGTCGCCCAGCGCGTCCTGCGCGTAGTCCGTGATCCCGATGCGCAGCTTGCCGTCCTCGAGGCGCGCCCACTCGTGGTCGGAGGTGTAGCGGAGGTCGTCAGGGACGTTGCTCATAGCGGCCGGAACCCTAGCGAGAAGGCACCGGGCGGGCGACATCGAAGGTAGGCACCCTCGCCAGCGCGGGCACGTCGACCTTGGCCTGCTTCTGCACCTCGACGCGCACGCCCTTGAGCGCGCTGATGGCGTCGACCGCGCCGCCAGGGATGTTGAGGCCGCCTTCGAGCGTGGTGGCCTGGCCGATGGCGACGACGCGGTAGGGCGGCGAGAGCGAGCGCCCGTCGATCACGACCTTGCCCTCGCGCTCGGCGAACGCGGTAGCGACACCGATGCGCGACCCGTTGACGGCGATGGCCTCGGCGCCCGCGTCACGCAGCTCCTGCACGATGTCGATCATGGCGTCGTAGGACACCGCGCCTTGCGGGTCGGTGACCGTCATCACGACGCCAGGGCCGGTCGCGGCGGTGATGCCGGCCAGCACCTCGAGCGAGTCGAGCTGGGCGCGCACCGCCTCCGCCGTTGCCGCTTCGCTCTCGGACGAGCGACGCAGCTCGTTCAGCTGCACCTTGAGGTCGGCGAGCTCGGCTTGTAGTGCGTCGGCCTGCGTGTTGAGGCCGGCGAGGATGCGGGCCAGGTTGCCTTCGCTCTCCGCTTCGAGCGGGTTGGCTTCGGGCCGGTCGCCCTGCAGCTGGCCGATGAGCAGGAACCCCGCCATCGCCGCGGCCGCCACCACGAGCAGGGGCACACCGCGGCGGCGCGTGGTGCGAAGGCGTTCGAGGAGGCCGGGCGGGGCGGCGAGCGGGGCGGTCACCGTGTCCCGTCCCTAGCCGCCGAGCAGCCGCCGGCGGATGGCCGCGACGTTCTGGAAGATGCGGATGCCCATCACCACGGCGACCGCGGTCGTGAGGTCGACGGACAGCTGGTCGCCCAGCCACACGAGCCCGGCCGCCACCGCCGCGTTCAACAGGAAGGCGACGACGAAGAAGCGGTCGTTGAACGTGCGCTCGAGATGCGCGCGCAACCCGCCGAGCGACGCGTCCACCGCCGCCACCACGGCGATGGCGACATAGCGCGTGAGGTCGGCCGGCACCGTCGGCCGCAACAGAAGCGCGACCAGCGCGCCGACCACGAGGCCGATGAGCGCGGCCACGCGCTACCGCCCTCCCCCACTGCCGGCCGGCGCCGGTTCCGTCGTCGCCGGCGTTGCCGGCGTTGCGGGCGCGGGCGCCGCCGTCGAGATGCTCACGCGCCCGGTGTAGCCGGGCACGGTGATCGAGCGCTCGCCGCGCACGTCGTAGCCGAGGCCGAACAGCTCGGTCCACCGCTTGAAGCGGCGCGCGATGTCGCTGGCGTCGAAGCGGCGACGGTCGGCGCCAATGGCGGCGATGCGGTACGGCGGCACGAGCGGGCGGAAGTTCACCACGATCGTGTCGCCCGCGGCGCGGATGGGTGTCGTCGCGACCAGGCGACTGTCGTTGACGGCGACCGCTTCCGCTCCGGCAGCGAACAGCGAGTTCACGACGAGCTGGATGTCGCTGTCGTGGATCTCGTACGCGCCCGCCTCGTCGGCTGATGGCGGCTCGCGGCCCGACGGCGCCAGTTCGACGACGAGGCCAGGGCCGCGCAGCGGCGTGGTGCCGGCGAGCTGGCCGAGTGTCTCCAAGCGGTCGGCCGTCTCCTCCTCCACCGCGGTGGCGCGGCTGGCGCGCTGCTGCGCGCGGGTGACGTCAGCCCGCAGCCGCTCGACCGCCGCGTCGAGGTCTTCGACAAGGGACTGGCGCGACTCGATGAGCTCGACCAGCTCGGCCTGGCGGGGCGCGGTGCGGGCCCGCTCGACCCGGCCGGTGTGCACCGCGCTGACCAGGAGGAAGCCCGTGATGGCAAGGGCGCCACCCAACACCAGCGATGACCGGTCGGTCGCCATCGCCCGGATGATCGCACACCAGGGGGTTTTGTCCCGTGGAACGTGGCGTCTGGCGCCACGTTCCACGGGACAAAACGAGACTGGCGGGGGTCAGCCGCGAAGGAGCTGGCGGATGGCGCGCGCCCATTCTGCGGCGCTCGCCGCGGCGCCGTCGGCCGTGTTCGCCTCGGCCCACACGTGGGTGGTGGGGTGCTCGGGGTCGGGCAGCACCAGCACCCAACCATCGGGCCGGCACACCTTCACGCCGTCGACGAGCACGAGGTCGTCGCCCGCCGCCCGCTCCATCACGTTGCGCATGACGAGGCCCTTCTGCTCCCACGGCGTCGGCACCGCCTCGTGGGCGACGTGCGTTGGCGGCACCTCGTCGAGCAGCTTCGACAGCTTCACACCGCGCGCCGCCAGCATCGCGAGGACGTTCACGAGCGTGGCCGGCGCGTCGCACGCGGGCAGGAAGTCGGGCCAGATGAACCCGCCCTCCTGGCTGGCGGCGAACGTCACGTGCGGCATCGCCGCCTCTTCCATGAGGTGCGGCGCCGCCAGCTTCGCCCAGCGGATGACGGCGCCGTGCTCGGACGCGAAGCGCTCGACCTCGCGGCTCACGGTCACCGGCAGCACGGCGCGCACGTTCTCACGCGTCGCGCACACGAGCGACAGCAATACGAACAGCGCCTGGTCGTCGGTGAGGACGCGGCCGGTGTCGTCGATGAGCGTGATGTGCTCGCCGTCGGGGTCGATCACCGCGCCGAGCGTGGCCCGGCTGGTGCGCACGAGGTCGGCGACGTAGCGGCTTTGCTGGCGGCGGTCGAACGCGGCCGCGCCCGCGGTGGCCGCGTACGGGTTCACCGCGAGGACGTCGGCGCCGAGCTTGGCGAGCACGTTCGGCATCACGAGGCTGGCCGATCCGTACGCGTAGTCGAGCACCACCTTGCAGCCGGCAGCGCGGATCGCGCCGGTGTCGACCGTCGCCATCAAGCCAGCGGTGTAGAACTCGAGGACGCGCCCGGGGAACGAGATCTCGCCGATGTCAGCGGCGAACGCGCGGCGGAAGTCCTCACGGTAGAAGAGGCGCTCGATCTTGCGCTGCGTCGTCTCGTCGATGTCGATGCCAGTGGAGTCGAAGAAGCGGATCACGACCGACTGCGGGTCGTCCGGGTGCAGCCGAACGGTGACGCCGCCAGCAGCGCGCGCGGCGCGCAGGTGGAAGCGCGTGACGGGAACGGGCGCGAGCTCGAGGTCCTCGACGTGGACGCCCGCCGCGTTCAGCCCGACCATGATCGCTCGCTTGAGCGTGCGCGCCGCCCTGCTCGTGTCCCGCGACGTGACCACCGTCGAGCCCTTCTTGAGCGTGGTGCCGTACGCCATGGCGACGCGGAGTGCGAGCTCGGGGCTGATGTCGACGTTGGCAAGCCCCGCCACGCCCATGCGCCCGAACAGGTGGCGGGCGCCGCGGGACTCCCACACGATCGAGGAGTTGACGATGGCGTTCGCCTCGACCGTCTTGAACGGGTACACCTTCACGTTCGGGTTGAGCACCGCGTGCTCGCCCACGAAGCACTCGTCGCCGAGCACCACGCCCTCGTCGGCGCGCGCACCCTTGCGCAGGTCGCTGCCGCGGCCGACGACGCAGCCGCGCAGGCGGACCCCGGCGCCGAGGTACGCGTTGTCGTGCACGACGGCGCGCTCGACGTACGCCTCGGGGCCGACGTTCACGTTCGAGCCCAGCACGGTGTACTCGCGGAGGTTGGCCTTGGCCTCGACGCGGCAGAAGTCGCCGACAACGCAGGGGCCCTTGAGGTTGGCCTCGGGGTGGATCTCCGCGCCCTCGCCGAGCCACACGCCGCCGCCCATGTCGAAGCCGGGGATGTCGATCGCGACCTTGCCGTCGAGCACGTCGAGGTGGGCCTTCACGTAGGCGTCGAGCGTGCCGACGTCCTCCCAGTAGCCGTCGGCGACGTAGCCGAACAGCTTCGAGCCGGGCCGGCCCAGGAGCTTCGGGAAGACGTCCGCGGAGAAGTCGACCTTCTCGCCCTCGGGGATGTGGTCGAAGATCGCAGGTTCGAGGACGTAGATGCCAGTGTTGATCGTGTCGCTGAACACCTGGCCCCACGTGGGCTTCTCGAGGAAGCGCTCTATCTCGCCGTCGGCGTTGGTGATGACGATGCCGAACTCGAGCGGGTTGTCCATCGCCTTGAGCGCGATGGTGGCCGTGGCGTCGTTCTGCTCGTGGAACTTGACGACGGCGGTGAGGTCGATGTCGGTGAGGACGTCGCCGGAGATCACGAGGAACGCCTCGTCGTGCAGCTCGGCCATCGCGTTGCGCACGGAGCCGGCGGTGCCGAGCGGGTGTTCGTCGGTCGCGTACACCATGCGCACGCCGAACTCGGAGCCGTCGCCGAAGTAGTTGCGGATGACGTTGGCGAGGAACGCGACCGTCACGACGATGTCCTCGAAGCCGTGCTGCTTCAGCAGCCGCACGATGTGCTCCATCATCGGCCGGTTGGCCAGCGGCATCATCGGCTTCGGCTGGTTGCTCGTGAGCGGTCGGAGTCGCGTGCCCTCCCCGCCCGCCATGATCACGGCCTTCATGTCTTGTCGGCCCGTCCTTCTTGTAGTGCGCGTCTTGCCGCGGGACCGTAG
>Ga0299907_10003404_pt1 | contig 10160 bp, 7 predicted proteins | sample RVTome_16_FD_198680 | JGI IMG/M metagenome (GOLD analysis project Ga0299907, IMG submission 198680) | Soil microbial communities from uranium-contaminated site in the Upper Colorado River Basin, Wyoming, United States - RVT152D67 (version 2) ... | reverse complement strand
GACGAACACGCCGAGCTGGGTCGCGACCAGGAGAACCGCCATCCAGGCGACGACCGCGGCCTCCGTCGACGTCCCGAACAGCAGGTCTGCGATCGGCGCGCGGGCCGCGAGCACGAGCCCGGCCACGATGCAGGCGGCCGTCATGGTCGTGACGAATGTCGTCGTCAAGACGTTTCGACGCTCGCTCGCCTGTGCGTCCTTGTAGTCGAAGAAGCTCCGCTGGCTCGCCGACGACAGCCCGAGATCCGCGAGGATCCCGACGAGCCCGACGGACACGATCGCGATCTCGAGCACGCCGTACTCGGACGTGGTCAGGACGCGGGCGATGACCGGGAGCGTCAGCAGTCCGACGATCTGAGGTGCGGCGCTGCTTAGCCCGTAGACAAGCGTCTGCCTCCCGAGTGTGCGCAGCTCGATCACGACGGCGCGCGGCGCACGACGCTAGCGCGGGAGCCGCTGAGAGTCGGGGCCACAGCCGCCGTTCAGGATCGCTCGTCGCTCGTCGCTCGACCGAGAGGGAAGCGGAGTCGACTGCCGCGGCACCGGAGAGCCCGTCCACACGGCATCGACGATCGAGCGCCACATGTTGGCGGTGGCGGCGTCGGAATGCCAGCGCAGGACGTACTCTCGGCCGCGCGATCCAAGACGCTCGCGACGCTCCGGGTCGAGCACGAGCTCCCGCAGGCGATCGGTCAGCGTCTCGGGGGTCGCGTCGACGATGGGCGACTCCGCGATCGCCGGGTGACGCCGGATCTCCTCCGGAAGCCAGCCGACGTTCGAGATGACTGCCGCTCCGCTCGCCATTCCCTCGACCGCGAGCAGCCCGTACCCCACGAGGAACTGCTCGGCAACGATGTCGGCGTCGCGAAGCGCATCGCGTACCTCGCGATTGGGACGCCCCTCGAGCAGGACGAAATGGACGTCCAGGCCATCGGCCCGCAGGACCTCGACGGCACGCTCAAGGCCGGCGGTGCCCTTGATCGCACGGTGGTTCGGAGCGTGCAGGAGGGTGACCCGGCCGTTCCGGCCGTCCGCGGTCGACTTCAGCCCCGGCTCGAACTCGGCCGGATCGATCGCGTACTGATTCGGCCAGAGGACATCGACGCGAGGAAGGTAACCGGGATTGACGTTTCGAATGGTGACGTTCGCCTGTCGGCTGAACCAGTCGACGCGCGCGCGGGTCGCGTCCGACCGTGCGATCACGTCGGGATAGTCGAGCTCCATCGCCTGCTCCCAACCCGCGAGGTAGCCTCGTACGGCGACGTCGCCACCGTACGGCGACACGATGACCGCTTTGCCGGCGAGCCTCAGGATCGCGAGCTCCAGCCACCGATACGGCGTGTTCTGCAGGAAGCCACCGTTGAAGAACGTGAGGACGATGTCCGCGTTTTGCAGGACCCAGGCGAAAGGCGCATAGTCGCGCCAGGGCTCGAACAGCCTGGTCTTCGGGCCGAGATCCTCGCGCAGGAGGTCGAAATCGCGCCGCTCGTGGATCGGAAACACGTTCCAGACGAGTGTCGTGCTGTCGTAGCCGAGATCCCGCATTCCCCTGGACCAGTTGCGGATCGAGATGATCGGCGTAGGTCCCCAGGCGAGACGAGGGGGAAGGCCTGCCCTTCGCCGTCGCGTGGTTCCCTTTCGGCCCGACACACATGCGACGGCCAGCACCGGCGCGGCGGAGACCGCCGCCAACACCTTTGCGAGGGACCGTGCCAGCCTCGCCGGTGCCCTTAGCATCGGCGGGATGATAGGGCTCCCTCGCTCCGGCGATCGCTGCTCGACGCCGCGCAGCCGCGGGGTGCGTGCGGAGACGCTCGTCCGGTGATCCCGCGCCACCTGGTCGTCGTCTCCTACTTCCATCCCCCGTTCCCGAGCCCGGGCGGCAACCGGTGGGTCGCCATGGCGCACTACCTGCGCGCCGCGGGGCACCGTGTGACGTTCGTCGCCAGCGACGCGTTCGGCGCGCTTCCCGACGACGAGCCGAGCTCTGTCGTGCGTGCCCGTGACCTCAAGTCGATGCGGCTGCTGCGTCGAGCGCTACGGCGCGGGCCGATGCCTGAGGCAGGTCAGGGCGGCGCAGCCGAGCTGCCCCCGTCGTCACTGCTGACGAAGGTGCTCGTCCCCGACGCGCATCTCGTGAGCTGGCTGCCGGCGGCGATTCCGAAGGTCCGGCGGCTCGTCGCCCGGCGTGACGTCGACTGCGTCGTGACCACGGGGCCGCCCGACTCGGTCCATCTCGCGGGCCTGGCGCTCGGAGCGCGTCGCCCCGCGTGGCTGGCCGACTTCCGTGACGGCTGGCTGTTCGAGCCGCTCCGGGACTCGTTTCCCACGGCAATGCAGCGTCGGCTCGACGCCGCACTCGAAGCTCGCGTCGTCCGAAACGCGGACCTCCTCGTCGCCGCCACGCAGCCCATCGCCGACGACTTCCGGCGCCGGTACGGAGTGGACGCCGTGACGGTGACCAACGGCTACGACCCTCGGCTGGACGACGCGGCCGAGCAGGCGGCGCTCCCGAGCCTTCCCGAGGATCGCCGGCTGATCGTTCACACGGGCACCCTGAGCGGTCTTCGCGGCCGTGACCCACGTCCGCTTCTGGAGGCGCTACGGCAAGTGACGGACGAGTCAGGGGTCGGTTCGCGGTTGCTGTTCGTGCACGCCGGGCCCACAGCACCCGGGGACGAGCCTCTCCTTGCCGTCCTGCGCGACCGCGGTCTGGTGCACACGCTCGGGGTCGTTCCGCGCAGCTCCGCGATCGCGCTGCAGCGCCGCGCCGCCGCGCTCGTGCTACTGACCTCGGACGAGATCAGCCAGTCGACGGGAAAGCTGTACGAGTACCTGGCCGCGGGCCGGCCGATCATCGCCCTCGCAGGGGAGAACGAGGCGGCGCGCATCGTTCGCGAGACGCGTGCGGGCATCGTCGTTCCGCCGGGCGACGTCGACGCGATCGCCGCTGCGCTGCGCAGCGCGGCGACGGGAGAGCTCGAGCGCGGCTTTGCGCCGCACGACGTGGAGCGCTACACGTACCCGGCGCCGGCGGAGGCGATGGCAGAGTCGGTCGAGCGCGCAATCCGGAGACGGTCGACGCCGTGAAGCGACGACCCTGCCTCGAGTGGCACGCCGCACGCCGGGCGGGGCACTCGGGCTCGAGCTCGGCGGCGGTCAGGATGCGTAGATCCGGCGGCGCAGGCGCAGGCTCTCGCCGAGCGTGAGCTCCCGGTCGGTGGCGTCTCGAGGGGGCGCGGGCCGCCGATCCAACCCCGCAGCCGCCCGCCAGCCGGCGATCCGGCCGCGCATCGCCGCGAGATCGCGAGAGAGGAGCGCGTCTCCGACCACGACAATCGCCTCCGTTAGGATGGCCCGGACGACGGCGCTGCTGCGCAGTACGCCGTAGCGTCGCAGGAAGTACCCCCGCGCGAAACCGCCGTGGTAGCGCTGGAAGGGAGAGCGGTGCCGGAAGCTTGCGGAGCCGAGGTGCACGGCGACCGCCTCGCGCGCGAGGGCGGTCTGCCACCCGGCGGCTCGGAGTCGGAGCGCGAGCTCGAGATCTTCCCCGTACCCGAAGACGCGCTCGTCGAGGCCGCCCACCTGTTCCCAGGCCACCCTGCGGTACGCACCGGCGGCGCCCGCCGGCCCGGCGAGAACCGGCGCGACCGAGTGGGCCTCGGCCGGCGAGTGCCCGCGCAGGCGCGGGAAGCCGGCGAGGGTCCTGTCGGCTGTGAGACCGACGCTGTCGATGGTCCGACCGTCGGCTTGCATCAGCACGGCGGCAACCGATCCGAGTCGCGGGTGCTCGCGGATCGGTGCGACGAGACGCTCGAGAAAGTCGGGCGGACATTCGACGTCGTTGTTCACGAGCACGACGACGTCGCCGTGGCCGGCCTCGACGCCTCTGTTGCAGGCGACTGCGAAGCCCCGGTTGGCGGCGAGCTCGACGACACGAGCGTCGGAAAACGAGCGGCGCAGACGTTCCGGGGTGCGGTCGGTGGATGCGTTGTCGGCGACGATGACCGAGTGCGGCACCGTCTGGCGCTGCAGGTGCTCGAGGCAGGTCCTCGTCAGCTCCCAGCCGTTGTACGTCGGGACGACGACGTCGATCGAGAGCTCCGCGCCCGCGTCGATCGCCATGCCGCGCGCGAGCGTACCAACCCCTTCCTCGGGGCCTCAGGTCAGCTCGCGCGACCGCTCGTGAGCACATCGTCGTAGAGAGCTCGCGTTCGCCATGCCATCGCTTCCGCATCGAAGAGACGCGAGACGCGTTGCGACGCGCGAGCACCGAGGTCGTCCCGTTCGTCGGCGTCCTCCGCAAGGCGTCGCATGGCCGCCGCGACGGAGTCGGCGTCGGGGCGCACGCAGATCCCCGCGTCGCCGATGGCCTCCAGATTCTCGGGCAGGTCCGTGACGATCGGGGCGAGCCCGTGGGCCATGGCCTCGAGGAGGGAGAGAGACAGACCTTCACGACGTGAGGTCAGGACGTAGAGGTCGGCTGCCGCGAGGAGTCGCGGAATGTCGCTCCGTTGGCCGAGGAGCCGGATGTGCTTGTTGGCCGCTCGCTCGACCTGCGGCCGCAACGACCCTCCCCCGACGACGAGCAGCGTGATCGCCGCCCGCTGCGCGGCCTGAACGGCAGTCAGCGGATCCTTGTGCGCCTCCAGGGAGCCGACCCAGATCCCCGCGACCTCGGACTCGCCGATTCCGAGGATCCCGCGAGCCCCGGCGCGCTCGGTTTCGCCGTTGTGAGCAGGGGAGCGAACGCCGTTTCGAATGACGACCGCCCGGCGTGCAGCGCCGGACCCGATTGCGCGGACCAACTGGTCGTGCTCGCTCTCGGACACGCAGATCGTGCGATTCGCCGCCCGGACGACGGCTCGAAGGTTGAGGGCTGCTGCCAGGCGGCGAGCTCCGGTGGCACGACGCACGAGATTGAGCCCATGGAACGTCACGACCGACGGACGCGTCCGAAGCAGCGGAAGGCAGAGCCCGCTCGCGACTTCGCCGTGGACGTGGATCAGCTGGTGGCGCCGCGCGCGCCGCATGATCTCGACCACCCCGCGGCCCAGGTCGGACGGCGATGGGGTCGGGCTCGGCGCCAGGCAAGCGCGTTCGAAGCGGTAGCCCGGCATCGCGCTGAGGAGGTCGACGTAGGTCTCGCCGCCCCCTCCGGGATGCGGCAGCACGTGGAGGACGGACCGCTCAGGTCCGGGCATAGGCCTCGAGCACGGTCGCGAGCGACCGATCGAGGGAGAGGCGCTCCGCGTTGCGGCGGAACCAGTCGAGCGTCGAGCGGCGCAGCTCGTCTCCCGCCCCGTGGACGCGGACGATGGCCGCGGCGAGGTCGTCCGGCTCCGCCGACAGTGCGATCGCACCGTTCACGCCCTCCTCGACGAGCTCGGTGGCCGCGTTGTCCGGGCCCTCGACGACGACCGTCGGCACACCACGGGAAGCGGCCTCGACGACGATGCGGCCGTAACCCTCGCGCCGAGAGGGGAGCAGGAGGCAGAGCGCGCTCGAGAGCGCCTGCTCGAGGACCTCCGTGTCGACGAAGCCGGGCGCGGAGATCGCACCGTCGAGCCGCAACGCCGCGATAGCATGCAGGACCGCGTCGCGGTCCGGGCCGTCGCCGTAGATCTCGCCGCGAAGATCGGGAATCTCCTCCCTCGCGCGTGCGAGCGCGGGCACGAGGGCGGGGACGCGCTTCTCGGGGATGAACCGACCTGCGAACACGGCGACGGGGAGCGCGGTCCGGGGCGACTCGACCCCTCCTTGCTCCGCATACTGGCCCTCGAGGAGCGTGAGCTCGCCGCGGAGCCCGAGCTCGCTCAGACGACGCTCGTGCAGCTGCGAGAAGCAGAACGCCCGTTGGGGCACGCGCAGGCATGCGCGCTGAACCAGCCAGCCGACGGTTCCGCCCAGGGGCCCGAGATACTCGCGCCAGTACTCCCGGGTCCAGACCTCGTGCCAGTCGACCATGGTCCGGAAGCGCCTTCGTCCACGCGCGGCGCCCGCCGCGAGGAGCGAGAAGTAGGGGAACGACGCCGTGTGGACGATGTCGTAGCGTCGGCCGTTGCGGAGAAGGTGCACGAGCACTCCGAGCCCGAAGGCGATCGGCGGCAGCGTGCGGCGGCGCCCGCTTCGTGCGTACAGCGCCATGCGTGGTCCTGCCGTCACGACGCGAACGTCCGGAACCTCAGGCTCGGTGCCGCGCTCCCATTGGCGTAGGGTGAGGTAGGTGACGTCGTGGCCGGCTTCGGCCAGCCGCTCGGCCACGTTCCGGTACCAGCGCTCCGCCCCGCCGATCGTGTACGGGTACAGGCAGTCGTAGACGATGCAGACACGCACGCCGCATATCCTCACAGGTGACGTGAGCGTGGCCGTGAGCACACGAGCGCCCTCGACGCGTCGGGTGTCCGTTCTCATCCCTTGCCTCGACGAGGCGGAGACGATCGCCGAATGCGTCACGTCCGCGCGCGAGGTGCTCCAGGAGAACGGCCTCGAAGGCGAGGTCATCGTCGTCGACAACGGCTCGACGGACGGGAGCGGAGAACTCGCGCGTTCGGCCGGCGCGGTCGTGGTCGCGGAGCCGCGGCGTGGGTACGGGAGCGCGTACCTGGCGGGGCTCGCCGCCGCCAGCGGCGACTACATCGTCATGGTGGACGCCGATCTCACGTACGACTTCCGTGAGATCCCACGCTTCGTCGACGAGCTCGACGGCGGGGCCCAGCTCGTTGTCGGGAATCGCTTCGGTGGCGTCCAGCCGGGGGCGATGAGCTTGCTGAGCCGTGTCGGCAATCCTCTGCTCTCCGGCTTCCTCAACGTGCTGCACCGGACGAACATCCGCGACGTGCACTGCGGGATGCGCGCGCTCCGTCGCGAGGTCCTGCCGGTGCTCAACCTGCGGACCGTCGGGATGGAGTTCGCATCCGAGATGGTCATCCGGGCCACACGGGAGCAGCTCGACGTCAGGGAGCTGCCGATTGAGCTTCACCCGCGAGTCGGGACGTCCAAGCTCTCACCGTTCAGCGACGGATGGCGACACCTGCGCCTCATCCTCGTCTACAACCCGAACTTCCTCTTTGTGCTGCCCGGCGCGCTCATGCTCGCCGCGGGCTCGCTCATCACGCTGCTCGTCTTCGTCGAGGTTCCGATCTTCGGGCGCGGTCTCTACACGCACTCCCTGATCATCGGCTGCCTCCTCATCCTGCTCGGCGTACAGGCGATCGGGCTGGGGCTGTGCGCCCGCGCGTTCGGCGTCTACTTCATCAGCGACCGCGACCAGCTCTTCCAGAGGCTTCGCGCGCGGTTCCGACTCGAGCACGGACTCGTCCTGGCCGCCGTCATCGGCGGAGCCGGAGCCGTTCTCTTCGCCGTCGTCATCGGGCGCTGGGCTGCGGACGGCTTCGGCACGTTGAGCGAGGAGCGGCTCGCGATCTTGGCTGCGACGATGATCGCCGTGGGCGCCCAGGTCTTCTTCACGTCCTTCCTGCTGGCGATCCTCGGTCTGCGACGCCGTCGGGACGAGCCGTAGCCGGCCGGGCTCGAAACACCGCAGCCACGCCTTCTCCGATCTGGCAGGCAGACTAGGCTCCCGTGTCGGTAGCGCCCGTGACGCGCCACCCCGGCCTCGCTGCGAGGTGGCAGTCCTTCGAGGAGTGGGTCGGCACTCGGAGCTCCGCCGCGGCGCTCTTCGTGGTCGCGCTCGCGGTCTTTGCGATCCAAAGCGTCGTGCTGCCGGTCCAGCCGGGCCGCGACATGGGCAGGTACGTCCAGGCTTTCGTGCAGCTCTTCTATGAGGAGCCGATCCTCCCGTCCGTCCTGAACACGCGTGGGCCGATCACCGCGCTCGGAGTCGGCGTGCCGCTCCAGCTCGGCGGTGTGGCGGCGGAGATCTGGCTCGGCTTGCTGTACGCCGCGTCGATCGTGGCGTGGGGTCGCGTCGCGATGACTTTCGGCGCGCGGGCGGCAGTTCTCGCCACAGTCCTCCTGCTCGCGTTCCCCGGCTACGGGATCCTGTTCCACGGCCTCGCCAGCGATGCCTTGTTCGCCGCCGCCTTCGCCGGGTGGGCTCTTCTGCTGACACGCGCGATCTTGAAGCCGTCCGTGCCGGCATTCCTGGCCGTGGGTCTCGGCATGGGCGTGCTCGTGCTGGTGCGGCCTGCGAACCAGGCGCTCGTTCTGTTCGCACTCCTTCCCCTGCTGCTCCGCGCGCGGTGGGAACGACGGTTGACCTGGGCGGCGGCGTTCTTCGTCGCCTCCTCGGCCGTGACGCAGGGCTGGCAGGCGCTTGCGCACTTGCGCTGGGGCGACACCGTGGGGCTGAAGCCGAGCACGGCGGTGGTCGCGACGAGCGTGGCGCTCAGCCTGTTCTTCGTCCCTGCCGCGTGGCGCCGGCGTCTCGGGCTGCTCGCGGTCCCGTTCGTCGCCGCGGTCGTCGCGTTCAACTGGTCGAGCGTGCAGAACCCCGCGGAGACGGTGCGCTCCTTGGCGCAGGCCCCGCCGGCCAACATCTTCCTGTTTCGCGTTTTCGAGATGGACCGGATCGTGTCTCCCGAGAACGGACCTGCTTCGAGACAGCTGGGGCAGGTCGTCGAGCGCGAGCTGCTCGCGGAGGAGCCATACCGGTCCTACGACATCGATCTGGACGAGTTCTTCTCCTCCGGCAGCGACCGAATGTTCGTCGACCTCGCCAGTCTCGGAGGGAGCGCCGACCTTCCGGCCGTGACCGAGGAGGCGATTCGTCGCCATCCCGGGGCGTTCGCCACCGGCATCCTCGGAACGATCTGGGAGATGCTCTGGTGGAGCCGCGTGTACGGGCCGGAGACCGCGGCGCCGAACGTGGAGCCGCGTGGAGGGCCAGACCTCGGAGTCGTCGAGGTGAACCACCGGGACTTGCCGCAACCGACCGAAGGGGAGCCGATCCCGGCATCGCGCGTCGGTCCGGCGATCCGGACGCTCGAGGGGCAGGCTCGTGAGGTCTGGGTGTCCGCCACGGAGCACCATCTGTCGTTCGACGACCCGCGCGACGCGAGCCGGTACGCACGCTTCGAGCGCGACAACGGTCGCCTCGGCGGCCGAATACCCACTCGGGACAAGGTGCAGGGCCTCGTCCACCGACTGAACCAGGTCTCTTACCGTTTCCCGCCCCCGTTCGTCTGGCTCGTTATCGGCGTCGTCGCCCTCGCCGTTCGTCGGCCCCGCCACGCGCTCGTCGCCCTCGCGCCGTCCGTGGCAGCGCTAGTCGTGGTCTCCGTGACGGGCGCCGTCACCCTCGCGGTCGGCGAGTACGTTGTGCCGGTCGCTCCGGCATTCGTCCTGCTCACCGCCGCCGGGCTTGTCGGGGCGGACCCGCGCGGGAGACTGCCGCTCCGCCGCGCGCGGGTTACGTGAGGGCGAACCGCGTCGGCGCGTCGAGCTCTTCGAGCGCGCCCGCGTAGTCGAAGCTCCGCTCCGTCAGCGACGCGAGCGACGCGGGCGATGAGTACGTCACGGTCGCGAGGACGCGCGGGTCGGTGGTCGAGAAGCCTCCCCGGTGGAAGCCGGCCGTGTTGCAGAGGATCAGCGTCCCCCTCGGCGCCGTGAACGTGTGCACCGCGGAGGCGGGGATCCGCGCCTCGAGCTCCTCCTCGGTCGGATAGTTCTGGCCGAGCGGCTTCCAGCCCCAGGCGTCGGCATAGCGGCCTCCGGGCTGGCTCCCGGGGATGTACTGGAACGGTCCCATGGCGTCATCGACGTCGACGAGGTAGAGGAACGCCTTGAGCAGGTGCTTGTCGTTGTAGTCGCGGTGCCAGCGCTGCGACGAGATGCGCTCGGCCGACGCAGGCTGGGGCACCGAGTACCAGACGTCGAGGTACTCGAGCTTCGACCACATCCGGACGTAGGCGTTCGCGATGTCGAGCATTCGGCGCGAGCTCGCGGCGCGGAACCAGGGGTCGTCGGGCCCGATCTCGACCCCGTAGCTGTGCAGGCGGACGACGAACTCCTTGCCCTCGCGGACGCGGACCTGGTCGCCGCCGGCTGCCAGGTCGGCCTCGGTCGAGCGGACGAAGCCGTCCCGTTGCGCCTCGATCTTCGCCCAGAGCTCGCCGGGGAAGAGCTCGGCGAACGGGATCGTCGAGAAGCCCTCCGCCTCGACCTCGGCGACGATGCGTCGCTGGACGTCGTCGAGC
>Ga0299907_10003403_pt1 | contig 10160 bp, 13 predicted proteins | sample RVTome_16_FD_198680 | JGI IMG/M metagenome (GOLD analysis project Ga0299907, IMG submission 198680) | Soil microbial communities from uranium-contaminated site in the Upper Colorado River Basin, Wyoming, United States - RVT152D67 (version 2) ... | reverse complement strand
CGATCCGGGTCGAGCACGACGTCCCCGGTGCTGCGATAGATGGTCTCGTCGATGCCCGACGCGCCGGCCACCGCGGCGGAGTCGGCGACCGCGGCCAGCTCCCGCTGCAACGCGAGACCTCTCCAGTAGTCGAGTGCGAGACCACCGAACAACAAGAGGAGCATCGACAGGCCCAACACCCAGATCGTCACCGAGCCATGATCAGATCGTCTCACCTGAGACTCCGATACAGATCGATGGGCTCGGAGTGACTCGCCGTGACCCATAGACCTCCGATGGGGCCCCACGGCGTGTTGATCAACGGCACCCACAGCTGGACGGCCACCTGGACGGCAGAACCACGCACCATCGGGCAGGCTCCGGCGGGGGCGTTTAGCGGTCCGGGAGAGGCGTCGCACCATCCCACCCTGACCTGGGACTCCGCGATCCCGAGATCGGCGATGCTCGCTGAGATCACCCGATCACCTGATTGCTGGCTCAGTTCGAGGACCGCGGCACGGGCTGCCTCGGCTGCCACCGCTTCGGCCGATACCCGGCGCTCGGACCACGGACCGAAGCCCAGGACGACCACGGCGACGGGGATCAGCAGAACGGCAATGGCCATCGCCAGCTCGACCCCGGCATGCCCTCGGTCGCTCATGGCTCGGCAGTCGCCTGGACCATCAATGAGATCGGAAAATCGGGACTGAGGGGCGTCCATGACTCGAAGGTGACCGAGCCCGACGCCACGATGACCGCACCATCGCGAACGCAACGCAGTGTCAGCCCATCCGACATCCGCCCGCCGAGAAGATCGTCGATCACCTGGCCTGCGATGTCCTCGCACGCAGCTGTCCCACCGACCGTCCCGGCTCGCGCCCCCTGCTCCAGAGCCGAGCGAAGAGCCCCCCTCCCGTACTGGACGACGACCAGGTTGGCCATGACGACGAAGAGCAGCAACGCCAGCGCAGAAGCGAAGACGAATTGGATCGAGCTGATCCCCCGATCGGCTACGACCCGAGCAGTTGTGTCCTTATCCACCCGACGACATCGACGCCCAGGGCCTGTAGCGCACCCCAGATCACCACTAGGGCAGCTATGGCCAGAGCTGCATTTCCCATGAGCTCGGCCGTGTTGAGCCCCCGATCGTCGTTCTTCCAGGCATGAGCCCATGCCCTCAATGCCGGCAGCATGTTGCCTCCTTTTGTTGCCCTGCTATTGCCAGCCCGTTATCAGGTACGGGAGCGGTGCGGCCACGAAGAGGATCAACACCGGCGCCAGGATGGCGATGGTCGGCACCAGCATCGCTGCCCTGCGTTTGGTGGCTGTCCTCTTGATCGACTCCCGCCTAGTTTCCCGTACATCTTCCGCCAGCGACAGGAGCGCAGCCGCGAGGTCGGCGCCGCGCTCCTCTGCCGAGGCAAGCAGTCGATAAGTCCGCGAGCAGAACGGCTCGGGGGTCAACTCCGCGATTCGCCGCAGGGCGTCCGGCCCGCGCCAGCCCGAGCGGTGGAGCCGGAGCGCCTCGTCCAGCTCCGCGACCACCTCCCCCTGACCACGCGCCACCGTCATCTTGATCGCCTGGATCACCCCGCCCCCGGCACGAACCCTCATCGCCAGCAGCTGATCGACCGTGTACACCTCGATCTTCATCTTCTCCCTACGCGCATCGATGGCCCTGTCGAGACGGCCCCTGGTCCGGGTCGTCCCGACGATCAAGCCGAGCCCGATGAGTAGGAGTCGCACACCAATGGTTGCTCCGATCGCCTGACCGACGACGACGGCTCCGGCAACGGCGAGACCGAATGCCCTGAGCTGAGAGAGGCGGTAGGAAGAGAGCACCTCCCGGTCGGGCTCGCCCCGGAACCATCCCGCCTGACGAAGCTTCAGGATCGTCGACGTCGAGCCAGAGCGATCGAGGAGCTTGCCGACCCAATCGGCCAGATCTCTGACAATGGGGCCGAAGATCGAGCTGATCGAACCCTCTTCGGAAGGTCCGCCCAGTCGACCGAGCGTCGGCGAGACATAGGGGTCGACTCGGTCGCGGAGCCGGCGGGGCGGAGGGACCAAGCGCGCCATCATCAGCCCGGCAGCGACCGCCGTGCTGAGAGCGGCCAGGACCACCAACGGCTCGAGAGTCACCGCCGGCCCCCGAAGACCCGGGGTTCGGGGGGTTGAGCCCCGAGCCGCGATGCCATCAACACACCGAGGAGACTCATCAGCCCCCCGATCACGACGACGACGACGCCGGCGCGAGTCGAGTAGAAGTCGCGAAACGCACCCGATCGCGCGGTGATTGCGATCAGCACGACCCATGGCAGCACGAATACCACCCGAGAGTTGATCTTCTGCTCCAGGGCCTCGGTGCGGATCTGCTCCATGGTCCACAAGTCTCGAGTGGTCGCTTCGGCCAGGTCGTCGAGGATCGCCGGAACCACCGACCCGCCCCGCTCGTAGGCGAGAACGAGCACCTCGATGATGCGGTCCGCGGTGGGATCAGCGAGGTCTTCCTTGACCATCTCCAATGCGGGCACCACACCGAGACTGCGCGAATACACGTCAAAACCCTGAAAAGCCTCGCGCAGGGGCTCCGGGCCGAATGAGGCCAGGCTCTCGATGGCAGTCGGCAGTGATGCTCCGGACCGCACGGATGAGAGGATGTCACGCAAGCCGTCTGGCCACGCCTCGAGGACCCTGGCAAGTCGTTGCGACCGCTTCCGGGCGTAGTAGGCGCGGGGCAAGGTCGCCACGACCACGGATGGCACCGCAGATACCACGACGAGGCCGGTGACCGCGAAGACAGCAAGGAATGTGAAGCCAGCCACACCAACCACCGTGACCCAGAACTGGGTTGGAGACACGTCGAGCCCGGGGATGGTCGCGACGAGAGTGCGCCTGGCTCGCCGAGGCCGGTATCTCGTCACGAGCCACCACGTGACCAACCCTGCCGCCAGGGCCGTGGCCGATGAGGTGGCGAATGTCACCATCGGTCTGCCGTTCCATGGCCCATGACATTGCGCAGCGTCTCGCCCCTGGGGAGGGCCCGCTCGATTCGCTCTGTCAGAGGTAGCGGCGGGAGGGCCCCGGTCCACTCCAGGGGAGCACCGATCGCCTCACGTGCGAACAAGGGCTCGGTCGAGAAGTCGTCGTGTAATGCGGGAACGACCGCACGGATCTCTGCCGTCTCCCTTCTGATGCCCTCTCGATCCGGCCAGCCGCCGCGATCCAGATGGACAACCAGGTCGATCGAACTCGAGAAGATCTTGCGGACCACCCGCTCCGGAATGTTCTCGCCCGCCATGAGGGCTGCGTTGACCAGCGCCTCCAGCGCATCAGGCGCCGAGTTGGCGTGGATCGTGCATGCCAGGCCGCAACCGGCGTTGACAGCCCGGGTGAGCTCGAAGGCCTCAGCGCCGCGTACCTCTCCGACCACGATGAGGTCCGGTCTCATCGCCAGGGTCACCTTGACCAAATCGCGAAGTGTGATCTCACCGGTGCCGTCGAGAGACGGAGGGCGGGCCTCGTAGTATGAGCCGTGAATCAATGGCACGTGGAGCTCACGCACCTCCTCGCAGGCTCGCACACAGTGGTCGATCGGCGCCGCGCTGATGAGCGCCGATAGGAACGAGGTCTTGCCTGCTCCCGGAGGACCAGAGACGATGACGGATGCGGAGGCCCTCATGGCGGCGCGCAGGAGTCCGGCGGCTGCCTCCGTCAGTGAGCCGAGGCCCACCAACGAATCGAGTGTCTGACGTCGCAGGGCGTAACGCCGAACCGTGGCCGATAGCCGATCACCGATGGGCGGTATGACCGCCGTCAGGCGGGCAGTCCCCTCGAGGATCCTGGCCTGGGCGATCGGGTTCGAGGCGTCGAGACGGCGGTCGGTGGTCGAGATCAACTGCTCGATCGTCAACCGGTTCTCCTCCTCGGTCGTCGGGACCTCGGCAACCCGGAGCGATCCACCTGCCTCCAGATAGGTCACCTGGTCCCCTTCGACGAAGATCTCCTCGACATCATCCCGCTCGATCAGCTCGGCGAGCGGGCCCCGACCACTCACGGAGCGCACCAGACGATCCACGGTCGACTTGGTATCGGCGAGGGAGTGACCACCCCCGAGATGGGCACGTCTCTGATATTCCTCGACAGTCTCCTCTAGGAGGTCTCTGACCGCCTCCATCTGCTTCGCTGGGTCGAGGCCGGTCCCATCGATCCGGGCCAAGGCCTCCCGGCGCAGCGTCTCGTAGACGTCAGTGGTCACATCACACTCCTCACCACTACGTCGGACATCACTCGCACCGCTTTCCAGTACCGGCTACCGGTGGTGAGCAGCCCATCCCAGGCAGACCGCTGCAGTCGCCCGTCGAAGGGAAGACTGAGAAGGGGCAGGTCGGGGAATGCTCTGCACAACACGGCATTCGCCTCGGCCCTCCGGTACCGATCAGGCGGGACCATGTTGAGAACCCCGAGCCGAGACCGCTCGGGGCTGGCCGCGTCGAGCTCGCCCAGCACTCGGATCATGCGAGCCACACCCACCGGATCGGGCCTGCCCACGACGACGATGCTGTCCAGCTCATGAGCGAGACCGGGCTCCATCGAGTGGGCGGGGCCGAGATCCGCTATCAGGACCTCCACCAGACTGCTCAGACATCCGATCAGGGTCAGGACATCGGCTCTGGAGATCGCAGCACCTTGCCCTCCGTCGGCCCGGCCGCCAACCACGCGCAGATCACCGACGACGTGTACGGCCTCCTCGATGCGGCCTGGACGATGATGAGCGTGGTCGAGAGCCGTGCGGATGTTGGGATGGACCGGCAAGTCCAGCCGCTGGGCAACGGACGGCCACAGCTGGTCCAGGTCGACGAGAACCGTGGGCACCGACCCGGCGGTGGCTCGGGCGAGTGAGATGGCCGTTTCCGTGATGCCAACACCTTCGGCGGCGCCAGTGACCCCGATGCTCAACACAGGCGCCCCGCCCGATGCCTCCGGCACGGGGACAGACCGGTTGGCGAGAGCAGACTCGATTTTCGCCAGGAACTCTTCCGGGGTCGCCTCCGTCTCGATCACGTCAGAGATCCCGCACTCGAGCAACCGGTGTTTGGCATCCGGCCCGTCCTCGGGGACGTAGACCCCGACTACCTCGACGCCCGCCTGCCTCAAGTTGACCACGAGGCTCGGGGTCAGAAACGAGCAGACGTCATCGATCAGGAGGACGTCATATTGCCTGGCCAGAGCCTGGTCGGGTGCCATCACCCTTTCCACGATCCGACCCCCACCGTGGTCGAGCAAGAATCGATGGAGCCGATCGGGCCACTGTCGGGCCGACGCGGCGAGGGCGATGTCGGCAGTCATCCCCCTTCACCAGGCGCAGGCGCCCCGGTCGACCTGACCACCTCGATCGACCCAGACTCGATGGCCTCGGCCAGCCTCAGGGCCGACTCTGCCTCGACCGCGAGGACGAGGTGATACCCGGATGTGGACCCGATCGCGGCCCCGGTGCTCTCGGCGACGGAGAGGACCTCGAGGTCGGTTGCCACGAATGAGGCCAGTCCCTCGACCACCGAGATCACGTCGACCCGGTCTCCTTCTCGCAACACACCGCCGGCGGCGTGCTCGATCGGCACGGGAATGCTCATCGACCTCAGCCCGGGCGCCGCACCCGGCTCCACCAACGCCGAGAAGTCCAGTAGCCCGCCTTCGGCAATCGACCTCTCGAGGACCCACCCCTCCAGTCCCCGGAGATCCTGCTCGGTGACGAGATTCTGCAGGCCCTCGAAATCGGCATCGATGGGGACCAATCGGACTCCGTCGGTGTTGAATGTGGAACCGGCAGCAAGGGGCCGCTCGGCCACGGCGATCAGGGTCGTCGACCCTCGGTCCCGGAGCACCAAGAGGTTAAGGACGAATGCGAGGATGACGACAATTGCGATCAGGATGTGTGTCGCCGACAGTCGCCGGCCACCGGCCCGACGGGCCGGTTTCGAGGTGCCCGCTTCCCTCAATCTCACCGAGGGTGACGACGCCACGACTCAGGCAACCTATCCAGTGATCGCCATCGAATGTCGAGAGCGCGAAATCGCATGGACATAGACCGGGAACCGGACCCGAATCTCGCCTCTGAGCTCAGACAAGGCGCCGGCCGGGAGTGGGCTGAGGAGGCAGCCGAGGACGAGCGTCTCACCGAATTGCATCGGGAGCGCAACCTCACCCTGAGCGACCAGGCCAAGGGATGGGTCAATCGAGGTGACCGGGTGTCGGTCGAGTTCGGCGGTCACAGCTTCAGTGGAGCGGTCGTGGCCGCAGGAGACGACTACGCGTCGATCCAGGGAGCCGGGCAGTCTGCCGACATCAGGCTCGAAGAGACCCGCTGGTCGGTGCTCACCGGCGGCGATCCGTCCGACTCGCTCCCGAGTGGTGTCGAGACCTTCCGGGCCGTACTCCACGAGCACGCCGCTTCGGGGATGGTGGTCCGGCTGGCGCTTCCTGGCGGCGACATGGCCATCGGCAAGGTCGTTGTCGTCGCCACCGACCATGTCCAGATGCTCGACGTCGATGATCGGCGACTGGTCGTCCCCCTGAAGTTGGTGCTCGCCGTCGTCAGGTCTTCGGACTTTCAATGACCTCATCCTCGGCAGGAGCCGCAGGATGTGATCTGACGAACTCGTAGATCTCGTCGCGGAAGAACTTGAAAGTCCTCCCACCCGGGAGCTTGTAGGCAGGCAGCCTTCCCTCCCTGGCGTATCTTCGCACCATCTGCACGTTCATCCCCAGCAGCTCTGCCACTTGCGCCGCATCCAGGATCGGTGGGTACTCGTCAGCCATTGGTCGTCCTCGTCGTTACTCAATATGACTGTACGGCAGCGGGCCAAGCAATAGAAGGGGATCGTGGCTGCGGGTTCGTAGCTCGAATGGATGCCTGCTCGTAGCACCACCTGGAGACCCAGGACTTTCGGCTCGGCGCCTAGGTTTCGATCGGGTGGGCAGGCCGTTGCTGTCGAGGACCAGTAGGTCCTCAAACACATGGCATCAGTTTGGGGAGGGGATGAATCTCCGAGATAGGTGCCAACGGACAAGAGGGATGGCGATTTGGGATTAAGGAGGGAGGCTGATGGTTCCCCTTCGCGTCGTTGCACCGATGGGGTCAGCGGATGAGCTTCACCGCTCGGATCGGAATCGGGGTGGTCTTGTCCGGATCGGGGATCATCTTCACGAAGGCCGTGCCCGACAACTCCAGGCGTCGGGTGATGAACTGGGCGGCGAACTGCTCCTGAGTCCCCTGGCCAGTAAGGCGAAACGGCTCTGCGAAAGGAGTGAAGAACGTTCCCGTCAGTTCATTCCCCGCCTGACCGCTTATCTCATGGGGTAACATGCCTTCAGACCACAGGGCGAGATCGTCGAAGTCGTACGAAAGATCGTCTGGTGCGGTCCAGGTGACGCCTCCCGCTCCGGCACGAAGGTCGACCGCACCGTTTTCGAGATACACGAAAGTCCGATCAAGTGTCAATGATGCTTGCGCCCGCTTGAGGATGGTTCCGTTAGTACCCTCACGGATGTAGACGAAGTGATTGTTGGTCAGTCCGGCGTTGATCGATAGGACAGCAGTCGATCTGAGGTCGATGCCTCCGTCCATGACGATATTGCTGTCGTTGAAGGTGACGGTTGCTCCGTTGACGATAAGGCCACCGGGGCATTCGATGTGCCAGTCACCGATCAACGGACCGATGTTGCTCCCCACGCTGCAGGTGTAGCCCGCTCCCAGCCATGACTGGAATGATACCGGCAGGGGCTCACCCGTCCCATATGCCGCTACGTGCTGATCAATGTACGGGCCGTCGGTGGAGGTGTTCGGACAGTCCAGGATCTCGATCCCACCCAGACTGAGATTGGACAGGTCGAGGGGGTAGTCCGGATAGCCGGTCTTACAGTTGTAGCGCCAGTCCAGTGGAGCCCTGGTCACTCTCTGTGAGATCGCCTGTGGCTCGGGATACAGGCGGAACCAGGACTCGGTGGGCTCGGTCGGGTCAGTTATGTCGGCAGGGTTTACCGGATCGGTCAGATTACCGGGGTTGTAGGCGGCAAACGGATCGGCGCTGCCGATGCCAGCCATTGCGAACGAAAGAATCGCCGATGGAATTGGAGGGCTCGGGACGGGGATGGCTCGGATCCATCCCTTTTGGGTGCCCTGGGTTTCGATGGAGTAGGGGTTGGAGGAGCCGCAGGTTGAGGCATCCGAGTCGACCACGATGAACCCGGGGGTCTCGCTCGCAGAATCATAAGACACCGTCACTTTGCCCTGTCCGCTGGTGTAGAGAGCCGCACAATCGATGGGTTCCAGGACGAGAAGAGGCACTACCTCGCTACTGCCCGCTTCGACTGCGGATCGGGCAACGCTGTGCACGATGGTGCTTCCGGTGTCGAAGCCGATCACCTTGGCAAATCCGTATTGTCTCGTTCTTTGGATGGTGACGCCAAGGCGTTGGCAAGAAGCACCGTCGATGTCAGTGTTGATCGCCTGCGTCCCCATCAGGGCATGGGTATCGGGTATGGGATGGGTTATGACGATTGAGTACGGAGGTGCGGAAGCGGTCGCCTGCCGTGGAGTGGCGGGATCGCAGGATCCGGAGAACTGTCCCAGACAATCCGGGGGAGAAACCGGCGTCCCTTCATCCTCGAGATTGAGCAGCAAATAGTCCCAGGCTGCCTCACACGCCTCCACCACTCCAGTGCCGGCGAAGGGGTTCACCTCGGCCACGCCGGCTGTCACGGCTGCATCAGATGCGAGCCTGTCGGCCCTGCGGTCCAAGCGCAGTCCGGCAAGATCTATAGCCACTGCCGCCACCCCCAACAACAGGAACATGCAGAGAGCGATTATTATCAGGCTGACGCCTTTCTCGGATTGCTCTCGATCAGAAAGCCATCTCATCAGAAGCCGACTCCAGCCTCGAACCGGTTCACCGCTGGCGCGTCGAGATTGATCGTCGAGGAAAAGAACACGACGTCGAAGTCTGTGTCTCGTCTCACTTCGACCTGGACACGCCGCTCGTCGTTGGGTCGGCCGTCGGCAAAGCAAGGAGCCGAGTTGTAAGTGATGCCGCTCGTCGTGTCGATTCGACTCTTAGTCGAATCGCTAGCGAGCGTGCCGTTTGGATGCACGTACGCAACGCAGATATAGCGACCAGGAACCCCTGAAGCGAGCGTCCCAGTCGCGTCATCTACAACTTGCGTCGCAACCTCGTTCAGCCAGTTGTCCATCGACGCGAAGTTGGTCACCGGTAATGTTGCCGCGTGACGCCCCCCCTCCCGTGCGGCGTGGGTGAGAGCAAGCTCGTGGTTGAAAGCGATACCGGCGCTCACCATTCCCACCAACAGCATGATCAAGATCGGGAGTGCCAAGGCCAGCTCCACGAGTGATGCCCCGCGCGATTCCCCTGACCGGTTATTGCCCAACGAGGTCGCCTCCCTAATGCGCCGACCTCATTCTCGTGCCACGGAGAGTGGCAGTCAATCGGTATCGCGTGATATCGGAGCCTGAGACGGAGCCGAATCCGGCGTCACCCGGGGTCCGACAAACGCTCGACCTCGTACCGCCAGGCGATCCCGATTCCGAACGTCGCGCCGACGGCGTTGGCCACCAGGTCGAGGGCATTGTTGGCGTAGTCGCCGACATCGACGTCGCCGATCGAGGAGCCGATCAGCTCGGCGATCTCGACCACGGCGCCGCCGCCCATGACGACCAGCCACGTCATCAGCATCAGCCCACCCAGGTGGTACCGGTTACCGGCCCACCGCTTCATGGCTTCCCAGGCGATGACGACCATGGCGCCACCGGCCAGGGCATGAAACACCTTGTCATATCGAAGCGGCCCCAGTACTTCCGCCGTATAGAGAGGCACACCGTCGACCAGGATCACACCGCCGAGCATGTTCCCCAACCCCACGACGGACACTGCCCATAGAGCGTGGTCGGGCCACTTCGCCCAGATGTGGAGGACGGCGAACAGGGCGAACAGACCGAGGTTGATGCCGGTGTAGAGCATCGTCAGTGGGCTCTCCACGCCCAGGCCATACCCGAGCAGCACCACCGTATAGAGGACCGTGAAGCCGACAACCCAACGCATCCGTGGCCAAGGTAGGGCGTTTGTGTCGTGTGGGATCGGCTATAGGCTTCGTGGCGATGGACGAAC